>JACLAC010018457.1_pt1 | contig 85494 bp, 57 predicted proteins | sample 8027881 | NCBI WGS metagenome assembly JACLAC01 (sample SAMN15725517, study PRJNA655200) | protist metagenome | isolation source: fluorescence activated cell sorting (FACS) single amplified genomes of... | place: Spain: Blaines Bay Microbial Observatory, Mediterranean Sea | collected 2016-01-19
GGTGCTCAAAAGCGACTTAGGGTAATCGAAGAGTTTACAGACCTAGGGTCTGGTTTCAAAATTGCTTTGCGAGATTTGGAAATTCGTGGTGCTGGTGATATTCTGGGACAAGAACAGCATGGGCATATTGCATCTGTTGGTTATGACCTATATTGCCGGATGCTAGACGATGCGGTAAAAAAACTAAAAGGTGAAAAAGTTTCTGAAGATCTGGAGACGAAAATTAACCTCCCCATAGAAGCTTATCTTCCGGATAATTATGTCCCCGATAGTCGTCAAAAAGTATCGCTTTACAAGAAAATTGCTAGTGCAAAAAACGAATCTGATTTCAGTGAGTTAAAAACAGAAATGAAAGACCGGTTCGGTTCCGTACCTGAACCCGTTGATATGTTATTGCAAATGTCATTTCTCAAATGGAAATGTCAGCAAATGGGCATTGACAAAATAACTTCAACGAGAGAAAATATAAAGATTTTATTTAATCCTGACAGGATTGAATTTGATCCTTCGAATATTATTACGCTAATTAAGAAAGATCAACGACTGGGATTAGAGCCACCAGCACAATTGACGATTAACATAGAAGGTTTGACAGAAAAAAACTTGCTTGTTACCGTTCAATCTTTGTTGGACAAAATTAAGGGAATTTAGGTGGAATAGTAAACCTGCCGTGGTCGGAGCTTGAACTGTCTTATTCTGTTCAATCTAGAATTAAAGGAGAAATTGTTTGAAATATAAAACTAAAATTGGTTTTAACAAAGGTAGCGAGTCTGTTTGCACTGGTAACCAATCCACTATTAATTCTTATTCACTTTTTTTGATTTTTGCTATCTTTTTGATTCAACCATTGGCTGAATCAAAAATCATACCGATTCAATCTTTTTATCAAACTCAGAACGTTTCCATCCAGTCGGGAGATACTCTTTGGAAATTAGCCCAAAAATACTACGGACAGGGCCAAAAATGGACACATTTTCAAAAAGATAACCGTTTCACTGATCCACACTTGGTTTACCCTGGTGATCAACTAAATATTCGTCTTCATGCTCCAGGTGGAATTGGAATAATGAATAGTACTGTGGCCAGTGTATCAGTAGTTGCTTCTACAGCTGAATTTGTAGATCCGGTTGTTTTGGAATACGAGTGGGAAAGTGAAAAATATCAAATTACCAATTCCGAATTCGTGACTGCCTTCCAAGATTTACCCAGTTATAAACAAGAGAACTATGTAAGTGATGAAGGTGGAATCACTACTTATTTGGGAGAGTATGTTGGCGAGAAACTAAAGCTTTTAGCAGCGAGATCAAACGGATTCGACGAGGATGATGATATTATTCGAAAAGCCGAAGATTACCGAAATCAATTGCTGGTCGAGCGATTAACCGAAGTCGAAGTCGATGAGAAAATTGCTTATTCTGAAAAAGAATTGGTTGAATACTATGAGGAGAATAAGACTGAGTACATCGAAGAAGAAACTGTTCAGGCGACATGTGTTTCTCTAACTGATGAAAAGAAAGCTGAGGAAGCATACGCTATGTATCAAGAAGGGATCGATTTGGCTGAGATCGCAGAAACTTTCAAGAGCGATTTGCAAGGTCCTGGCGATAGTCAGAATGACCCTGGCAACACTGGGAAATTTCGTCGAGATGCTAGCGAGAACTGGATACCTTTTGTTGAGGCTATTTTCGGAATGGAGGTGGGAGAAGAGTATAGTGAACAGATGGAACTTGATGTTGGCGATAATGTATTCTACTTGCTGTTCCGGAAGGAATCACAAACGCCTGCACGTCAACAAACGTTCGAGGAGGTTCGCGACAGTATTGTTACAATAATCGAGCAGCAGAAAAAACGAGAACGGATTTTGGCTTGGGTAGAAGATGTAACCACCAAAGGAAAGCTAAAGTTTTACCCAGATAAAGTACCAGTACCCGAGGTGCCATCCGATGATGAAGAATCATCTGACAAATCAAATGCCGAGGAGGAAAAATAGTGATGCAATACTATCTAAGTACGATATGTAAATTTGGTCAAAGTTGTTTCTTGATAATCTTGGCAGTAATGTTAGGTTGTAGTGGTAAAGCTAATGCAATCGATGGTACTGTGATTGCTGAATTTGAGTGGAAAGGTAAGCACCAAATCACATTGGAAGAAATGATGCAGGAGATCAGTGAGTTGCCTGAATACAAGCAAAATCAGTATTCGAAAAGTAAAGAAGGCCTCGTTGAGTATATGACACTGATGGCAGAAAGCCGACTGATTTTGCTTATGGCTAAGGAACAAGATTTAGACCAGAAGGGAGAAATCAAAAGAAAGGTTCAAGAGTATCTTCATGAATTGATGGTGGAAAAAATCACGGACATTGAAGTGGAACAGAAGGTCAAACCAACTGATGACGACTTTCGAACCTACTACGAAGAAAATAAAAAAGATTATGTAAGCCCAGATCAGGTTAGGGTTACTTGTATCGCTGTTTCCGATCAAGAAACGGCTACCAAGGCTTTGGCAGAAATCCACCAAGAGGGACGAGATATCACTGAAATTGCAAAGGAGTTATCCGATAAAGGCCAACTAGAGGGGCCAGGATCGGACCCAAGTAACCCTGGTGATACTGATTTCTTCTCACGTGAGAGCTTTTCGCAGGTAGTCAAACCATTTGTGGATAAAGCGTTTGAAATGGAAATTGGCGACATAAACGAAAAGCTAGTTGAAGTAGAAGTTCAAGGCTCGAAGTACTACATGATATTTCGTAAAGAAGAGTTTAAAAAAGAGCGACAGAAGCCTTATGAAGAAGTCAAAGACGATGTAGCTTACGAAGCTGAAGAAAAGTTAAGGGCAAACTTAACAAAATCTTGGCTCGGTAAGCTAAAAGATCAGGCTTCCGTTAAGATGTTTGGAGACCGTATCGAGTTGCCAAAGGCTGATGAAGCAGAAAAGATAGACCCTGCGGGTGAAAATACAAGTAGTGAAGTGGAGAATGTGCCTTCTAATGAACCAGCGAAGGAGTAGCTAAAAACATGTGGCTAGTCAGTTTTTTGACTAGCCACGTTGATGAAATCAAGATTAAAAAATGAAATACTACCAACATATTACTATTTTTGGTTTGGTCTTCTGCCAATGTATCGTTTTCGGTATATTAGATTTTGCGTCAGTGGAAGCTAGAACTTTTGACCGTATCATTGCTCAGGTCAACAATGAAATTATTACCGAATGGGAATTGACCACCTTAGTAAAACAACGGTCAATGGAGTTACAGCGTGGATTCGGTGTCAATGAAGAAGAGTCAATTCGTCAGGCTGAACAAGATAGATCAAAATTATTGGACCAGTATATCCGTCAATTATTGTTAGTTGAAACAGCTTTAACCTTAAAAGATCAAATTCAGGTTACTGACCAAGAAGTAGACCAGCGGATTAACACCTTTAAAGAAAGTGCAGGTATCGAAACAGAAAGTGATTTTCTGGAACAACTCAAAAGAGAAGGGTTTACTTTTACAGCTTTCCGCGAGCAAACAAAACGAAATCTGATGGCAGAACGGTTGATTATGAAGCGAGTTTTACCTAAGCTACAGGTCAGAGACCAAGAGATAGAAGATTTTTTTTTCGAAAACAGAGGACAGTTTCCTAACAAAACAGATGAGGTTTATTTGAAGCACATTTTTATTCCTTATGAGCCTACAACGAACGATAAGAAGTTGACACGCCAGAAGGTTGAAGATGCAATTACAGATCTGACACTCGGAGATAAATTCGAAGATGTTGCTGTCCAAATGTCAACTAAAACGAGTTTGGATCGTCAACAAACGACGGGTAAGATGGTAGAAATATCTTTAGATGAAATGAAAAGTTTATCTACACTTTTTCAAGAATCATTAGCTGATTTAAGCTCTGGACAAATTAGTCAACCGGTGGAATCCGTTGATGGATTCTATGTTTTTAGAGTTGAAAAAAAGAATGATCAAAAAATTGTTTTTCAATACTTTCTAACCCCCTTCCAAATTAGCCAAACTGCAAAAGAGAAGGCACTTCACAAGTCACAACAGCTCTTTGAAAGACTTGACCAAGGTGGTGACTTCGACCAAGTATTGCAAACACACCGCAAAATGACTTTAGGGGATGACTCAAAACTCAAAAAAAATAGGGTTGGTGGAGACTTGGGATTTCAACCATTAGCTAATCTATCGACCGAAATTCGTACAGCAGTCGAGTCATTGGAAGTTGGTGTTTATAGTGGCCCGGTTGCAACTGTTTCTGGATTTCATATTTTCATTGTTGTAGACAAACAACAAAGCCAGTTAAATGAAAAAGAAAAAGAACAGGTGAATCTTTACTTGAGAGACCAAAAGTTTCAGAAAGAATGGAAGAACTATACAAATCTTCTAATTGAACATTCATTCGTCAAATACTTTGACCCAAAATTGATCATCGAACAGATTGAAAACGAGGGTGCCACGGCTGTCGAATGACCCGCCCTAGTAATTCGGCGAGTCAGCAACAATTCTCTGCCATCTACGCTTTGTCTGTAAGCTTACTCTCTGGTCTGTTCCTGCTGCTTTCATTCGGTCCTGACCCCGCTTCGGCTCAAGACACATCAACTGGGCCAGTACTTACCTCCGAAATAAATACCGAATCAAAAGCGAATGATACCAGTGAGACAGCGCCGGTGCTCTCTCCTCAACTCAATTCTCGATCTGACCTTCTGAGACCAGAAGATACAGAACCTGAAGAGGGGAAGATTATTGGTAAGGGAGATGAACTATTTCTAGTAGGAAATTTAGTTCACATTCATGGTAACGCACTAGTTAAGTCAAGAGATATGACTCTCTATGCTGACCACGTTTGGGCCGACTTTGATCAGAATCTACTACGAGCCTCGGGTAATGTTAGATTAATTTCTGGTCAAGAACGCACTTACTCAGACGAACTTCTTTTCAATTTAGACAATAGAAAAGGTATTATCCGTCAAGGTTCCACTTATAGTGAACCTTGGTATTATCGAGGAAATGAAATATTCAAGACTGAGGATGACGAATCCTATATTCGTAAAGGATCGTTGACTACCTGTTCTTTGAAACACCCACACTATTATTTCAGTAGTTCAGAGATTATAGTCAAGGTTGACAAAGAGCTGATTGCCAAAAATGTAGTCCTCAAAATTGGTGGCATTCCGCTTTTTTATATTCCGGCTTATCGTCGCGATTTACGTACCGACAAACTAGCCAAGGTAATTGTAAGATTAGGCACAGATAGCTATCAGGGACCATTTTTAAGCATTGAGTTGCCACTATCCCGAAAAAGGAGACTGGATGCACGTCTAATGTTCGACCATACCTCCAGAAGAGGACGTGGGGGAGGAGTCGATAGTACTTATCAAATTAACGATACACGCTACGACGAAATTTTTATCCCGATCTTTCATGATGCTACTCCCAGCGAGAAGAAAAAATTAGAAGACCTCGCAACTGAGATTAGGGAAAAACTTGATGGAGATTATGACTCATACAAATTGAAGGAACTCTTCCTAGAATATCGGTTGGAACCGGAGGATCTTGCTCGAGCCAAGGACAAAGTAGAAAAAATTTATAACACACTAACAACTGATCTAATCACGACCGAAGCCGATCAGCCATCCGACCGACTTCCATTAGGATCAGAAGCCGCTTTCGCACAAGTCGCACAAGAGAAGTCAGATCACCAAGAAACTCGCTATGAGGGTGGAGATATGGGCTACATCATACGCGGTGAAGTCGATGAAGAAGGAGAGCGACGACTAAATCCGATGTTAGAAGATGCTGTTTTTTCGCTGTCAGCTGGACAAATTAGCCCAATTCTAAAAACCAATTTTGCTTATCATATTTTTAGGGTCGATCATATATTAGAAGTTTATGGAAAGAGAGAGATTAAGCTCCGCCGTATCGATATCAAAATTAGCCCAACGAACGAAACAAAAGATCAAATACGTCAACTCGCTGATCAGATCCAAGAACAAGCGTTAGCAGGTAAAGACTTAGCTGACTTAGCATTAAAGACCAAAGGTACTATCTGGCGACATGTCAATGATGGAGACTGGTTATCCCTGAACGAAATGGATGACAGGTGGCAGTATTCGGTTAGACGGTTGGAAGAAATGGGGGATGTAACTACAACTGTTATGACTGACAGGGGTGTACACATTTTCCAACTTGTTGAAAAAATGCCCACGCCTACCTTCGCCGAACTAGCCAGTGACTTTGAGACCCAGTACGGAGATTGGTTACGTGAAGAGTATGAACGCCGCAAGCCGAAAGAAAAAAAACAATCTCAGAGTTTTCTGATGGGTACGCCTACAGAGCAAGAAACTTCCAAAAGAAAACTTTCTAAGACAGATAAGAAGAAGGAATTGCAAAATCAAGTGCCGTCGCATGCATCGACAATTAATGAAGATGAAGTTGTCGCGCAAAAGGAGCAATTAGAAGTTTTTCGTCAACATGACTTTCAAGGTAGTTGGCAAAATGAAAAGGCTGTTGCGCGACAAGCTCGTCAGTTAAATCGGGGTGAAGCGAGTAACATTATCAATAGTAAAGTAGGTTTTCATCTCATAGATATCAAAAAAAAGCGAACTTATCGAGGTGATTTTTACTTGTACGGTCAAGATCAATATTCTTATTCGCGAAAAGATGCTATGAAAATTGGGCGAGAATACGTCGCGCGGTGGGGGCATTACCATAGTATCTACACACCTTGGGATAAACCAGAAGATGGAAGAAAACCCCTCAACTTTATGGGAAGAACTGAATGGCAAGCACGCCATTATGATGAAAATTATGGTACATCTGAATCCGCTATTCATTCTTTTGGTATGTTGACATGGGGAAACGCTTTTTCTGCTTGGGATACAGATGATCGCGACGCTGACGGCAATCTGAAATTTTCCACCAAAACTATTGGTGAATTTTTAGGTCGTTTACAGTTCAGTCATTCGTATGAATTAATCGAAAGTGATGTTGCATCTACCCTACAAAAACTACCTGAGTTATCTCTTCACTTTTCTCGAATGAGAATGAGCAACTTGCCTGTTTTTGAAACTATCAATGATACATTGATCAAAATTTCGGAAAAAACAAAAACCAATATACCCATATTATCTCTCATAGCTCTTCCGACTCTAGAAGACACTTCATTTGATTTAGATATAAATTTAGGCAATTTTTTTAGGAAACGTTATGAAAGGGAGCGAGATGTTTATTTGAAAACAGGAGTGATGGGATTCGACATTCAAAAACAATCCACACTCAAGTTGTCTTCCACACGGGAAGTTCGCTTAGATCTTGGCTTCGATTCCGATGCTGTATGGCACGATCGAGATCGGGATGGTCATAAAAACATTCTGCGAGGTATCTATAGCCTAAACGCCGATGCTCGAAACATATTATTTCGTATATATGACATTAGCTGGATTCCTGGAGCACGACGCCTAAGACACCAGATTAATTCTGGTGTGTATTTTAATTATCAGCCTGCCGTAGATCGTGATGAAAATAGCCGTTTATATCCCTTTGGACCAAGCACTTATTTTTACGAGCGAAAAGATATTAGCTATACATTAGAAACAAGCATTGAAGTCAAAACTCGCAAGCATAGATCAGCTCTAAGGTTGATCGATTTTCGTACCCAATTGCGTGGGGATTTTACAGAATATGCAGCAGAAAATAATAGAACTTATGATTATATAGAGAGCGATATCACTCTCACACCACTACCTAATCGCAAGATGAGTATTGTCATGCGTACGACTCATGACCCTAACCCATCAGAGGTAGATGGGAAACGATTTAAACAAGTAGGTTTTCGCTCTAATTTTAGTTATCGTCGCGAAAAATGGAATCTAACTTTTGGTAACTCGTTCAGTAAACGAACGAGTTATTCTTCTCGTCGTATTAACACAAGCTTTCAATATCGTCCCAATTCAATGTTCGAAGTCGACTTTAATGCTGACTATGACTGGGTGGAAAAACAGTTTTATTCTCAAAGTTTAACAATTCGAAGGAACCTACATGATTGGGACTTACGACTTTCTTGGCATCGGATTGGCATCAAGAGGCCACCTAATTTCAACAGTGTACGACAAGATTTCACCTTTCAGATCAACCTAATTGCAGACTCAGCTGCTTCGGTTGGGCTCGGTTACGATGCAGTAACTGAGACTTGGGGTTTCCGTAGCCTGCCAGTAGGTGTGCCTTACAACGCTTTTGGTGTTGGTAATGCTATGAGTCGCTCATATTTCTAAATGAACTTTTCCAGTTAGACAAACAAAATTTTGAGTTGCTGAACATCAACCAAACGATCGGTTCTACGTCTAAAACAGGTCGAAAATCAAATATAGACATGAAGATAGATTCAGCAAAGACTAGGACGACCAAGTTTGCAAAAGTTGATCATCGAAATTACACTTCCATATCGAGTTATACAAGATCAGAAGTAGCATTCATTAAAATTTACGGGGGACAGTATTTTGGGTAAAAGGGGCTTGAGTTGCAAGGATAGCCAAGCAAGTATCAGTGTGCAGACACCAATCACGGGAATTAGTCTAGGTGTCATTTGGTGGTATGTTCTCTGTTCATGTATCAGCGTTTATGCTGCTGATTTTGCCATTCTACCGCAAGTTCTTGACGATACGACAGAAATAGATGCAGTTTTTAGTCCCAACGGTGATAGCATCCAAGATAAAGTCGTCATTGTCTTTGAAATGGATGGTACAACTGGTGAGTATGAGATAATCATCGATGTCCATGGGCCAGGCGGTGTTGGTAAACCTGACGGTCAGTTCAATGTAGAAGACGACTGGTCGGTTTTTGGTAAATTTGGCCCTGGTGTGACAATTAACGATGCCCCTAAGCGTTTTCGTATTGAATGGGATGGAAGAGATAGTGCTGCTGGAATAGGTAAAACTGTAACTGATGGAAACTATCAACTGCGCCTGCAAGTTGACTTTTTTCAGAATGAAATATTAGATCCAATACAGGATTCACACACCCAAATCTTTCCTATAATTGTTGATACAGAATCACCACAAACGTCAGCTAAATTGGAAAGAACGGACTTCTCACCCAATAGTGATGGTAACCGTGACCAACTATCCATTAACTATGTCTTAGGAGAACAATTATCCAGCCTCGAACTATTAATACCAAACTATTCATCAATCCAATTATCAGACCTGCTAGTAGGCAATCAATTTTTTAGCTGGAATGGACAAGAGGGGCTTGGAGCCGTTTTGCCAGATAATTCTTACAATCTGCAATTAAGAAGTTTAGATTTGGCTGGTAATGAAAGAATCGTTTCTCTTGAGCAGATTTGGATTGATACAAAAAAACCAACCATCAGCCAAATAATTCCGTCTCTTGATGCCAAAGTGAGCACTACAGTAAATGAGTTGATAGCCACCTTTGAAAGTGGAACAGGTAGTCAAATTGACTTTGATAACTCGATTATAAGTTTGGCTGATCTTGATGGAACCATTCAAAACGGGACTATTAGTTATGAGAATATGATCCTAACGTTGGCATTAGATAATCCTCTTGACCTAGCTTCAGAGAATGGGCTTTACATAGTGAATGTTCAAGCTATTGACCTCGCGGGAAATAGGGAAGTCTCAACTTCCAATTTGGTTTTTGACACGATTCAACCATCAGTACTACAAATTCGTCTCGATCAAGACAACTTGCGTAACCGAGATTATGTTAATAGTAGTATCAGTTATATTGAGGCAGACTTAAATGATGCTCTTTCTGGATTAGACTTGGCAAGCTCACTTCTACAATTGTCAAAATCGGGTACAGTTGTAGATGGAGTTCAGTTACAGATCGATCCCGATACGATTCGTTTTCAACTTAGCCGAGCACTTAAATCAGACGGGAGTGATGATGGAACTTACCAAATCATGCTTACGGCAGTTGACATGGCAGGTAACAGTCAAGTACAAACACACCCGCTAGTTTACGATACTACAGCTCCTACTTTGACGGGAACAAACCCACCAGATCTTTCTCAAGAAAAAGTCCGTATAGATCAAGCTTTATCGACAATTGAGCTCACCTTTTCTGACCAAAACGACAGTGTTGTTGCTTCTGGGCTAAATTTTGATCAGACAGCAGCTTTTGTCAATAAAAGTGATGGAACGTCAGTCTCTACAATTAAACAGGTTAATTCCCCTTCCAATTTAGCGCTACACTTTACGGGTTCTCTGACTGCCGGTGATTATACACTTTCAGTCATAGCAAAAGATAAAGCAGGAAATCAAGGAAAAGAAATTAACTATCCTTTCTATATCGACCTGAGAGCACCCGAAGTACAATTTATACCAAATAACGTACCAGTAGCTACATTAGAAACAGTCTCAGCTCAATTAGTAAACTACAATGGGATTGGTTTGGATCTGGCTAAATCTAGCCTATTGGTTAAAGACATTAGTGGTAACACGATTCCATCCCAAAGGACCGAGATAGTTGAGCAATCTCTAGTTTGGCATATCAAAAACCAGTTACCAAAAAATGGAACTCAAGATGGAGATTACATAGTCACGGCCAACTTTGCTGATTTTGAAGGCAGAACCTATACGGCAAGCTCGACCTTGACTGTTGATACGCTACCACCTACTATTGACAAGACTCTCCCTGTTGATGGTTCTAAAGTCTCAGCCTTAAAAGAAGTTGACGTATTCCTAAACGATAATTTAAGTGGAATTAGCTTTAGTCAGACCGATGTCTTATTAAGTTCAGACAATGGCACAATTTCTACCACAAAAAGTGATAACGGAGACAATCACATAAGACTTACCTTTACTGACCGCCATACAGACGGGTCGGCAGATGGTTTGTATACGATTGCTATCACAGCGGTTGACTTAGCTGGAAATATTGGTGGGACTCAAAGCGTGTCATTCTACCTAGTCACGCAAAAGCCAGAAATTATTTCGGTTACACCTTCTGCTAGCTCTCGAATTAACCATTTATCTACGATTTCTGCATCATTGTTGGATCTTAGTGGAAAGGGTATTGATTTTGACCAAACAACCATTACCTTGTCCAATTCTAATGGTGCAGTTCTGGGTGAAACCTCATTAACATATACTGACTCACAGATCACATTGACGGGAATAAAATTACCTACAGATGGATCAGCAGATGGTATGTATACTATTTTAATCACATTAGTAGATAAACTGGGTTCCACGGTAGAAAAGCTGCAAAAAATTTACTATGATACGCTACCACCCGTCATCAGGACAAGCGATCAATCCTTCGAGAGACTATTAACAGATGAAGTGGCAGTTAGCTTCGAGGTAGTTGATTCCGGCAGTGGAATTGATATTACTAACTCCAGCCTGCAGCTATCAAATACCGATGGAACAGTAGTCCCAGGCCAGTTTAGTTATGATGGTACAGGAAACCTAGGCTATAAGTCAGCTAAACTCAACGTCAGTGGCATTTATATGCTTCAGGTTGTGCTTACAGATCAGGCAAGTAACAGCAGTGTGCCATATACTTTTTACTACGCATACGGAGTAGAATTAGCAGAAGTTGTCGAGGTTACACCCCGTTTGACTAACAATTTGGAAACTGTCGTGGCTTCATTCAAGAGCCAGCAAAATATTGACTTTGAGCAGACGATTTTTGAACTGAGAAACCCAAACCAGCAATTTGTTCCTGGTGTTATGACCAATGATGGTCAACAACGAATAACCTTCACTCCAAGCACACCATTAGCTGTTGATGGAAGCCAAGACGGCGCTTACGCATTAACAATCCAGCCATCAGTTATGGCCATAGGCCGCTCGGATAAAAAGTGGTCTGGTGAAATTACTTTTGACACACAACCACCCGAAGTAAAGTCAATATCTTATATCACTCAACCTGAACAGTTAGCGGTTGATTTGCAAGGTACGGTTGTGGGTTTGCCCACGCGATTTCAGCTGGTGTTAGCTGATACTGTTAGTGGAATTGACGGGCAGCAAACAACAGCTCAGTTGATTTCGCCTACAGGCCAAGTTAGTACCACAAAATCCTTGAAAGCCGATATAGAAACCAATGAATACTCCATCAATCTAAGCCTAAACAGTCAGCCTAAACCTGATCCTTCTGTAAATGGCGACTACGTCCTTGAAATTATAGCCGTCGATCTAGCTGGTAACTCAACGACCTATAATCGTAGTTTTACGGTTATGTGGGAAGCCGTTACGGTTTCATCGACTCAACCGGCGTCATTTAGTAAGCTGAATGAGTTGCAGCGAGTCGATGTGGTACTTGAAAATATGGCCGAAACTGAAATAAAAAAAATGACCACAGTTCGATTAGTAAATCCAGATGGCTCCGAGGTCGTAGGACGGCAAGAGGTTGTGGGTACTATGGTAAGTTGGGTATTGGATCAACCACTACCACAAGATGGAACTGCTGATGGAGCCTATACAATTCAGTCCACAGTTCTTAAGAATAATCAGGTTCTGCTATCCGAAAATGCCACATTCTTATATGATACCAAAAGCCCTCGAGTTGATAGTATAGTACTGCAGACGAACGAATTAACCGAACTGGAACCTAGTCAAGTTGTCATGGTTACAGAACCATTCTCTGCCATAACAATTAAGATAGTTGATCAGCTAGCAGGCACCGATTTGATTACTTCAACAGTTAGCCTGAGAACTAGTGAAGGTAACGGTACAGACGAAGTTCTTGAGGTCAATAATAATGGTACTGATACAATTACGGTTGAATTTGCAGAATTGAAATTAACTGGTATCTACACATTAGTGGTTACACCCAAAGACTTGGCTGGTAATGTTGGTCATCCATCGCTTTATCAAATTAACCTCAATCTCTCGAAACCAAAACTCACTTCAATCAAAATTAGCGACCGGCTGAGACTTGTCACAGCAGAATTGGCTAATGCGACCGCAGAATACTCTACTATCGAAGTTGTAGGTCCTAATGGACAAGTTATTGGTAAAACCACAGAGGACAATCTCAAGAAACAAATTACCTGGACTCCGACGAATCTTGCTCAAGACGGTACTGATGATGGAGCTTATACGATTACGGTTACACCAGTTAACAAACAAGGTGTATCCGGCCAAGTATTAGTAAAGCGGTTCACTTACGATACCCAAGAGCCTGAGATTATTAATATTACTGCCGTCGATATTACACAACCGGTCTCTTATCTATCAAATCCAACAGCACAAATTACAGCAACAGTCGCTGATCTGGGGCCAGCGGGACTTGACACTGAACAACAAAAGATAACATTAATTGACAGTAGTGGACAGACTGTCAGCGCATTTTTAACTCATGATGGTAGAGAAAATCTATACTTCACTTTCAATCCATCGTTCGCAAAAGATGGGACTAACGATGGAGAATATCAATTAATCATTAACTTGATTGATAAAGCTGGTAACAAAAAAGACTTCACACATTCAGTATTTTATGATAGTTCCCCACCAACGCTGACCGATATTACTCCAGACGATGGGGCCCTTCTTAAGGGGGAAATTAATCAAGTTACAGTTAATTTAGCTGACAAAAACGGTAGTGGTATCGATTTCAGCCTAACGACCATTTCGGTAACAGATACTGAGGGCAATTCGGTGAGTGGTCAAATAAGCCACGATGGAAGGTCTAAAATAATCTTTAAAATTGACGATCTGGCACCAAGTGGCTCCTATTTGGTTCGAGTTGAAGTCGCTGATCGAGCTGGTAATCAAGCCATATTCGAAAGCGGATTCACGAATTTGTCCAATTTACTCGTAGCTTCGTCCACTACACCTGTAACACGTCCAATTGAAAAGGCATTCAGCCGAAAACAACTAGATTCTGTTACAGTTCAACTTCCAAAAGATGTTGGGACCCACTTGTCCACTCTACATTTGGTCGACAGTAGTGGTCAAGTTGTCATGGGGTATCAAGACCGTAATAGTCTTTCAGATTTACAATATCAGCTTCAAAAGCCATTGAAGGGTGATGGATCTGATGACGGGACATATACCATTGTTTTTACCCCTATTAGCGCTAATGGGCAAAGAGGGCAACCGCAACTTATGAGTTTCGTCCATGATACTGTAGCGCCAGAAATCGATGACAGTCAAATCCGGCTGAATGTGGCTCAAGCGGGGGTGAATAACTCACTAGTATCAATTCAGCTACCAGTGTATGACCCGTCTCCATCTTCGGGTATAGATTGGTTAGAACGTCCATTACCAATTGCAATAACGTTAGAATCTTTCGAAAAAGAAAATATTGCAGGTCGGATTTTAGTTGAATCTGACAAAGAAGAAGTGACTTTTGTCTTAAACAAACCTCTGGCGAGTGACGGCAGTCAAGATGGGAAATATAAGCTAAAAGTCGATGTTACAGACCAAGCGGGTAATGACTTGAATTGGATTTATGATTTTGATTACGATACTCGCCCCCCAGAGATCCAAGCCTCAGATTTACAGATTAACGGGCAGCCACTAATTGTTGATGCCAACCATATCGATTATCCATCAGTTGCAGGTCGTGGAGGTTCAGTTATCATCACAGCTAAGATAAAGGATACTGATGGTTTAGGGGTAGATTTATCAACTTCGAGCATAAATGTTATATCACCAAGTGGTGAGACTATAACTGGAAGCCTAACACAGAATGGGATTGATTTTCTAGTTTTTAGCTCATCACAATTATTACCCAATCAAGGATACTATAGGGTAGTGATTACAAGCGTTGGGTTAGATCCTCAGAACTTGGGTTTCCAGCCGACAAAAACAATTAGTACTGAATTCCTTTATGAGACATTACCACCGGTTGCAAGCCTCACCGATAGTGGTAAAGATAAGATTGAGGAAGGAGATGCCTTAACATTAAAAGGTGTAGCTTCAGATCCTGATAGTCAAGAAATACCAGCTTCTGGTGTTAGTCGTGTTGAGATTGTTGGTTCAGGACCCAACGGAAAAGCTATAGAACCAGCTTTAGCTGTGGATACGAGTAAAGGTGGCAGTAACCAATGGAGCAGCTGGAAAATTGATTATCTACCACCTAAATCCGGTAGATATGTGTTGAGTGTTCGAGTTTATGACAAAGCGGGTAATGCCGAAACCTATGAAAAGAAAGATGTCACTTTCACAGTTTCACTTGGATTCAAAGGTGAGACATTTTGTTGGCCAAATCCCGTATCGTTGTCTGCTTCATCTAGTAGTTCGGTGGCATATATATCTTTCGATCCTAATATAGCTGATACAGCCAATCTGACTCTTAGTGTCTACGATTTATCTGGGGACTTGGTCTATCGACATAAAGAACCTAATATAAAACCAGGTAGACAGGATACTACGCTCAAATGGAATTTAAGTAATTCTTCTGGAAGTAAAGTCGCGCGTGGTATTTACCTTTTTCGATTAGAAATAGTAAATGGCGAAGATGAATCATCCAATACAGTTGGTAAAATCCTAGTAGTGGAATAATTCGGAATGGGTCAATATAAACCACTTCAAGTTGCTATCGTGGGTTGCGGCAACATTTCACGTGCTTATGGTGCTAGTCTTAATAGAAGGCCAGATCAGGTCGAAGTGATCGGGGCTTACGATCTAGATCAAGATAAAGCCAAAAGTTATGTTTCAGAATTTGGCGGACAAGTTTATCCAAGTTTAGAAGCATTATTGGGCGACGAGAAGGTTGAAGCTGTCGTCAACTTGACCATACATACGGCTCATGCAGAAGTAACTGCGGCAGCACTGAATGCAGGAAAACATGTGCACGTTGAAAAACCCCTCGCTACAAACCGTGAAGATGGTCAAATGGTAGTTGATTTAGCAGAAGCCAAAGGATTGCGCTTGAGTGCCTCTCCATTCACTTTTCTAGGAGAAGGACAGCAGACTGCTTTGAAAGCGGTTCAGTCTGGCCTAGTGGGTCCAATTTTGACGGCTTACGCAGAAATGAATTGGGCAAGAATTGAACGCTGGCATCCCAATCCGGCTCCATTTTATCAAAAAGGTGTTGGCCCAATGTTAGATGTTGGTGTATACGCCCTAACTTTGCTGACTTCAGTCTTGGGAGTTGTCAAGAATGTACAAGGTTATGCTCAAATATGCCAGCCTCAACGAGAGACCAAAGCTGGAAAAGCTTACCAAGTAACAACACCTGACCAAATCACTGGCTTTCTCCACTTTGAGTCAGGCGTTACAGCCCGGTTGACTGCAAGTTTTCTCGGATTTAGCAAGCAAGTAGGTGCTGAATTTCACGGCCGAAGTGGATCTATTTATATCTCGTCCTCTCATGACTTCGATGCCATAGTAGAGGTACATACTCTCGACGATGAGTGGGAAACAATACCACATATTGCTACGCCTTTTCGAGGAGTGGAGTGGGGGCGAGCCGTGTTCCAATTAGCTGACTCTATAAGAATGGGCGTCCCGCAAAGGTGTACAGGTAAACAAGCCAATCACGTCCTTGAAATTTGCTTAAGTATTTTGGACTCAGCTGAGGAAAATTCTGCTATTATTCCAATCAAATCGACTTTTGAACTACCTATTCCTGCATACTCACGTAATGGATTTATTGAATACCCAAATTAAACCGAAGATCAAAATAAGCTAATGACAAAATACCGATATACTTCACTATTTTCGACGCTATTTATATTGCTTTGTGCCAACCTCTCTATGGCAGAAGACATCCATAAAAAGTCGGGTACGACCTCTGCGGCATTCCTAAAAGTTGATGCTGCTAGTAGACCGATTTCCATGGGTGGAGCTTTCACTGGCCTAGCGGATGATGTAAACGCTCTATTTTGGAACCCTGCTGGCCTCATGTCTCTCCAGAAACAACAGATATCAGCAATGCAGAACTTTTCCATTGGGAATGTTTACACTCAGGCTCTAAGCTATGGTAGGCTAATCAATCAAAAAATGGCCATCGGTGTAAGTCTACAAGGAGCATTTACTCGTATCGATTTTCGTCAAGCCCCAACGACTACACCTGACCAAGAAGTAACTGTTGGTGGCTTCGCTCCTGGTTTTAGTTTAGCCTATCAACCATTTTCTTTTTTTTCCGTTGGTATAACAACGAAAGCTATCGTGGAACAACTTAATGTTGAGACACTCTTAGGTTTTGCTGGTGATTTAGGTGTTTTAATTCAGCCTTTTGGCGAAACAACAAAGCTTGGTGTTTCCTTGCAAAATCTCGGAAGTATCAATTCAGGTTCATCTCTGCCTACAAACCTTCGCAGTGGGATTTCCTTTCAGCCAACTAAAGCAAATGTTTTGGTTGCGGATATAAACTTACCGTTGGTTGCAGGTTATCCAAGTGTCCACTTTGGTGCTGAGAATTGGTTCGGTGATTTTGTTGCTGTACGTCTTGGCTATTCCGTTAGTCAGGGTGAGAACCCACGTAACGGTATAACTGCTGGAATCGGACTAAAGCGAAAAGGACGTGTCTCACTGGAAAACATCCATTTTCAGTTTGATTATGCAATCGTGCCTGATCCTATGGGCAATGTTCATCGTATTGCATGCCTGATGCGCTTTTAATTTTTCTACTGAGAAAAAAATTACTATTTTATGGATTGAAAGTATATTCACTCAGAAGTTTGAGGGCAGCAAATCAATTTCTGTCCTCAAATCTTTTATCTACAGCATTAGCCTTCCACTTTCTAGCTTTATGTAGACTTGATCGCTTTTATCTACAGCTTACTCGATCTCAAAAAAACAGTAAACTATATAATATTTTTGTTCTTGTACTAGAAAGGGAGCTTTTGTATAAGCCCCCTTTCAAACAGTGCCGGTCTGTTTTTGGTTAGTCTTGAATTACTGCATGTGCAGCCGCTAACCTGGCGATCGGTACGCGAAACGGAGAACAAGATACATAATCCATGTTAATGTTATGGCAAAAGATAACTGAATCGGCATCACCACCGTGCTCACCACAAATTCCAACTTTTAGATCAGGCCGGGTTTTTCGTCCACGCTCAATGCCAACTTCTATCAATTGGCCAACACCATCCTGATCTACCGTTTGGAATGGATCATTGTCCAGAACTCCTTGTTCGATATAATCTGGCAAGAAACCAGCAACGTCATCACGACTAAAACCGAAACTCATTTGCGTAAGATCATTGGTACCAAAGGAGAAAAATTCTGCGGCTTCAGCAACTTTATCTGCAGTTAAAGCTGCTCGGGGAATTTCGATCATAGTACCAACCATATGATCAATCGCATCGACATTATATTTCTCTCGCACTTCTTGATAGACTTGGTCTACAATTTTCTTTTGGTTCTTGAGTTCATTGACATGTCCTAGTACTGGGATCATGATTTCTGGATGGATATCCCTTCCTTCTTGAGTCAACTCAACAGCGGATTCAAGAATCGCACGTACTTGTGCTTCAGTAATTTCCGGAAAGCTTATACCTAGACGTACACCGCGGTGTCCCATCATGGGATTAGTTTCGTGCAGGTCGTCGCTACGACGGTTAAATTCGGTAATACTGACATTCAACTCACTTGCTAACTCTTGACGAGCATTTGCATCGTGTGGGACAAACTCATGTAGTGGAGGATCTAACAGTCGAATTGTGACAGGATATCCTGACATAACATCTAAAGTTGCTTTAATGTCTGATTTCATATGCGGATAAAGTTCGTCGAGTGCAGCCCTACGTTCCACTTCATCTGAGGACATAATCATCTTTCTCAGCTTAAATAATGGCTCATCGGAACCTTCACCATAGAACATGTGTTCTATACGGAACAGCCCAATACCTTCAGCTCCAAATCCAATTGCTCTTTGAGCATCAGCTGGCGTATCGGCATTTGTACGAATTTTTAACCGCCTGAATTCATCAGTGAAGTCCATCAGTTCAGTAAACTCGACATTGGTCTCTAAATCTGGGTCTATTAGATCGAGCTGTCCATCGTAAACATTACCCGTTGTTCCGTTTAGGGTGATCCACTCACCTTCCTTGAATATTTTTCCACCTATGGACATTTGCCGATTCTCGACATCAATTTCAATATCAGAACAACCAACGATGCAACACTTACCCCAAGCGCGTGCCACTAGAGCTGCATGGCTGGTCATTCCACCTTTAGCTGTTAAGACTGCTGACGCAGCATGCATTCCGTGCACGTCTTCTGGGCTAGTTTCGTCTCGTACAAGAATAACTTTTTCACCATTTTCTTTGCCTTGGGTTACAGCGTCATCAGATGTGAAGACTAATTTCCCATTGGCACCGCCAGGTCCAGCAGGCAAACCTTTTGCCAATAATTCAGCCGCTCCCTCTGCGGCAGGATCCACCATAGGCAACAAAACTTGAACAAGTGAGTCAGCCGAGACTCTTTTTAAAGCTTCTTTTTTATCGATTAAACCTTCTTTACACATATCAACAGCCATTTTAATTGCTGCTGCACCTGTACGTTTACCTGTCCGGCACTGTAGCATCCATAGCTGGCCGTCTTCAATTGTAAACTCAATATCCTGCATGTCTCCATAGTGTTGTTCCAACTTTTCACGAAGATCGATCATTTCATCGTAGCAGGCTTTATGACGAGCCTCCAAAGTTTCGGAATCATCACTACTGTCATTTTTCATTAGGTCATTAACTGGTAGTGGGGTGCGCAAACCAGCAACCACGTCTTCTCCTTGGGCGTTTGCTAGCCATTCACCATAGAAAATATTCTCACCTGTGGCAGGATCGCGTGTGAAAGCAACACCTGTAGCAGAGTTTTCGCCCATATTACCATACACCATAGCCTGAACGTTAACTGCTGTTCCCCATTCATCAGGAATCCCTTCGATCCGGCGATAGGCGATTGCACGCGTTGCATTCCAGGAATCGAATACGGCTCCAATAGCCCCCCAAATTTGCTCTTCGGCGGAATCTGGGAAAGGTGTTCCTAGGACTCTTTCGACTGTGGTTTTATACTGATCTACCAAATCTTTCAAATCATCAGCAGTTAGATCCGTGTCGCCTTCAGCACCAAGAGCTTCTTTCTTAGCTTCTAGTAAATGTTCTAGTTGTAATCGAATTCCTCTTCCTTCTGTAGGCTCGATTCCTTTACTCTTTTCCATGACCACATCTGAATACATGGTAATAAGCCGACGGTAGGCATCGTAGGCGAAGCGTTCATTCCCGGTTTGTGTAATCAAACCACCAAGCGTTTCCGTAGTTAGCCCCACATTCAAGATAGTATCCATCATTCCTGGCATTGATTGTCGGGCCCCTGATCGAACCGAAAGTAAAAGAGGATTTTCAGTGGAACCATAAGCACCTCCACGAATATCACCCATTTTGACAATCGCAGCATTAACTTGTTCTTTTAGACCCTCGGGATAATCACCATCTAATTCGTAGTAAATGTTACACAGATCAGTAGGAATTGTGAAACCAGGTGGGACAGGAAAACCAAGATTTGCCATTTCACAGAGGTTAGCTCCCTTACCCCCTAGCAGGTTCCTCATTGTTGAATCACCTTCGGCAGTCCCTCCGCCAAAGGAATAGACGTATTTAGACATAACGATGTCTCCTTAGTATTAAGTATTAATTAGTATTCATTCGGATTCTTTTACAAGCGGTCGAGTATTTTAAAGTAGGGAAATATGAAAACGCTGCACAACTTCAGGAATACAGCAGTAAGTCTACACAGATATATTCCCATTGGCTAATTACTTAATTCCTTAGTTTTTATATCGAGTAAATCATTTTACTTGCTTCTTCGTATTCAGCTTGAAGTGGATCAGTAGATAAGAACAACTTTTGGTAAGGTTCATAAAGTTGGATATAACTCCAGTTTACACCACAGGTAATTTTCTTCTCATTGCAGAGTTGCACAAAACGTCCCCGGAATTTAGCTCGAGTAGTTTCAGGTGGGAAGCGCATGGCACGTTCAATATTTTTGTCTTTACACATTCGATGAACTAAATTTTCTCTTTCCAACTTATAGTATAGGCCCTGGTCGGTACGAACGTTATGATACTGTAAGTCAAGCATCGCAACTTTCGCCGAGTCCCAGTTCAAGTTTCTTGTTTTTACATACTTATCAATCAGTTTCTTCTTGATAACCCAGTCAAGTTCTCTGTCTAATTGCATCGGGTCATCGGACAAATACTGCAAGACATGTTGCCAGTATTCCATTGTCTGGTCAGTGATAAAATCGGATTCTTCTTGCTCTAAATAGCGCTTAGCTGTATAAAAATATTCCCATTGTAATTCAACTGCTGATAAACGCTTTCCATTTTCGAGTTCGATCTTACGTGTGCAGGTTATATCATCTGAAATTTGTTGAATGGCCCGAACGGCATTTCTCAAATTGAAATTTTGCTCAATAAAACCATCTTCTATCATCCTTAAAATGATATTAGTGGTTGCTATCTTCAAAAAGTTGGTGAATTCTGACATATTTGAGTCGCCAACAATAACATGTAAGCGTCGATATTTTTCTCTATCTGCGTGAGGCTCATCTCTTGTGTTTATAATACCACGCGCAGTTGTGGTTGCAATTGAGATTTCCTCACGAATATGTTCTGCCCTCTGTGAGATAGAATAACGACCATCTTTTTCAGGTTTAATCTTTCCTGCGCCACTAAAGACCTGACGTGTGACAAAAAACGGTATCAATTTCGATGCCAATTGGCGAAAAGTTACCCGTCTGTCCATCAAGTAATTTTCGTGACATCCAAACGTATTACCGGGGGTGTCGGTGTTATTTTTGAAAACCGAAACAGCGCCGTCAAACCCATCACTTTTCATACGGCGTTCGGCTGAACGAGCTAATTGAGCCAAAATTCGCTCACCTGCTTTATCATGAGCAACAAGGTCAATTACATCATCACATTCAGGTGTAGCATATTCCGGATGACAACCTATATCTTGGTAGAATCTAGCCCCATTTTCGAGAAAAACATCTGGATACATTCGACCATGAATAATTTCACGGAACAAATACATAACAGTATTTTGAATTGACATAGGCTTTGAATTTGGCTGCTTAGGAGTACAGATAATTCCGTATTCTGTTTCAATCCCAAATATACGTCTTTTCATGATAAAATTTCGGTTATATCCTCAACAGACAGGCGAGCAAATTTGCGCCGATTTCTTGTTTGGTCCAAGACCGCGACTTCTAGCGTCGACGGGTTAATCGTGAAACGATCTACCTCGTCCACACTATCTTCAATAGCAATGAAAGTTTCTGTAGCTAATTTTACAGCAGCAGGCAAACTAAGTTTAGCCTGATAGGTGTCCTCCAGAATTTGAGAAATTTCATCGGATCTTCCACCAATTACAGCATAGTCTTTTTCTTCCCAAAATGTACCATCAAAAGAGATATGGTAAATATTATTCGCTTGATTACTCGTTTCAGCGACTTCACAAACCAACAGCTCGACTTCTAAAGGTTTAGAATCCAACTGCCAAAATACACCACCGATATATTGAGAATAAACATTAGTCAGCCACTTAGCCGTAACATCCTGTCTTGTGTAAGTTAAGCCTTTGATTTCAGCGTCTCGAATACCAACAAAACGGAGTGTTTCATACTCTCGATAAAGACCGGTCGCAGCAAACCCAATCCGATCATAAATTTCCGATATCTTAAAAACCGTTGACAATGGATTTTCTGCGACCAAAACGATTCCTTCTGCATACTCCAGAACAATTACTTCTTTGGCCTGATCGATACCTTTATGGACAAAATCTGATTTGTCCTGCATGATCTGATCTGGGGAAACATAGTACGGTGATGCCATAAAAAAAAATTCCTCGCAAGCTATCCTAGATTTCTTTAAGTCGCAAACTTCAATAAGAAATTAATTACTACTCGCTTTCGGTAAGCGAGCTTTTATTTTCGCTAATTCTTTGGAAGAGATCAGTATAAAAGGATTTTATCGTTTCTGGGGAGACTTCGGTAATGCCTGATTGATCGATAATACGAACGATTGGATAAATATTACGAAGGAAATCTGGACCTGCGGTCCCAACATCCTCGTCTGCAGCATCCCATAGAGCATGGAGAACAGCATGAAGGGCTTCACTTGACTTCATTTCAGGACGGTATAATTTTTTGAGAGCTGACCGAGCATCCTTACCGCCCGATCCCTCGGCATAGTAATCTACTTGTTCGTACCGCCCTCCAGTAATATCGTATTTGAAAATGCGCCCTATATTTTCTTTTAAATCATAGCCGGCAAAGATTGGTATGACAATCAAGCCCTGAAGTGCCAAGGGTAAATTGGATTTCAGCATGTTTGATAGATAACTAGCTTTCCCTTCTAGACTTAAGTGAGATCCTTCGATTTTCTCGTAGAACTCCACCTGAGTTTGAAAAAGTTTAGCCATATCAATACATGGACCAGCAACACCTGCAATAGCAATAGCCGAATGTGTATCAACCTCATATACTTTTTGGACTCTACGTTCACCAACTTGGAATCCTCCGGTTGCTTGACGATCCCCAGCTATAACGACACCGTCAGCATAAATTAGGGCTAGGATTGTTGTCCCTTCTAGGAATTGTCCCACCTCGCCACGAGGCTGAATAGATTCTATAAACTGAGCGTTAGTAGAAAAAGATTGTAACAGGTTAGGTTGTCGACACTTCAGAATTTGAAGAAGATCATTTGTTATGTATTCTGACTGATCGGGCTCCACTACTCTCCCCCCCGCTGAACGTAACTTTCTATAAATTCCTCATACTCTTCTTCTAAAATTTCATCAATCTCGTCTAGAAGCCGATCTAAATCATCTTTGATTTCTTCACCTTTCTCCGTAACCTCTTTATTTGGTTGAACAGACTCTGTGTCTTGAGTTCCCTCTTGCTCTGTACCCTGCGTGCTTTTTTCTTCTTGTTCTTTATGCTTATCAGGTGACACCTTGATACCTCCTATTTGGTTAAGATGAATCACTAACGGGCTCGACCGGATCATCAGAAGAAGAAAACTTCTCGACCAATTGGCTGACACTATTACAATTGAGCAAATCACCAACTAAGGCTTTATTACCAAAATGTGGTCGATCCATAAAGATTTTATTCAACGATGAACCTCCAGTAGAAAAAACAATCGAATTCCAACTTACGCTGTGTATATCTGCGGCAAACTTTTTTAAGCATGTACCACGAAAATAAGCTCTAGTGTCAGTTGGTGGAAAAGTCATCGCGTTAATGACTTCTTTTTGGTCAACAACTGAGACTACCTGATTATTTTTGACTAAACGATGGTATAAACCTCTATCGGAACGTAAATCGTGATACTGTAAGTCGAACATCTTAATTCGCGAGTCTTTCCAATTTAGATTGTGCCTGCCTATGTATGCCGACATTAGCCGAAGTTTGATCACCCAATCTAAATGCTTGTCTAAACGCATAGGATCACTTTCTAATTGATTTAAGACAAAATCCCATTTAGATAAAACATCTAAATCAGTGGGGCTTAGTTCGTCTGTGGAAAAGCTTTGCCGGACTAAATTTAGATAGTCTCGTTGTAACTCAATTGGCGATTTTTCTTCACCAGATTCCAGTCTCAGTTTTTTCTGACAGGTTAGGTCTCTAGAAACCTTTCTAATGTCCCTAACAGGATCTATTAACTTGAACTGGCACTTCAGTGCACCAATCTGAATCAGTTTCAAAACCAGCGAGGTAATTCCAATTTTTAGGTATATTGAAAATTCCGACATATTTGAATCTCCAACAATCACATGAAGACGGCGATAGATTTCATTATTGGCATGTGGTTCGTCTCTTGTGTTAATAATTGGTCGAGAAACCATTGTACTTAGCCCAACTTCGGTCTCAAAAAAATCAGCTCGTTGGGAAATTTGAAAATCAACTGGTTCAGCGCCATTTTCAAAGCCAACTTTTCCGCTTCCGGCAATAATTTGCCGTGTGACAAAGAAAGGTGTTAGTGCATCCGTAAAATCCTGAAACTCAATTCCCCTCGGTACAAGATAGTTTTCATGACTACCGTAACTATGCCCTTTGTAGTCGGTATTATTTTTATAAATTAGGATTTCTTGGTCTGTTGGTAGAGTACCTTCAGCCTTTTTACGTGACAAATCAACGATTAGATCTCCTGCTTTTTCATATATGACTATATCTCTTGCTGTAGTACACTCGGGTGTACAATATTCTGGGTGGGCATGATCAACATAATATCTACCACCATTGATAAGAATATCGTTAATAACAGTGTTGTCTTCGTCTTGTGGTAAGTTATTCTCACCCTCATAAACAAAGCCCCGGGCGTCCGTTAGAGGGGACTCTTGCTCATAATCCCAATAAATGTCATTCCCGGCTGATTTGTCAGCTGATTCTACATCTTCTTGACTATAAGAACTTACAACTAACATAGAGGCCGCGACAGGATCTTGTTCCTTGACGTTTCTAACAGAAATTCCATATTCAGTTTCTGTACCAATTATTGAAGGAAAACTCATTTTACAAGTAGGCACCTCCTTTAACTGTCTTAATTTCTTTTTTCTTTTTTTCTGGTTCATCAGTCATAGCACGAATATTTACAATACGTTCTCCTTTACGTCCGGAAATTTTAGCCCAGTCGTCAGGATTGGTCGTATTGGGCAAGTCCTCATTTTCCTTATATTCTTCCCGAATTGCTTGAACAAGATCATCAAGTCGGAGTCCTTTCTCACCTGATCCTTTTGATGAATTCTTTATTAATCTCTTAACTGCAGACTTTTTGGCACGATCAACAATGTTACGAATCATAGCCCCACTAACAAAATCTTTAAAATATAACATTTCCCGTTCGCCACGAGCATAAGTAACCTCAATAAATTTGTTATCATCAGTCGTCATATACATTTCGTTTATGGCGGCGAGAATTACACTATCTAACGCTTTTTTTTCATCACCATCATATTCAGCGAGCAACTCAGAATCAATCGGTATCCCGATACATAAGTATTTGGAAAAAATATCTATAGCGTCGTCTTCAGTCGGCCGATCCACCTTGATCTTGACATCTAAACGCCCAGGCCTTAGCACCGCTGGGTCGAGGAGGTCTTGACGATTGCTAGCACCAATTACTATGACGTCCCGTAACCCTTCAATCCCGTCAATTTCAGCCAAAAAAGTAGGGACAACAGTTGATTCCATGTCTGATGAAATGCCCATACCGCGGGATCTGAATAACGAATCCATTTCATCAAAAAATATAACAACAGGGACGCCTTCTTTCGATTTGTCTCGAGCTTTCTGGAATACCTCTCGGATTTTCCGTTCAGTTTCTCCAACATATTTGTTAAGCAACTCTGGTCCTTTGACATTGATAAAGTACCCTCGGACATCGTCACGGCCTGTTTTTTCTCGAATACGCTTAGCCAAATTATTCGCGATTGCACTTGCCATCATAGTTTTACCACACCCTGGTGGCCCATAAAGTAGAATTCCCTTAGGAGGTGAAAGATTAAACTCCTTGTACTCATCAGGGTATAGATAAGGAGTCTCAATCGCATCTCGAATTTGTTCTACCTGCTGGCTTTGACCACCAATGTCATTGAAACTGATGTCAGGGACTTCTTGCAATATTAAATCTTGTGCTTCGTACGTTGGTAATTTTTCCATGAGTATGCCACTCACCCGATTCAATAAAACGGAATCCCCAAATCTGAGATCATCGGTGTTTACCAGTGCGGAAACTTCGACTACACGTTCTTCATCTGCTCTTAGGCCAATCAAGACTCGCTGCCCGTCGATGACTTTTTTCACCTTGACTACATCACCCCTAGAATCGAAATGGCAAATACCCACAACATTAAATGCGCCATTAAGAATGACTTCTTGGCCACGACGTAATTGGCTAACCTGAATTTCGGGATCAACGTTGACACGTTGTTTCTTTCCTAACATGTCGATATCAACAGTACCATCCTTATTCTCAGAAAGAAAAACCCCATAGTGATTTGGTGGAGCACTAAGCTGTTCCACTTTTCCTTTCAGGCTTTGCAGATGTTCTTTGGTTTCTTGAAGAGCATTTGATAACTTCCGGTTCCGTCGGTGAGCCGACATTAGTTCACGTGTCATCTCATACAAACGCAATTCAGTTTCATCCGTTGGCGGAGAATTTATTTGCTCACGCAGACTATTAATTTCATTCTGAAGGGACTCAATCTGGTATTCTTGCTGGCGAACAATATCTTCATCCGTATAGACTTCGTCCACGATAGGCGTTGATATCGTTTCTATTTTGTTTGATTTGTCAGGTCTAGGCATGTTTATATCTCCGGTTCAATCTGTTGATGACTGCCTAACATTAGTGGGTAATTCGAGACTAATTACACTTACTTTCTGTATTCTAAGATAGAACCAAATCTAAATAACGAGGCGAGGCTTGCTCCTGACTGCGTAACCGTCACTTTCTCTAAGTAAAACTGTGGAGGGACGCTATCTATTATTAGAGATTACTCTGACTATTATTAGAGATTACTCTGAGGGATAGGCTCTATGGAACGTCGTAAAACCCAATTACAGAAGGAGTCTTGAGTGTCGCAATTATAGCACTCGACATAATGAGTGTCAAGACCAACTGATACCCGTGTCCATGGTTGACGCGTTTCTAGACGTGTGATATAATCCGCCGGCAGTAAGGGAGAAAAAACATAAAAAGTGCCATCTTCAGATCTTGGGTTTTATGATATAAATGATTATCTTAGCTCAGTCACACCTGCCAGAGATCCGATTTTGACTGAAATGGAAAATTACGGCCGAAAACACAGTTTTCCAATTGTTGGGCCGACAGCGGGCTCTTTCCTGCATCAAATGGTACTTTTGACAAATCCCAAACGAATCTTTGAGATGGGATCAGGGTTTGGCTATTCCGCTTATTGGATGGCGAAAGCACTAAATGATCCAGATGCAAAGATTATTTGTACTGAGGGTGCCCCGAAAAATGCTACTTGCGCAATGTCTTATTTTGAAAGAGGTGGTGTGGCCGACAAAATCGACATCAAAATCGGAAACGCACTGAAAATTATCGAAGAAACCACAGGTTTTTTTGACATCATCTACAACGATATCGACAAACATGAATACCCAACGGCTTTCGAAAAAGCTGCACCTAGACTGAGAAAGGGTGGGTTGTTTATTACTGACAATTTGATTTGGCATGGACGCGTGATGGAAAAGGATAACGAATCTAGTACAATTGGTGTTCGGGAACTCACTAGGCTTCTTTATGAATCTGACCAGTTCTTCACAACCATTATTCCTCTGCGTGACGGCCTAGCTGTAGCAGTCAAATTATAGATGCCTCACAGATGAATAACTGGATAGAGGGATTCACGCACTTGCAAAGTTATCCTTTTTGAGTTGCTGGTTGACCGTTCAGGTTAAGCCGAGCTGCAGCAACAGGGGGGCATGGCTATTTTTACTGGTTTTGCGTGTCGAAATTTTCGCTGAAATTTTGGTCTCCGGCGCCTGCTGGCTGACTAAAGTTAGTATGCCGTATTTTCATCCAATTAGATGACAAATTCACAGTACCCGTTTTTTGACCGAATCCAAAGAGAATACAAGTCGTCCGCTGCCCACGTGTTCTTACTCCATCACAACGTTCACGATTTACTCTGGGATCGTCGCTATGGGTTTCTGCCAACTCAGTATTTCTTGATGGAGCAACTAAATGTCATCGGCTGTGACATCGTTCTTGGTTATATTCCCTCGCAAGGTATCATCTGGCCTCATATTGATCATTGGCAGCAAGTACAAGAAGCCTTAGGTTTGAAGGTAGAGCAAATAGACTGGGACGGTGGGCCTCCAGATCCGTCAAAGCCAATTGGTCAATTTCGCCAAGATGGTACTTTTATTGCTGAGCAACTGGGTCTAGTGCGGGTCCAGGCTAAGATAGACTCGACCTATGGAAAGATATATTCAAACCCGAGAAACGTGTATGTAGGAGATGCCAATCGAGATATTCATCGAATAGAGATTCAACCTAGTAACCAGCGAAATATTTCAGCTGGTAAGCATATTCATTTTCAAGCTATAGCTTTTGATCAAATGGGAGAGAGAATTGGCGTTCAGAATGCCGACTGGAAGGTAGAAGGAGATATTGGTCAAATTTCTAGAGAGGGTATTTTTGTAGCACAAAAAGGAGGTGAGGGGTTCATTACACTCCAAATAGAGAACCTTAATGCTAAAACTAATCGAATAGTTGTTCATCCTAGCGCTGTAGTCGAAATACATTTGGACCCACCACAGGGCCCATTAGAAGTTCGAAAACCTCATCGTTTCTCAGTATCAGGCCGAGACGTAGGTGGCAATACTTTTAAGCTGCAGAAAGATATCGAGTTTGAAATTGTACCAACTCCAGAAGATAATATTCCTTATCATCCCATTAACCAACGCGGATTTCATCGCGATAAAATCCATGAAGACCCCTTGATTAGCGATCGATTACCTCCAGGAAAAGAGCTAAGCCAAAAATTAAGAGAGCTCTTTGAACAAAATCATTTTAAGATTGGTTTAGTAGTTTACCAACTGGAAAAAATTGCCCCAAACGCTGACCTGCTAGCATTTGATGAAGAATACCGCTTTTTTGTCGATTCAATTCATCAATGGTCAGCAGACCTTGAAATGCGGTTTCGTAAACACGTTATTCTCATGGCAACTCAGAATTTAGCTGAGGTTCATCCCATGCTTTCCAACAATATCGAGATCCCCGTAGTTGAATTGCCATTTCCCGATTTCGAAGAACGAAAGGAATTAACTAAGCATATAGAAAGCTTGTCCCGTCTAAGAACAGAAAACCAACGTTATCGAGGCCAGTTAACCCACCAAGTCCGTTTAGTAGATGATTACTCACACGATCAGTTTGCTCGAGACACAACTGGCTTAAAATTGTTTGGTCTACATGACTTAGCTTTGAGAGCTGAGGAAGAAAACATTCCGATCTCGCCTGAATTGGTAGCAGAGCACCGCCGACAGAGTGTATCGGTACATACGTCTAACATTTTGGAAGTTATGCCTACTCCTTACGATTTGTCAATCGTCGGTGGGCATTCCCACGTGGGGCCAATTCTTGAAAGTATCATAACCGCTATACACGAGAGAGACCCAAAACGAATACCTCACGGAGTTTTATTGCTTGGGCCATCGGGAACAGGTAAAACTATGATTGCCCAGATGCTAGCGCGATACAGCGAATTACCATTTCTGCGACTCAAGAATCCACGAGAATGGGTGAGAGCTGGTGCTAGTGGGGATGCTAAGACTTACGAGAAGAAGCTTACTGGGGCCTTAAACTTCATTTCAGGGATGTTGCCAGCCATCGTTTTTATTGATGATATTGACCAGATTAGTGGACTTGGTGAAAGAGTAGGTAAACACAAAGATCATGATAGTATGCTTCCAGCAGAGCTGGTGAATTTGATTGCTGATCCTTCAAGACATGGTCAAATTTTGTGGGTTGGTGCTAGTAATCGGCCTGATCTTTTAGACCCACTTTTTCGACGGCGAGGACTCTTTGAAGAAAGAATTATCCTCCTGCGACCAACTGACGGTGAAAGAGCAGATATCTTACGTAAATTGTATCACAAACACCAAATTAAACATCAAAACATAGATTTTGACGAAATGGATGAACATACACGAAAAATGACAGGTGCTGACATTGAACAAATTGTCCGTCGGAGCTACATTTTTGCCAAAACAGATGGGCTGGAAATTGTGAACAATGAATATCTACGCAAAGCAATCTCAGACTTTGTGCCACTTTATCCTGATCAAATTAACGAAGCTATTGGGTTGTTGGCAATGCGCGAAGCAACCTCTCGTTCTATGCTTCCACAACGATTACCCTACGAATTGAGAAAGTTTGTAACTGAAGAAGGAAATTATGCTAAGTGGGGTATCGACAAATCCCAAATTAACCAGCGCCTCAGAGAATTAGGGGACGTCTTCAATTTATAAGTTAGAGAAAACGGAAAAGGTTGTGAATGAACCTAAAATATGCATTGCTAACTGGTATTGCTCTCCTATTAGGATTTCTATTTTACCCTCGTTCAACGACCAAATACTCAATTAACCAACCCCTAATCTCACCTGCACGCACACTGGATAGCGAGCCGTTGCGCCTGACAGAACTAGTGCGTAGCAACCCACCGTATTCAACTTTTGATCTAGGTTATATTTACAAAATTGATACAGCTCAGGTCGTATTTGATAATCCTGAGGATAGTGGCCCACGACAATTCGATATACTGGTTAAAAATCAGTTAAGTCGTCGTTACAAGAGAATCCACTCCTTCATTGGCAATTCGCGTGAGTATGGTTACCCACTTCAACCTTTTCAAACCCAGACAGAAGCACGTTGGGTTCAGGTTGTCATCAATGACTGGTTCACTAATAAGCCACAATTACAAAAAGATAGATTTAGAGTTGGTACACGGTATAAGCAACATGGGCCTATCAAAGGTGCAACAGCCACCCACAACACTGAATTTCTATTTCGTCTAACTGATCTTTTACCCAATACAAAATGGGCTGCAGCTGATGTGATCATTGATAATAAAGACACAGAAAATGCATCAGTGGCCCCTGCATTTCGCAAACCAACCTTGAATGGCCAAGTTGCAACAGTCGTGGTAAAAATTGATCTCGGCCGACGCCAGAACATCTACGGAACTCGTGTTACTACAGGTGGGGCAGGTAATAACCTGAAGCGATATAGTTTGGAGATTGGTGGAAGGTCAGCGATTACTCAAGGAAATACTGAGATCAACGATTTTATCCCTTACTACAAATCTGAAATACTCGCAAATGAAGTAGTAAAAGATACTTATCTCCCAGAGACAAGCCAGCGGGGGCGTTTTATAAAGCTGAAAATAGATGCCAACGATTGGTATGGCGAATATGCTGAAGTTAGCAATTTTGAGGTGTTTACTGATGACTATCGAGTACTTTCTAGCCAATCACCTTTCGACCCTCAATACCGTAACTTTGAAGATTACGCAACAAGGCGAGTAGAATATGAAAATTTGGGAGCTAATAATAACCAGTACGCACCGCATCTCAAACAAGGGTTTGCGTACGATAAAGAAACCGGTGGTTTTGAAAACCGCTATTTATTACCACAAACAGTTTCAGAAACAGACACTCCAAATTCTATAACTTCAGGTGATTTTGTTGATCAGCGCAGTTTCGCGTATCACTATGATACAGTTGAAATCCATTTTGGAACCATGCGTCCGATGAATCCGAGAATGTTATACTGGGTACAAGTAGCTTACCTGCAAAATAGTGATGGGAAACGAATCCAAAATTTATTGGCAGACCAATTTCTCCTTCACTCTGCATTAGAAGTCCCCACTAATGCAGCCCAAACATATACTTTTCAAATTCCGACTCAAGCTTATGCCAGTGGACCAACTGTGGGTGAAGTTACCCTTCGTTTCAATCGATTAGCTGGTGCAAACGCGGTTGTATCAACTGTTACATTACTCGAGTCCTCACCTTTACGTGATGATAATTTGGTCAATAGAAAACACAGTCAAAAAATTCACTTACTAACAAATCAAAAGCAGGGGAGATCTATTCGAACTGATAACACTATCAAAATAGATGGTTTGGTAAATGACTGGCACTTGCTGTACTCCCTAGTACCAATGTTCACTGGCCAACAAGATAAACTATTACCAACTCAATACCAATCCAGAAACGAATCACCAGTTCACTTATACACGCAATGGGATGATGATAATCTTTATATCTTGCTCAACTTTAATCAGCCAGAGGATGAAAAAAATCAGCTTATTAACCAACATCATCGCCTGCATTTATTCATCGATACGCAGCGCACGGCATCTCCGGGCATGTATACACCAACGGATCATCATTTTATATTTGATTTGTCTAATTTCACTAACCCTGAACCAGAAGTCTATGTTTCGCAAGTCCATCATCACTTAGATGCTATTCCTGCTACTATCAACAACTACAAAGATATTTCAGTTGCACTGCGATTAGTTTCTTTCACTAATTCTGACTCCAACATTAAAGAAGGTTACATAGTTGAGATTCAGTTGCCAAAGCAACTAGTTTTAAATCAGTTCAAAACCGGCGTTGGCTATTTATTTGGCCTAAACTATATTCTGAATCGAACAGATTTAGAAAAAAAGAAGAACTTATCAAGTTTCGCTTTTACCTCTTCTGATTCGAATAGTTCACCTCAAAACTGGTTTCCCATTGAAATGGTTAGCCGTGTCAGTGCTGAAGTAGATATTATGAGTCAAAGGGGTCTAGAATCAATTGACAAACTAGTTGTTGGCGATACGATTTCTCTATGTGTCTGGGATGCCGACCGAAATAGCGACCCTACTTTGGAGGAATCGATTACTGTTCAATTGAAAAATAATCGGAGCGAAGTGTCATCAATACTGAAACTGCCAGAAGTTGATTATGCCTCTTTTGTCGATGATAATCTAAAACAAAATAGGAGTTCTAATAGTTCGTTCTTTGCTGCCAAAATACTCACCGAGTTTGATGAGGCCATTCCTTCTAATAATACTAATACACTTACAAAATCACTCCTTAAGGTTCGTGGTGGTGATGAAATTGTACTAACTTATACTGATCCCTATTTTGGCTACAACCAAAGAAACAAGATAATTAAGAAGGCAGCTATCGTAGAGAAAGGCTACGATGGTCGGGTTTACTTTGGTACATTTAATGGTGAAGCATTAGTGCAAATATCTATTGGGTCTGAACTTTTTGTGTTCATTGAAGATATTGATTTACAGGAAAATTTAGTCAAAACCATACCACTGGAACTCAATATATTAGCACCAGAACCTTCTCATCAGTCACTACAGAGAGAAATGGTAACGGCCACCTTGGTTGAAGATCTTACGTCTGAGGGCAAGATGCTATACAGAGGGCATATACCTAGTACATATCAGCCAGTAGGGGTTTCTCTCGACAACCAACTTCAGCTAGCAGGAGGACAAGTTATTGAAGCTACCTATTTGGATCTGTTGCAATCGACTGGCCAAACTGATGTTTGTGTAAAAACACAATTGGCTATAAAAACAGGAGAGACTGCCAAATTAGAGATTATCGGAAATGGGAACATATTATCTGGAGAAAGTTTCCAAATTCGGTTAATCGATAAAGATTTAAATACTTCACCGAATGAAGCAAACTTTGCAACCGTCGAAATTAGTACAAGTCGTCTTCCCTCAAGCGAAAGGAGTTGGTTTGAATGGCCATTAAGTGAAACTAACCTAAGCAGTGGTGTTTTTACAGCGTCGTGCCCGACTGTTTTTCGGAGTCCTAGTTTTTCTTCGGAAGTCAATAGAGGAAAAATACACAGTATACCTATAAGTGGGGGAGAAAAAATTACAGTTCGTTATTTGGATGAGCACCAGTCTAGCGGACAAACAAAACAAATGATTACTAAGAGTGTATTAGTTGAATCAGGAGATGATGGTGTATTGACAATTACCGGTGAAGACTATGTCTCTGTAGTTGATCAGTTTCGTGCGGGGACTAGTCTTCATTTTCTCCTTCAAGATGCTGATTTAATTGATTCATCTGTCGCTATAGACGTCATTGATCAGATAGGAGGCGATAAAGAAAAGGTGATTTTAAATCGGCAGTTGGGTAGAGCAAATTTTGCAGGTAAAATACCAACTGAATTCTGGAACAAAAGTGAAACTAAATCAGATCAGCTAGTAGCTAACGATGGGACTCTGAAAGTTCAAGGAGATAGCATCATTCAAGCTACTTATAAAGACAAATTACAATCGACTGGAGAAACAAAAATCGATGTTTCCGTTCAATCCAGAGTAATGCACGGTAGAACAGGAAAGTTGAGCGCATATACCATTAGTAAAATGCCAAGTGCAGATACGAGACCAGAAATGATCGGGCGCATTTTAGAAGCACCAGTTACCCATTTTAGAGCTGGCCAGGCAATTATACTAGAAGTTTTGGATGACGACTTATTAGACACGCTTAGAGAGCCAAATGATCTAGACATAGAATCTATTAGTGTAGTAGAGAGAGACACGAGTAGAGATCAGGTTCGAGATCGTTTAGTGTTACCATTAGAAGATGCGATATCCGTAAATAAGGCAGTTAGATGGGTAATCCAGACCCAGTATAGTACAATTGGAACACCCGAAGACCAAGTTTTGCAGGTGCAAGGCGGCGGTATTATGAGTGTCAACTATGTAGACGATTTACAAGCTAACGGAGCTACGAGAGTACCTATCAATCTTGAGCTATCAGTTAATATTGGTACAACGGGACATTTGTCGATTTATCGACAGAATACAGGAACGCCAATTAGTAATGATAAAAACGCCTTTGTTGGTTTTGAGATTGGAGAAGATTTGCGAATTGTTCTGGAAGATGACGATTTGAATATTCTCGACCAAGATACTGAAACTACGAGTGTATTAATCGCTTCTCCAACGAGCAAAGTACAACTTGATTTATCGGAAGTGTCTGCGGGTATTTTTGTTGGCTTACTACAAACCGATTATTTAACAGCAGACAATGTTTCGCGAGGTACTAAAAGTGATTCAACACTAACACTTCAAAGTGGTCAGGTAGTCACTATCCAGTATATAGACAACTTGACACAAACAGGACAAACCGATGTGGTTTTGTCTAGGACTATTATCGCTTTAAGTGGTCGAAAGGGAAAAATAAGAATCGTTTCTATGGACAACATTAAACAAAATGAGGCAATAGAAATTGCAAATTTTCGAGCTGGCGACGTCCTAGGTATCTGGTTGGAAGACGATTTGCCAAAGAAGAAATATGCCTCAACGGACGAAGTTATCCGTGTTCCTGTCACGATCCAAAGCAGAGAAACACAGGATAAGATCACGATTGATCTGAAGCCATTAAAGAAAAATGATGGAGTTTATATCGGCCATTTTGCAACACGGTATAGTATAGCTCCAATTGTTGATCACATATTAGATGTAAAAGGCGGAGAAACAGTGGTCGTTACCCATAATCCTCTCCTGTTAGGTAATACAGCTATTGAGGATCAGATATTAGTTGAAAAAGGTCGAAGAGCCCACTTAGAACTAGTAACAGAATATGGAGTACCCATTCAAAATTTCAATGTTGGAGATAGTCTCTATTTCCGACTAGAGGATCCTGACCTAAACGAAGATGGGCAAATGATTGAGCAAATTATTGCGAACGTCCTAGTCGATGGTAATGAAGCTTTTTCGCAATTTGCAATAACCAGAGAATCTAGCAGTAGTAGTCGTTTTGTAGGGCAGGTTGACACGTTTTATGGGAGAACTGTCACACCTAATTCAAAGGTGAAATCTCTTTACGTTCTACCCTTAATTGGTGGTGAGGTTCTCACAGTCCAATATCTGGATCCACTGACTGAAACTGGTGCAACTAACATCCCAGTCGCCTTTAGTTGTCGCAGTAATTTACATGCTTTTGCTCAGTATACTGAAAATCATATAGTAATTGATGGTGTGAATGACAACTGGCCGTTAGAGAACACTCTCAGAACGGATAACGATACCATATTGCTCTGGTTTCAATGGGACCATGAAGCCCTCTATTTCTTAGCACAAATTCGAGACGAATCGGTAGAGGTTAAAGATCCGTTGACTTACTTTCGAGGTTCGGACGCACTTGAACTTCACTTAGATTTAGCCCCTGAAAAAGTGAAGAAACCGATCTATTTGCAAAAACAAATCCATTCCAAAAGCCTCGCTGAAAGTCATAATCAGGCGAATATATCAGAACTCAACAGTCGCTATATTTTTTGGTTTTGTCCGAAAGGCGCTGGTTTTGATGGCCAAAAACCGTATGTGGGGCAGGCCCAACCAAGGCTAATTCCTAACTACCAAGCAAAGGGATTACAGTTCGCCGTTCGTTATAATCAGCCAGCAGATAAGAACAATAGTCAACAATATTATATAATTGAAGGTCGTATCCCCTTCTTCCCACTGCTGCCCCAGTTTGATCCCCTGAAAACTAAACGGAACCTACGGCTAGGTTTCAATTTTGTTCTTTATCGTTCTGATGATCAGGCGATTCATTGGGCCCATCCAGTAACAGGAATGGAAAATATATTTCCCAGTGACTTAGGACTACTAGTACTACTCCCTTGATTAGTTATTGGCGTCGAGATATTGTGGTGAAATGTTTTTGATATAGTTACATCCTAGGTGTAGTGGTTGTGATACGAAAGTAGATGAATACTGTTATTATAAGATTCTTTTTCTTTTATTTTTTGATTGCCCTGTTTCCAAGAGTTTGGGGTCAAAAGATTACTCTGAATGGTGGAAAATCATCAGAAATATTATCAAACCGTCATACAAGTGCGGAACAAGTTAGCAGAGAAATAATGTGGGTTCATATTGAAAGTGGCAAATTCTTGATGGGGTCTACTCAAAAAGAAGTAGAAAAGATATACCAAGAAGCAAGGATCCGTAGCTCAATGCTAGATAAAATCACCTTTTCAGCAGAAATGCCACAGAGGTGGGTGGAGCTTTCTTCATTCGAAATTTCTAAACACGAAATAACAAATGCTCAGTATCATGCTTTCGTGATTGCCACTGGTCGACCAGTACCAAGAGGATACAACGGGGAACCAGTTTGGGAGAATTCAGCGTTGAATCAAGATCAGCAGCCGGTCGTTGGTGTGACTTGGTACGATGCACAAGCTTTCGCTGAGTGGATTGGTGGCAGTTTGCCTACTGAAGCGCAGTGGGAACGGGCTGCACGTGGTAAAAATGGTGCGAAATATCCTTGGGGAAACGAATCACCTAGAAGACAATTAGCCAATTTCGCGAAACGACAACCTTCCACAACACCAGTTGGCCAATTCCCGTTAGGAGATACCGATACTGGCATTTCCGATTTAGCAGGTAACGTTTGGGAGTGGTGTTTAGATGATTACTCTCAAACGTTTTATCAAATTGCTGGTAATAACCGGCCGGTTAATACTCAACACCCAAACTTGATTAAGGATCGAGTAATCCGAGGTGGGTCTTGGGATTACGGCCGTATCTTTATCCGCTCGCAACTGCGTTTTAAATTTTTCCCCCTAGATTCGGCAAACAATATTGGCTTCCGAATAGTCAAGAAAAAGGGAAAAATTGAGAATTAAACTAACAATTCGACAATCTTGGTTAATTATTTCTTTGTTACTGTTTGATATCAGTTTGGCGCTTACTCAGTCTACGCCCCAAATAGCTTTCGTTGATGTGACTGCGAAGTTAGGATTCGATTTTGAATACCAAACCGATTTTTCACCAGAACGACGGTTGGTAGAAACCATGGGAGGAGGTGGGGCTTTGCTAGACTTCGATGGAGATGGAGACCTTGATCTATACCTAGTACAAGGTGCGGACCTCGACAACTTACAAAAGGATTCAAAAAAGCGAATGTACTCGTCCAATCGACTATACCGAAACGAGTCAGGAAAACATTTTGTCGATGTCACAGAGCAGGCGCAAGTTGGTGATAATGGCTATGGTCTAGGGGCAGTATCAGCTGATTATGATGGGGATGGTGATGTAGACATATATGTGACCAATTTAGGTTCTAACGTCTTGTATCAAAACAATGGCAACGGTACATTTAGCGATGTGACCCAGATTGCCGGTCTAACATCAGACTTGCTTAGTACGAGTGCGGCCTTTTTCGATTATGATCGAGATGGAGATCTTGACCTTTACTTGTGTAATTACGTTGACTATGACATATCGGAGGATATACCTTGCTATTTTGGACAACTACGAATTTACTGTGGCCCTAACGAATACGATGGTATTGCAGATCAACTTTACCAAAATAATGGTGATGGGTCATTTACCGATGTGACTAAGCGAGCAGGTGTTTGGGTGCCTACAGCACGTGGACTTGGTGTGATTTGCCCTGATGTTAACGATGATGGTTGGGCAGATATTTACGTCGCTAATGATATGAATCCCAACACTTTATTTATCAATCAAGGTAATGGTACCTTCAAAGAAGAGGGGCAACTTCGAGGATGTGCTTACAATTCTGATGGCATTGCTAATGGTTCTATGGGGGTTGATGTAGGTGATTACGATAACGATGGTGATATGGATTTGTGGGTGACTAACTTTTCGTTGGAGGCTAATTGTTTGATGGCCAATGATGGAGGTGGCTATTTTGACGATTTGACATTTGATATAGGATTAGCAGAACCATCCTTTGTACCACTAGCATTCGGAACTAAATTCATTGATTATGATAATGATGGTTGGTTAGATATAGTCGTCGGAAACGGGCATATTTGGGATAATGTTCATCAAATTGACTCTAGTATGACATATGCCCAGCCATTACAACTGTTCAAGAATAAAAATGGTGTTTTCACGGAAGTGGTGCTGGAGGGGCTCGCCAGCTATGTAGTCCGTGGCTTAATGACTGGCGACTATGATAACGATGGAGATCAGGACCTATTTTTATGTCAATCGAATCGGCCTTTAGTCGTACTAGAAAATCAATTACTGGATAAGAATGAAACCAAGGGAGTAGCTTGGTTGACTCTAGATCTCTTATCCAATGGTCTAAATAGTAATGGTATAGGAACAACTGTAAAAGTTATAGCCGGAGCAAAAGCCCAAACTAAACAACTGCTAAGCGGTGGTAGTTATCTAGTTGGGAATGATACACGATTAAGCTTTGGGTTGTCGTCTGCAGAGATTATCGATAAAATAGAGATTTACTGGCCTAGTGGTTGCCAAGAGGTATTAATGGATATCCAGCCTCGGCAGATCCTAACCATTGAGCAAAAAAACAATCGACCGAAAACGGAGTAAAAATGGCTTTCAAGATTGCTTTTATCACTGATACTCACCTTTACCCTGAGGCTCCGCAAAACTTCGATGGTGGGACACAACTTCAAGAGGATAGCGTCGAAATCTACGAAGCTGTGGTACAACAAGTCTCTGATTTTAGACCCGATGTGGTAATTCATGGTGGGGATATTGTTTGTGGAGGGGATAGTTTTGAAATGCCAATGAGCAACTACCAAATTGCTCTGGATCATGCACAGATGTTGGGAGAACAACTTTCAGCTCCCGTATACTATATTCCAGGCAATCATGACCTGGACCCAGAAAGCGGTGATAAAACAAAGTATCTGCAACGGTTCGGCTATCATTCATCAGAAAAAAAATCAGATAATGTAAATCAAAACCAAGCGGGTGAACTAGCAGACGCAGTAGAGTCTCGAGGGTATTCTAGCTTGATTTACGAAGATTTGCGACTGATCTTATTGGATTGTCAAGAGGTCGAGCGTGATGTAACCCACGGCTATGTTGGAGAGGAACAACTTGATTGGATAAAGTGCGAATTGGAACAGTCAAAAAACGATGGGCAAGACGTTCTGGTTTTTGCCCATCAATTGCTACAGCCAACTGATGAATTTCCAAACCTCGACTCAACAATCGAAAATTGGGAACAGGTGACTCAAATACTCAACAATTATGACCATGTTTTGGCTACTTTCCATGGTCACCTTCATTGCCAGAGGATAATTGGACCAGACCCGACAACTAAACGACTAACTGTCATAACGTCTAGTACCATTTGCTATCCGATGATGTGGCGAAAAATTGAGATAGATTCAGAACAAATCCGGATCGATAGTGTTCAACTGCCACTAGCGCAAAAATTAGCGAAATCCTCAGCGGCACATCCTCAGCGGGGGCGGCCATTAATCGGTGAAGAGCGAGACCTACGGGTAGATATAAAACGTTCCACACATGAACCAAATAATTTGGCAACCAAGAGCATAGAAACTCCTTTAATAAAAACCCTAATCCTGACTGGGGTTAACAATCATGACTGGGAGCAGTCATCCTCAATTTGCCAAAATTTACTAGAAAGTACGGGTAGGTTTAGTGTCGAAATCTGTGAAAACCCATCAGCTAGGTTAGAAAACCGAGAACAACTTGACCAGTACCAGTTATTTTTAATCGACTATAATACTGGCTTCGATAACCTATATACTGGGCCAGAATGGAGCAGCCTCGCTCGCAATAATTTTGTTGATTCGGTCAGATGTGGAGTAAATGTTTGTATTCTTCACGCAGCTAATAACTCATTCCCGGAATGGGTAGAATATGAAGAGATTTGTGCTTTAATGTGGCGCGAAGACTCTAGTCATGGTGCGTATCACAGTTTCGATATCGAGTTTACTGATCTCGCCCACCCAATTGTCAATGGATTTGTCCAAACATTACCCAGTGGAAAAATTAAAAACCATTCTGATGAACTTTACCACCAACTGAAACACATGCATGGTACTGACTACCACGTCATTGCACAGGCATTTTCGACTGTTGAGTCAGGCGGGACTGGGCAGTATGAGCCGATGATCTTGGTTAAGAACTATGGTCAAGCCCGAGTCTTTCACTCCATTTTAGGCCATTTGGGGCGTGATGGAGTATCTGATACTTGGGATAACCCTGATTTTCAAACACTGTTAGTGAGAGGATGTGAATGGGCTGCGCTAGGAACAGTTACCAACACATAATTGGGGGAAGTGCATGAAAGTTATTCAAGGTGGTATTACCAGCGTTGTTGGAATTCGAGCTGCAGGCGTGTATGCAGGCATTAAGAAAGAGAGCCACAAAGAAGCAACTAAAGATATAGCTTTAATAGTAGCTGATTCAGTTTCACCTATTGATCAGCCGATTGCCGCTGGTGTTTATACAAAAAACCGCGTTTGTGCTGCACCAGTCTTACTTTGCAAGGAACACCTTCAACAACCAACAACCCGCGCAATTGTTATCAACAGCGGTAATGCCAACGCTTGTACCGGTGATCAAGGCATGCATAATGCTAAACAAATGGCTCAAGTGGTTGCCAACAAACTTTCGATTTCGGTTGATGAAGTCTTAGTTTGTTCGACTGGCGTTATTGGCCAACAACTACCCATGAAAAAAGTGGAGACTGGTATTATATCTGCGACCGACCATTTGTCAAACGATGGGGGTAATGATGTAGCTGTAGCAATTATGACGACTGATACAGTTTCTAAATCGGTGTCGGTTGAAATTGAAATCGACAATCAAACCGTTAGGATCGGTGGAACAGCAAAAGGTTCTGGCATGATAGCTCCTAATATGGCAACTATGCTTGGTTTTATTACCACTGATGTAGCAATCACACCAGAGTTACTACAGTCCAGCTTGAGTGAAGCCAATGAGATCAGTTTTAATTGTATTACTGTTGATACTGATACCAGTACTAATGATACAGTATTGGTATTAGCAACCGGTGCGGCAAACCACGCCAAAATTGAGTCCGCTACAGACCCAAATTACGAAGTATTCTGTAAAGGTCTAACATATGTATGTACTGAATTGGCTAAGATGATTGCACGAGATGGAGAAGGTGCGACGAAGCTCGTTGAGATCTTGATAGAAAACGCTCAAACAAAGAGTGACGCCATTAAAGCGGGTAGGGCTGTTGCTGAATCTCCATTAGTCAAGACGGCTATCTTTGCTAATGATGCCAACTGGGGTCGTTTCATGATGGCAATTGGCAAATCAGGGGCAATTTTTGATCCCTATCAAGTGAATATCTTTGTTGATGACTACCAGATCGTCAGAAATGGGATGAATGCTGGTTATAAAGAGGAAACGGCTTCAGAACATTTGAATTCGGATACCATCCAGATTCGTATTGACTTAAGGGCTGGTATCCGAACGGCTACGTTTTGGTCTTGCGATTATTCATATGACTATATTCGCATTAATGCTGATTATCGCACTTAGAGTTATGTTGGTAAGACTTGACCTCAATTTTTTATATGTGGTATGATCCTGTTGCTTGGGCTGGGTAGCTAAATAGAGTCAAGTAGGCGGTCGCACTTCTATCTTTCAGAGGTGAGGAAAGTCCGGGCTCCACAGAGCGGGATGCTGGATAACGTCCAGGAGTGGTGACACTACGGAGAGTGCAACAGAAAGTAGACTACAGCACTTACAGCGCTGTACAGGTGAAACGGTGCGGTAAAAGCGCACCAGTCTTGGTGGTGACATCAAGAGCTTGTAAACCCCATCTGGAGCAAGACCAAGTAGGTGAATTGGGTGCGCTCGCCCTGTTCGCGGGTAAGGTCGCAAGAGGTTAGTGGTAACGCTAATCCCAGATGAATGATCGCTGACACTGTTCTAGACAGTGTACAGAACCCGGCTTATTCTTTGCTCCGTTTAGCTAATCAACCCAAGTTTCCTAGTCGGAATCAAAAAATAAGCCGAAAGTAGTTGACTAGTTGTAATAATTTTTTAGGAACTGCTTGGTTTACTTACGGACTTTCATCTCATTTTGTCATTTATTTTATGCTACTCTAATTTCAAACAGATGCAACCTCAAGTATAACCTACCTCCTGCACATTATATCGTTGGCCACACTCTAGGCAGCGGATACAAAGACGGAATTGAACTCAGTCGTCCGGCTCTTCTCTGTCCCCTAACAAAAATTAGAACAATACGTTCGTATGAAATCTATTTGGCCGTTTTTCGAAGGTCAGTTGAAATCTTATCGTATTCTTAACAAAAGTTGCGTTGAAAAATCACTTTACGGTAAATGTATGGCTTCGTTCAAAAACGTCGTCCAAAAAAATCTCCACGAACCACTCACCTGGAGAAAAGCCTCCTGATTTGGGATTAATGTAGAACCAAGTTATATGCTGAAAATCAGAGGAAAACCTAATTTCTTCTTCATCATATGGAGGGTCCTCTAATCCTTCGGTTGGTGAAAACCAGCGAACTTTGACAGTATGTGTTCCAGTTACATTAGTCCAGTAGAGCCAAAGGAAAATGCGTTCAGAATCAGAAAAAAAAAGATCGGTTATCCCGTCAGGTCTATCTTGGGATACATTAATCGCTAATACAGAGTCAGCTACAATTCCTTCACCACGCAACAAGTTGGTAGAAACGCCAGCACCGTTTTTATCATCCCCACAACTACTAATAACTAACACAAGAAACAAGACAAGCAGAAAGGAAAGGTATTTTAGATGAAACAATTGTTTACACGATTTCATATTTGTTCTGTGCTTAAACTTAATGAAAACTTAACACAAATACATTGTATCAGTTAATTCGGTAAACTGCAAAAAGATCGAAGACCGATGCTGAAAACAAGTTTTAACAACTGAATTGGTATAAATCGGCTGTGACAAAAGTCAAAAAAGTACATACTAGGAATAATCCGAATCGCTAGTTTTTTGTAGTATTTACTTCTGCTTTTTATTGTTTGGTAATTCGTTAAGATTTTTTATTAAATATAGTAAAAAATTTGTAAAATAGAATTCGTTTGACCCAGCGTCAATATTGAAAAATGGCATCTCCAGAGTTTTGCCACATAAGAAGACTAACGCTATCCGCTCAAATATAGATTAGTTCTTTGGTTGTTGTTGATTCGCTCGGTCAGTGTTATAATTCCGATTGGTTTGGTGATTGCGCATCATACAGACCAGAAATTTAGTAATGGACGAAATTAAAATAGGGAAAAAGATGTTAACAGCAGAACAGGTTCAATCTTATAATTCTGATGGTTATCTGTTAATACCAAATGTATTTAATAAAGAAGAAATAAGTGAATGTGTGCAAGAAACAGACGCCATGTTTCAACGTTTGCAAATGAATGGAGGTAAGTTGGAAGCGACTTGGGGTGGCAAATGGCAAGAAAGCCAAATTGAGCAAACTGAACGTGGGCAGACTTCGGTATTGAGTATACATAACATGCAGTATCATTCGGCTGTTTTTACCCGAATGTTAGTACACCGCCAACTCACTTCCGCAGTTGTAAGCCTAATAGGCCCAAACGTACAATTACACCACACCAAATTGCATGTCAAACCTCCCTACAAAGGCTCACCCTTTCCACTTCATCAAGATTACGAGTATTTCCCTCATGCCAATGATACGATGTTAGCTGCAGTTGTGTATTTGGAAGATTCTTCTGTTGAAAATGGTTGTTTGTGCGTGGTGCCAGGTGTACATCGTCAAGGAGCAATAGACCACCAACATGACGGTAGCCATTATTTAGCACCAGAAAAATACCCATTAGATCAAGCTACACCTTGTGAAGGAAAAGCTGGAGATGTACTAATTTTCAGTTATCTGACCCCCCATGGTTCTTATCCAAATCGCACAAAAAATCCAAGAAGGATTGTATTATTCCAATTTCGTTCCGCAGATGACCTGCCATTGAAAGAAGTACACGAGTCCCCAGGACAAGGTATGATGATAGCAGGTATTAACCCAATTCCAACGGCGAAACAAATCTAGCATGTTTGGTGATTACCAACCTAATCGGTTCGGTCCTAGCCGTTCGCCCATTATCTGTAAAAATGGTGCAGTTGCAACTAGCCAGCCGTTAGCGGCTCAAGCTGGGTTGAAAATCCTACAAGAAGGTGGTAACGCTGTGGACTCAGCTGTAGCAACCGCCGCGGTATTGAATGTAGTTGAACCAATGTCAACTGGCATTGGTGGTGATGCCTTTGCCTTGGTTTACATGCAAACAGAAAAAAAACTAGTGGGATTAAATGCTAGTGGTCGCTCAGCTTATGCTGCTGATCCAGAATTACTACGTCATCAGGGATTAACCACGATACCTGCTTACCATGACCTACGAGCTTGCAATGTGCCAGGAGCTTTTGACGGTTGGACTCAATTGATAGAACGATACGGTTCTATGTCGATGTCTGAGGTCTTACAACCAGCTATTGATTACGCTGAAAATGGATTTCCTGTGAGTCCACAAATTGGCAAATCCTGGTCTAAGTCTGTACGGATGCTAAGTTACTGTGAAAATGCCCGACAAACCTATTTGATTAATGGCAGGAGTCCTAAAATAGGGGAAGTTTTTCAAATTAAGCCTTTAGCCCGTACCCTTCAACTATTAGCCGAAGGTGGTAGACGAGCCTTCTATGAAGGCGAAATAGCACAGAAAATTGTTCAGTATTCCAACCGGAATAACGGTTGGCTAAGCATGAAAGATTTTCAGGATCATACCTCGGAATGGGTTGAGCCTATCTGTACCAATTATGGGGGATATCAAGTCTACGAGTTACCTCCCAATGGACAAGGCATTGCTGCTTTAATAGCTCTTAATATCATGAGACAATTTGAACAGGACCAAGTGCCGTTTGATAGTCCAGATCGTTTCCACTTAATGATTGAAGCCATGAAACTTGGGTTGGTCGATTTGCACCAGCATGTGACTGACCCAACATTTTCTGATATTCCTGTCAGCCAGCTTTTATCCTTGAGTTATGCTAAGGAACAAGCAAAAAGAATTAACATGAGGTATTCTTTGCCTTCCGTTGATTTAACTCAATCAACTATTGGGTATGATACTGTTTACCTATCGGTAGTAGATGGTAACAGAAATGTAGTATCGTTCATTAATAGTTTATTTCACCAGTTTGGATCTTACTTAGTTGCTGGTAATACAGGTATTTTATTGCAGAATCGAGGCGCTGGGTTCTCACTTGATTGTGATCATGTCAACTACTTAGCTCCACACAAACGTACCTTACATACTATTATTCCAGGTATGATGATGAAAGACGGTATGCCTGTGATGCCGTTTGGTGTAATGGGTGGACCAATGCAACCGCAAGGACATCTGCAACTTATTAGCAATCTAGTTGATTACAATATGGATATTCAATCGGCCTTAGACGCTCCACGATTTCAGGTCATGCTAGATGGAAAAATTGCGGTTGAAGACAGTTTCAGGTTAGAAGTATTAAAAGCATTGGAAAGTAAGAATCATCAACTACTATTGGGTAGCGATACATTTTTCGGTGGTGGGCAAGCCATTTTAGTTGATCCAGAAAATGATACACTTGTTGCAGGTTCTGACCCGCGAAGGGACGGTAGTGCAGTAGGGTATTAGTTAATAACTAATACCCTACTGCACTAGTCAACAGGAGCGAGCAGGCTGTTGACATTATCTTTTTGATTTGTCTTGACATGTGCTAGCGCCTTGCGTAAACTTTGCGTGCTTTGATTCAGGCAGATTGGGTTAGTTTGTTGCAATTCAGGTATTGAGAATCATAAGTTTAGTATTATCTTAGTAAGAGATTTCAAGGAGTAGTCGGTGAAGCGTACTATTGTTATAGTCGATTTGGTAATTCTAGCATGTTTGGCCGGTTTTTTTATTGGCCGAGGTACTAGCCACCAGATAAGCAAGTATGATGAACGAGCTGAAAAAGCTTGGAAGAAAGCAGAGCAAGCCGATACTCCGCCCGTGACTGAAGATAGTACGGAAAAACAGTTCGAAAAAGTACGAGTACTCTATCGTAAAGTTTTTGATCTATATCCGGATTCTCATTGGGCGGATGACGCACTTTATCAGTATGCCTCTCGATTAGCTCGATCTCAAGAACAACAGTTTATCATGTTGCGTCGTTTGATCTCGGCCTATCCAGATAGTGAGTATGCCGATGATTCCTTGTACGCTATTGCCTATGCGAACTATCGGCTTGCCGAAGACGAAAAATCCAGAAATTCTGAATTAGCTGAATCTGATTTGTATTATAACCGTGCTCTACGTTTTTTTGAGCAGCTAATTTCTAATTATCCGGGTAGTAGTTTACATAACAATTCTCTATTTAACCGAGCTATGTGTTACTATGGAAAAGGACAATGGAGTATAGCGCAAGATGAGTTTCGAACATTGAGAATTGATTTGGCTAGTGATTCGATCGTTCATGAGGTCGTCTACCAACTTGGGCGTATAGCTATTGAGACTCAGCAATACGAGGATGCAGTTTCTGAATTTCAGAATGTAGTTGATTCTGGGATTCAGCGGCTAGCACCCAATGCTCAGTTTGGTATTGCCCAAGCGTTTTTCTCTCAAAGCAAATATGAAGAAGCAATTTCTGCATACGAGCGTACAATTGAGAATTACCCTAAATCAGTAGCGGCACAAGATTCCTGCTTCTATATAGGTTGGGCTTACCAACGGATGGGGAAAAATGAGGAGGCAATCATACAATTGGAAGAAGCTATATCATTATATCCACGGAATGAGAATGCGCCAAATTCGCTTGTTTTTATAGCCCAAATCCACTACGACCAAGAGAATTCTGACGGTGCTATTGAATCTTATCGGAAAGTAGTTGACGATAATGAAAACTTTAGCTACGATATGCGCCGCTCGGCGCTATATTGGATTGGCAAGATATATGAAGAAGAAGGTGACTTGGATCAAGCAGTTAATACCTATACCTCTCTAGTAAAAGATTACGCTGAGCATCACCAAACTCACCATCATCCATCTAATAACATTAATGAAGAATATATCCAAAAGCTTCAAGCTGGTCGATCTTAATTAGCTAAGTTCAATGGATTTACAGCATTTTTTTCGTTCTGACTTAGCTAAACTTTCCCCCTATTCTGTAAAAAAAAATCAACCCCGGATTAAGCTTGACGCAAACGAATCTCCATTCGATCTACCGACTTCTATTAGGCAGGAAATTCAAGAAAAGCTGTCAAAGCTGAAGTTCCACCTTTATCCAGAACCAACTGCAGACGAGCTAAGAAAGTCTCTTTCAACATACTTAGGATTGCCTACTGACTGGATCGTAGTTGGTAATGGTTCGGACGAGCTATTATCTTACCTTGTTCAAGCTTTTTCCCGTGAACATTCCGCAGTACTCTATCCAACTCCAACTTTTTCAATGTATGGTATTTTGGCTCAGATAGCAGGAATCTCTGCATTTGGCATACCACTTGACGATAACTTCGATCTCGATGCTGAAATCTGGCAACGTCAGCTAAACCAAAAGAAACAGAATTTGGTTTTTTTTTCTTATCCAAACAATCCAACGGGGAACTTATTCAATACCAAAGTAATAGATCAAATATTGGAGAGGCCTAACACCCTTGTCGTGTTAGATGAAGCATACTATGAATTTTCTGGACGAACTTTTTTAGACAAGATAAGCTCTAATAAAAATTTGATAATCACGAGAACTTTTTCTAAAGCTTACGGCTTGGCGAGCCTGCGTTGTGGTTATTTGATTGCTCACCCAGACATTATCAATCAAGTCAACAAAATCCGACTGCCCTACAACCTAAATCAATTCACTCAGGTATGTATTTCTAGCATTCTGAAGCAAAGAGAAACGATTACGAGTAAGATTGCCTTGCTTCAGCATGAACGTGGAATAGTTTACGAAGCGTTGAAGAACATGGAAGGTGTATATCCATTTCCGACCAACGCTAATTTCATCCTTTTTCGTACTCAGTCTTCATCAAGCCGGGTACATGCATCTTTACTTGATAAAGGGGTTTTAATTCGTTCTTTTGAACAAAAAAAACCTTTAATCAACTGCTTGCGGGTGACTGTGGGAACGGATAAACAAAATCGTCAATTCCTGTCAAATCTTGCTATTACACTGTCCCAAGATTAAAAAGGCGGAGTAACATTCCGTGCTTTAATAGAATATAGGACGGTATAACCTAACCAAAACCTCGAACCTGTCTAGGAAGGCAAGTTACAGCACGTCTTCCCGATTTATAGTCTTCAGCCATTTTGCACATCTGTTGGTAAATTTCTCGCGTCATCGGTCATTGACATTCAGGCCAAAAATGTCTGAGGCCAGGCCAAGCCTATGCCAGATTCAGCAAGGCTGGCCTCATGAGTGGGAAATGCCAGAATGCCTTTGGCTGGTTCAATTAACGTTGGTGATAAGAAAATCAAAGACCTATTGCGTTGACGAAATAAGTGCACAGCATGATGTCCATTAATTCCATACATATTGATAAAATCGTAGATAATTTTTGGTAATTGCTGAGCCTCATCTGACTTGTGAGGTTGGTACGCTGAAAAATTACGAGCCTCAGTCTGTAATAAAGCCCCCATATCTAGACGCTGCTCTGATGGTCCAAAGAGATGGATTACCTCCCGTTTTACGGGTATAGATTTACTCCATCGGTGTTGAATAGATTTCAAAAAACTGTTAGCAGGATCCGAGTACCTTGCCACAGGAATTGATAAAGAGGACGTGTGGGTTGTCGCTGGCATATACTGGCAAAGAAGTAAATTCAAGTGCCCAAATTTTAAGTGATAATAAGTGTATTTCCATTTTGGCATCTCCACCAATTCCACCAAATGATTGAAGTTATCTACTTGAAACTGATTTTTGACCCGCAATGTCATATCATTAGACAAATCAAAATTATAAAAAACAAATCGTTCATCAATCTGGCTTGGCATATCACCAATCATCTGTTCTAGATCGACAATCTTTCGTTGCATATCTTCCAGAGTTATTTGTGCAATAGTCTCCTGATTCTCAGCTGTACGTTCTGCCAATTTCTTAAGATCATGTATGATTTTCGTTTTTCTGAATTGAACTTGCTGAAAATTCAACCCGGACGAGGCTAATCCATCTAGCTGATCCAAATACTCAATATACTTGCGAGTGTCCTTTGCTGCTAATTCCATAGTGTTTTGGATAGTTTTGATGGATGAAGAAATTGGTAGATTTTTCAGATTTAGATTGATTAAGTTCGGTGTCAATTTTCTTCGCATACTTTGATTAGATTGCTCTTTTCCTACAACTGCTGGCTGTGCTATAATGTGGCTGTCCTTTGGAGCCTAGCGGCATTGGATTATACATTAAAATAATATCTAAATAACATACTTTTCCGCTGACTGTATCTATTTATACTTTATTATTTTTTTGTTAAATTAGAGTCCTGGAGAACACTAGATGGCAAAATGGAATGAGTTTATAGACAGTGCATTAACTAAACTGTCAGGTGCAAGACGAGGAGATAAGCTGCCACAACTGGCAGTCGGGTCGTCAGATGACGAAAAATCCGGTAAGCTCGTCCTTTTGGAAGGGAAAAAGAAACGTCAGGAAAGACAGGTTAAGCAGAGGCTCAGCTATCAATTACTGGAGAAGATGCGCAGGCGAGCACTGAGTTGGAAATCTTACTATTATCATGATGAATATCAGATCCCTCGTCTGGCTATTACAAATGATAATGCTACTGGTGCCCATGTTGTCGAGCGGCGGTACCTGGTTTCCTTTGACCAAATTATTGAGGCTAATTTGTATACTGACGCTTCTGGGTCAGTGATCTCGATTGATGTTAATGATCTACAACATGTTCATCGTCAACAGTTTGACCAGTTGGATCAAGGCAAAATTGGTTTTCAAGTTTACGACAAAACGTTCGAAATGCAGATCTGGTATGGCAATCAAGAAAACAACGAGCATAATCAGCCTCAACCACTGGGGAAGCACAAAATTTTTATTAGTGGTAATGTCTCGTTTTTGCTCCGTCCTTTTCGAAACCTAGGAGCTGATGGTTTCGCATCAGTAGCTAATCGCCTTTTGATTCAAGAAGATATACCAGTTGATGCTAAAAATTCTATCGAATCACTTTTGATGGAGCTAGGCAGTGAAGAGCTTTTAAAGCATTATCAATCCGCTCTGGATACGTTCAATCAAAAATCAGCTTTACGTCGTTCAATGAAAATAAACCAAGAAGCGTCTGATGTGCCGCTGGTTATTACTAAAGTTGACCGACAAAAAAAGAACAGAAATGGAGAGCACGACTTGGTTGTTGACCACCCAGTGCCCGATAGTGCTTATCATCTTTTTGCAGTAATGAGCGACAATCATTTCGCCGAGATTGAAGAAGATTTGCTTTACATTAGCCTTTCTTCCCTGAGTTTTGATCGTTCAGCAGTATTGGATGGATGCTCAGCTCTAAAAGAAAAACTGTATCAGTATGTCGAAGATGGCATGTTAATTGATAAAAAACTCGGTACTTTCTATCATTTCCTCCGTCAAGAAACCGAAGAACGTCAACTCAAAGAAACTACAGTTGATTCGCTGAGATACTCAGCCTTGGAAGATGAAGCCTATGAGGAAATTTTAGTAGAGGTTTTAGAGGATCTTCGGTGGATTATTGCCGATTATCGCTACTCTAGTTACCTACCGTTAAGGAGTCAGATCGACCAACTTCAACCGATAATTCACTCTTTAGGACAAGCACTAGAGGATGCTCGCGAGCTACATCGTAGACGCGAAATTACTGATTCTCGACAAATTCTTACCGAAAGAGCCTTTGAATCTCCAAATGACCAACAGTATAAAATATCTTCCAGTTCGGAAAATAGGAGCTATTATGATCAATTGCTCGACGTGCAGCAAATCATCGAAGATATCAAAAAGCAGATGTGTCGGTCCGTTTCGGATGTTTCATTGTCCTTGACCAAGTCAGCCTTCTTGATAGTCGAAATAAGCCTTCAGGATTTCCCGATTCTGACTTCGGTTAGTAGAAAATTGCTTGAATTAATGGGACATATCATGTCATCCCAAGAGCAATCATCAGAAATTATAGAACAAACGGTGGATACAGCTTTAGTTACATCGCAAAATTTTGAGCTTGAAATTGTTGATCAATTAGCACACCTGATCGATGAAATCCAGCAGGCCTTAGGCGACCAAGTACCAGGCGATGATGTTCGTTATCTTCAATCTTTATCCACGGAATTAGAACAGATATGCCTTGGTGATAAACTAGTTTCCGATAATGACTGGCACTCAGACTACGTTAAATTTGTAGACCAGAAAGTTGCTGATTTCAACGATCGAATTTTTCAAATGGCAATTGACCGCCAAAAACAACTAGAAAAGGACCTCGATGACCTGAATGAATTAGTTGATACTTTTGTCAGTGGTCTTAGTGTGCCAGCTCTCTTACCATCACAACTTCACGAATCAGGTAATGGCATACAAACGTACCTAGTACAAGAATTACAAAGTTATCTTAATACTCGGAATTTGCAACTACACACAGTCCCAGGTCAGGAGCAACAACTCCAATCGTTGTTGAATGAGTTACTACCAAAACGTTTGGATACACCACTCGAACAAGTTGAGTATTTTTTCCGTTTCTGCTAATTTTATACACTGATCAGTAAACTCAGTAAGGCAATTCTTCAAATCAAATGAAAAAGTTGGCGAAGGGTAATTCGGTACCATCAGATCAATCTGATAACGTGAAGTTGCTAGGAAATTCGTCTGACGACTTGGCCTACCGTTCCTTCGAAAAAGAGCAGGCTAGAGATCGATTACATCAAATACTGCCAACATATCATGCCACGAACACACCCATAAAACAAACTGCCAAGGCTATTAGGTTTATTCTTCTAGCCACTATCCCTGTTGTGTTGATGGTTTGTTTAACAGCTCTCTTGTTCGTTGGTTATAGAGCTTCCGGTGATTTTGAGACCTTCTGGCATCATCTAAAAGAGAATAAAACATTCGCTGTTAGCCTCAGCGACGATAAAACGCTGCAAGATGTAGCGGTTGAGGATGTCTTATCCAGATTAGAGTCTACTGATAAATTAGTTCATCAAAAGTTAGCAGAATTAGCCGCAGTTGGTTATGACTCAAATAATGGTTCAGGCCTGATTATTTATGATGAAAAGAAAAGAGCTGAGTACCGCCTAACGTATGAACAGCAGATTCAATTGGCGATTAATCAAGCCTATGAAATTTATAATCAGTATGATCCTGCCACCGAAGCGAGTGTTTTTGGCGTTACAACGGAAAATTTGATATATCAAAAAGGACTAAAAGTCAGCGGATACGCACCAATGACACTACGGCAATCTCTATATGAGGGGCGTCGGTACTTTGCTTTTGCTTTGATTGCAGGTCAGTTAGCAGGTATCGATCCCTTACGTTTACTAAAAATATTTGAAATTGAGAGTAACTTTACTGAAACTGCGGTAGGTTCCAATCGAAAGGGTAATGCAGACGACGATATAGGTATAGCTCAAAATAATCTAGTAGTAATCCCAGGATTAATTCGAGAAATGCTGAACCCAAAGAGCAAAGTTTACTGTCCTTATTTCGAATTTCTTTCTATTGGCGAAGATTTAGAAACTAAGAAACAGTTGTCGTGGGCTGGGTATCTAGTTCGATTAGAGTCTGAGTTGGATGGAACTTATCACCGGCCAAGTAACCCTTCAGGTAGATACTACATTAACTTACTAAAAGCCCCCCACATTTCGGCAATCTTAGCGGCTCACCATATTAAGCGAGACCAATACTACGGGTTTCAAAAGTGTGTCAAATTTTATCAACAAAACGCCAAAGCGTTGAAGAAGACACTCAACCTAAAAAGTGATATCGATCCATATCACTGGACAGATTATAGTTTTTACAATGGTGGTCCCACTCGATGGCGAATGGTACAAAATTATTTAAAGTTGACGGAAGAAAAAAAACCGGTAGGTAAAAATCTACAAACCATTATCCGATTAACCAAACACCGAAATCTCAACGCTCAAAAAATCGGAAGTAAGAACGAAACTCTCCGTCAGATGGCCTACGATATGGAACAAGGTCGATTGGTCGAAAATGATGGTGGCCAACAATATGGGTTGTACGGTTTTTGCGAGACATTCTCACCTCGCCGACTAATGTACAATTTGAGTCAACAAGTAGCGGAATCATCCATACTAACTCAGGTTAAAAATCGTTCGCGGTTGGAAACTCAATAAAAAAACTAGTGGACAGGAAACACAATTTAACACCTGCTTCTGGTTTTTTGTTGCTTTTGGTTTCAGCTTATTTGCTAGTTTTTTTAATCTACCCTCTCTTGTACGTATTCAAATCAGCTCTGTGGATCGAAGGACGATTCAGCCTACAATTTTTTGCTAATATTGTAACTGATGAGACACAGAGAATTCTGGTCATTAACAGTTTCAAGTTAGCAATTTCCGTCACCCTAGCGACCACTTTAGTTAGCTTACCTTTAGCCTATATATTGACTCGATTTCGTTTTCCAGGTCGAGGAGTATTCCAAGGTTTAATTCTAATTCCAATGATTATGCCTCCTTTTGTCGGAGCCATTGGGATGAAACAACTATTTGGTTTATACGGAAGTATAAATACTTTTCTCGTCCAGGCTAACTTAGTAGATTTGGCTGATATAGTACCTGCGTCCTTTCTCGACTGGTTTGGTGGTGGTTTTTTTGGTGTAGTCCTGTTGTCAACCCTACACCTGTACCCAATCATGTATCTCAACGTTTCAGCTTCTTTAGCTAATGTAGATCCAAGTTTAGAAGAAGCTGCAGAAAACATGGGGGCGAGCAAAACAAAGTTGTTTTTCACTATTACCCTGCCATTGATGATTCCCGGGTATTTTGCGGGTGCTATAATCGTATTCATTTGGTCCTTTACTGATCTTGGTACCCCACTGATTTTCGATTACTACGACGTAATTGCTGTTCGAATTTTTAAACAAGTCAGCGATATAAATGTCAACCCAAGCGGTTATGCGCTTGTTGTTTTAATTGTTACCTTAACAGCGGCCTGTTTCTGGGTATCAAAACGCATGACAGCTAGTAGACAATACGCTATGGTTGGCCGAGGACACGTAGGATCGCGTGAAAATGAAGCCGTTGGTCTAACTCGTTGGTTTATCTACGCATTTATGTGTGGATTAGGATTGTTGGCCGTTCTACCTCACCTGAGTATTATTATGATTTCCTTGACTCCCGACGCTAGCTTTTTAGAGCCTCTAGAAGATATCTTCCCAAAGCAAATTACGTCCTCTCATTATGGTGATGTTTTTCAGCATGAAGACACTTTTCCAAGTATTCAAAATAGTCTCTTTTACAGCGTATTCAGTACCATATTAGCTGTTGTTTCAGGCCTACTAATTTCGTTTTTCCTAACTCGAAAAGAGTTACCTTTTAAAAACTTATTGGATTCAGTTGCCATGTTACCCCTGGCACTTCCCGGCGTTGCTATTGCTTTTGGCTATGTAGGAAGTTTTTCTAGTACGACTATTTTCTCTTTTTTAGACCCGCGTGAAAACCCAGTGGCATTACTAATCATTGGATATTCAGTTCGTCGTCTTCCATATATGCTACGATCAATCTACGCAGGGTTACAACAAACATCAGTCACATACGAAGAAGCTTCAGCAAATCTTGGGGCAACATCAAGCCAAACGCTTTTCAAAATTACTTTCCCATTAATAGCTGCTAATATTATCGCAGGTTCAATTTTGGTTTTTTCTTTCTCGATGCTCGAGGTCAGTGAAAGTTTGATTCTAGCTATGAAAGACGAATTTGCGCCCATCACGAAAGCTATTTATAACCTATCGATGTATCCAGGGGGCGAAGGGACCTTTTTAGCTTGTGCTTTGGGTGTTGTTGGTATGTTATTGTTGATATTTTGTTTGTTAGTAGCCAGTCGGACTCTAGGTGGAAAGTTAGGGGAAATTTTCAAAATCTAAGTTGTAATTCTACTTTACTTAATTGGTTTACTTTCCGCTGTCGCAAATTTCGAAAATCAAACTGACCACCAAAGCATCTGCTTTTGATTTCGAAAAAGGTAAATGCGTTTTTGGAATACTCGGCCACAAGTTGACAGTATGATAGAACTTCGTTCTGAACTAATTCGTCAACTTACCGACCCGGAAGCAAAGATTCAAGAATTACTTCCTACAAACTTGGCTGGCAACATAACTAGATTGGCGGCTGTTCTAACAGGGGTTAAAAATCTAAAAAAAACTAGAAGCTCAGATACTTAAGCCAATATAGTAAATCAACATAGAGGATAGTTACCCCCAGAAGAAAACCGGTCTAACCTTGTACAAGTGTGACAATTTCCCCTCTAAGCTTTTAGATATTCCTTGTTTTTCTGGCAAAGATGGAAAAATTCAGATTGAACTTTTTTACCAACTGATCGCTATCATTTATGATTGGTTAGTTTAAGAAAATCACCACTGAATAAAGACAAAAGTTAAATTTGATGAGATCTTAATCTTTTAGACTCCATTTTTTTAGATGTACATAAAATTTAAGTTTCAATTTTTTCAGTTGCGAAATGGAATTACAGTGTATCTGAGTATTTTGTTATTCATGATAATTGCAGCCCATGTATCAATTGCAGCACCTTTTTTCAAGAATGTAAATAAGATAGCTGGCATTGAATTCAACCACCAATCTGGAAAGAGTAAAGAAAAATATATGATTGAAACCATGGGGTCAGGGACTGTACTAATCGACTATAACAATGACGGTTTACTAGATATCTATTTGGTAAATTCTGGAGATACTTCAATAGGCCGAAATGAAGTTGGCAACGTTTTATACAGAAATAATGGAGATGGAACATTCACAGATGCCACCAATGAAGCTGGGCTAGGAGACCTCGGCTATGGCATGGGGGGTACATCAGCCGACTATGATAATGATGGTGACACTGATCTTTATCTGGCTAACTTTGGTGCTGATTCTTTTTATCTCAACAATGGTGACGGGAGTTTCACAGAAATATCTCAGGAGGTGGGTATTGATAATCCTGATTGGGCTGTAGCTGGTGCTTTTTTGGATTATGACTTAGATGGCGACTTGGATTTGTTCATCGTAAACTACCTGCAATATTCCGTAGTGAATCGTCAACCTGACTCAGAAAAAAGTATGATAGGCTATCAGCACCCGAGAGCGTTTCAAGGCACAAAAGATAAACTTTACCAAAATAATGGAGATGGTACTTTTACTGATGTTTCCCTGGTTTCAGGCATTACTAATGCCGAAGAAGGTCGTGGTATGGCCGTTGTCTCCTTCGACTATGATAATGATCGGTGGCCTGACATCTATGTGGCGAATGATACCAATCGCAACTTTCTATATCGTAACAACAGAGATGGGACTTTCACTGATAATAGCTTATTAGCTGGAGTTGGTTACGATGAAACTGGTATTGCCGAAGGATCAATGGGGGTCGATTGTGGTGACTATAATCAAGATGGATGGCTAGACTTAATTGTTGCCAATTCAGAAACAGCGACTTTATATAGAAATGATCAACACGGTTTTTTCGTTGAGGCAACCGTTGAAGCTGGACTAAGCGAACCGACCTTCCGTTTTGTTGGTTTTAGTCCCATTTTTTTTGACTACGATCATGATACATATCTTGACATATTCTCAGTTAATGGCCACCCACAAGATATTATTGAACAGTTGATGGACAGTGAGACCTATGCCCAAGTAGATCAGTTGTTTCGCAATCTGGGTAGTGGATCATTTGTGGAGGTATCAACATTTGCAGGTGAATATTTTGATAAACCCTATGTTGGTCGATCTGTTGTTGGTGGAGATTACGATAATGATGGAGACATCGACTTGTTGATTTCTAACTCTAATCAGCCGGCGTTTTTGTTAAGAAATGAGGTCGGGAATCAGCAAAATTGGTTATTGATTCGGCTAGAGGGCAAGTATAGTAATCGAGATGGAATTGGTTCTCGAGTTACGGTTGAGATTCAAAACGAAGGGCAAAAAATTACACAAACAGCAGAAGTCAAGAGTGGTTCGAATTATGCTTCAAACAGTGACATTCGGCTACATTTTGGATTAGGTAAAGCAAAAAACGTAGATCGTATTCATATTCATTGGAGTCGGGGAGGCAAACAGAATATATACAATGCTTCCGTTAATCAGTTGTTAGTTATCCAAGAAGTTTTGGGACAAGAACAATGACAAATACAAAAAGAACAAAGCCACAAAAATTAAAACGCATCGATAATGGTTTTCTAATTGTTTGGCAAGATGGGCACTCAAGTTATTACGAATTGACCTATTTACGAGCTTTATGTCCATGTGCTGAATGTAGTACCATACGAAATGATGGACAGGATGTACATTCTTTTTTTTCGAGTATTGGCCATGGAAATATTGATAAGATCGATACTGTTGGGATTGAAGCTATAGATATAAAACTGGTGGGTCGGTACGCGATCAACTTTTTTTGGAATGATGGCCACCGCTCAGGTATCTACGATTTCAAATTCCTACGTTCAATCTGTCCAACTGAAAGCGAAGGAAAGAAATAAAAGATCTAGTTAATGTGGTGCTTGCAGATATCATACTCTCGTTTGGGATCGTTTTTGGGTCATTTTTAGTGAATCTTGTAAGTTGATTTCAATTGGCCATAGCACTTCTGATAACGACTTTTGGTATTGACGGTTCTAAATTATCCTGTTACTATTTTCAGTGGACCACTTAAGCAAACGATCACTGATTTTAGGGAAAAATTATGTCAGAAGAAACTGCAGGCAAGGAGCTGGCGCCTTTAACTGAGTTTGAGGTTCTGGAGCAAGTTGACGACCAAGCTATTGTGCAGATGATGACTGGGCAAGCCATAAAAGATTACGTTTACTCCTTCAAACAAGGTGGGAAAACGGTTGAAGGGTTAACTTTGGCTGGTATCAACGAAGCCGCCAATAGACGTGGAGGTATCGAAGTAGAAAGCCTCGAATTCGAGGAAAGAGAAAAAACTTGGTTGGCGATTGTTAAAGCTACAGATACAATCACTGGTTCTAGCCGATTTGGTGCCTCAGAGCAGAGTAAAACGATGGGGTCTCGAACGGACCCACATGCCTTTACTAAAGCCATTCATAAGGCCCAAAGGAATGCTATCAAGCAATTACTACCCGTTCCAATTATCAAAGAAGTATTGAACTTTTATCTACATCGGCAACACGAAACAAAGCATGTTTCTGTTTCTAATAATGCTAATGCAGAACAATTAGGCAGTGCACAAAAAGCAGCTTTTGCTCTCGCTACAAAGCTAAAAGATAAACTGGAGCAACAAGGTATATCTCAGGAAAATTTTTGGTCTTACGTTAAAACGAGGTTCGGAGTGGAATCTCGTAACCAAATGAGTGAGGTTGATTGGACAACACTGGCAGCTGAGTTAACTGCAGCCTCGTCGAAAAAAGAATTATTTCAAGAGTTTATAAAGAAGATTAGACAGATAGAGACAGCCATCCAAGAAAGCGAAGTTACTAAACCTGATAATACTGAACCTGTGATTGTTGAGGCAATGCCAACAGAACCAGTACAATCCGAAGCTACTGATCGGTCAACAGTACTACCTTTCTAGTTAATATCGCCTAGTTCTCCTTACGGTGATAAACCACAGAAAAGAGACAGAAGAGGGGGATATTTCCCCACTATTTGATTATAGTTATTCCCACCGCTTAGAAAAGAGCAATTATTTCATTCTGGGTTTGACCGGAATCTACCTTCTTGTGTCTCTCTTTGCAATTTACCATCATGAAATGTGGCGCGACGAAATGCAAGCGTGGCTCCTAGCACGGGACAGTAGTAGTTTTGTTGATTTGTTACGACACATGAAGTACGAAGGGCATCCTGCATTGTGGCACCTAATTTTGATGCCAGTTACCCGGTTGTCTGAGTCCCCGATTGGTATGCAAGTTACTCATCTTGTCATAGCTACAACGACTACTTTTCTTATAGTCAAATATTCGCCTTTTACCCCATTTCAAAAATTTTTTTTCGTTTTCGGTTACTACCCTTTGTATGAATACAATGTTGTCTGCCGTAACTATGCCATTGGCTTGCTGTTAGTTGTAGTACTTTGTATCCTGCTGGAGCAACGTTACAAATCCCCGGTATCGGTAGCAATAACTCTTTTTCTGCTCAGTCACACAAGTGTACACGCCCTAATTTTAGTTATCGGAACGACGATCGGCTTAGGAGTCGACTATTTGCTATACTCTCAGAAAACCAGTTCTCGTGGGATTTATATCGGTTTTAGTCTAATTATTATTGGAATCGTAACAGCGATTATTCAACTAAAACCACCGAGTGATACTGGTTTTGCTGTTGGTTGGTATTTCAAATTCGATCTTGAGCGTGTTTACAGGACTCTTCATCTAGTCTCGAGAGCATTTTTTCCTATTCCGAACGAGGGAATTCATTTTTGGGGTACCGAATTATTAATGAAGTTCGGTTGGTTCCAGAAATATAAGTTAATAATTGCGATCCTAATAATAGGAGTTACTACAGTAATTACATTATCGCGCCCCACAGCTTTGTTAGTTTATATTTCCAGCACGACAGGTCTATTAGTCTTTTTTTATATCAAATATCAAGGTTCAATTCGCCACCACGGGTTCTTATTTATTACATTTTTACTGACAGTGTGGGGTGGAAGATCCTTCAAGCCTTACTTCCGATGGCCTTACTTTTTTCAATCTTATGCTCGAGCTAGTCTGAATCTTCTTTTGACAGGCTTGCTATTGATGCACGCTATAGGTGGTTTAAGAGCAGTCGCCAATGACGTCAGGCATCCCTTCTCGTATGGCAAGCTAACAGCGGAATTCATCAAGGCACAGAAGTTAGACAAAATACCGATTTTGGGTGATGTTGATTTTGCAGTCAGCACGGTAGTAGGTTACTTAGAAAAAGAATCGGTTTACTACGTAAGGGGAGATCGAAAAGGGTCATTCGTCCGATGGAATAATCGGCGCACACACGGAGTTAGCAACCAACAAGTTTTAGAGAAAGCTAAACAGGTCAGCATAGAAAGTCAAAGTGACGTTCTACTCATTCTCAACTACCGTCTTCCCACTGAAGAAACTATAAAAAAACATCGTGTAGAGAAGTTGGTTGAATTTACTGGCTCTACGATTGGTGATGAGGGATTTTACTTATATCGTTATCGAACTCAACCCTAAATAATATTAGGATTGTCCAACCAAGGCAACTTCCCAAACTAACAGTTCAGTTAGTCTAGGAAGTTGCATTAAATAACATCCGAAATAATAAAGAGTTATTCAGATGATTTGATTTGTCCCCAAATTGTGGACAGTTTGTTTTTAGACTCTACAGTGAACGGGTTGTCTAGGTCTTTGAAGTATTCAAAATGAGCGATCAATTTTCCTCCAGCGCCATCGGCAATTCCAGAATAGATACCAACTTCTAGAGGATCTTTCAACTTGGATTTATATTCACCCACGAGGTTCCATTTGTCATTTTCTTTTAGTTTGAACCAAGTGGTAAATGTATCTTTTTTGCGTTGCATCCGCATATACATTGGTAAAGCACCTTGCTTGACTTGGCCATAAGCTGGTGCCGTGCCAATAAGTCCGGGCTCATTATCCCTCTCTCTAGCTTGGTACTGCAAAACGGCGTTTTTATCGTCCCCACCACGTCCCCATAATTTCAACGTTACCCAATCTGGAGTTCTGCCTTTTGCGTCTTTAGCAGTCTTAGACAGTGCCACTATACCCTGAACGGTCGAAACATCTTTGTAGTCATGAATGAGGTTAGTTTCGATATGGAAATCACCAGAGTGCTTCTGAAACAACCGGTTCGACTGATCTTCTCCCCACAGGTTACGATTATGCTCACCGGCAATTGTTAACCAACCGTCCTTGGTTTTACCAATGTCCCACTTCTTCGGTTCATTGGACCACTCCCAGTTTGGGTTTCTTAGTGAATTTCCATCGAACGGGTCTCCCAGCGAATCAGCCGCTTGGCCCAGAACAACGATTACAAAAAATAAGAAAAAGGAACAGGAAATTTGAGTTAATATTCTCATATATTTATTTAGACTCTCCATGAATTACGTACAAATTCTAGTCAGTAGTTTAATTTTATTGCTTACGGATTAGGTTAAGAGCGGACTTAACCTTGATCCAGTCAATCTGTTGATTACTGTAAGTATAGTTCAATAAGATAGTATCTACTGAGTTGTATTGGTGAATGATCTCCAAAGTTAACTAGCTGCCAAGAGAAAAATTGGCTAAGCCAAAAAAATTGAAAGCGACATCCTAACGAATTTTATCATAATCGGATTCACCTGCAAATGTCAACCTAGGTAGCCCCTGTTTTTGAGTTTGTTTCATGTATACGAGCAAAGGACTCAACAATCACAGCTCATCCCACCAAATTCCTTGGTCTCATAACTGTACTCCTCTAGAATGTCCTTCACCATAGTTGTTGTGTCCCATAACAGTGGTGTTCCATAGCACACAAACTGTCGCACATAAATTAAATAACGCTCCATACATTAGTCGTAACCGAAATTGGAAAGCGTTGCGGCAATTCCGATTCCCACATTTCTGCTCTTCTACCAAAACATCCTGCGGCATAGCCTTTTCTTAACTCTAAAAAAACTAATCCAGCAAGGGGTTTTACATTATGAAAACTATGAACATAAGTTCTTGAGAGAAGGACTAAACTTTGTTAAATTAATACCCACAACTGCGTTTTTGTATTCTTTAATTGAAGGCGTTCTTCCAAGAATTGCAGAAAGAACCACCACAGGAGTTGAAGCTAATAATGATTCGCCTTTCTTTCGATCTGAATCCGCTACAACACGACCTTGAAATAGACGAGTAGAAGTAGACATAACAGTATCGCCTTTTTCAGCTTTTTCTTGATTTCCCATACATAAATTACACCCAGGTCTTTCGAGATACATCATATTCTCATATTCTGTTCTAGCAGAATTTTTAGGGTTATTATCATTAAATTCAAAACCAGAGTACTTCTGTAAAACATTCCAATCGCCTTCAGATTTGAGTTCCTCAATAATATTATATGTTGGAGCAGCAACTACTAATGGTGCATTAAATTTAACTTTTCCATGAATGTCTTCGAGATTACGAAGCATCTGAGCAAGAATTTTCAGGTCACCTTTATGAACCATACAAGAACCTACAAATCCAAGATCTACTTTTTTCTTTCCTCCATAATAAGATAGTGCTCTGATAGTATCATGAGTATATCTCTTTGAAATATCGTCATTATGAACATCAGGGTCTGCAATCATTGGCTGAGAAATCATATCTAAATCAACTTCAAACTCAGCAAAATACTTCGCATCAGAATCTGGGAATAACGGTGGTTTTTCACCTGATTTAACCTCATGAATTCTTTTGTTAGCTTTATCTATTAGGCCTTGAAGAACTTGTGAAGAATTATCCATTCCCTTTTCAATCATAATTTCAATTCTACTTTTTGCGATCTCTAATGACTTGACTAAAGTCTCACTTTCAGAAATACAAATAGAAGCTTTAGCTTTCATTTCTGCTGTCCAATCTGTGAATGTAAAAGCCTGGTCCGAAAGGAGAGTACCTATATGGACCTCAATAATTCTTCCCTGAAAAACATTTTCTCCACCAAACCTATCAAGCATTTGAGATTGTGTTGCGTGAACAACATCCCGAAAATCTAAATTAGAAATCATTTCTCCTTTGAAGGTAACTTTGACAGATTCTGGGATGGGCATAGAGACCTCTCCTGTGGCAAGTGCAAGGGCAACTGTACCAGAGTCAGCACCAAACGCAACCCCCTTAGACATTCTCGTGTGAGAATCACCACCGATAATAATAGACCAATCATCTATTGTGAGATCGTTTAAAACCTTATGAATCACATCCGTCATTGCGTGATATTTTCCTTTCGGGTCACGACCTGTAATGAGACCAAAATCATTCATGAATTTCATAAGTCGAGGAATATTTTCCTGAGATCTCGTGTCCCACACAGAAGCAGTATGACAACCTGATTGATAAGCCCCATCAACAATTGGTGAAATAATCGTAGCCGCCATAGACTCTAGTTCTTGTGAAGTCATAAGGCCAGTAGTATCTTGAGAACCGATAATATTTACTTTAACTCGAACATCTGAACCTGCATGTAAAACTGTTCCCGGAGTTGAACCGACAGCATTCTTATTAAATATTTTTTCAACTGCAGTTAATCCTTGAGTTTTATGGGAAATTTCTTTTGATGGCGCAAATACTACAGGCACTTCAACACCCAAAACTTCAGCAGCGAATGCCTGTAATTTTTTGCCAAAAACTACAGCATAAGATCCCCCTGCTTTCATAAACTCCATTTTTTGAGGTGTGAATGCTTCGGAAATATCGATTAATTCCTCGTTTCCGTTATATAATTTTTTGCTTTTTGTATTTATTGTGAGGACTGTCCCAGTTTTGACAGAATAAACTTCCTTAAGAATTGGGTCGCCATTCGGATCTAAAACTACATTTCCATCTGCATCTTTTATCTTTACCCAGTTTTTGAGATCAAGACCTATTCCACCCGTAACACTAACAGTTGTTAAGAAAATAGGAGAAATACCGTTTGTTCCTGCAACAACAGGTGCAATATTTATAAAGGGTACGTAGGGGCTAGCTAGCTTGCCGGTCCATAGTGCTACATTATTGACACCAGACATTCTTGAAGATCCTACACCCATAGTACCTTTATCGGCTATCAACATGATAGTTTTATCAGGATGTTTTTCCTGCAAATCTAAAACTTCATTTTGCTGCTCAGTATTGTGTTCGAACATGGATTTACCATGTAATTCCCTATCAGAGCGAGAATGAGCATCACTACCAGGAGAAAGAAAGTCTGTAGAAATGTCTCCTACTCCAGCGACGTATGTTACTACTTTAATTTCTTCATCGATATCTGGGAGTTTAGTAAAAAATTCCGCGTTTGAGTAACTTACGATAATTTCCCTAGCAACTGTATTTCCGTTTTTATATGCTTCTTCTAAGCGTTCCATATCAGTTTCATAAAGGAAAACTTGGTTCTTAAGAACATTTGCTGCCTCTTTAGCATTGAGCGGATCACTTCCTAAAGCTAAGTCAATAAGAACTTCAATAGAAGGTCCTCCTTTCATATGTGATAAAAGCTCAAAGGCGAAAGTAGGTGATATTTCTTCTAATGAATAATTACGAAGAATAATGTCTTTTAAGAATTTAGATTTAACAACAGCTGCACTTGTAGTTCCAGGTATAACATTGTATATAAAAAATTTAATAGAATCTTCTCGATCAATATGATCTACATCTTTTATTTGCTTGATAATTTCGCTAAGTAATTTACCATCATCGATTGGCTTAGGATTTAGTCCTTCGACTTTACGATCTTGAATTTCTTTTATATACTGTTTATAAATACTCATAATTGTTATTGAAAATTCTATACTATAAATTTAAATAATTTTAGCGAAACATTAAAAGCCAATAGAAAACTGCTAATGTAGCTGATTAAAGACATGGGTTGGCAGAGTTTTACTTACAATCGCACGTCCATACCGATGATAAAAGGTTCATTGAGGATGTCGTTCTCCCCTTTAACGGTCAAAATTCCAGCAATTTTCAATTATGGAACTCCAGCCACTACATCAACCTTATCTGCTTCACCAACATCAATTACGACTATACTAGCGAATAGCTTTCACAAGACTATGCCGTATTTACTACAAGCAGAATTCAGGAAATTGGAAACTCCATTCTTACTATTCAAACTCTCCTGTAAATCCTTGTCCGTTCTTATCTTTTCCTGAACCATGTGGTCTTTGTGAGCAGTTAGGGGATGGCAACTTTGTTAAACTGGAGAAAGGACATTTGCGTAGTAGTAATTAATTGCACCGCAGCTCAATCAGAGAAAAAGTCGACATAATCTCGACCCCTTTGAAACACTTGGCTAATTTTTTCATATCAAATGGGCACAAAAAATCTTTTCAGATAGTATCAAAGCCTAACTAACAACTCGGCGATCGGAACTAGCCTGCGCTTTGTCAATAATGCGTCTCGTTACCATCCGTTTTCGGCTTCCTATACTATCATATCTCAACTTTAAAATACAAAACCGAATCGGCTGAATTGACTTGACGGTCTCCTTCAATAGTGGTAAGATTTTGGGCTTAATTCAAATGTAGGGTGAACATGCAAACAAACAGTTATTCTGATCTTCAGGATCATATTCGACAAATTGAGATGCCCAATATTGAAACTTGGCAAAACCAATACGCCGATAAAGAGTACACAGTTGACATAACAATCAGCGAATTTACCGCGATTTGTCCGAAAACTGGGTTGCCTGATTTTGCTGAAATTCAGATTTCTTATGTGCCAAACGAGCGCTGTGTAGAACTAAAATCGTTAAAAGAATACATGTTTGCTTACAGAGAAATCGGCATTTTTCACGAACATGTCGTTAACAAGATAATGGAAGATTTTATTAGAGACTGTCAACCTAGAAAAGTCAATATTGTAGGTGATTTCAATATTCGAGGTGGAATCAAGACAGTCGTCCGAGCCAATTACGAACAGTCAACAGTCGAAAGCGAATAAAATCCCACCGTCTTCTATCCGAAAGATGTGCTGGCAGAAACCATTCAACTATTAAGCATAGTAAAGTAAAAGCTATCGGCCATTGGAATTTCTCTTCATATCGGGTATATCTCTGTTTTTGTACGATTGATTGCTTGAAGTTAGATAATACTTGGTACAGATCATTGATTTCATTCGTTGAATGAGATAAGCGATAATACGAACCTCCCGTGGTTTCTGCAATTCCTTTTAGCAGATTTTCATTCAGCTTGGATACAATTACCTTACCTTTTTGATCTTTTTTATAGCCGTATAACCTACCTACTTTATCGCGAACTGGGATTGGGCTGCCTATGCCTGGTTGCCCAATCCCTAGGCAATAAATTCGAACCTCATACTCTTTGGCAATTTTTGCTGTTTCAATAGCGACTTGGCTGTGATCTTCACCATCACTAACAAAAATAAGTATTTTTTCCCTTTGTTCAATGGCTAACCTAGAGTCAACCGTTCGTTCTGAAAAATGGTCAATTGCTAACTGAATGGCTCGACTAATTTCAGTTCCATTACGAGATATAGTAGTTGAATCAATTGAAAATAGAAAAGTTTTTATGGATGAATAATCGGTTGTTAGAGGACTCTGAATATAGCTACTACCAGCAAAAGCAATTAACCCAACCCCATCGTTTTCCAATAGGTCTAGTAATTGAATAATTTTTGTTTTGGCGAATTCTAACCGGCTTGGTTTTATATCCTGAGCTAACATGCTCATCGATAAATCAATAGCAATCATGATTTCAATACCCGGTTGCTCAACTAACTCAGGTTCTTGACCAATTTGTGGTTGAAGATATGCTAGAATTAAACTGGTAAAGGCTAAGACAATCAGAAGTTGGAGCAGGTTTCGGCTGTTTGGAAATATATGCCGAGTCAGATGCGAAAAATGTTGGCTGAAGTATTGACTCTGCTGTTGTTTTTGCCGATTAGCCCAAGCAAAAAGAAGAATCAGAGGGATTATACCCAGAAAAAGCCAAAAAGCTTTGGAATTATTGAAGCGAATCCAGGACAAAATTATTTATTCGATCTTTGTTTAGCTAGGACTGCAGCACCAATAATGCCAGCGTCATCACCTAGTTGGGTAGTCGTAATCTCAACACCACTCATCGCATGTTGAATAGCATACTTGGTAGCGAAATGGCGAATTCGATCCATTGTTTTGTTACCAAGTGCTTCAATCAAACCTCCACCCAAAATAATCATCTCAGGGTTTAAGAAGTTCACTGTTGAGGCTATACCGATCCCAATGTACTTAGTAGCCTTTTTGATGACTTTGACAGTCACTTTGTCCTTTTTTCGAAAAGCTTTAGCAATAGAGCCACTTTTTATCGTATCCAATTGGTTACCATTGATTTGAGTCAGAAGACTCGGTTCTTTATCGATCAAAATATGTTTTCGTAACTGTTTAGTAATCGCTGTTCGGCTAGCAAGAGCTTCTAGGCATCCTCGATTACCACAACCACACTTGGGACCACCTACTTTGATAATGGTATGCCCAATTTCACCTGAAGTGGAACTAGAACCGTAAAATAATTTCCCATCGATGATAATACCCCCACCAATACCAGTACCAACAAAAATACACACTACACTTTTTTTCCCGCGGCCAGCACCGAAGGCATACTCACCGAGTGTACCCACATTAACATCGTTATCCAAATGAGTTGGTAGACCTGTTTTTTCTTCCAAACTTTTCTTTAGTGGAACATTATGCCAACCAAGATTAGGGGCAAATATAACGACTCCGGTATCTAGGTCTATTGGTCCAGGTGCGCCAATTCCAATTGCAGAGATTTGTTCTTTCTTGATTTTTGCCTTTTTAACAACAGAATCAACTTGGTCCGAAATTCTTTCAATGACAGCCTCAGATCCCTGCTCAGGAGCTGTGGCTTGTTTATTTCGGGAAAGAATTTGGCCATTACTATCGATGACAGAAGCTAATATTTTAGTACCGCCCATGTCAATACCTATTTGGTATTGATTAGAATCTTGACTTAGCGTACCACCAGTTGAGGAATCTTTTTCTTCTTTCACATTGTCCACCTTTAGATAATAATTGGCACCGAAAAAGCATCTGAATCAAATAGAATAATTGATTCAAGACTAAGATTTAAAAATAAGAAAGCACAAAGTTATACCAGCTATAAAGGAAAAAGCTCCTATTCTGTAAAGAACTCGCAAATTCTCTTTGAATTTGGTCTGTCTTAATTCTGGTTTAAACTCGGAATAATACAACTAGCTATGTTAGAAAATACATGATGAGCACTAACTACTGTTATTTTTAGTACTACGCTAAGACTCTTTCATACGGGGGAACCAAACTTGTTTGTCTCTTGAAACCAGCAGCCAAACAACTTACCCTTCGGTCGCAGCTAAAAAGAGCGAATTTTTCAAATATTGGTCAAATCTTATTTCCATTCAGCAGAATGCTACAGTCGCATCCCTTACCGAAAAGTTTCCACAAGAAACAAGCAGTTAATTAAGCTTCTTGCTTTCAATTAACTGAGCTAGCGGAGCATCATATTTACAAAAAATTATCTTCTCTGCGAAATTAACAAAACAAAAACCTGAATTTACTCAGTGTGAAGCGCCAATCCCACTGGTTCTTGCCTGGCTAAAGCCAAGAAGATTGAAGGTTAGGTGGAAGAGTCAATCGATTACTCTGCTGACGCCCTACCCACTCGATCCGATCGGTTGTCCAGCTAATGTCGCGACAGGCTCTTGAATTAGGCGTTAAGAGTTGAAGTGGTTGCTGTTGTGTTACAGAAAGTCCAATATTAGAATCAGTGCGCACTTGACCATAATCGATTAGTTTTTTATTAAGCTCCAAAATACAGATTTGGTTTATTTCACTAAAGACCTCTTTGGCTATTCGCTTTTTTGGAACTTGGTTTATAATCAACCCAATTAGCGCTGACCGATTGGATTGAAGGATCGACCTAATGATTGTCAAAGTAGCTGGTATGGCCGTTGGGTCCGGGGGCACGACAACAATAATTTCATTCAGGGTATGAAGGAAAGCAGTTGTCTGAAGAGAGAGGCTGGATGCCGTGTCGACCAGAATTAAGTCGTTCGTTGATTTTAGGGGCTCTAAATAATCAGTTAGCTTTCGAAAGTCATGATAGGTCAAGTTGGCCAATGCTGCAGATTTCCCTCCTGAGATTAGGGAAAATCCAAAATCTGTCTCTAAAATGACGTCATCCAAATCCATCCGGCCATGTATTAAATCAACTAAGTCATAATTTAGTGAAGTGCCAGATAAGCTGTGGATATTACCTAATCCCATGTCTGCGTCTAGGATAGTAACCTGACAGCCTTTTTGCGCAAAGTGAAACCCAATATTATACGTAAGAACAGATTTACCTGTTCCCCCTTTCCCACTGGTGACACACAGTACTCGGGCTCCAGGTGTACTAATCTTCTTATTCTGGTCTGACTCAGAAGATTGTTGCGTTTGTTTAAGCAGTTTCTGAATCACCAGTTTCGCATGATTTGAACTTTGGTCGCTATCCATTCAGTTTAACCGGTTAATTACTTACTAGTTTTAACATCTTAAATCTATGGAAATCAAGTAGGCTACAACCACTGTTTTCATGTCAATAGCAACATCCCTTTTCGGATAATTATATTCTGAAAATGTAGAAGGTAAAATTTCCAAAAAAATTAAGGTTGTGATCAATTGGTTGGTATCTCAAAATGGGATGCAAAAATTACTTTGATTTAGATTCAATTACAAGATCTAACTCCTCACAATACGTTTTTTAGATACTTCGCGTGCTAACGACTTGTAGTCTTGAAATCCTGAACTTTGTCTATCATATATTGTAATTGGTACACCAAGACCAACGGCCTCTTCTAACTTAACATTAGTTCGAACAACAGTCTGATAGAGATAATCACCAAAGTAGTCTTTTATGTTCGATAAAACTTCTCTGGCGATTTTTTTACGCACATCAAACATGGTCGCAACAGCTCGAATTTGAATTGGGTAAGATCGTTTGTCAACTATACGATGACAAAATTTCAACATGTTTGTGATACTATGCAAAGACAAAAAGCTTGTCTTTATAGGAAAAATTAACTCGTCACAACAAAAAAGAGCATTCTCCATCAAAACGTCCATGTTTGAAGCACAATCAATTACTACGTAGTCGTAATGTAAATTCTGCCGCTCGATCTGTTGTAAACAAGTAGATAATCGTTCATGACGACGTACTTGGCGGCTTAGTTGTTCATTGACTTGAACTAAACTCTCATCAGCTGAAATAAAATCTAGCCCCTCTTCTACTGTTTGGATGGATTCAACAATCTGACAGTCTTCTAACCCAGCATTCATAATAACCGGATAAATTTCCCTCTTAGCTTCCTTCGAAGACCAACTAACACCAATCGTGGCATATGCCTGTGGGTCAAAATCGACCAAAAGAGTCTTGTTTCCTTCGTATGCCAAACAAGCACTCAGATTGATTGCAGTAGTTGTTTTCCCACACCCTCCCTTGTAATTAGCGATTGCAATAACATACATATCTATTCGATAGCCCTTCCGTATGTCCCTAATTTACCAAACTTATTATTTTATTAATTGGAAGTTAGTTTTTTTAGTTGTTTAAGATATTGCTTTTCAATCTTGCGGAATTTTTTATACCTTTTCTGATTGAAATTGGCCTTTGCTAATTTACGATAGGCTTTGAATTTAGAGCGAAAAGTCTCATGATTCTCGCCACAGGTCTCTCCAAATTGGTTGATATTTTCGGAATTTTCCTCGACTTTTTTTTTCGTTGGTGAGAATTCTCTAATGTAGCTACCAGCAGCCCCTATGATTTTCTTAGCTTGCTTGGTTGAGATATTCGTTTGTTCGCTGATATTGCTTGCAGCTGCCTCGGATAATTCCTCGACTGATGTGTAGCCTACAGAAACTAATTTCGCTTCTGTCACTCCTCCAATACCTTTGATTTGGGTTAATTTGGTCATATTCGATCTCCATAGGGAAAGTAAGTTTGTAGATTCTTAAAGTTCTAGTTTCTTAAACACACACGAGTTACAACTTGCACGACACGCAATGCGGAATTACGACAATCGTTGGCCATTGTAAGGAGTTTGTAGTATGGAATCAAGTAAATTACTTTGGAATGGCACGTAAGAATGATATAGAGATAAGTGATGGCCTGAACCAGGCTGACTTCATAGGGCAGATTAAGAGGCTTGATGTAGGGCATACTGATCATGTTATTTCGCCAATAATGATCAAGCCAACGAAATATGAAGCTTGATATACATTTATGTGAACACAATATTTATGTGAGTAAGACTCAAAAGACAGAGTTGAGAGACGAAGACTTGCAACTAACACCGCAGGTACAGGACCCTTGAGCAAGTCGATATTCATCTATGATGATGTCTTTCTACAAAATTGATTAGCTGCCAATCCTGGATAGATGGATAGGTGGTAATTAAAGATTGTAGCAAGAAAACTGCACAGCGGGTAATTGGGGGTTGCTTGTTACCGTATAATCAACATAGTTTCGATTTTGATAAACCCGAGATTAAAGACAGGTAATTCAGTTCAAAGGTGCTAAGATTTTTTACAGGATATCCTAGACGAGTTAAGCTCAAATTTGAAAAAATAATACCATCACTAAGTTCTCGGCTTTTGACCAATAAAATAAATGGCAGAGGATAAAATATGAGCATGTGGATGCAATAATAGCAAATAGTCAAGCCATACTACAGGAAGAGTTAGCCAGCCAATCAAAAGCGAAATCGACTTAGCTAAGGTTAAACTCCCAAACGATAGTATTAAACCTACATACTCTCTGAAAAACCAGTGAAAAGCTGTTGTCGGACCAGAACAGGCATCTCCTTCGATTTTATTAAAATCGACGAATAAGTGGTCAAAACCAGCAATAGTATAACGTTGGTAATCATATGGAGAAGCGTGAAAGCCTTGTAGAAAAGGGACCGCGGCACACACGTAACCACCGGGTTTTAAGACTCGCTCGATTTCAGCAACAACCGACTTGGGTTCTTTTACGTGTTCTAGGACCGCGCAGTTTACGACAACATCAAAAACTTGGTCTTGGAATGGTAAATAGTGCCCATCTCCAATCACATCGGTGTCTGCCGTCTCTACAATATCTAGATTAATGATATTCGTTGAAAGACGACCCGCTCCCGCACCCAAATCTAAAACTTTAGCTTCAGTTCCAAACAACTGAATTATCCTTTTAACTGCCCTATTCCATCTTGGGGCCGGATATGGACAACCAATCAAGAATCGTAGCCATTTTGATTGGCGTAAAAATACTTTAATTGATGTGATGGATAAACTCAGTTTCATACGTATTTCACAATTTCTGTGTTTGGCTGGTTTGGGATATACTCATTTTTATTCCTATATCAAATTTGGAGATTAATCAAAAAAGCGAAAGTGGATGATGTGGCCAATGGCCGCGACCCCGTCTTTCCAACCAATTTTTTTCCCTTCGGTGAAGTGTCGTCCTCGATAGTTGATAGGGATTTCGACAAATCGGTAGTTTTTTCTTGCTAATTTAGCTGTGATCTCGGGCTCAAAGCCAAATCGGTCCGATTTTAGTTGGATTTCTGATAAAATGCTAGTGCGAAAAACTTTATAACATGTTTCCATGTCAGTCAGGCTAAGCCCATTAACACAATTAGATAGAGTCGTCAGAAAGCGGTTGGCGATATAGCTTAACAGAAGTCCTGTTTGTCGTCCCTCGGTAAATCGAGAACCATATACTACATCAGCATCTCCATCGATAATAGGTTGCAAAAGTTTTGGGTAATCTTTTGGGTCATATTCCAAGTCGGCATCTTGTATGATAGTTAAATCGCCAGTGGCAGATTGGAAACCAGTTCTTAGTGCCGCACCTTTTCCCTTATTGGCAGAGTGATAGTAAACTGAAACGTCACTCTCACGCTGACTTTCGATCTGTTTTAAGAGGTCTCGACTTCCGTCAGTTGAATAATCGTCAATTAAAATAATCTCTTTCTCAAATTTAAGCTCAACAGCTTTTACTTGTGCTAAAATTTCTTCCAATGTGTCGATTTCGTTGTAGACGGGAATTACAATAGATAGTTTGTGCATGGTAAGCGCTCAAAAATCAGAAGTGGAGAGACAACTTGTATTAGTCAAATTAATGAGGAATTAATTTGATGGCTCGCCACAGAGACCACAATCAATTGCTATTAGCGCACAGCGTGCGTGCACTAAAGCCGATAATGATATAATCTCCGCTGACCGATTTCGTTCAGGTATGTTTAGCACTTTACGAGACTCCGGTCGGGTTGTTGATTAAACAAGTGGTGCAAAGCAACCTAAAAGGGGAGATAATTATACTCGACTCAGTCTAAAAGTCAAGCATGAAAGACAGACTGTTTAATTTGTGCTGGAACTTGCCTCCAGAGTGTACCGTAAAGTAGTATAATGACTAAAGGAGGCATGGGTAAAAGGAAACTTCGTTAGCACCTCACCCTGCTTATTTTATGGACTTGACCCGATATGTTAGAGATATTCCTGACTTTCCTCAGGAAGGCATTGTATTTAAAGATATTACACCACTACTTAGTAATTCATCTGCCTTTCGATTTGTTATAGACGCTTTTTCGATGCGTTACAGTGATGAAAAGATTAATGCCATAGTTGGTATTGATGCGCGTGGGTTCATTTTTGCTTCAGCATTGGCTTATCGGATGGGAGTTGGCTTTATACCTGTACGGAAGCCAGGCAAACTACCTTATAAAACAATTGAAGAACAATACGACCTTGAATATGGTAGCAATACATTAGCTATTCACGAAGACGCAATTAATCCTGATGCTAATGTAATTATCTGCGATGACGTAATCGCCACCGGTGGCACCTTAACTGCAACTATAAATCTAGTAGAAAAATTGGGAGGGCAAGTTGTCAGTATTGCAACCCTGATCGAACTAGTTTTTCTGAATGGCAGACAACACTTTCCAGGATATGATATTTACTCGCTGATTGAATTTTAGTCATTCGATATGGTATAGTGAGGAGTTTGTAAAAATTATTGAAATAACGGCGCGCCTGTAGCTCAGAGGATAGAGCAGGGGCTTCCTAAGCCTCGTGTCGGGGGTTCGATTCCTCCCAGGCGTAATCCTCTAGGAGAGGTTGGTGAATGTATCAGTTTAGTGCAGGAAAGCTAATTCTAATTCTGCTGGTTCTCATATTCAGTGTGCTGTATATCCTGCCAACACCGGATCGATTTTTTGATCCTCTTTATGGGCACATGCCTTTATGGATGCAGAAAAAGTTGCCTCAGTCTCAGTTTGAAACTGTTCAAGAAAATTCTATTGAGGTCAACTTGAAAGATGTTCAGTTTCCTAAGGGTACTGACTTTGTAGACACAACGGAAACGTTACAGCTAATTTTGAAGAACCGGTTGGATAAAGCTGGTTTTTCTTTGAGTGATGGGGCAAATGGCGATTATCAATTTGAAGTTGACGAAGCTAACGAGCGGTTGAAAGTTCTTTTTTTGATGGATAAAAGCCAAAACGAATTACAACAAATACTCAGTCAACTACACCTGTGGGGTAGCATGCCAGAGATTGTTCGCCGCCTAGTACCAGCCGAGCGATTACAATTAGGTCTAGACTTGAGAGGTGGCGTATATCTGGTACTTGAAGTCAACATTGATGAATCAAAGAAAGACTTGTTGGAAGAGACAAAAACATCTATTCCTAACCAAATGAGGTCAGCTACGCCAAGAATTCTTTGTCGAACTGTTGAAGAGCAAGGCGAAACACTTCTGGTCCAAGTCGGGATTCCAAGCCGAATACAAAACAATAAGGACGAAAAGCAGACGTACCTCAGTAAGGCTGAAGAGATTCTGGATTCGATTGACTTTTTTACACAACCAATCCGAGTAGATACGGTCGGAAGCAAAATAGTCACTTACCAAATAGGGATTACAGAAGCTGAAAAATATAGTGATCAAGCCATTGATCGAGTGTTAACTGTACTTCGTAATCGGATCGATGCTTTTGGTGTTTCCGAGCCATCTATTCGCCGGGAAGAAGGTAAACCACGAATCATTATTGAGTTGCCTGGAGCAAAAGATTCTTCCAAATCACTGGATATAGTGAAGACCATGGGTCAACTAGAATTTAAGGTGGTCAAAAGCAATCCAGCAAACAGTAGCCCATGGATCTTACCGAAAGGAAGCAAACCGAAACCCGATGAACTACCAGAAGGCACAGAAGTTATTCAGCATTACGAGGATGATAGCTGGTTCGTGGTTGAGAAGTTAGCCTCGGTATCTGGAGATCGAATTCGAAATGCTTACCCGAGCCGTGGTGGCCAAACTGGGTTAGATATTGTTGTATCATTAGAGTTAGATGCTGCAGGCACTCGTAATTTCGCTGAAGTAACGACTCAGCATACTGGTGAGTTACTGGCAATAATTCTGGATAATAAGATTCAGTCCGCACCTCGTATTAATGAACCGATTCCAAGTGGTAACGCCCAGATTTCTGGTAGCTTTAGCTTTGATGAAGCTATTTATTTGGCTAATATCCTGAAGTCAGGAGCTTACCCAGTGCAAGTCCAGATCGCGGAAGAACGGACCGCAAGTCCTACTCTAGGTCAACAGTCAATTAAAAATGGTATGTATGCAGGCCTGTTTGGAATGGGGGTAGTACTGCTATTTATGTTGATCTACTATCGCGGTTCAGGTTTAGTTGCCATTGTCGCGTTAGCTTTCAATATGTTGATTGTCTTGGGAGGACTAGCTGGCTTTGGTGCTACACTGACTTTACCAGGCATTGCAGGTTTGGTTTTGACAATTGGCATGGCCGTTGATGCTAATGTACTCATTTTTGAACGAATTCGAGAGGAACTCCGAAATGGTCGGCGCGTGTGGACAGCTATTGAAAATGGATATAGTCGAGCTTTCTGGACTATTTTGGACGCAAATCTAACCACTTTCGCTGTAGCCTTGGTACTATACAATTTTGGTACAGGACCGATTCGTGGGTTTGCAGTAACTTTGAGCATTGGTATTCTGGCTAGTTTTTTCACTGCTATTGTAGTAACTAAGGAATTATATGGTTGGTTTATCGGCAATCGGCAAATCAGCAAACTGAGTATCTAGCCTATTTCAATCAGTAAGGAGTAAATTGATTGCAACTTTTACAAGACACGAACATTGATTTTATTAGTCAGAGAAAGATTGGCTATTTCTTGTCGGCAATAATTATCTTGATAGGTATTGTTTCTTTGTTTTGGCGTCAAGGACCGAATTTTGGTATCGATTTTAGTGGAGGTGTCAAAATTCGGGCTGACCTGCCAGCCAATAATTCAATCCAAGAAAAGAATATCAAAACCCAATTGGAAGAAATAGGCTATTCTACCCCCAATATTTTAGTAGAAGATCGAAATGTTACCATCGCAGTTAGTGGTAAACAAGATGTGGGTAGCGGTCAAAAAATTGCTCAAATGTTACAGGAAAAATTTACCATTAGCGCCGCTGACATCGAAATTAACGAGGTAGGGCCCAGTGTCGGGCAAGATTTGAAGTGGACGGCCCTATTATCTGTTTTGTGGTCTATTATTATTCTATTGATTTATATTTCTTTTCGTTTTCATCTACGGTTTGCCTTAGGTGCAATAGCGGCTATTATTCACGACGTTTTAGTCACACTCGGTATATTCTCGTTATTAGCGAAGGAAATTAATCTTCCCACTGTAGCTGCTTTTTTAACAATCATCGGTTACTCTTTAAATGATACCATTGTTGTTTTCGACCGAATTCGAGAAAATCAGGATGTACTCAAAAAGTCAACCTTTATCGAGATATTGAACCGTAGTATTAACCAGTCTCTTAGCCGAACGGTTATTACTTCGTTGACGACCTTAGCAGTGGTAATTTTTATTTTTGTTCTTTCCAGTACCGGAGAAGAAATTAATACCTTTGCACTAGCTCTAATAGTGGGAGTGCTGGTTGGCACCTATTCGTCAATTTTCATTGCAACCCCAATTGTTTACCTGTTACACGAAAGAAGAGCAATGTCTACATAAATTCACTTATCTCTTCCCTATGTTATCTGGGTTTGATTTTTCTGCTGTTACATTAGTTGGGCAGTAATTGATTCCAGATCGGTCTCTTATGTCTTGTTTGTTTTGCACTAAAGAGGTGTGATGCAGTTCACGGTCGAGAGGGCTTTTGCAATTGCGATACCCGGGGTTGGTCAATTTTTAGGAGGAAGATTTTCCAAGGGTGTCGACCTCCTATTGTTGTTGGCCATCTTGATAATAGCCACTTTTGCAGATGTCTCACCACTACCCGACCTCGCTTTATTCGTGTCTCCGTTTCTGTGGGGATATAATATCTGGGAAATGGCTTTCTGTGAACCACAACTGTTACACGTACGCCGAAAACTACAGTTTATTCTCATTGGCTTATTGATAGTTGGAGAGTTAAGTATTTGGCTGTTTACTCAAAACACTCATGAAACCAAACGATTAATTGAAAAAGAACAGATTACTAGCAAAATTAATAACGTTGATACAAATAAACAAGAAACACGAAAGAAAATAAGAGTCGAAGAATCCTCTGTTTTTTTTGATCAAATCACAGAACGTGAAGATAACGATGTAACACGGACCTATTCATTGGTTATTGGAGCGTTTTTATCTCTAGAACGGGCAGAATCAGTTAAAGAAAAGCTGATCCAAACACATAAACATGATCATCATGTAACTATACGGTCCATTCAGCGTAAAAACTTATGGCATGAAATTCATCTAGTAGGTTACCAAACGTCAGCTGAAGCTAGTATTGCCTTGAAACAATTATTGGCTAACTACCCGTCCATCAGTCAGGACAAACCGTATATTTTATCGTTATTGAATCCTTAATAATTTGTTTCAACAAACTTATGAATTGGTTCTTTTTTTTGCGATAATCGTCGTATCGATAATCTCATTTGTGAAGATCCGTTTCTGGTTACTTCGCCGATCTAGCGAGAAAAGTAAGTCTCGATCTTGCTCTGTTGATCGTTCAAATAGCACAATGATTCGGAAACTAATACACGAAATTCGGAATCCACTCAACAGCATGTCATTACATTTACAACTCCTAGCTGAAGATTTAGAAATCCAAATTCCTTCTGATCATACTAATGACCTAACACGAGTACAACGAATACAAGATGAAATTCAACGACTGGATCAGTTACTGTCTAGTTTCCAGAGATATGCTAATCTACCGCCCCTTCAATTTGAGGTCGTTGATTTAAAACGTGTGATAGAAGATGTCATTGACTTTAGTGCACCTGAAGCTATTCTACAAGGAATTGAAGTCAATTGCCAAGTTGAAGATTTACCACCCATTTCATTGGATGTAGACCAAATCAAGCAAGCAATATTAAATTTAGTCTTGAATGCTAATCAGTCAATGGATAAAGGAGGAAAACTCCACATTCGAGTAATATTATTGGGCACACTAGTTCAAATCGAAATTGAGGATACAGGTGTAGGGATTGCTCCTTTTTACCAAGACAGGATTTTCGACCTTTTTTTTTCCACAAAACATAACGGAACAGGCATTGGCTTGGTTCTTGCGAAAGAAATTATCGAAGGGCATGGAGGGAAAATCCAAGTTGAGAGTCAACAGCATCAGGGTACAAAGGTTATCCTTCACCTTCCAACTGATTTAGAGGTTAACCAATGAAGGCTCCAATTTTAGTAGTTGATGATGATCATTCGAGTGTGAGTGTTATAACAGAGGTTTTGGAGCGTGAAGAATATCAACTGTTTGTAGCCAACGGTGGGCAATCGGCGATAAAAATTCTAGAACAAGAACGGATAAACCTAGTTATTACGGATTTACAAATGCCGGACATGGATGGGATTACACTACTAAAATATATCACTCGCCAGCATCCACATACTCAGGTAGTTATTTTAACTGGTTATGGAACAGTCGATAGTGCGATTGAAGCCATGAACGCAGGAGCATTCAATTTCTTACAAAAACCAATTGATCTGAAAGTACTTCGTGCAACGGTAACAAGTGCGTTAGAAAGACAAGCACTACTTTTGCAAAATGTCAATCTTCGTCAGCAGTTGGATGAGAAGTTTGGTTTTTCGAACATGATTGGCCGCTCCAAACCGATGACCGATCTATTTCAATTAATTCGCCGTGTTGCTCCCACTGATGCTATAGTTTTGATCACAGGCGAAAATGGTGTTGGCAAAGAGTATATTGCTCAAGCAATCCACAACCATAGTCAAAGAAACGGTAAACAGTTTAAACCTGTTAACTGCGGTGCCATCACGCCAACACTCCTAGAAAGTGAATTATTCGGTCACGAGAGGGGGGCATTTACTGGAGCTACTGCGAGAAAAACTGGCATTTTTGAACAAGCCGATGGAGGAACACTATTCTTAGATGAAATTGGTGAAATGGCTTTGGAAGCACAGGTGCGCCTACTGCGAGTTTTAGAAGAGGGTGAATTCAACCGTATAGGCAGTAGCCAAACTGTTAGAGTTGACGTACGTGTATTAGCTGCCACGAATAAAAATTTAGAAGAAGCTGTTAAAAACAACGAATTTCGGGCTGATCTATTCCATCGGATTAATGTATTTCGTTTGCGTGTACCGCCACTGCGTGAGCGAGTTGAAGATATTCCTTTGTTGGTTAACCACTTCATGGATCAGATGTCAAGACGTCACAAAAAAGTTGTCACGAAGATTGAGGCTCAGGCTTTAGATTATCTGATGCAACAAGAATGGTCTGGTAACGTACGAGAGCTAAGAAATGTCATGGAGACTGCTGTCATTTTAGCTACATCTGAAACTATTACGCTAGCAGATCTATCGACAGATTTTTTCCAGTCTACTAAATTACCGTTGACGAATGAATCAGTTACTGAATCAAAAACAGAAGATTTTTTTGGTCATGTTGGAATGACAATGAAAGAGCTAGAAAAAGAAGCCATCATCCGAGCCTTACAAAAAACCAATGGTAATAGAGATCAAGCGGCTGACTTATTAGGTATTGGGGTTCGGACGTTGTACCGAAAGCTGGAAACTTACCAAATAGGAAATTAGCCTACACCAACCGAAACTTTTAAAATAGGGTAATGGGGAGAACTAATGCAGAAGATAAGTTTTGACAAAATCGTTGACCTATCGTACAACGTAGACGAAAACAGTCCACGAGAGCTACCAATTGACCCTGTCAATATATATCATACAGCTACTATTGAGAAAGATGGATACTTCGAAAGCAGAGTCGACTTGTCAGGTCATTGTTCTACTCACATCGATGTACCTTGTCTGATGTACAAAAATGGATTTACTGTAGCAGAGATACCTATCGAAAAGCTTTTTGGTCGTTCTGTTTTGATTGATTTGTCTGAAAACAAGAGGCCAGGAGATGCAATAACTGCAGAAGATCTTCAAAAATGGGAACAAGACAATATAGAGATTAAGACTGACGATATTGTTTTTCTGCGGACAGGTATGGATGAAAGAGTCGATCAGGATATTTTTAACAGAAAATGGATCGGATTTAGCAAAGATGGTGCAAGTTTTTTAACAGAAAAAGGTATTAAGACAATTGGTACGGACGCATGTAGTATTGATTCTCCTGCTGGCCATGAATTAGCGCCAGAGGTTCTACCGCCAGCCCATCTTGTATTTTTGGGCGCAGGGATCCCCCAAATTGAAGATCTGAGAAACCTAAATCAACTACCACAAATCTTTTTCGTCACTATTGCACCACTTAAGCTATCTCGGAGTTCTGGTGCACCTACTCGTGTTTTTGCTTTTGTTTGAGTAGATGAAAAAATCTAGTTTATGAAGAACAATATAGTGCAATATAGTTTGAATCATCCGATGAGAAAAATATCCATTATTTCAATTTTGGCAATCGGTTTTTGTCTCTTTCAAGCTGAAGCAGGAGTTTGGCGGGATGATTTTGAAGATAAACGAACCAACGAGTGGAAAGTCTACAATGAAGACCGAGCTGTCGAAAAATGGTGGATTGAAAGAGGAACTGCTATTGGTGAGATTTTCATGGATGGCTTTATGAGCCTCTGGCTAACAGGAAACGAAGATTGGAATAATTACTCACTTTCTTGCCGCGCGAAGTTAATCAAGCGGAAAAACAACGCTGAGCCATATTTCGGCCTGACTTTATATGACACCGGACAAAAAAACACTCGTTACTTATTTTTTGTCTATTTTAATGGGATGGTAGCCATTGTCAAATCCACTCCCGAAGGTGGTGCTCCAGTCCCTTTCCCTTTTGTTGCCGAAGAAGATATTTGGTACGACATAGAAGCAACAGTTAAAGAAAATTTGCTGGAATTCAAAATCAACGGAGAGATCGTAGGAGCCGCCCAAGACACTGAGCCACTTAAATCAGGCCAGGCTGGGCTCGTGGTTTCAAACGCACGTGTTCAATTTGATGACGTAGCTATAACTGGCGAAAAAATCCCTAACGGTGGACCAGGAAAAGCACAACAAGTTAGCGGAACACGTAAACTGGCTACCACCTGGGCTACCATAAAGCGGGTCGACTCTAATTAGTTAGATTTTCGTACATCTAAAATTATTAGTCAATAGCATGCTTAAGTCCAATCTCAAAGGAGGTTTTTTCGATCCGTCGGTAAATTCCATCTTCGTCGGGACGAAAGCTGAACTGTCGGAGAACTGAGACTTCGATAGGATAACCACCTGGTACTTCCAGTATCTCATATCCTATACGTAAGGTTAGGGCCGATTTTTCATCTAACCGGAATAGGTCGGTGATAAAGGATGGATTTACCATTTTTCCTTCTTTATCTTTATAAGAACCGCCAATATTAGACTTGGTATAAAAAGCCCTAAATGATAACTTGGGAATTAATCCATCTTCTGTTAATCCTAAATACATTTTCGGCTCGGTATGACTATAATTTTCCACAGTACCTAGAAAGCTGACGTTCTTTAGTGGTTGAACCAAAAGCATCGAATAAAAGCCTCGTAAGGATAATCCATTCGATTTTTCCTCTTTCCCTTCGAAATTAGGAAGATTACTGTTGATGGTATCAGATACCAATCCCTTGTTTACCTCATAGGTATAGTCAAAAATGGTAGGAGTAAACCCTTCCATAAATATTCTGTACTCAGTTTTGAAAATAGTCTTGGGTAACAGAAACCGAATCCCACTAGCAATACCATTGGTTGTGGTTTCAAAGTCTCTTTCACCGGAGCTCGATTGTGCCATATTCAGCAGGGCCAAATCACTATAGATGTCTGAACGGATCAGGCTATTCTTGAAAATTGGAATGCCAATGTCAAGCCCAATCGCTTGTAACGGTTTTGTGTTTACTTCACTTACAATGCCTTTCGTATTTTCTTCAAGATTATCATCTTCCTGTAAAGTTAATGGTTCAATATCCGTTAAGTAGGTAATTCCGAATTCCAGGCTACGCCAAAAAGCCCCATTCTCTTTCTTTAGTGGTTGAGCGAAAAGGCGGCCACCAAAAATGGACGGTGTAGCCAAGTTATTAACCACTGCTTCCATACCTATTTTATTACTCGGTAGTGCTAAATTGAGCCTTAATCCACGTCGATCATGATTAGAATATCCCGACATAATGAAGCCATGGCCAATTGTGACCAAATCGAGCTCCCCATATCGAAGGTATAATGGGTCACTGGGCAAACCATATCTCACATAACGAATTGCTCGCATATAAGTACTAAAACTATCCCAGGATTCTCCATCCTCAGCTAATATCGAGACTTTTCCATCTTTCTCTCCAATCAATACTACTAAATCTAGGCCAAGACCTAATTTACCTGGCAGAGAAATATCAGGTTGAGCTTGTGTTCGAAAGTAAGGTAATCCGTCAATTACGCTTAAACCCAAACCACTGAGTCCGGCTTGCTGCAAGGCAACCTGCTCAAATAGATCTTGTTCGTTTATTTCTTGAGACAAAAGTTGGCTCGAAAAAGTAACCGATACGCAAAGTAAAAATAATGACCAACCCCAATTTATGAATGTAAAGTTGTGTAGTTTTGGCTCCGATTTTTTTTTTGACATTTGTGTAACTCCTATTATCCTACCTGACCTGCATTCACACTATCTTACCATCTTGCATATAAATAACTCGATCGGCATCCTTCTGTAATGTTTCATGATGGGTGACAATGGCGATCGTCGTCTGCTGATCCTGACGTAATTGACGAATCAAATCCATCAAATTATCAGTTTGGCGACTATCCAAATTAGCCGTTGGCTCATCTGCAAAAATGATTTTAGGTTTATTCGATAACGCGCGCGCAAATGAAACTCGTTGCTTTTCTCCTCCTGACAACTGAGCTGGACGATGGTCTAATCGATTTCCTAGGCCAACTTGTAGAAGTAATTCTCTGGCTCGTTCTCGTGCTTCTGAAGATTCAATTCCATTAATTTTCATTGCAATCATCACATTTTCTAAAGCTGTTAGATACGGGATTAAGTTAAATAACTGGAAAACAAAACCGATCTTTTCTCGTCGTATTTGAGATAAATCGTGGCTCGTGTAGTCAATAGTTTCATCATCTAATATAATTTGTCCTTCGTCCGGTGTTAGAATACAACCAAGTAAGCTAACCAAAGTGGTTTTTCCACAACCGCTGTTGCCCATAAACATTACAAGCTCGCCAATCTCGATGGTCAAATTAACATTGTTAACAGCTACAATTTGGGCTTGGTCCTGCCCAAAAACTTTAGTTAGCCCCCTAGCTTGAACGATCATTATAACTCTCCCCGGAAGGCTATCATTGGGTCCACTTCTAATGCCTTACGAGCAGCTAAATATCCACCGCTACAACAAACAACAAAGCTGATAGCAGCAACAATAATCGCTTCTAGCAAATTCACCTTGACGAATATCGGAGCCACAGCAGCAGCTAAAAAAGCTAAGGACACGCCCAAAATGACGCCAAACAATGATATCAGGATCACCTGCTTCAAAATTAACATGACTACATAGCTATTAGATGCACCAATGGCCTTAAGGGTTCCAATTTCTCTAGTTTTTTCCAATGTTGTAACATAAGTAATCATGGTCACAATTAGGCCCGCCGAAAGCCAGAGCATCACCCGCAAAAACTGTACAGCTTTCATGGGTTCATCAACATAAGTTTCAGTAATGCTGTCTAGTGTTTGAGCTAACGTTTTGGCCTCTATCATCCCATTTTGATCCAACAAGTCGACTAATGGTTCAGCCGGTTGATTAGTCTCAGTCGCCGCAATCATCATATTGACATGGAGACTGTTCCTCAGTAGTACATCTTGAGCTGTTCGCCAATCCATAAACAGTAGGGGAGTATCAAGGACGAACATTAGACTCTGTGTCCGACCAACCACTTTTAGCTCTTTCCCACCTATATAAATTTTGCCACCAATAGGTATTTTTTTCCCATTTGGAGCCCTCATTTTCTCATCAATGACGACTTCCGCTGGAGGGAGA
>JACLAC010017621.1_pt1 | contig 83821 bp, 159 predicted proteins | sample 8027881 | NCBI WGS metagenome assembly JACLAC01 (sample SAMN15725517, study PRJNA655200) | protist metagenome | isolation source: fluorescence activated cell sorting (FACS) single amplified genomes of... | place: Spain: Blaines Bay Microbial Observatory, Mediterranean Sea | collected 2016-01-19
CTTTCCAAGATTCTGCACTTTTGACAGCAGGACATCATATTCGATCAACAATTATTGAAGAGATTTTAGGCTTAATTTACAAACCTGAGGGCTTAGAGTTTTTAGTGAGTCGCAAATCAACAGCAAAAGCGATGAGCATTGAATCAGGAATCACTGGGATTGTCACACCACTACATCAAGGTGCTGAAAAATTCTGGAAAGAAAAGGGCAAAACACTTACTGATGATCAGATGCATCATGGTATGTATTAGCATCACTTAAAGTGAATAAAGGCAGATAATCTTTTAAAATTTTAATCATAAAAATATTATTTTGGAGAAATGTGTGTTGGATGAATATCAGATCAGATTAAAAGAAAAAAACCGAGAGTTTGCCTCTACAAAGAATGAAATAGACAAAAGAGGCAGGGAGCTAAGAAGAAACGAAGAATCCCAAAGGAGGTCTCTTGAAGATCGAAGAAAAGAATTCCTGCCCGTAGAAGATGATCAAAGAAAAGGAGAAAGAAGAAAAGAAGAAAGAAGGAAACTTAAGGATCGCCGTGTGACTTCTGACTATTCGCAAGAGCGATTGGAGGAGGAGAGAGATAGGCTACAAAACAGCAATAAAAATGAGGTAGTAACTATTTTCCTTAGTGCTGCCTTAGCAATTGTTTTAGCCATAGTTTTCTATTTATTTTTTGTTGAAGAATTATAATTTATAAAAGGAGAAAAATGAGAAGTTATCAAAGAAAAACCATCTTGGTTTTAATCGCATTATGTCTGATTTCAAGCATTGCTTTTGGAAAGAAAAGACAAAGTTCTATTCAAGTCATTGGACAAATTGGAGAAGAGCATGGCACCTCCTTTACTCTTACAAAGAAAATGATGGAGGAGAACTCAACAACATACATGGCATTAGATCCTAATTTCAAGGATGACGGCATAAATGAGTACACTGGGATAACTATCAAGGAAATCATTGAGTTAGCTGGCGTTAAGGATGAAGTTAAGGGTGTAACTTTTGTTGCAAATAATGCTTATGCGACCTATGAAAGACTTGAAACAGTCATGGATCAAAAAGTGATGATTGCATTCAAAAAAGGGAAAAAGAAAATCAGAAAATCAAGAGGTGGCCCCTTTATGGTGATGCGTGAGCAGACAGGCAATGAGGGCTACTATAACTGGTACATCGACACAATCATTTTTGGCAATAAAAAGAACCCGGAGTTAACAGTAGTTGATAATGGGAAAGTAAATAGTTTTGGCCCTCAAGAGCTATCTCAGTTACCGTTAAAAACGGATAACAGTCCTGTCTTAAGCAGAGGGTACAGAGAGGACGTTACCCCATATAAAAGGAATGCAAAAGCAACAGGTGCTCTTTTGACTGACATCATCAATATGAAGGAAGTCAAAAAGATGGTTGTTTTAACACCTTATGCTGGGAAAAGTGTTAAGCTTAAAAAAGAAGATATTAAAAATACTATAATATTTTTTAATTACGATAAAAAAGAGATCCCCTCTTATTATGGAGGCTCATTTATAGTTGAGTTTCCAGAAGGATATAAGGAAACAAATCTATTCTTCTTGGAAAGAGTAGAAGTAAAATAATGAGCATTAGTAATGTCTTTTTTAAGACCAAGACTACTTCGGACAATTTTATTGTTATTATTGGGTGGCACTCTAATAACATCAAATGGCCTAACTTGGTATCTTGGACAAGATAAACTAGTAGACTCATTCAGGTCTTCTTATTTTGATAAAATATTTTGGGTTACAGAATCAACCCAGTTTACTGTTAATGAGTTAATACAATCAGAGAATTGGGCAGGACTAGAAGTCCTGCTAGGCCCTCTTGGATCAAATAAAGACATAGTCTATATTTTTATTAGAAATCTTGATGATGAGATTGTATTCGCTTTTGATGATGAGGTCGTTGAGGAGTATGACCCAGAGATAATCAACTGGGATATTGAAGGCGCCCTAATCCATCAAGAAATATTTAATAAGGAGCATAAAACATTACAAAGTGGAGGATTATACACACTTAGGGATCAAAAACTAATCAGAGATTCAATAATCAATGGTGAATTAAGAGGAAAAAGGAATGAGGTGCTTTATGAATCCAAAAAGGAACTACTCCTTTGGGGAGAACCTCTTGGAGTAATGTATTTAGGTTTTTCTAAATCACCACTCAATGAAATCATTAATGAAAGTAGAACTTCATTACTGATTATTGAGTTGGCTCTTTTGATTATTGGGCTCTCTATCTCATTTTGGGTTTCAGGGAAAGTGGCCAAGCCCCTAGAAATCATAACTCAAGAACAAAAACTGATTCAGGAGCTCAAACTAGATAGTGAAGTTGAGGTAAAATCTTCAATTTTAGAAGTTGAATCCTTAAGCAAGTCATTGTCAACAATGAAGTCAAGCTTGAGGAATTTTCAGGTTTACATGCCATCTCCTGAACTTGTAAAAAATCTAATTAGGTCTGATCAAAATGCTGCACTTGGAGGGGATGAAAAAAATCTGACAATCCTTTTTACTGATATCATTGGTTTTACCTCTATTTCTGAAAACATAAAACCAGAAGAATTGATGCTTCAGCTTTCAGAATACTTAGGTCTTTTGGCTACAGTAATCACCCAGAACTCAGGAACAGTTGACAAATTTCTGGGAGATGGAGTGATGGCCTTTTGGGGTGCCCCTGTTGAATCAAAAAAACATGCAAATGAATGTTGTCATGCAGCAATTGAGTGCCAAGAAGCTATTGCTGATATCAATCGTTATTGGAATCAATTAACTAAGTTTTCATTTCAATCAAGGATTGGAATCCATACTGGTAACACCCTTGTTGGTAATCTTGGATCAGAAAAGAGAATGAATTACACAGTCATTGGTGACTCTGTAAATCTAGCCAGCAGATTGGAAGGTGTTAACAAAATCTATAATACAAAAATAATTGCTAGTGGAGAAACTGTTGAAGCTACTAATAAATCATTTTTATTTAGACCATTGGACATTGTCAGGGTAAAGGGAAGATCCCAAGGGGTAGAACTATATGAGCTCTTTTCTTCAAAGAGCGATGCTTCAGAAGAGCAAATAGATTTCTGCTACATATTTGGAGAAGGCATAAGCAGATACAGAAATCGGGAATTTGAAAAAGCTCTAAGGATTTTTAATGTGCTAAAGAAAGACTATCCAGATGACAAACCGATAGATATGTACATTCGCAGGTGTACAGAACTAAAGGGGAAGATACTCAGTGATGACTGGAGCTATATAAATAATCTTGACACAAGAAATACTTGATAAATCGATTCTTTTTTTAAAAAGAAGCTCTTATTTGAGGGCACTTACAATCTACAACCGAGAAATTTATGAACCGCAGAATAACCACCGACAGAAGACTTCAAAATTTAATATTTAAAGATGAACGAAGATCTCAAATGAGACGAAATCTTGATGAATTCAGAAGAGACAAGGAAGACAGGAGGAAAGAACATCTAGCTGTGACGGAAGATAGAAGAGTTGCTGATAGACGTAGAGAAGAGATAGAGAAACTAAGAGATGATAATCCTGAGCATACGATCCCACTGAAGCCCTAAGCATTAAATAATAAATTATCCATTATTATTTAATGAACAATAATAAACTCATAGAGAATCTTGTTGATAGAAGATCTAGGAGCAGAGGCCCAGATCGAAGGAGTGAGGATAGATTTAAAACCAGTCTCCCAGTCAATGTATATGTTAAGGCTGAGACTGAATTCACTGAAATTTCTCAACTTCTAAATATATCTAAATCGGGTGCCAGAATTAGATTAAGAAATGAGATAGCGATGGCAACTCTTGCTGTTCTTAAGTTCTATATTCCAAGAAATGATAAATCTGGATATCTAGATCAGCAGCCAATCAATGCAAGATCATGTAATTGTTTGAAAATTGATGAACGCTATTCCGATTTTAATGATGTTGGCTTTTTCTATTTGGAAAAACCAACCATCATTCACGGGATACCAGTAATCATCAATATTTTGCTAATGCCAGAAAGACAATAGAAAAAACAACTAAAATTAAAATTTAAGGATGAAACATTTACTTACAATTCTAATCATTATTTTGCTTGGTGCTACAGCAAAAGCGAAGGTGCCATTCCAAATACTAGATGGGCAGAATAATACAATACCTAAAACGTTGTATCAATATCACCACCCGGATGAAAAAGATAAATTTGATGCAACTGTTGAGTATCTGCAAGCTTCTGACTGGGAAGAAAGATTGTGGAATGATCAAGGATATGTTGATGGGTTCTGGCTGAAATACAAACTCATTAATAGAACTGATTATGAGTATTTTGGGCTGGACCATCAAAATAACTTTTTCAAGCTGATCTATGTTTTAGGAGAAGACGGCGAGACCTTTGAGGTGCATAAGGCTGATATTGGCAATGGGATTTATGGAGCTATTACTGGAGATCATTTCTATGACAACATAAAAATCAAATTACCTAAGAATGAGATTGTCACAGTCTACACTTTTTTCCAAAGCAAACCATATAACAGATGGCACGGTAAGCAGAACCCTTACGAGATGACGAGTATAGGAGAATGGAAGTCTCTTCTCGCTGAAAAAATAAACAGAATACTTATTCAGCTAATATTTACAGTCTTTTGTGGATCTCTTGCGCTGTATTTATTAATTCATCTGATAGTTGACTACAGCAAAACTTACTTGTGGATGTTCCTGCTTGCATTAAATGCGACAATTCTATTCACCATGACTGAGCTTGGAATAGGATTCTATATTGGATTGGATAAATTCTACAGTATATCAGGGGTTTTTTCGATAATCCTTGCAGCGGCGATATTTTCATTTAATCAATTTGCTTATGATATTCTACAGCATGAAAATTTCTCCAAAAGATACGAAAAGCTTCACTACACTTTTCAGGTTATTGTAATCATATTCGGTTTGGTAAATATAGCTTCGTTAGCTGTGTGGCCGACAGAATATGAAATGAATTTAAATGAGAATCCAATAAAAGATATTGGTTTTGGCCCATCAATTCTACCAACAAGATTCCTGACTATTTTTTGGATAACATATCTAGGGCCTCTAGTTGTCTTTACTTTTATCTCTGCGATAAAAAGAAGGGCTAACGCCTTTTATATGTTAGTAAGCATATCTGTGCTGTTATTGGTCCCATTAAAGTATATAGCCATCAGCTTCTTACCAGCAGGCGAAACGCTTAATGTTTTTATGTCTAATGAGCTTATCGTAGGAATCATGTTTTTAATGATGGCTACGACTGCCTCTGAAAAAATAAAAACTACTGAAAAAGGATTATTGCAATCACAAATATTACTCAAGGAAGCTTATAGCAGGTTTGTGCCAACAGAATTAACAGATCATTTGAATAAAGAAAGTATTGTTCATATTAAGTTGGGTGACCAAGAGGAGCTTCAATTATCTATTTTATTCAGTGACATCAGAGACTTTACTAGCATAAGTGAGAAGCTGACACCTGAGGATAACTTTAAATTTATAAATGAATATCTAAATAGGATGGTGCCCTTGGTCAAGGGTAACAATGGGTTCGTCAATAAATTTGTCGGTGACTCCATTATGGCTCTCTATCCTGTGAATGCCGAAGAGGCTGTCAATTCAGCGGTAGAGATGTGTCAAGTTTTGAGAGAGTACAATCTGGAGCGGAATAATAGTGGGGCATTCAAGCCAATTAAGATTGGAATAGGGATCAATACTGGAACAAGTATGCTTGGCACTTTGGGAGATCAGGAAAGAATGGAAGCCAGTGTAATTTCTAGTACCGTCAACGTAGCTTCAAGGCTGGAGACATTGACTAAGGAATACAAGACTCCAGTCTTAATAAGTGGAGAGACACTTGAGAAGCTTCCAAAGAACAGATTCAGAACACGCTGGATAGACCGTGTGGCTGTCAAGGGTCAAATCAGAGAGACAGACATACATGAGTTAATTGACGCATATGCTGATGAGGATATTCTTTTGAAGCAAAAAACACTTCCACTCTTCAAGAAGGGTCTTGAGTCTTATTGGGATGGAGACAGAAATAACGCAAAGATAATGTTTGAGGGAGTCCTCGCAGAGAACCCAAAGGATACAGTTGCTAAGCTTTATCTGGAGAGGTGTGCAGAGAGAAGAGAAAAAGATCGAAGGGTTAAGGCCCGAATGAATTTGACTGAGTAGGTCTTAGTCAAAGATAGAAGTCGCTCATTCTGAGGGCTTCTATGTGCGTATCGCACAGGATGTTTATCGCTTTATAGGATAATAAAATGTATATTTTAAAGACAATGAAATCAAATGAGTTTGATCGAATTATGAGGCATCAAGTGAACATTTTCGATCAGTGGGATCGCATGTTCACAGATGCCCATTTCAATCGATCTCTAAGTAATAATTTTCCTCCGCATAATATACGCCGGAAGGATAACTCTTATCTGATTGAGATGGCTGTTGCTGGTTTTACTAAATCAGAAATATCAATCACCCGTGAGAAAGAGTACCTCCACATCTCAAGTGTAAAAGAAGAAAAGGAACAAGAAGGAATGTTGTATCAAGGCATTGCTGGACGTTCTTTTAAAAAGTCATTTGCACTAGGGGAAAGAATAAAAGTTTTAGGTGCGGAGCTTAAGGATGGGATGCTCTATATAGCTCTTCAAGAAGAGGTGCCTGAGGAGGAGAAGCCTCAAAAGATTGAAATCGGTAAGGTTAACTCAAAATTTGGGATTCCTTTGATGCGGTCTTAATCTTTTGAAATAAATAATGGGGCACATGGAGTGCCCTTGCTTACAGGGGGGTTTGTTTAACGCCTATAACAATTAAGTGTTAACATTAAAAAAATACATGACAGCATTTTTATATTTAACTGCATTTGGGTTATTCACAGTATTTGTTTTCATTGCTTCTACAATTTGTTTCTTTACATTTATGAAGATCTTTAAAGGTGGACCGTACTACTCAAAAAGAAATCCAAAGGGGTTGCCTAATTATAGAAAAAGGATTGATATTATAAATTTAGATCCAACCCTTACACACGGTAACAATGAACCACATGTATAAGGTCTCATGATAATTTTATATTTAGTGATGGCAATATCATTCTGCACAGCAACTTGTCTAATAATTTTGTTTCAAATAGTAGAAAAAGACAGAAATTATATGCAGAAAAGAAGAAACGCAATAAATCGAAATGAGGAGGAATTTAAATTAAAAACAAATTAAATATTCCTTTATTTTTAACATCAGACTAAAAAGTTTTTAATGCTACTTAAAATTAACGTAACCCTCATTTCATTTTTCTTGTCAACAAGCTTTGTATTCGCAGACCCTTCATCAATAGAAATTCCTAAAAAGGAGACGGCACCAACAAATGAACAAATCCTTGCGGATGGTTTTTCTGAAACAACCATCAAGAAGAAATTTGAATATCCAACTGCGTTGGTTTTCCAATTTGTTCAGACTTGTACAAGTAATGTTGCTCCAAGGATGGGGATGCCTGCACAACAAGCAGTACCTGCAGCGTTAGCTATGTGCTCATGCATCATGGATCAATTTAGATCAGATTTTAAAAGGGCGGACTTTATTAGAGGTGGACAAAGGCTGGCAAAAAAAATGGCCCCACAATACTCATCAGTCTGCAAGAGCCTTATAACTGCAAAAGGTATGTAATTAAATTTTTAATAAAAGGGGATTTTTTACAAAATCAATTAAAACCTGAGACAATATAAATACATAAAGCATTATGTTAAATATAAAAAACTGGATTTAAAATGTATCGGTTACCTCTTGTTTGGGTGAATGGCGAAATTCAAAGGCTGCAGGATGAAGATGTTTTATCACCATCATCGATGTTTCAGTATACTCGCTATTATACTCCTACAAAAAACTGGGAAATATCTCATGGTTTAGGAAGGAAAATAATGAATATTCCATTCTGGGCATATGGAGATGAAGGGCCTTTTTATGTTGGTGTATCAAAAGACGATAGTGATATTAATACGATGCGTCTGGAGATAACTGAGCCAATGAGTGGAACATTAATTTACCTAAATTTAATATTATGAATGAAGAATTTTACAACCCAGAGATTGAAGATTTAAATAATTCAATCATCAGATGCATGGACATGATCGAAGAATCAGCAGGCACCTGTAATGATGAATTCTTATTGCCATTACTAGAAGATGCACATGCTGCTTTGGATCAGCTTTCAACTGTATTAGGTAAATATGAAAAAGAAAACTGAAAGTGAGACTAGTGCTGATAAGAATTCAAAAAAACACAAACAAGTTGAACACTTAAAAGTTCTTGAATTCCAGCCTAGGGACGAAGAACAGGATGAGGACTTCGGGGATCTGCTAAATGATATTATCAATGCCGAAGAGGATGATGGAGGTAATTACCACAAGATCAGCTATTCTAAAAAAGGGCTTGTCCTGAGTTGGTGTGAAGAAACAGATATGATGCATGCTCAAGTTCATAATTTGACAAACATGGAAGTCAACTACCTGCTACAAAGATTCATAATTAATGTCCATATGGATTTGTCTTAGGCCCCTGTTAATCTGACGGGGCCCTATACTAAGGCTACTTAGGCTTGCGATCTCTTCCCCTACCTACTGAGTCCTTCAGCATTCTGGATGTAAATCCATGCCGTTTACAAAGATCTTTAACTAGCTTCAAGTCTTGTGCTCGTTGATTCTTGAGCTCTTGCTTCTTTTGTGATTGAAGTTCAGCAATCTTTCTGTCTATTTCAATAATGTTCATTGAATCTCTATTAATAGGGTTCGTATCATGATTTGCCCTCAAGTCAGAACTGCTGCTGACTGTTTCTGACTGAGGGCTATAGAGCACATCCTTTTGCCCTGCTTCATCCAGTATTAATGGATTAAGCTCATTTAGAATCCTACTAAAAATTGCAGATATCAAGCCTGTACTTCCTTTTTGGTTACACAATCACATTTTTTGTATTGTGCAATTCTTAATGAGTTTGTTGAAACCACCTTTCTTCTTTTACAAGTACAGGATACCAACCAATAATGACACTTGGCACCTGACCTTGAGATGCGTACTTCTGCAAAATCAATCACATAATATTTACCAAATCTACGACCACTTAGATCAATAAAATCTTTGCTTGATAGAAACATATCTTAACCTAAAATTGATTTCACCAAGTGGGTTTAAAAATTGATTCTAGCTCTGTATCAGGCTTCTCAAACTGGAATGAGATTCCGCATCCGCAAGAAGCTTTTGCTGATTTATTTGTAAATACGACACCTGACTGCATTAGATCAAAACTCCAGTCAATCTCTGTGTCCTTGATGAATATGTGGCTTTTCTTGTCTACGATAATCATCATACCTTCTGAATAGTACTCAATATCCCTAGAGTCCTTTTCTGATGTGAACTCAATCGTATAGGTATAGCCTGAGCAACCACCCGCCTTGATACCAATACGCAAGTAGTCATCTTCAGGATAGAAACCCTGATCATCCATAGCTTTCTTGAGTTGTTCTCCTGCTTTTTCAGTGAGGGTAATCATACGCCTCTCCAATTAATCAGAATGAAGAATAGACTTCCTGTTTCTGTCCTCCTCCCTTAAGGAGGATCTAAGAAGAGAAAGCTTGTCCCTGATGGCATGAAGTTCTTGGGGAACAGTGCCTTTGATTGCATGAATAAAATCATAAGCGTTGACTACTAGATCAGAGAGTATTTCTGCTTCATCCAGAGACAACTCAAGGTTCCCTCTCAAAAGAATGTCGAATTTTTCTACATCCCGCCGATTCATTTAAACCTCTAAATTAATGAGTACTGAATACTCTTTTTGGTATAATCCCGACTTTCAAATCTCTCTTCATTAAAGAAATAAATAAGAGTTTTTAATCCAAAATCTTTTGCATAACCAAGCATTGATCCGGTGCCACGGCTGAAACCATCATAAATTGCTATCAAAGAATCAGCGTTTTGAGCCATCTCTTTGTTTCTTCTAGGCCCTGCACTCATTCCGTACATGTCCCATTCTGCTGGGAATTTAATAACTTCAATTCCTTTGTTCTTGGCGTATTTCTCACCCCATCTATCTGCACCATGAGCCGTCCCTGAGATAACACTGGTTATCTTCTCAATCCAAGGACATTCCTCCAACGCCTTAATCACATGATATTCACGGGCACTACGACTACCAGCAATGATTGTTAGCATCTTTGATCTCCAATAAATGTGAACGAATAGTAAACACTAGATAGATGGGGTGCTTAGTCACAAATACATTAAGGTTTATGATAAAATAGTTGCTTTAGTTGTAATTAGTTTATATACACACACTACAGAGGTTACATGTCTGTTTTTAATTACTTAGAAGCAACCAGAACTAATCATCCAGTAATTCAGTACTTTAAATGTGAATATAAAACCGATTGGGAATTTGAGTATTACAAATTCATTGAAAAGAAAAAGAATACTCGCTATAAAAATGTTTTAAGTTTAATAAAGAATAAAATTAATTCAGTTTTTTCTAGTAATTTAAATCTACCTGAGGGGAGATTGTCTAACTAATACTAAATCTACCAGACCCCTTGGGAGGTACTGGTAGATTTAGTCCTCATTAAGAAACGATTCCTTTCTATTGAGCCTTTTAGCTTCCCGCTTTAAACTTTTTTTCTTTTTATTAAAATCTCTGTTAGAGTCACTTACTTCTTCATGGGTTAACCCCCAGTCTTCAGAATATCCAGCCACATCCAAATCGTCCCAATCTGTAGGAGGAACAGCCTTTGGTCTAAGATTATTTTTACGACCACGATTCCCCTTTGGTGTCCTCAGCCACTTGCCTTCCGTATTCCGAATTGTCTTACCCATTTTCTTAATTCCAGCCTTTCCTATATTCAGATCGCCAATTAGTAAAAATAGATGGCCTCTCATAGGGCACATAGTTATTTATAAACAAACACTTGAACTTCAAAAGCATTGGATCTACTACGACAGGAGCCATAATGACTATTGGTATTAATAGAAGCCCCAGAATCGTCACCAGCGCTGTTTTAAAGACCAACCTATACCTGAGTATGGGATTTGAAATTAAGGCGATGATTACCTGTAATTTAAAATATATTTTTAGGAGATGAGTTTGATAATACCACTTATGTAACTCATAGATTATCAGCCAGAGCCCAGTGTTTGTCTGGATAAGTGCCAGTTAGGAGGCTTGCTGATTTACTATGATAGTCCTCGCATAACTTGTTAATGCCTCGACTATGTAATCATTCAATGTCATTCCCGACTTATATGCCATCACACAAACCTTGACCAGATCATCATCAGATAGAACGACATTAATATTCATCGTATCCTCACTGACCTCGACAGTACTCTCACTCATCTGACTGTTCAAAATCTATAGTTTTTCGATTAAGTATAAAATGCTTGTCATCTCTTAGCTCCATTGTTATTTGAGAATCAGAAATAACTATCTCAATTCTTAGGGGCTTATCATTCAGATTGAAATGAATGGCATTATATCCATTTTTGTAGTCAATGACTTTTGCTGTCCAATTAAATCTTGAGTCAATGATTTCAAGCATTAGAGTCCATTATTGAAAATTTGGATGTTGTTATTGATCTGTGTGCAATAGCTAAAATATTCTGCAAAAATAGGAACATCTGCAGCAGTGCCATTTGCCGTGAACTCTTTTTTAAAGGCAGACTCATCTTGTTCGATGCGAAATCTGTCAATAATGCATGAGCAGATATTGACATGTGTCTGCACCACTGCAGCCTTGTTATGAATTACTTGTTCTCTATCCTTTTGAGTAGCCATCATGTTCATGCTTTTTGTGCAAAATCCCATAAAATCACCAATTAGCTTGGTGTTGTATGGGATACTAGGCCATTCTGTTGAAGAATTCGCATGAGCATTTGTACAAAATAAAATAAATAAAATTGTAGTTAAAATTTTAAGCTTCATCAGAACTCTCTTGTTTTTGATTTACCTGTGAAAGCAATTCTGCAGACTCTTCAAGATCTGACTGAATTGCTTTTGCCATATCTAATTCATCTATTTTAAGACTCCACCCAATTTCTTTAAAATCTTTTTTTATTTCCTCATCTACAGTGCCCTCTTCTCCAGAACAGTAATAATCTAAATAATCCCCATGTACTCTTCGATTTGCAGCTACTATTGAACCAGCAGCCCTCCAGCTACAGTGAAATACTTCTTTTGACTGATGATGTACCCAAAGATTATTACAAAGAGCATTATAAACCTTAAGTGCATAATCATCGTCTTCTAATTTTTCACGCAATCCAGCTAAATCCCATTCAAGACTTTTAAAGAATTGAGCTTTCTCTTTTCTTGGTGATTTTGAGATTTCAATATCATTTACTATTTTATTAAGTGCATTCTTAAATCTGCTTTCATGTTCACTCATGGCATCTCCATTGATTCTTCCTCATCGACATACCCCTTCTTTGGTAAGAAGTCATCAACTGAGAGTTTTGTAAAACTCAGCATTCCACCTTGTGATTTGTTACTTCCTGAACCAAAGCTTTCTGAACCGTCTTTCTTGCTTCCCTCTCGACCATCTTGGGGTGGCATACTAAACTCACCCATGAATTTTCCTCCACTTGCCATTTTTTTGGCTATTTGCTCTAACTCTTTTTCCTCATCTGGGTCATATGGTATGATTACAGCTTTTGGCACCTGCTCGTTTTCAAGGACAACCCAGACAACAAGTTTGTTTTCTTCCTGTGGCACAAAGTAGGACAACAAGACAAATTTTTGGCCTTTCTCATATTGATCAGTTGGGTAGCCAAGAACAGATGAGTACCAAGCATATGTGCCTGTGAGCAGGCCAATGCAGGTAGGAATAACCCAAAGCAAATGCCAAGTCCCTCTTGTTTCAATTAGCATCCAAAACAGAACTGCCACAAATACTAATGCAGCGATAATTAACCAAATCATTTAATAACCTCTGCTTTCAGGACTTAGATTCATTGCTCTTGCTGGCCCCTCATCATCCCCCGGATGCATCGCAGGCCATTCGTCTGTTGAACTAGATGCTGGGTGTTTTGCATAAACAATTGATTTAGGTCGATAATTCATATTTAGAATCTTACCTTCTTCATTCATTGTAAAACGAACATAGGTGTGTTCATCACCACGACCTACCAACTTGTGAGAGCCTTCGTAAATAACTTTAAATGGGTTCAATCTATAAACTTCTACTGTTGCTGTAACCGAAAGATTTGCATCATTAGCATAATAGAACATTGCGTTAACTGTAACTTCTTGAGCAGGTATCCTGCGAAAATTTATGACCTCCCTGTTGATGGGGATAACCTTCTGTACACCACCTTTGATGTAGCTGTCAGTCCGAGCTCCCAAATCATCCAATTCCAGTGCAATTCCTTCTCTTGTTGGGCTTCTGAATCCAACAGCAGTCTCACGACCTGATTCTTCATAGGCAACCCATAGATCAACGTCTGCATGAGCCTCTCTACCCTCATTTGACCATGTAAGAACCGCCATCAACTGGATTGGTGGTTCGGGCACATCTGTCTTTTTGTTGTCCTGCTTTATTAGTAAGAAAGCTATTATAAATAGCCCAGTCATGGCCAGCATACCATTTGCCCAGAGATCAATAAATGCTATGTTGGAACCGTATCTAGATCTCATGCAACATCCTCAGCAAGCACTAATTGAGACTTAAGTAGTGTCGAGAAGACAATACCTACTGCAGTAGTGAGGAATGCTGATCCCATCCCAGATGCCATGATGGTAATCACTTCCTGTGCTGCTTGAACATCTCCTATATCAAGGTCTTCAAAAGCACTAGTGAAGACATATAAAAGGCCAATGACAGTGCCTAGTAATCCAAAGGATAGCAATGTCTCTGCTGCAAACCATTCTTTCTCATATGTTGCCTTATTCCTTCTTCCTTTTCTAACAGATACCATTTTAAATCCGATCACAGCAGTTGTTAAAATAAAGATAGAAGCAATTACAAAGGAAAGCTTAGTGAAGTCATTTTCCCATACGAAAGCAATCATATCGAAATAATTAGCAATCACGATCCCACTAATGGTGAGAGTGACCAGAAGCCACCATTTTAACAGGTTCTTGGAGAGCATTGTTTCCCTTCAATATATATTAAGATCAATTTTCCACTGAGGTCTATTGTCTGCTTCCACTTCAACTAATTCTTTCCAAAAGAAGTTTTGTGGGCCCAGTGGCTTTTTTGAATTGTACCGCCTTAGGCTTGCTCCGTTGGACGGAGGCATGCCTACAGCGGAGTTGAACAAATCAAAGTCATTAGTCCATTCATCACACATCAACTTGTCGTATGATGATGCTTTCCATCTTTGATAATTCGGGTGTTTTCGAATAGGAGGAGTTGTTTTCATATTTTATTTAATTGCATTAATGGCATCTTACGTTAAGAAATCAAGCAGCTAAGCAAAATCTTGTGCCGTACCCGAAGTCTCTTTTGTAGTGTTCTTTTATGAAATGCTGCTTCTCTTTTATCCAATAAACCCAAATATTGGGGCTCTCAAATAAACATAATGCCAGATGTGAGGCGTCACTGATCTCTTTCATGTTTGTAAGCTTCAGTATGGGCTCTCTGTATTGAGTGGTCTTGACAGCGATTCTGGCACCTCGCCTACCCACCGTTATATCAGATTTATCCTGATCACCAAGGAAGCGAGGCATTGGATCGAAGAAACCTTTGGTCATTCTGGCTACAGCATATTCGCCACACAAGCCCATATAATGACTATTTACGCTTACTTGTTTATTGGAATTGGTATTGGTTGATGGAACAAATCTTTGCCCCCACTCACTTTTGTGGGCGCCTCTTTGTTCCGCAAGCATGTACATTGTGCTTAGTTCTTTTTCGGTGAGCTCTAGCTTGGCAGGAAATTTTACGTTGTCTATTCCAAGTGACATATCAATTAATCATCAATGAGATTAGATAAAGAAATAGAATCCATGTCAAAGAAACCATGATTCCACAACTGGAAAGCAAGAACAAGTGTTTTGTGAATGTTACGTTAAGCGGCATTCTTAACCTTGGCTTCTTCTTCCATTCTTTTTCGTTCTTCAGCCGCTCTAGCAAAGTATTCGTAGTCTTGGTATCCATACCTTTTTTCGCTGTGCTTGTCATACAAGTCAATGGCCTCTTCCATAAATTGAACCGGGCCAGCATATGAAGGGATAAGCTTCTTCACCATTGCAATAAGTTCTGCTTTATCAGCTTCAAGCTCAGCAATTTTATTTTCTAGTTCTGATTCCATATTTTAAATCCATATTTAGTAAGTTAACATAAAAGAAATGGTTGGTGGATATAAACTACCATAGAAGCGACAAGCCCTGTAGCCTTGGCGGCAAGGGCATGTGCTTCTTATTAAGCAGGCCATAAATGTAGGGTGCCATCCTCATCGTATTCGATTTTCATATCATATTCTGGATGGGCGAAAAAAACATCAGACTGAAAATCTCTCAAATAGAGCACCTCTTCTCCTATATTTCTATTAATGAGCTCTTTTAGCAGCCTTCTCGCCTCAATCTTTGAAATCAAAGGGTCCAGAATCAATCCGTTATTAGTAGTTGGCAAGCAGTGAATCCGTACTCGCTTACATTGCTGGAGTGCCATGTTCAGCGTCCAATCGGATGGAGCTCTTTGCAGAATTTTCTTTGAACTGTAGGTCATGTTTAGTTTTTCGAAGATGTTTTGGTAATTATTGTCTTTTGTCTGAAAAATAGAAGTTGTCAGGGCCAAATGGCTTTCCCATATCGTACCTAGCTAGGTATTTGCCGTCTGGAATCTCTCCACCTATGCCCTTCATAAACACTTTTGAATCTGCAGCCCATTCATCACAGAGCCTTCCTTTTCTTTTGTTGTGCCGCCAAGCGTTGTAAACTCTGGTAATTAATCCCTCACAAGTATGAAGATGACTGTTTCTCCTATTCATGCTGTTTTCTATAACAGAGACTAGCCGTACATTGTCTTTTGCATAGCCACGGTTATTGTCTATTCTATCCATCTGCATCCCCTTGATTGGAGCGGGGCCAAATTTATCACAATAGAATCGTATTCTATCTTCAACAGTCTCCATGCCTTCGCCAAAGATCAAACCTCGACCTCCATAATCAGGGTAGTTGGAATGATTAGGATTGGTCATCCTTTGTTGCTGACCTTTAGCAATTGAATACCAAGGGTTGTATCCCAGACCATGACTAGTAGCACTTTCAATATGATAACAACCACAACTGGTTGTATTTCCAGTAACTAGATTGGTGGACAAGGCTAGCTTTTCATCACTTTGACAAGAGCACTGAGTCCAATAATATTTCGAACTTCCTCCTATTTTTGTTTGCCCAGCATACCCAGTAACAGTCAGGCGCCCAAAGATTTGTCCTGTTAGGTTCTTAAATTTACCATGGATTGATCCATCTTTTTTTCGAGGGAAATCTCTGATTACCAGCCTTGCTAAAACTTTAGCATTGTATTCTTCAATCTTATTATTTCTCTCTTCCATTTCCATGTTTTCCTCTAGGCTACAATTTTTGAGAGAGCCGCCTTGTAATCGAAGGCGCCCTCAGCATCTTTAATTTTTGCTTCAGTAAAAAATACTGATATATCAGGGTCTTGATGGTCTATCCTGTCACCAGACTCAGAATGAACTCTGGTTAATCTTAGGCACTGCTCCCCAGTCTCCATTTTTGAGGAATAGCAAAGCAGTTGTACTGTAAACTTCAATCTCTTGGCTTTTACGTTAATGTATTTTTGAACCCGATCAACCCAATATTCAATATTTTCCCCATCAGGGATGACAATCGGCTCTGGATGAAAGCGAAGCAGATGAGAATAGAAGGAGCAAATCTCACTAAAAGGAAGCTTCCTCACTTTATCCTGCCTTTGTCTCACAAGATCCTCTTCTAGTAGTTTTATCCTTACCTCGTTACCGTAATGTACAAAGAACTCCAGTGCATCCTGAAAACTCTCAAAAGAGATTGGAATCTTTATTTTTTTTATCAAACCATAGAACTTTTGTTTGTAGGTTTTCTTCTCATTCCATGAGCAGACAAAATACCGTTTTCTTAGTAGCTCTAGATAGTCATCTTTGCCCTCAAAGAAATCGTAATACTTCATCCGATTTTTTGGAATCTTCTTCACATCAGAATTGATTCGATAGACAAATGGCTTAATCTGGACCCCTTGGGTTTCATCATCAAAGTGACTCCTCGCCAAGAGATCAGTCCACTCACGAACAGCCATCAGGAGCTCAGAATTTACTTCTTCATCTGCTTTTGGATTGGTCATAATGACTCTTATTGAGAAGGCACCTTATTGGCTTCATTGATCTTTTCGATCTCATCAGTAGTCTTGATCAGCTTCATTAGATATAAGCTGGCATCAAGCAATTCCTCATGCAGGTGGATCATCCATTCTTTAGTACTCAAATCAGATCGATCCATACTTGCATTGTAAGTCCTGACTCCCTTATGTGACCTTGCCGCAAGCAGACCTATCACCTCACTGGTTATTTCATCAACAGGTTCAGCATCTTTGAATCTATCAATCTCCTCATCTAATTCATATTTTATGTCCTGTAGTGTCTCTAACTCGTTGGATGGACACATGTATTTTGATAACAGTTCATGTTGCGCATCTAACAATTCCTGTAATTTCGACCACTTACCATTGTTGCTTTCCATAAATTTTATTTCCTTTTTATAGTTCTTTTAAATCCTGGGCCCGTGATAAGAGAGCACCGATTACATCAGATTTTGTTTCGTACCAGCAGATAAGACCTTCTTCGATGAAGGCTTTTCCATGGAGAAAGGTATCGCTATCTTCTGCGAATTCGGCCTCAAGTTCATACTGGTAGCCTTGAACCTCGTAGCCATGCTTACACCTCTTAGGCTTCACAACATTCTTAATTCTCAGTGGAATTCTCTTGGTAGAGGCAACCCATCTTTCTGCGACAATGCTTCCTCGTTTAAACTTAGGTGGTTCCATATCTTTCTGCAGTGTCAGCGTATCGTCAGCTACTGATGCTAAATTCATTTTCTCCTTCAATCTTATGCATGTAATCCTCTGGATAAGCCTGTGATGGATTCTTTTCTTTTACAGGCTCAAGAATCTCAATCTCTCCTCCCTTGGCCAAGAAATCTTCTAAAGCCTTGTTAACTTGAGAACGAGTTACACCAACATGATTTTTTCTATTATTCATTTTATTCTCTTAAGGAATTTAGAATTTAGTCAGCATGCTTGCGGCTGTAGGCCGAAGACATGCTAACTAACTGATTTAGTATTTTATTTTAATCAAAAAGGCTCATCATCTACTGCATACGCAGGTTGCTTATTCTGGGTTGCAGGTTGAGTAGAGGCAGCTTTGCTTGATGCAGCATGACTTGCTCCAGCATTACTTGACGCATTGTCACCATTAGTTTGATTGGCTGAGCCAGCACCCTTCCTCATAACTAACTTTGTGGAGTCTGCGACAATATCCGTATAATACTTTATCTCGCCACTCTCTGATTGGACTTTCCGATTGTCAATATAACCAGTGATATGTACCAAATCCCCACTAGCTAGGTTCTTGTCCATGAGGTACTTACCAGTATTTCCCCAGACCACAATATTGTGCCAAGTTGGCACTGTCGTATATCCGTTCTCTCCTTTCTCATCCCGATAGGTTCGTTCTGTCACTATGCTGAACTTGACAGGCGCCTTCTCTGTTGTTTGACTTGGGGCATCCTTGCCGATTCGACCAATCAAATTTGTTTGATTTAAGCTGTAATTTGCCATGATGTATTTCTCGTAATTAGTTAGGATAAAAAGTCATAAATAGAAGCCGATGAGTCTTCGCATTCAGGTGGCGGCTTCACTGGTTCCACCATAAAAGGTACTGTTGCCTGTATCTCCATAGGTTGATTGTAATTAAGAACCTGAGACTTCATAGACTTCAGAGATTCCTGTGATTCTTCTTCTGAATGACAGGTTTTCCAAAAAGAACAAAAACGTTCAGAACAGAGTGAATGAGTTCTGTTCTTGGGGAAAAAGTTATGCTTCCTGCTATACTCAAGGTCGAAGTAAGTCTCATTTATCGTGAGCCAATCCTCCTTCCTCATATCAGCATTGTGCAGAGTGCATTTTTTTCTAATAAACTCACCACTATAGAGCTCCTCAATTAGCTCAGGAGGATAGCGGTGGATCATCTCTCCCTCTAAGCCCATGCTGACTCTTTTTGCTTTTGGCAGAGTAGGAGTTCCTTTAGAGAACATGTGAATTTCTGCTCTTGGAAGATAAGGCAGATCATCCAATTCCTGAATTGCCTTGGCATAAACCCAGACTTGTCGCTTGTAATCAAGCGAAGGGCTAACTGAGTTTGCTGTTTTAAAATCCACGATCACCTGCTGATCAATTCGATAGTCATAGGCAATCATGTCAATGTATCCAAGAATTGGATCTTCCATGTCTTCAAGGTAGTAGTTGATTTTTCTCTGAGTCTTTAATGGATACATCCCCTGTGAGGGTAGTATCTCATTAAAGTAAGGCTTGATTAGCTTGCTCAGGTGAAAAACCTTCTCATCAACCTCATCCTTGGTTTCTTCATCAAAGTCAGCCTCACCAAGAAGCTGAGTCTTTTTCTCGAAGAGTAATCCCAGTCCCTCTTCGATCAGATCATCACTGGCTATGGGAGCCTCATTGCTGAAACTCCCATTTTCAATGATTAATGACATTGCGTCATCAAAGGCAGTCCCAATTGTGAAAAAGTGACTGTTTTTCTCAGGAAGCTTTTTGACATACCGATAGTACCACTGGCGTGGGCACCTCTCGTATGTGTTCATTTGTGAAACAGAACGGTGAGCCATACGTTAACTTTTATTTTACGTTAAAAAGCATCTGCTTCAGCAGGATGATTATCAAATGCGGAAGCTTGATTAGTAGCACCATGATTTCTGCTAGTAAGGCGAACAGAAGGTCCATCAAACATCAGCTTGGCTGATCCTTGGGCACCATTACGCTGCTTGCAGACAATCATCTCCAAAGTCCCATTATCATTAGGATCATAATCATCTCGCTCCTCAATCCCCGGAACCAACTCCTGTCGATAGAGTGTGATAATATATGCTGCCTCATTCTCTAGGTAGCTGGACTCTGACAAATCATATGTAGTCGGCTTTCGCTTAGCCATGTCCTTACGACCTTCACGCTTCAACTGTGAGGTAGCAATGATGACCAGACCAAGTTCTCTGGCAAGTTCCCCCAATCCTAAAGCGAATCGGGCAATCTCTGCAGTAGTATTATCACGTTCCAGTGTGATTCTTTGAGCATAGTCCACGATGAAAACCTTGGTATCATCTTTCTCATGGTGTGTTCTGATGAGACTGATGATGTCACCAGCAGTCTTGCCTCCACAGGTGATTTGAAGAAGACTTTCATCATTAACAAACTTCTCCATTACTTCCCCAGCCATCTTCTGCTCATCCTCAGTAATGAGATCTTTGTTGATTAGATTTCTTCTGGTAATTCCAGTCTGACTGGTAATCACCTTAAGAGCCAAATCACGCTCACTCTCTTCCAATGAGATATAAGCCACACCAATATTATTCATCGCCATGGAGATGGCCATGTTAAGTGCTGCCGCAGACTTTCCATGTCCAGTGGCACCACCCATAATAACTAAAGAACCCTCATCAAAACCGCCATCGATCAATTCGTCAAAATCTCTATAACCTGTGGCAATCTTAGGAAAAATGTAGTTGCCGTCCCAGATGCGATGCAGCATGTCTAGTGTTTTATGCAACACCTCCTTAGCTGACTTGCATGACCCAGCAAATGGGTTTGGTTTTTGACGAAGTTTCAGAACCTCTTCCAACCGATCAAAATAATCGGATGAATCACCCTCTTCAATAGGGGCACTCATGGCTTCTTTGAACCTTCGATTTACATTACGTTTTCTCCAGTTCTCCCAAAAACGATAAGCTGTTTTATAGAACGGAGGCTCTTTATCAGAGCTCAGCAGATGCTGAATCTGAGTAGCAATTTCAGTAGACTTGCCAATTGAGTGGTCATACTCAACTATTCGACTGGCAAGGTCTTTAGGCTTGAAAGTCCTCGCTCCACGTTCCTGCACTTCAACCATTGACTTGTAAAGCAATGAGTTGAAGTGATCACTGAACATGTGATCACCAATCAACTTCCTGTTACTTTTAACCAGAGATGGAGCCTTAAGCATGCAGAAAAGAAGTGCCTTCTCCTCGAATCTAAGTTTCTCTGGATTTTCAAAAATATGGTCAATAGAGTCCATTAAGCTCCTTCAGTTTCAGTAGCTTTATTTGCAGCAGTCCTTACTACTGCTTGAGTTAGGTCATTTAAAAATGGGAACAGTTGTGTCTGTTCCGCATCAGATACTTTGTGATCAGTCAGGAACTTTTTCAGTTTCTCACTCATTTTCATCTGAGCATCTGGGGTGAATATATCACCAGCGACTCTGCCAAAGACTTTCTTGACTCCATCAATATCATCAGTATCGATAAAGCCCTTTAGGATCTGGGCGTGGGTCATGCTTTTCTGGATACGCTGGAATTGAGCGTTATAAGTCTTAACCAGAAAATTAGTAATCTCTGGTGGAAAATTATATCCAGTATTTTTCACCCCATTAGCACTCAGAAGCTCCATAACTTCTGGGTTGCTTTCCAACGCTGACATATCACTTGTCAGATGCATCATCTCCTGAAAGACCTTGTCTAAATCATCAATCTTTACTGCCTTCTCAATCTTATCGGCATATCTAGTCTGCCCTTTGTCTGTAATGCTCTTTCGAGTAATCACAGGTGCTGCGGCTTCTTCTTCTGCTGAGTCACCGTGCCCCGGAACTTTTGTCATTTCTGATGCCTCATAGAGCCCACCAAATGCTTCTGGAAAAGCATTGCGGTGTGCTGAGACAATGGCACACTTGGCAATCATGACTGCACCCATCTCGGCCCATTGTCTATTTGGCACCCCATCTCTAGTTTTCTTGATATACTCACTCAGCAAGCAACTAGCATTGAGCGGCACATCAAACCCCTTGATGTAGACGTTGCAATACGCTCCCATAATCTTATTTCCACCAACAGCAACTGGATCATCCCAACGACTTCCATCCTCTAGGAAATACCCCAACTTATAACCTGCATAGTCAGGAATTCTACGAGCTCTGAGCAAGGTGCCATCTTTTCCAATGTAAAAGTTTACGTTCTGACCATACCCTTGCAGATAAATTTCTTTAAGGAATGGGTCCACCTTTCTAACTCGACAAACATTGATGAACTCCTCCATCTTTTTGTTATCTAGCTTATCCCCAAGATAGACATACTTGGCGATGTTGGCAGGTGTAAGGTCGTATGCAAACTTGTATTCTTTATCACTCATAATTATCTCTGATAGAGTTTAAGTGGCCAACTAGTGGCCTTAATGTATTAAAATTAAAAATCCTGAACGATTTCTCTCCTTTCTTTTATTAAAAGAGATGTCAAGGATGGTTTGCTGGAACAGCATCTGGAACAGCATTCAGACTCTTCTGGTTCTTCTATTTCTACTTTCTCATTAGAATCCTTAGATCTTAATGATGAAACGATGCTTTCCGAAATTGATACTTTCTGAGCGTATTTGTTTCCCACAAGCTGCTCCATACGAAGACATCCACATGATGTCGATTTCCCATTTCTTAGACTTTGTGCCTCTACTGTGGCTCGGTACCCACATTCGCATCTGCACTTATACATTACCTTTCCACTGGTAGAACGGTTGTCTCTCTCAAGTGCTATCCACCTCCCAAATTGCTTTCCTGATAAGTCTCTGAACTTAGACACTTATTCTCCATTCAAGTGTTAAAAAAAGCCTCCCCTGCAAGTTCACTCCAAGTACTATACTGAATGAGATATCATTTGTCAACTAATATATGATTATTAATTTTATTATCAACAAATAACATTATTTTGAACAAACTTTGAACAAACTTTTCAATTATTTTAGATATTATTGAAATTACTATCTAATTAGTCTTGACAAGTAGTACAAAATTGTCCTTGCAACCTCCCTCAAAAAATGTTACGCTAAGCTTCTTGCTTCTTTCGAAGCGCACAGCGTTGCTGCTAGCAAGCACTCAGCAGAGCGTAAGCCGTAAGAGCTTTGAGCGATTGCTGAGTAGCTTGCTTGAAGCTTAGCTACTCTACCTCTCCTTGTGACACTCTGTATTCCTCACTTCTTTCTAAGTTTGTTTCTCTCTTGGCACAAGCGAACTAGCTCTGGCCTTCGACTAGCCGCAAGGCATGGGAGAAGAAAGGCAGAGTGCCAGTGAGTGAGTAGAGAGAGAGAATAAAAACGAGAGTACTCAAGGTACCTCTCCTTGTGTGATTAAGAGTGTCTTGCTTTTAGATACTCTAAGAGTTTCTTTTGTATTTCGATTTCATACTTCGTCAGTACTCGAATATTTCGTCATATTTCGAAACTTCTTTACGCTATATATAAAAACTACTTCGTAGTTTTTTATATAGCTAAAGTTTCTTATATTCCTCATATTCTTCGTACTTCCTCGTATTCAATCTCATCCAAAAGAAAGATACTGTGTCTAAGAGAGAGATACTTCTAGCTCTGATGAGTTATGAGTACCCACTCTTCGTTGAGTGACTTTATCAAGCTTTGATCTTAGCTCCCTGTTCTCATTCAAGAGTTGCTCATAGTTTCGGATAAAATCTACAGAGCAATCAAAGGGTGTGTACTTTTCTTCATCTTCTAGTAGCTGAATAAACTCACTTCTGAGGTGAGGAAATATAAGATAGAGATACAGATCAATTGAGTCCTGCAACAACTGCCTTCTCGAAGGAATCTTGGTGCCATCAGCATTGAATGAATCTGATGATATTGCAGGATAAGATGCTGATTGATCTAGCACTTGATCAATGAAATACATCATCTCCTTAGTGATCGTCACTGAGCCATATCTCCAATTTGGATTTCTTTCCTGTTCAACACGGCGTTTAGGCATTGTTTATTTCTCTTGTTTTAAGTTTCTCCATAATCTGAATCCTTTGAGACTCAGTCATAGAGCTCCATTGCTTGAGCTCTTTAAGACTCCGTCTACAAGCTCTGCAATGGCTTTTTGATTTATTTAACTTACATACTGAAATGCAAGGACTGCTAATAATACTCATTTACGTTAATAAGGCATTGGGTCAAAATCATCCTTAGACTCTTTGTGACCACCCTTTGTCTTTACTAACTTTATCCCTTCTGATTTAAGTGTAGAATCTAAGCTCTTGAGGTGAAGAGCATATCCCATATCAATTCCAACATTGTAGTTGGGGCCAAGATAGTTCTCCATCGTTCCTTCGAAGTAGGCGATCTTCATCGGGTGAGACCATTTGGGATGGATGCAATCGTCTTCCTCCCAGTCATAGATAGTTTCACTGGTCTCTTTAGATAAGACACCTTTCATATCAATCTTTTTTTCTAAGAGTCTCTTGATATAAAGGACGATCTGTTCTTTCTTACGAAACCAACCAAACATGTATTGCAGCCCATCTGCTTCAAAAACATGGGCACATACTTTGTCGTTATCTATTAACCTATAATTAGTTTCTGACATTTATTGCATCTTACGTTAATTGTTGGGGAGATTCTAAGGCAAATGCTTGATTGTTGATCATCATTACATTTTCCTTGGGTGAGATAGAAAAGTCTGTAAATTTATTCTTGATAGCTTCAATTACATTGTCTCTAAGTTCTTTAGAATCAAAGAGGTATTCTACTTCCCAAGAATCTGTCCTGCACAGCATTGTCATCATACCAGAAGATCCCACTGATCGAACAAAGTTCATGTTCAAAAGCTCAGTGCCTTCACTGTGCTCAAAGGAAATAAAATTCTTTCCATTCGAAACTGTTAAGCCCATTTGAGCTCCTCTTTCTTATTGTTTGTTAAACTTGTTAGATATTCAATGTCTTTTAATTCTTGCTCAGTCTGTAGAGTCACACTCATATCTGTGCCATCTGAATCAACAAACTGTTTGAGTGCCTTATGATATCTTTCTCCCATAACCTTGTGGTTTAGAAGACTTATAGTTGGATCAAATCTAAGACAGAAATCATCAGGGACGTTAACGTATTTAGTGATCCCCCAGTGCTTTCCTTTGCGCCCTTCTGTTTTCCAAGGAATCGATCCCATGATGGCACAAGTGCCTAAAGCTTCTAGAGAAGGTATGGCAAGTTGTGGGAATCTGGGTGCCTCTAATTGCCAGTACTTAGTCCTCTCGACTAAAGAGAGACTGTCCAACCAAGGCATATCCTTACAATTACTTTGAGCAAGAGCATCCTCATCTGGCACTAACTTTTTCATTACCATTTCATCATCTTCAGGGATCTCTATCTCAAAAACTATTGGATCGCCTTTGAAGATTGACGCAGCATTAAAGGAAAAAAAGAAAGCATAGCAATCTGTGATGTAAATACGATCAATAGCTGAGGGATAGTTCCCCCATCCAGCATCTTTTCTACTGAGACCTCTTGGCCTGAGACCTCGCTTTAGAATCGAATTTAATTTTTTTGATGAGGTGCCGTGGTAAAGGATCATCTTCTTGCAATCTCATCTGAAAAAGCTTTAGCTTCTTGATCGTAATTTTGAGAGTCTTCATCAATGCCGTTTTTTGTACAGTAATCTGTCCATTCAGCATTGAACGAATCCAACTCTTTTTGTGTATATCCTTCTGTGTTATCCATTCGGAATTCTTCAAGCATAATTTTTCTCTTTAGTAGTATTGGTTTAGCCAGATATTTTCTGATGACTGTTCAATGTCATTCTCACCCTTCCAGTTACAGTGGAGAGTTGGCATAACATAGACCCCGTCACCCTCATAGCAAAACCCTTCAATCTTATTTCTCAGCGAGGGTTCCCACTGAATTGCAGTTTCCACTGCTTCCTCTGGAGTTTTCCCTTTTGAGACTACCGTGATGATCTCTCCAAACTTTTCCACAACAGCAAAATTTCCTTTTGCCAATGCTTGAGAAAGTCCATTGTTAATTGTGGTAGCTGGAGTAAATGGCTTGTCTGAGTAAACAATTCTTGTTGATGTCATATTTTTTCTTTTTAGGAAATTTAAAGGTGTTCTTTAAAATTTACTCCACTCCAATTTGATCGGCACCATCGGCATCCATCCTTGCTTGGAGTTCTTTTCTGGCCACCAGTTCATTATGATTAAGGAGTGCTGCACGATTTTCTTCAATCTCATGGAGTAGCTCTAGGAGTATATGCACATCCATCATGAGCATCGGTACTTCAGCCTTGGACTCAAAGGGAGTAATCTCTCCTCTTACCATTCCATGTGAGAATGATTGATAACTTCCACTTTCTAGCTTTCTCAGTTGGTCACCTTCTACAAATTCTTCAATGGCATCCAGCAGTTCAGGATTTGCTTCTACCACTACCTTGGGCCACTGAACATGCTCATTTGCACTCCAAGCTGGCATGTTCTCATCCTTAACAATCTTATAATCTGGAGTAAATCGCTCTCTAGCCATTGTGTTTCCTCAGATAGAAAGTGGGTTTGCACAGATGCTGGAGGCTGATTCGTTCTGCTTCAACATCTTTCTGACTACTGCTTGGATCGTTATGTGGTCATAACTCCCAAACGTGTCTGCCAAGGCATCGTCTGCTTCTTCTACCATCTCCAACAACTCTGAAAAAGTTGGTGCTTCTTCAGTGCGATAGTATCTTCCTCTAGCCTTTGTAAGAATTTCAGCAATTTCTTTGTGAGTCATAATTAAAGCCCAATAACTGAAATTCCTGCAGATCTGGCATTTTTAAACAAAGCCGTCATGCAGCGGTTCTCGCCCCAATAATCGAATGGAGCCTCATTGTTATCACCACATATTCCCTCATTGGCACCACAGTCACCCGCAATGATTTCTCCGTTATTGTTTAAACAGCACTGAATAGTCCATGTCCCTTCACCGTTTTTTTGAGGCACAATAATCCAAGCAAATCCTTCTTCTATGTCTGTGTCAAAACTCAAAACATCCATTCTTATTCTCCAATTTGTAAGTCATATTCTGGATATTGCCCCACCAATCTGGCTTTATTGCTATATTGAGTTTCCGAAATATTCTCAAACCATAGTTTAAAATCTTTGAGATCTTTTCGATTTAGCAATTTATAATAAAGCGTTTCATTGTCTTCTCTGATTTGAATATGGCCCCTTGGTCTTGGATCTCTCCAGCCCAAGTGCCCATCTTTTATTTTCTTTACAAAGGTATAGGAAAAGTCAGGCATTGTTAGTCTCCAATTTGTGAAAAGTTTTTTGACCAGATCTGGCTGATTTCTGCTCCACCAAGCTGAACTTTGTAAATAGAATCTTTGTCCAGCACTACTTCCTGAATCGCCTTGGTGGAAGTCTGGTATTCGCCAATAATATAAGAGATCGCTTCTTCAGCAGAGTCCCAGAAGATTGGTTTGTAATGATCTTCCATGAGGGTCTGACAATCCCCCACAGTCTCTTCTCCGGTCATCCATAATTCTTGAATCATGAGCTTGCCACGATTCTGCTCAAAGAGATCCGCCCAAAAATCACTGCCGTCATCATCTTCCCAATCTTGTGAAGTTTCTGTGGTGACGGTTTCGATTATTAACTTGTAGTTATCCATTTTAGTATTTTTGATGAGGTGCCGTGGAATAAAATCACGCAGCCTCCTTAAGCTTGTGGAAGCGTTTATTCAGTTGCTGCTCAGATGCTGTTGCCCACTTAACATTATTAGGCTCATAATGACCGTCTGGATCGATTCTGTCCAAAGACCAAATAGCATAACCAGATGGATACTTATCATAACTTGGAATAGGCATCACCGTGTCCATGTAGTGACAAAAATTTTTGCATCCTTCTGGATTGTCCCTATTCCATTGCCAACAAACCTTGACTGGTTGGGGTATACCTTTTTCTGGATCTACAAAACCTCCATACCATTGGTAGTTAGCAGCATTAGGATCGTTGCATCTTGCATTCATGCTATCCCAAACACTATAGAGTGGATGATCACACATCCCATGCGTTTTAAAATTTTCTGATATTCGTTCTTTATGGTAACAACCACATGAGGTTGTATTTCCATTTTTTAATGCTGCTCCTTGAGCAATAGAAATATTGCCGCAATCACAGATGCAGTTCCAGTAACTCATCTTATTAGCGCTCTGCCCCCAAAAACTGACTATTGTCAATCGCCCAAAGCGTTGACTTGTCAGATCTTGGAAATTTCCATTTACCAGACCTTTCTTATTCCTTGGCAAGTCTGATACTTGATATTCTTTTTTGGATATTGCCATAAATTCTTTATTGTTCTTTTTATCCAACGCTCTTAATAAATTTACAATTATGAAAATGATACCGTGTCATTGTTGACTTCCTGCCAGACTTATTACAATGAGGACAGGTAAGCACAGGCTCAATCACCACTCTTTTAGATTCTGTCTTCTTTGGCACCTTCTTTTTAGAAAGGTCTTTTTTCGGTGCTTCTGTTTTTTCAGCAACAGTTTTCTTTAGTATTGCCTGCTTCACCTGCCATTCAGCCAATGCACCTGTTTTCTGATGCATTCCGCAGTCTTTCAGCATCTCTATATATTCTTCTTTTAAATCTGGATAGATTTCAGTTATATACATTTCGACTGCGTCCTGTACTATAGCTCTTCTTGAGGGTAAGAAAGTTCCGGTGCCTCCCGTGGCTTCAAATTTAGCCACTTCCATGATGATTTGGTCTAAATAATAGATAAATTCTTTTGGAAGTGTTACCGATGAGTACTTCCAATCTGGATTGATCTCTTCAGACTTTCTTCTAGGCATGAGAACTCTCAAAGTAATGATTTATTAAAAGAGATGCTGCCGTCTCATCAGCAGCCAGAGATGATGAGGCAGCAAGCATATCCACCATCTCCCATTCCTGTGAGGAAAGAGTCAAAGTCAGTTTATGTTCTTTCCTGTGAATGGGCAGACCTTCGATACAATTATTCCGATTTTGCAGAACAGCCTCCTGCAATAAGAGAGAAGGTGACTCCCCTCTTTCATCTCTCACATGGAATAGAGCATCCACAAGCTCAGAGGAAAAATAATATTGTCTGATCTTGTTGGCGTTAAGTGTCCTTGCTCTTGGCTTATTCTCTTTCAGTCTTCCTATTTCCTTGTCTAAACAAGTTATCAATATTGAATCAATCAGTTGGCCCATACTGAATTTCAGGTGAGAAGACGTTTCTTCTAAAAAGAATAAGTCTTCTTGATTAAGTCTGATATTGATCAACTTTGTTTCATTGAAGAATGCAATCGGAAAATTAAAAGGCTTATGAATCTCTTCATTACTTTGAACACTCAGAATCAATGCCCTGAGCAGTTCTGATTTAGTTATACCAAAGTACCCAGAAACCCAGTCTAAGGTCATAGCGGACCATGTGGAGATCCTCATGACCTTAATAAGGTTGTTTTTCTGATATCTTCTTAGATACTTGTTACTCTCCATCATTTGTAAACTTTGATTTTTTTACATCTTCTTTTGCCATCTTCAAAAGCTCTTCAAACTTTTCAAGAGGCAAATGCTGAGACGCTATTTTAAAAAAACTGAATTCAAGTCCCATCTTTCTTTTGAACTTCCTTCGATAGGAAAATTCATGATCAATTTTATTGACATTCTTTTTTCTAGCATGGAGTGCCTTCTCTGCTGAAGAGCTAAGATCAAGATCACCAAAAGACTGAAGATTGATACAAGCAATTTCATCTTCTAGTTTGTATTTCAGATCACTTAAATCCTTATCTGATAAATCAGATATATTTACCTCAACTAAATCATCTCCATACTTTACAAAAATCTTTTCAGATTTTGCTGATTGCGTCTGCGAACTCATCTTCATTCTCAAAAACAGCTACTTGTTCCAAATCATAAGAGAAATTTCTGTAGAAACTGCTATTAGTCTTCTTATATAAATGAATCTCTTTTCCTACACATTTTATCTCAATATGACTGGGTATCGTATACCCTGATACAGGCTTGTTATTACTCACAAAAACTTTCTTAACTTAACTTTAAGTTTAAGTTAAATTCAATTTTAAGTCAATGAAAAAAGGGGCCGAAGCCCCCCTTTATATTTTAAGCGATTACCCGACCTTCTACTCTTTCAAGTAGAAACTCTTCTGCTAATCGATAACTTCGATTCACCATCTTTTGACCAGCACCCCAAGAAGTTGCCTTCGCTTTTGTGGCAGAGTTCTGAGAGCGCAAATGCTCAATGTAATGAGTGAATCCTTGATGTGCATGCCAGACAGTGCCATGGACATCTGGATGACATAGTTCGGTTTCTGCTTCGTAGGCCATGTTGATCTTATTTAAAACCCTTGAGCTCTTCTGCACAGCCTTGAAGTGCTCTTGTGCATCTTCATCAGAAGCAAAGATTAAATTTGGATCATTCCAAGGCTTACTCAGAGATCGCAGCCAATAATCTTCACGATCTTGCGGATCTTCCATTGAAGTAGATGCCATCTGCTGATAAGTCTGCTGAATCATTGGAATCTTATTTTCAGCATTGATGATCGATTGACTAAGTGCCCGTAGTGAATCTCTTGCTCCAATAGAATTCGTAATTTTAAAAGTCTCTCCACCAAACCCAACCAAGCCATTGTCGCAAACAAGGCGAATGAGCTTATGTGTTACATCAATTGTTGGACGGCTTTTCCTGCGAATCCTTGCCAATAAGAAAGCCTCTGCAGGATCATTAGTGATTAGATCAACCTTGCCCAGATCCTTTGCTCGAAGCTGAACACTGACTTCTCTACCTCCATCTATCTGGTTGAATCGATCAAGAACGTATTTACCTGATTGAATAATCTCATCTACAAAATCAAACAGATCTGAATTCTGTAGGAGGTAAGGACTTCCCTTAACAGTACATAGCTGCTTTTTCGTATCAGTCCGAACAATCATATTCCAACCCTTGACTCGCCGCTGTCTTCCTTCGTAACTATCGTTACAAGGGGCAGTAGTCACTCGCCAACTGGCTCTTGTATTATTTCTCAGATCATCCACTGAAAGGTTTGGCACCACACTTTCGGTGTCAAAAGAACTGGCGCCAGATGCTTGGACAGAAAGATTCTGTTGATACTGAGATGTAGTAACCACATCAGCTAAGTCTGACTTCACAGTGATTGATTCTGAATCTTGAAAATGATCTTCTTCAACATCCATTACTGCTTCAATTGTATTTTCCATGTTTCTCTTAAGTTATTCTTGTGTTTTAAGTTAAAAACATAAAAAGACAAGATGAATTAAAGAAAAATTCATCTTGTCAGAATGTTTCAGGGCGGAGCTTGAAGGTTCCAATGCTTGTTACTCGTATTAAATAATCCGAAATTTAGGCTAAGTTCTCTGTTCATATTATTATATTAATAAAATGTTGTAGGCTATAGTATTTTATAGAAGGTAAAGCCAAGTGGTCTTCTTTTAATTTATGCTTCTTCTTTGATTTCCCTCCTTTTATCTGCTGTTTTTATTTGATTCACAACTTCAGGCTTATCTTCATAATGCTTCAGAAGGACTTCTCTGAGTGCCTCTGATCTAGAATGTTTAACTCCAGAAGAAATTGTAACCTGCAGAGTGACAATAGAGAGCATATCTCTGATTATCTCACGATCCAACTTATCTAAAAGCTGTCTTCTCTTCCTTAGGTCGTTTGTCTCAAGTCCCATTATTTTCTCTGATATTTATGTTAAAAACTGTGACTTTGTAATTCAACCACAAATATAATTAATACCAGAAATGTCATTTAATGCAAGAAATAGTTTGTTAACGTAACAAAATACTTTTTCAATCATTTTCTAAATTAAAATCAAATCCATATGGAAGTGCTGAAGCCATCTTAAAAGGATATTTTTCTTTAACTAATAAGGCACCTCCTATATTTGCAGGCTTTGTTTTGAAAATCTGGTAATCATTATAGCTTCTACTATTGGTATAGATTGATTCCTGAGGAAATAAAGCTTCCCCATCACTATAAATAATAACTAATGGTTTCAATTTTTTATATTCTTATAGGTTCTTAATTCAATAGAATTGTTTGCAGCAATTTCTACAAACTTCTTAAAAGCCTCATCTGATTCATTTGAATAAAAAACAATCATCACATCAGCATTTTTAGCTAACTTATTTAAGGAATATTCCTTTGCAAAAGTTCCCTGCAAAGCATTATCAGGATCTTCAGTCTTTAAGCTGGCACCAACTTCAAAAGAGATTCTAGCGGCAATATCCTCTACTGGAGAAGAAGCTGTAATCAAGACCTCATCTTTTGATGTGAGCTCACTAAGAGCGTCATAAACTATATCTTCACTAAAGTCGTTTTTTGAGCCAGCAATTAAATATCGCAATCTCCCTCCTTCGCATTTTCATATAAATAATTAATCTCTTCACAGTTCCAGAGATAATTAACAAAGATTGATTTGATCTCTTCTGGCTCAAAATCTTCAAAGTGATTTTGAGACGGAATGAGATCATCAAAACGCCTTACAGCACCATTTATTTGACCACCATGATTGAAGAATTTAATTTTTCCACTGAAGTGAAGTTGATGGATCGAAGTGCTACTTACCACTTCGTGCCGATGATACTCAGGATCGAATTCCACATCCTCATGAAGTATTAAATCCTCATGAGGCAAATACTCTTTTTTCTCAATTGGAATGCTAAAAATAGCATTTTTACAATAATAAGTTAAGGGGTCTGTTGACTCGGATTTGTTTATCTTTCTCTCAAGCTTATTTAACAACCTTAAGTCTACCATACTTCTCTCTTCTTTTGGATTCTGCATTCGCTTTTTCTATGTTTTCTTCTTGAGAAGATTGAAGCGATGAGAGGGTGTGTCCTTTTATAAACGTAAAATAGCCAGCATCAGAAGCAGCATTATCTAACATTTCATGATCATCCATATTATGGAGCCCCTTGATCCTATTAATGAAGAGCTCACAAAATATTTCTGCTGAAAGATTACGAATCTCAGTCCATTCAATCACTTCGAGAGGCGCCTGCTCTCCAATCCCCATTTTATCAATGAATCCTTGAATCGCATCATTTTTCCATGACTGATAAAACCAAGCTGCATCGATGCATTTCTCAGTAGTGCTGTCAGGATCAGGATCTTCTGAAAATGTAAGCACTAGCGGCTGTGCCTTTGAGAATAATAAAGCTCCATATTCTAAAATACGATCCCTCAAAGGCCCCTCCTGAAGTTCAGGAGAGTCCTTATTTATCGACTCAGCCTTGGGTGGCTTTTTATTTTTTGAACTCATATTAATTCAGTACTTTTACTTTCTCAGACTTCGGATTGAAATCCTCTTCCATTTTCAATTCTTTATAATTCAGAATTCCTGAATCAATAAAATCAGGACGGTCTAAAATAAAATATCCGAATGCTGATATTTTTTCCAGTCTCTCCCTCTCTCGTTTCTTATCAGAAGTAAACCCAAAAAGAATCTTCATCCACTGCTGGTAAGTAAATTCAGAAAGTTTCGATTGGACTTTCAGAATCCCCCAGTCATCATCCTTAATTATTTCAGAATGAGTCTCATGATCAGTAAAAATAAAGTATCCATCATTTAATTTAATCTTATTCCCATCAGCGCCCTCAGTGTAAGTGTAAGCTCTCTCCATTATCAAAGAAGGCCCATATCCTAGTGATTTCAATAGCGACTTACGAACCATAGGTTCATTCGCTGCAGAGAGATTAATGTAATGTGGCTTTATTTTTTCTTCCTTATCAACTGTAACAGGAGGAGGAGTAGTTTCTGCTCGAAAAATATCAGTTAGACTTTTCATGCGCTTTTTCTCAATTGAGTTTTAGTTTTCTTAGTTTCAATAGATTGAAGTGAATCAAGTAATTCGTCCTTGATTTGAGTGATTTCAATTTGGCAAAAAGAATCATTGGGCCCTTCCAAAATCTTTTCGCCTTTATCAATCAGTAAATCCAATTTCTCTTTTAGTAGAGGATGTTCAGCTAATTTTTTATTCAGCCTTACAAGCCAACGAACCTCATCCCAAGAATGGAATTCATGTTCTTTCTTTTTTTCCTTCATGCATTTCTTGCGTGTTAAGTTAACAATATTAAGTGTTTGTATACGAAATTAATTCGTAAACATCCCCTTCTGCCCAGACTCTCCAGCCCTCTTCCCAATCATCTTTATCGTATGGAATCCAATCTTGTGAGGTGTCCATATTTATTTCATTTAGTATCTGCTCCATTTTCCATTCGTGGAGCTCACCAGTGTAAATGTCTTTGACAACAAAATTCATAATTCTCTTAAATAAAATGTGTGTGTGTTTTGGCTTACGCCAACTCCACCGAAGTGGGTAAGGGTCACCTCGACAATGTTATTCAAAGGTTTAACGCATAACTCACCGCACCTTATCCTCAGTGCTTTTAAAGATATGCCGTAGAGCAAGGAACTGGTGAAGCATTCCTTGGTACCTATTTCTTTGATAACGTAGGAATCGAAATTCCTGAGTCTGGTTATGAACCGAAAAATTCGGAATCAATTTCGACAGTCTATTAGCACCTCTCGATTTTTACATCGAAAGTATCGTGAAATAGCATTCAATTTCAGATAGTTAACAGACATAAGCTAGCAGACCATCAAAATTGAGTGGACTTCACAACAGTTAGTTCCAGAGCCATCGTCAATTTTGTGCTAGCAGACCATCAAAATTGAGTGGACTTCACAACCCTTGCGTAATGGCTGCGTAAAACAAAACTGCTAGCAGACCATCAAAATTGAGTGGACTTCACAACATAATTAGATTGGATTATTCCAATCACAATGCTAGCAGACCATCCAAAGTGAGTGGACTTCACAACCTCTTTGGGAACCTCTAAGGTTTTCTAATTGCTAGCAGACCATCGAATTTGAGTGGACTTCACAACAGTTAACGTGCTGGTGCCAGCTAGCAGACCATCGAAATTAAGTGGACTTCACAACTGTAGTCACCCGTGTCAGAGCCGTATTCACGGCTAGCCTGACCATCAAAATTGAGTGGACTTCACAACCATTACGTCTTTGAACCAAAACCTGAAGAAGCTAGCAGACCATCGAAATTAAGTGGACTTCACAACAGGCCGCAACCAGTTAGAAAATCAGATGAGTAGACTCCACAACACTTACATAGTTTCTGGTTTAAGCTGCGACTGTATAATTAAAGCCATCAGTCTTTTGAAGAAGTGTCCACCCCTTCTTAAAGTTGATTCCGACAGGCCCTATCTTTAGGGTACCCAGCTTAGAAGATACCGCAGTGATTCTGCCTTTGTGATTGCCTTTGTATTTGCCAGCAAGACAGACCAGCTTGGCAAGGTCACCTGTTTGGAAAACACCTAGTCTCTTCTGTCTCTTTGCCTTCTCCTTTCTTGGAAAACCAAACTTATCATTATTAAGTACTTGTCTTCCTCCTCTGCCCATCGCCTTGATCTCTAATGGCTTGACGCCATTTAGATCAACGGCTTTACCACTGGCGCCGACACAAACTGCATCAACCCAATGATCTTTTTTGTATCCTTGCTGAGTACGGTTGAATTTTGTTCTTCCCCCAGTACCAGTTTCCAGTGGCAACCCGAATGCCTCTAACTCTTTTCTCAGCCTCTTTCTAGTAGAATTGACAGCAGCAGCATCTTTCAATGGAGTCTTCATCTTGGATTTTATCTTTTTCAGCAACTCTGGCTTTCCAGAGAGAAAATCTCCCAATGATTTAGCTCCTTTCTTCTGGTTACATGGTTCACAAGAGACCGTTAGATTCGATGGACGATTGGAACCACCCTTAGCTCTTGGAATAATGTGTTCCACCTGCAGAGGTGTATCTTTCTTTTTACAGTAAACACACTCCCTTCCCCACTTCTCAAGTAAGTATTCCTTCACTTCATAGCCATGTAGAGTTCCCTGTTGGTACTCCACTCCACTAATCTCTGGATTTTCCATCAACTGAGTATCGAAGCGTACAACTTCCTGAGAGACCGATGTTACAGGAACGAACTTCTGAATTTTCTTCAGGTAGTTTGTGATGTTATCAACCCTACTCATCAGAGATGGAGCCAGCCAGCCTGCTGGCCTGCAACGATTGTTAAATCTTGGAGCACGGTAACGAGTTTTTCTTCCTCTTCTAGTTCTTCTAAGAGATCTTCTTGATTCCAAAGCGTCCTTTATGGCACCACCACGATGGGTCAGGTTCGCCCCCCAAAGGGCAACCTTACCCTTTGTGGCTGTTTCAGCTACCAAGGCTAGTCCAGATGTTTTACTACCGGGATCTACCTTAAACTGAACAGCTTGAACCTCTCCTCCAGTGCGTTCTTTCAGAATAATCGTGAAGGGCTTGTATCGAAATACCGCCGCTTTACCAGTGCTAAGTAACTCTCTAGCTCTGGCAGGATGACAAGGCATTAAAGGCGCCTTCTCCTTATCTATTACAAATACTTTTTGCATTTCTAGTTTAAATTAAATTTTATGTAACTTACGTTAACTCACCCGAAGGTGGTAATGGTCACCTCGACAAGGTTATCATATGGTTTATCGTATACATCACCGCACTTAATCCTCAGTGCTTTTAAACGTATACCGTAGAGCAAGGGACTGGTGAAGCATCCCTTGGTACCTATTTCATATGTAACATAGCTATTTAAAGCTTAGTCTGGTTGTGAATCAGATAAAATCTGAAATCAAATTAGAAGGACTATTAGCCACTCTCTATTTTTCAATGAAGAGCATCATGAAAACCGCTAATAAATCAGAAGGTTACAAGATATAAGCTAGCAGTCCCTCCAAAATGAGTGGATTTCACAACTCTTTCTTGAGAATGATTCGCTGAATTTTTGCAGCAGCCCCTCCAATTTGAGTGGATTTCACAACTGGAAAACTTAACCCATCCAAAGCATCCCCCAGCTAGCAGTCCCTCCAATTTAAATGGATTCCACAACAGGGATACACCTTCATTCTTCATACCACTTTTCTAGCAGTCCCTCCAATTTAAATGGATTCCACAACACTGTAGGTAGAGGAAAAAAATAATTCAAAGCTAGCAGTCCCTCCAATTTGAGTGGAGTTCACAACAGTAAACCGTGTTGATTCTGTAACCCCAAAGCTAGCAGTCCCTCCAATTTGAATGAATTACACAACTCATTCAACACATGGTAGTTACTCTTATTGGCTAGCAGACCCCGAAGAGCCTGCAGCAATGTTTACCCGTTCTTTAAGATTACGTTAAACCCCAAGGAAGTCAAGAACTTATTTGATTCTTGGCCCCCACTAAAATTACGAACTGACCAAGGCTCACCAGTTACAACCTCAAAAGCCTTTGAGATCAACCTCTTGGGTGCCAAGGCGTGAATTGTATCACCAATTGAAACCAGTGCATCAAACTTCGTACTGTTGTTTGCAATTTGGTTTTCCACAATTACTTTAGCTGCCTGATTAACATGATCAGCAGTAATAATTTTTCGAGGAATCATTATTATTCTCGTTAGAATTTAAAATTAAACGATTTTGCAATCGCTTTAGTTATTAGATCGCCACCAAAGATTGAAGGTTCAATGATGGAGATGTCTGAATAACAGCGTGGATCAGCACAAACTGTCCTTAAATCAATTACTTTTATTCCAGCCTTAAAAGCCTCCTCTGTAATAATATCGTTAAAAAGACTCAGTGCCAGCATTGCAGAGCGTGGCATCGTGGGGATCTTATTGTAAATGGTGAAGACTCTTACATTATGAAGAGAATTAACTCCTATTTGAGATAACTCATAAATCATTTCTTGGTAATCACTCTGAAACTGCTCCAGTGCTGGGGAGCACAAATCAAAAGCATCAGACACTTTTGAAACGCTTGCATCTAGCATGTGTTCCATTCTCAGCGCATCATTACCCCCTGCACTGATTACAATTCGGTCATCTCTCTTTAAATCATAATCATGAGTGGATAATCCAAACTGATAGTGACTCACATCCTTGGTGACGGCACCATCTTCAGCCCATTTAAAGATATGATAGTCTGGCATAAGCGCTTGTAACTGAGCCGTTACATCAGGCCCATTTACATAGGAGCCATTATCAATTATAGAATCACCATATAAGTAAATTTTACTCGACATTCTTTTTCTTATTTAAGTATTAATTATTCCTTCTCATATAATCCATCGACATCGCCAAGGTAGCCATCACAGGCATTTTCAGGATCAACAGGGCAATTGGATTCGCAATACTTACAAATTATTTCCTCAAATAAAGAATCTATTACATTTCGTGAATAGCTGATTTCTTTATTAATTGGTTCCATTACCTCCATCGTCTTATCATAGATCGCCTCAGCCATTTTCTCATTATGTTGGATGGGCACCGTGAACTCTCGCTCACCAGAGCAGAACCATTCTTCATCACCCCACTCACTGTTTTCTGGCAACATCGAAATCATGTAGGAGAGATCGAAATCTCTTGGCAACCCCTCTGGCACAGGCAGAGTAGCAGAGTATTTAGCAATACACTGGAGCTCTTCTTCTCCTTCGACTTCGGTCACACCTTGCACCAGCACCCCACAATGAGAAGAATTTAAATCATCATCTTTTCTACTGAAAGACGCATCGATCTCATCGAAATCCCAGTGCCCTGTATCATAGACAGATAGTGCTTCAACGAGATTATTGTGAAACTCAAACTGTGAGACACTGTGTTTCTTATGGATTTTATTTATTCTTTTAAAAGTTTTATCAATTGATTTTGGAACCATACTGTCCTTGCATTTTACGTTAACGTATTCATCAGGATAATCCTGAAACGAAGGTTCGAACTCTTCGAGCTCACCTCTGAGGGTAAGCTCGGCATGTAACCCACTGAAGTATCCCATGTTAACTATATCTAATTTCTTTAAATAAACTGAATTGCATGATCGCATCATAGTCTTCAGCGTCCATATCATCAAAATCATTAGGAGAATCTACCTCTTCGTAATACTGTGTAATCCCATTCATTAGATCGACTAGAAAAAAACCCCAACGCTCTTCCTTATCTTCCACATCGTGGAAGTAGACTTCCTGTCCATCTAAAATGGCCCTCTTAATTTGAATCGAAAGAGGCTCAGTAGTCCCATTCTCAGCCTTACTGTATTTTTCTAAATTAGGATTTTCTTTCCTTGAAATAGCTAGGAAATGATCGCAGCCACCTTCAATAATCCCAACAATTATATCTTCAATATTACTATCAGTTACTTTTTTCTTAATTGTAATAGCCTGATCTCTCGCTTCCATTTTTATCCTAAGCTACATTTTTCTTAATTGTAAATTTGCCATAGCATCTGGCACAGATAGCTATGCCTCCTTTAAATCTAGAATCAACACGATGTCTCTTCCATGAAACGCCACAAGGTTCACAGGAAATCGTGTACATAGGCTCTGAAAGTTTCAGGCTGTGGCACCTTTCTCCATTACAACCAATTGATCTGGCTGCTCTTTTCCAGACATGATCATGATGATGCCCCGGCCCTACCATCGCATGTGCTGCTTCATGAAGCAGCGTTTGTCTAACTTCTTCCTCACCAAACTGAAGAAGGTTTTTTGAAATACTTATACGCTTTAAAGTGTAGTTGCAACAACCTGCTCTTTTTTTAGCGTTATCAAACTTAAAAGAATATTCAGGACAGTGTTCTTCGATAATTTTTAAAGCTAATTTATGTGCATCATATGGATTCATATGTGTTCTCGTTTTTCTTGTAATTTTAGGGCATTACGTTAAAAGAATCAAACGTATTCTGCCTCTATTTCTCTTGAAAGATGTTCCCAAAGTTCATTGGCTCTTTGTGATTGATCCTCAACAAAACTCCAGAAGTCTACACGGTGGAACCCCCAAGGTAGAATAGCTGGTTCAGGCACCTCATCAAAATCACAGATACAATGTGAGATCCAGATTCCATCTGATTTACCAGTTAGCTCATCAGTGAGCTCGGCATTATAGAGTAAGCTGAAAGCCTCTCCATAATTGAATTCATTATTTACTAAGTAATCATCCCCAAGCTCTTCAAGATATCTTGATTGATTTCTCTTTACGTCCTTGCCTTTATAAAAACAGAAATTTAAACCAGCAGAATGTTTCGCTATCCGATCTCTCAGAAAAGAAAAGCTACACTTTTCATTTTCAGTGAGATTGTCTCTGCCAACCTGTCGATATAAAAAATCCATAAAATGAGATTCATTTTCTATAGGAAAATCAGGGTTACGTTTCATATTTTCTCAGCTTAAAGATTCATTTAATTGATTGTTAACTCTAATAAATGTGCAGCATTTCGGCATGTCTTTAATTGATCTAGCGCCTGCATATGTCATAGAACTTCTCAAACCTCCAAGTATTTCATTAACAGTGTTCTGTACTGGGCCTTTGCAGGGCACATAAACTACCTTACCCTCACTTGCACGATACTCTTCTTTAGCTCCATAGTGATCGATCTGAGCATCTTCAGAGCTCATCCCACGAAACTTCATTTTCTGCTCACCATTAACCATAACCTTTTCACCTTGACACTCATCATGACCCGATAGCATTCCACCGATCATCACAAAGTCAGCGCCTGCTCCAAAGGCTTTAGCAATATCTCCGGGCACTACACAGCCGCCATCAGCAATGATATGCCCTCCCAAACCATGAGCAGCGTCAGAACAAAGATCGATACAAGATAATTGAGGATACCCCACTCCAGTCATTTTTCTTGTAGTACACACACTGCCGGGGCCAATTCCTACTTTCACAATGTCAGCGCCTGCTAGAAGCGTTTGTTCCACAGCTTCTGGAGTACAGACATTTCCAGCTATAATTATCTTTCTTCGAGTAGCCTCATGATTTCTCATCAGGGAAACGAATTCAAAAAACCTTTCGGTGTAACCATTGGCGACATCCAGACAAATCCATTCAGCATCATCGTAATCCATATTATCCAGATTTCTATCTAACCCAATTGTTTGAATCACATAATTCTGAATTGGAGGATGATTCAGTTGATCAGATTCCTGTTTTCGCCGATGCCAAGAATATTCCTGAAACTTAGACCACTGACTAAACTTACAAGCGGCAGTTAGCATATTATTTAAAGACAACCTACCTGCCATTTGTGGAGTACCCACATGATCCATGTTCGCAGCTATGATTGGGATACCCTTCCATTCTTCAAGTGAATGCTTAAAGGTAAATTTTCGCTCTAGAACTGCATCCTTTCTAGAGGAGAGTTCAGAGCGTTTTGGTTTAATAAGCACATCACTAAAGTCTAATTTAATATCTGATTCAATTCTCATTTAAATCTCTATAATGTTACTGATGATTAAGAATTATATTCTGTTGCAACAGTTGATTTTAATTTATTTAAATTATCTTCTTCATCTTTACTATTATTTAATAATGAAGGCAACAACCCTCTTTTACCATAAAAAATTGCTGTACTTGGGCACCATTTATTTATTGGTTGATGGACTTTACATCCTTCTTCCTTGCATTTTGGATCAACACATTCATCTATTTTAGGAGGAGTTGCAGTCAAGAGGTAAACCAGATCATATATCTTCATCATTTCAACAGAATCCTTATTAGAGGGTTTACTTCTAATAAAAGAGATCAAGTCAATCCACATGGCCAATGAGTGTTTAAAATAAATTGGGCCTCCATCATCAAATATACATAATTCTAATTCTTCCTTTAGCTTTTCGGAAATCTTGTATTCAATTTCATTGAGAATTGCTTCCACAACTTTTGTTTTAAAGTGCATATAATTAAAATTCTAAATTCGGATTAACAAAAGTATGTTCAATATTTACTGACGCCATCTTAGATCGAACAAATTACCAGCAATATGTCGTATCATTTCAACAGCATATAGACCATCATATAAGTTATCGGGAATACGTCCTTCCCCATAAATCCTTCCTGCCAAAGCTCCTGTCACTGCTCCGACTGTATCAGCATCGTGGCCTCTGTTGACTGCAGTAATTACAGCTTCTTCAAAGGAAGAAGTATTCTGAACACACCACCAAGCACACTGATAGGTTTCTTTGACGTAGCCTCCTGACTTCACCTCTTGTCGAGGTGTATCTGGAGGAAGCTTGAGATGATTATATTCATCCAATTCTTTCCCATGCCACAACTCTCTAGCAAAAGCTTCTGAGTACAACAAAACCTCTTTATTATTGTGAGTGAGGCTTGTCTGGCACACAGCATTCCTGACAGCTTCTTCCTCATTTCTTGCAGCAATCACTACAGGGTGAAGCCTCATCAGTCCACCGTTGCCACTAGCCAACTTGTCAGTGCTTCCACACTTCTCAGGATCTTCACAATCCTCATAGAGCTCAATGGCTTTCTGGCAAGTGGCACCAATATCAAAACAATGATTTGTACTGCTGAAAGCTCCCTTTCGATACCAGCTAGACCAATTGCTCATGATCGTCTCTGCGATCAGGCCACCTTTGTGGATGTCCATTGCATCAGCCAAAGCCAGCGCCATTGAAGTATCATCAGTCCACTGTCCAGCCTTGAGGTTATGCGGCCCACCGTCTTGATATTCGGTGATGTACTGATCTGGCTCTCTTGATTCTTCAAATTCTAGAAAGGCACCCAGAGCATCTCCAATCGCTGAGCCAAGCATTATTCCCAATGCTGTATTAAAATTAGGCCCATTTTCATTATATTTAAGCTTCATTAGACTCCATTAAATATTCCCCCAAATACTCAGTTGAATCACTATTATCTGGAATTTCCAGATCAACATATTCGTTCCAGCTATATTCTGTTACTCTTTTGAAGATTAATATAATCTTTTCTTTTACTAGTCTAAAGCGAGTTTGATTACTATAATGCGATTGTTTTGTAATACATAGTAGATCAAAATCTTTTGGACATAAGGTTCGAAATAGCATTTCCAAATGATGTTGAGATTCAATATCAAATTTAAGGCTACTATCCAAATCAATTGTTATTGGGTAATTCATTCGAATTCATCTCCCATGGAAGTGGTTTCTTTTCTGATTTTAAATTTTCAATATGTTCTGTTTTGTAGATCGTTTCCCTTCGAGTAATGTAAGGGATTTTATTTTTACTTACTGGATCACCCTCTTCACGACAAAGATTAAAACCTCTTTTCATACCTACAATGTAAGATAGAAATTCCCGATAAGTTCTTTCTTCACAATATTTCTTTTTATCTTTGAGCAGGATGTAGATCTTAGCCTTGCCTGTGTTATTTGTAACAACACTGAACTCTCCACCAGTTTCAAAGATAAGCTCAGAGAGAGCGCCTTCTAAATCTGGTGCCAGCTTATCATCCAGCTTCCAGTCTTTATCTATTGCCATTTTCAATCCTTGTATTTCTTGTTTTTTAAGTTAAGACAACTCAACATAAAATTCGCTTTCTTTATCACATTCAACAATCTCCAAGTTTTTTGGAAGATTAAGATCCTGTGTTTCAAATTCATCTTGAGCTATTTCTCTAGCTTCTTCTTCTGAGGAGGCATGTACCCAGTAGTCAGCACAAACCTTCATATTCACACTGACATAATATTCTTTCTTTAAGCTCTTCCTGATCTCTTCAATCTTATTATCTATGTACTCTTGCATTTAAAAATCCTTAGCGATTATTAAAAACTCATTATGTCATCAGCACCTAATCCCAAATGGTTATGATCATCGACATCTCTCTCAATCATTTCTTGCTCCCACATATGCTCAAGCTCCATTTGCGCCATGTCACCCATCGCAGACTGATGATGTCTTATGTGTATAATTCCCGACTCAAACTCCCTTTTCTTCCTGATCAAAAGGCGCAATGTATTTCGCACATGCTCTTCATCCATCTCAGCAATCGGGATCTTTCTACCGTCTTTTGTAGTCCAGAACTCATCATTAGCTGCAGGGAAAGATGTTTTAGCAGGCGCCTCCAAAGGCTCTTCAGCTTTCTTTTTGGAATATTTTGTTACAGGGCCACGATCTTCAAGCTCTGGGTTCTCAAGGCCCAGATGCTTGGCGATCTTCAACAGCTTCTCAACTGTCACACCTCTATTCGTATTCCTAGTCAGAGCATGAGTGATGTCCCTGATATCCATCTTCAGGGTGTAGGATATCTTCCTTGGATTTAAACCACGCTGGATCATCGTCATCGCTAATAGATTGGCGGTTTCTTCTGTGAATTTTTTTAACTTCATTTTACTTCTTGTGTTTTACGTTAATAAAAGAACTAAGAGATCCTCGCCATTCCTCTGTTTTAGGAAAGGCCCATCTCTCTAGAGTCGGTGTGTCCAAAGACAGGATCGGTGCAGACATAAAACAAGACCTGACTGCATCATGGTTCACATACTTATAAAAAAAATCAACTGCCTCAGAGCGATTATAAAATCGCTCTACAATCCAAGAGGATGGAAAGTCATCATCCCATCCTTCGTCCTCTCCTTTAGGTTGTACTTCAGCCGTCACAATAAATACTTCTTCTGTCTCAACCATATTTCTGCTCCGCAAAAATTGCTTCCTGAATGATATAGTCTCCAATTTGTGGCTGACCCTCAGTAAAAGTCATATCCAAACTTTCATAGTTTTTATTTCGATCCTGCCTCATTGAAACATGCAGGTACTGCCCGAATCCATAAGCGAGGTCATCTGCTTTTAGATCATGACTGTTAGTGACATTGTCACCGTCCACTTCAAGAACAACGATTGAGAATCCTGCTAGGATCAGATCAGCAGCCTCCTCTGCTTCAAGATTGTAATTATCTTCATCATCTGGAGCATCAAGAAGATCGCTTACTCTCATTTGATTACTTGCTGGATGCTCTTTCACAAGCACACCCCAGTAGTCGATTCCTTGAGGCATCATTGCGTTATCAAAGATAAGGACTAAATCTTCTTTGGACAATTTCATATCCACTTTTAGAGTTTTCATATTTTTTTATGATAATTGGTTGTTTGAATATTTGTTTCTCTCTTCTTCAGCTAAGCGAAAGAACTCTCTCACATCTGTAATACGGTCATAACGCCTGAAATAGTCTCTACGATAACCTCCATCTTGGGCATCAGCGCATTCATCAAGATAGGCTTCCTCAATATCAGGATCAGAAAATGCTGGCACTTCCTTGAGTTCAAATTCAATTCGGTAAACCTTTATTCTCTTATCACCAAGGAGATTATGATCCTTCATATAATCATAAGCTCTTTGAATAGTGAGGAAGAGCTCATCTGTGTCCTGACCAATTTCATTTTGATAAACTAACGCAAATCCGTAATCTTTCATGTAACCCTTATTGGTATTTCGTGTAGTTTACGTTAAGTAGCTAACTTTGTAAAGCGTTTAATCCTTGAGCCATGTGAATGATTATAGATGTCTCTTGATTTTCCATCACAGAGAAGACAATCAGAACACTTGATCGAAGGCTTGGCTGTATTGATACACAAGGTTTCCCCTCTCATCGGCCTGCCGTCAGTAGTACCATCAATTCTGAATGTATTGAAGTCCATTGACTTGGCTTCTAGATACTCTTCCACTGAATCAACAGATGCTTGGAATTTACCAGCATACTCTGGCTTGTCTTTCCAATCATGGATGTACCCAGTGTGCCCATTTGATGCCTCAATCCATTCGTCAACAGTATCAACTGGAATTACTGAAGGATTGCCATATGCTCCAAACCTGAGCGATGTATCATTTTCTTTGAGAGCATCCTTGTAAACTTCTTTTTCAGTAATGGGTGCATAAGAACCTCTGCCCCATGCATTCCAGATAGAAGTTGGCGCCTGCCCTAAATTCACATAGCAGGCAGAGTCAGCATCTGGATCTTGTGAGAACCATCTGTGTGGGCATTCTCCACAGACTGACTTATCATTCTGATTTCTAGCTGCCTCAACAGGCTTCTCATGCTTGTAGAGATTCCATTGCTGAATCATCTCACCAGTCTTATCATTATTAGAAGCTGATTTAAATCCAGTAAGGATTGAAACCGTCTCATCAGTTTCGTGGATAACCACGCCTTGTTTTAATCCCTTCATATTAGTCTTCATTCGCAGTTATCTTTTGAATATGGTTTAGTTTTACTATTATAGTATTCAGGGCTGATATCACTTGATATCAGACTGACCGTATAACCAACCGTATTGTTACTATAGTAGTGGCGGTTAATCTTGAAGTACCAACCACAATTCCAAATCGGATTATATAACATTTCCATGTGATAACGATCTTTCCAATTGGGAACCTCTTCAGCCATTTCTTGTGGAACTATATCATCCATCACATCATGCTTATCAATCACTAAATTCTCTATCCATCCTCGACCATCTCGCACAGTAGCGTAAACAGCTTTAGCCTGTTCGATATATTCACCTAATTTCATTACTCTCCTCCCCATAGTTCTTGATAACTAAATGCCATACTTCCAATACAATTATCACTTCCATCTTTTTTCTCAGCCCATCCATCTATAATAACTGCATCTGCATCAAACTTTATCTGAATGAACCCACCTTGATCCATTAGATCGATAATTACATATTCATCTTTTTCGTTGTTAATAACCTTGTATAAAGGTTCAGCCTTTGCGACATTTAGTTTAGATTTCATATTTAATACTCCACTAGAAAGGTTGTGCCAGCCGGAATTATTATTTTTCTTATCCATTTTATTAATCTCTTTAAGTTCATATTCTTTCATGCGATCTCCACATCGATTTCATGTTGAAGAATATTAAAATCTTCGTGCCCAATGTTAATCTCGGCATTCTCTGTCCTCTCGTCAGCAATGTCCCATGCTGCATCGCTATCTGGGGCCTCTACCTCATAGCTATCGTGGATCAATACATATCTTTTAACGTAGCAATTATACTTCATGGTTGTTCTTGTAATTTAAGTTAATAGGATTATCCTTGTTTCCCCTGCCTGCATTCTTCTTTCGAGAGATTCTTTTCAGCCCCCACCTTCGGTGGGCTGAAAGAATCTTGAAGAAAGATTCTTGAATCATTTAACAACCACATACTTCTTTGTCATTTTTTCTCCCTCGTTGCAAATAGGCTCGTTCATATCAATAAATTTGACTAACCCTGCCTCCACCAGATCCTTATCCTTTACAAGCTCCCGAAGTAGAACCTTGTCCAAAAGACAGTAGATTCTGGCGCCCTCTGCTCTGAGTGGTTCAATCTTTTTACTTAAGAAAAACTTATTACTTTTAATAGCAACCAGTTGCTCACCTGTCTCCTGATTTTCGACCATCCTTGAACCAATGAGATCTAGTTTCTCATAGAATAAAACTTGTTCAGCTTCGTTTTCCATATCCATTTTACCCTCCAACAATTGATGATAAAACTTTTTTTACATGAGCCTGATATAGCTCAGTCTTCCTGATTTTTCCTCTTGCAGCGGGATGGATTAGAGCATGGTGCCCTATATTATTCTTAGTAAGAGCTCTTTGTACTTTATTGCCCATCCCAATCACTGAACTTTTAAAATCCTTAATCATTTGAATTGAATCCTGATTGACAGATCCATCTTCAAAGAGATTGATAAACTGCAAAGACTCACGATGCACCCCGGCTTTATCTAGAGCTTCTAAAAGAGTTTTAGAACAAAGCTGTTCATCACCCCAGACCCAGCCTTTTTCTTTAGCAGTCTTGGATGGCTCTTCTCCAACAAATAGAATCTGCATTTCTACCTTATTACGTTAACCGGACTCTCAGTTTCCACAACACACCTTGCTCCACAGCTAAGGATTGTGCCTTCACTGGAATAGATAACCTTGCTTGGCCCCATGATCTCAACCTCATGAGCATAGGTATTATCTTTTCCATTCTTTACTGTTATCGCTGGGTTATGGGTGCCATGCTTTCTATTACTTGCAAGCACACCCTGATTAATATGGATGTAAGTTTTACTCATACTCTTTCTCATCAAAATTATTTATCCATGCTTGAGGATTAATATTATCCTGAAGATAGCTTACAACAACATTAGGATGAGCCTGAGTTGGATCGATGTGATTGTCCACTGCTAGAACGTGGATTCGCTCCATCCACGAAGACTCATCATTCATCCTTTCCCCCTTTGTAATCGCCTCGTCTTGATCCTCAGCATCCACTTGGAATTTGGTGTAGACATGAACGAGATTACACAGTTCTACTTCATATTTCTGCATGTCATTTCTCATTTATTTGATTTTTTCTTTTTTGCTCTTTCCATGTCAATTAGCTCTAAAGATTTTTCAAAGCCTGCTAAGTAATACACCATCTGATCAAAGGTCATTCTATAGCTTAGAAAAAATGAAAATTTTGAATTGAAAATAGCAAATGTTTGAGATCTTTTTTCATAATCAATTTCAAGATTTTTCAAAAACTTATGCTTTGGTTTATCAGTAATGATGTCCAATAATGATTGGCAGTGATTAACTTTTTCTTTTTTATCTGACATATCTTTCTCAATTAAAAGTTGGGAATTGAATCCATGTCACCAAATTCTTGCGTGTAATATTCTTCAACTAAATCTTCAACATCATCTAAAGAAGAGGTGAAGGTTTGATATTCAAACTTAGTATCGATCTCCATTACATCACTACAGAACTCTGCATCAGATCCTTCAATGATGCAGGAAATCTGTAGTGCCTCTATAACATCAACAGATAGTCTACTAGGAAGATCATCTCCATCTACCCAGACGTTATTCACTTTCATGTGAATACAAACCCCTCCTGCACTTTCTTTGTAAATGTCCCTGTAAAATCGATAAGCATTAACCACATTATCCTTTCCAAGAACACTATGTGTGTCGAACATATATCTTAACTGAGCAATTCCTTGAGTCATCCTGACCTTATAAATTGAAGTTTACGTTAATTAATACTTGCACCAAGTGGTGCCATAGAAGAAAGACCTTCTTTTAGAAAACAAGTCTCCGTTTCCTTTGGAATGCTAATCCGTTGACCAAATGTTTTTATGACATTATCTAGGCACTTATGCAGATAAGAGTAGATAGGATTATCAGAAGTAATCGTTTCATCTAAACTTGATAAGCTCCAAAGCACATCAGTGTTCCCATCATCAGGATTTACTGGATCAAAATTTCTTGAGAAGTCATAAGAAATAATTTTAAGTTTCTTAGACTCTTTAACAGAGAGCCAAGCCTCTCCTTCTACGAGGAAGAGGCTCGTCTCTTTGTTATATTTACAAATCAATTCTCGGATTTGAAATCCCATTTTTGATGGCGCCTCTACTGTTTGAATCATTTCAGATCTCGTTTTGAATCAGCCTGATAGATCTGATTTATGACTGGTTCATTATGCTTATAATATTTAAGCATCATCTCTCTAAGTGCCTCTGATCTTGAGTGTTTGTGCCCTGTCTCTAAGGTCATATTTAAAGTTGCAATACTGAGAAGATCTCGGACAATCTCCCTCTCAATTGAATTTAATAACTTTTTTCTATCGAATATCTCTTCAGTTTCCATGGCTTGTTTCTGTCTTAATTAGCGTTTTTTTGTAGTCGAATCTTTTTCATTCGATCTGCTGTCAATTGCAACTTTCTGATACCAGCGGCACCCAGCTTTTCTTCTCCATAATCCTTGATCATCGTCTCAATCTTTTCGATTGCCGCATCTTCCTGAGTTGTTCGCTTATGTTCTTTAATGTCATTGTCATAGGTTTCACAACTTTCTATATTTAGATTTTCCATTATATCTTTTGCTTTCAGATCCAGCCCTTCATCCAATGCTAACTTATGAGCCTTAACTGCAGCAGATTCAATGTCGTAATCATCTACCTCAAAATCTAAAACAATGGAATCAAAGTGGATTGCTACTGGCACTGTAAACTTTTTAATCGTAGCCATATTGCTCCTTTCTTAAGTGAAAATTGGTACCATTTCAATATCTTCTAAACTTGTCACCAGCCCATCGAAATCTTCTGTTGGCCCTAATACATCTGATAAGGCTAAAACCGTCTCCAGATCTACACCTGACTCTTCAGCAAGTTGTTCTAAATAATCTTTTCTGTTCTCATAGCCATGATTTTTGTAAATGCTCATTTTATTTCTTGTGTTTTAAGTTAACCGTAAACCATGTGTTCTGTACTGAATTGAATATCACGCCACTCAAGTACATGCTCAAACAAGCAATTCTTATCATGCTCATCACCCAGAAAACCTGAGCATGAACCAATCTCTTCCTCATCCTTATAAAGCTCATACAGGTAGGTTCTGCCGTTTACATAATCCTCAAGTTCTTGAAGCTCAGCTTCTGCATTCTTTCTCAACTTCTCCTTCAGTTTCGGAGAGATTCTCCTTACATCATACTCATTGTAGATGTTCCACTTACTGGTATACATAAAGCCAATCTGCCCACTGTCCCAAGGACAATGGAATCCAGCTAAGTTGAATGCAACTCCACCATGTTCATAGCAGTACACTGGAAATGCCAGTAATTCTCCTCTCTTGATTTCTCTCAGAAAATCATCAAACTCAACCTCGCTCACTAGATCATTGTAAGCACTGTACTTGCCAACAAAGCCTAATCCAAACTGGTTGCAATTCTCTTCTCTTGGAGATCCAGCAAGCTCATCATGAGCAATCAACAGCTTATAATTTCCATTCAGGTACTCTTCTACATATGTCATCAACTCTCCTTCTTCTTATTGAGTTCATCCATGTAAGTCCATTGGTGATTCTCCATTCGTTCCATCCATTCTCTTAAACTGCTTAAATGGAACCACATTCTCTGTACATGCTTGTCTTGATCTTCAGCAACCATCTGGCACCAACGCTTGTATTCATGTAGTGCAGTTGAATACTGCCTACCGTGCTGCTGCCACTTCTCAGCTAATTCTGCAGCAAGCTCATCTATCTTTTCCTTATTCATACTACCTCCCCTTCTGTTTGTTCTAGCATCTGGCTGACTTCATCAGACCATATCCCCAAACTCATCCAGACAAAGGAGGGCTCTTTTCCTCCATGAATAGAGGATGAGAACTCACCTAGATCGTTATTGAATTGCCCTTCCACATAGTCGGCACCATCTTGACCAGTAGCGATCCGTAGTGCATTGGCATCAGGGTTTTGATCTCTGGCAATACGAATCATTTCTTTTCGAATCATCATTATATCAGACATTGCATTCCTTGTGTTTATTAAAGTTTACGTTAATAGATTTATTCATAGTTTTCAATTACGCCACCATATGTTCTTTGCATATGCTCAATTAATACGTCTTCTTGAGCACCAGTCAGTTCTGCGGTAGTCCAAGGCTGATACCAATCCCTATATTGATACTGAACAGTCTCTGAATCAAGGTCATATAATAGCCTTGATTCAGGCCCACCCGTACTTAATAGTATTTCTACTTGGCGCCTAATATCAATGGAGAGTGGCTCAGCCTGTAACTCATCGAAGATGTCATCATAGAGTCTACACTCACCACCATCTTCTTGATTCTCTAACGCCTCATCCATTCTTGAGTAAGTATCAGTCAGATAAGAGACGTAACCCTTACCATGTTCGTTGGCACTGTCTTGTATTGATTCACTCATTTGATTCTCTCATTTTACGTTATATAAAATATAAAACTGGTGACTCACCATTACGAACAGATTTGAAGTCTAAGATCTCACTAGCCAAAAGCCCATCATAAGTCATGACATAGTCCATTTCGTTGACCATGTCCTGTACATCAATTCCCTTATCAACTGTTAGCTTAATCAAAAGATAGACGGGCTTTGTCTCATCTTCGTGCTCTGTATCAGTTATCGGATATCCCCATGTAAGCATTTCATCAACAACGTCATCTCTCTCCATTTTACGCAGTTTCTCATTAAATGCGTGAAAACAGGATTTCTGAACGTCATCAGCATTCATTCTGTCAAGAGTCCAATGTATATAGTCATCATCAGGAAGAACTTGTTTCAGATAGTAAAAGAGATGCTCTCTTAAATCTTTTGTTGCTTGATTTTCTACATGCCAACTCACGAAGTCTTTCAGAAATTTAAAGTATTCTTCATCATCCAGTTTATCTATTTTATGAATGATATCCGATCTTGATTGTTCCATATTATCTCATTAAATAAATTTATTAAATAAACTCCAAGTTTCTCTAAAAGATCATGTTGGTTCCATCTGAAGAATCTGAATAATTCCCCTTTAGATTACTACTTCTAATCATTCCTCTGTATGCAGAACCCCAATCATCTTCATTAATAATCCCCTCCATCATAAGGGTGCCTATCAACTTGTTAATTTTCCAATTAAGAATAAATGTTTCTTCTCTTGGAAAATACACTTCTTCTTCTTCTTCTTCTATCTTATCTGGCACATCGTATCCAGATATTGCCATGCTATAGGCTTTCGCCTCTTCACTCATATGAGGAAACTTTTTGATAGCATCCCCATAAGAAACAAAGTCTGGATTTTCAATCATCCAGTTAATAAACTTCTCATTTTGATCTTTATCTTTAGCAGCTTCTAAATACGATTCCCAACGATCTTTATTTTCTTTTAATGAAGTGTTTAGCCCAAATAAACTCCTTTTGTATTTTTTTTCATAGTATGTCATAACTTCTATAGAAGATTCTAAATTACCTGATTCTATATTATTTTTTTCCATATCTTATCTTATTAAATTATATTTTATAAATGATTGATAGATGGGCGAGTTACCAACCCAAAAGTTTGTTTCAGTATCCAATCCTCTTTAATCGAAGCACAATGTGCATGATTGCGTTTAGCTGGAGGTCTGGCACCTTTACGAATCCCATACTCATCTTTCGATCTTTGCAATGCTCCAACATGACGATGCTTTCGATAACATCTCACTCTATGTAGTGAGCTTCTGTATGTTCTGGACATAATATACTTTTACTTTTTTTATTTAGTTCTCCTCTAATTCTTCTTCAATAAAATCAGCACAAATTGAATCATAATCCTTGTGATACCAAGGATATTTAGAGTCCATCACTTCTGGACAAGTGCCACCACAGAACTTACAAGCATCTCCCTTCTCAATCTTCAGCATCTTTTCTCCTCTAATCCTTTTTCCATAGTAATTCTCTTTATTCACGTTCTAAATATTCTACAAGATCCTCTTCCTTAACACCTTCATGAAATACTAAGTTAAAAAGATGATTTTCTACTCTCTCCTCCTTTGACATTTTTGGTAATATACAACCTGTATAAAGATGTTTAAACTCAAAATAATCCCAACATGATGATCTTTCTAAAGCTTTCAGCATATACTCTTCTTCCCACTCGTCAGTTTCTACATACTTAGTTAATTCTTGAAGAAGACTCTCTGTTAATAAATCTCTAAAGTTTTTCATCAAGCTACCTCCTTAATCTCGTTCATACCAATTCTCTTTTTAAATTGTTGATCTTTTATTCTTCTTTCCACTTCTCTTTGAATACCTAATCGAATCTTGCTGAACTCAATAAGGTCTTCATCTGTGATGTAAGGTTCAAATCCATCATCTATGTCCTCATCTTCATCAAGCTGATCGAACATATGATCCATTGCCTGCTCACCATTTAAGTCTAAAAAGGGTTCAAATTTCATTACTTTCCATTAAAAACATAAACGCTTGTTTGATTGTCGGTGCCAGATACTGAAACGATATAAATTGTCTCATTATCGACCAGATATTTTCCTGCTTTTTCAAAGTCAATGTAATCAGTTATATAGTGCTCAGGCAGCACAGCTTCTTGTTCAAAGTATTCAAAAGCAAAAGCGCCAAGTGATTCGTACTTACCTATAAATCTTTCATCAACCTCATTGATATCTATACCAATTAGTGAAGCCGCTTTTTGAACATTGTAAAGTTTACTTTGTAAAATATAAAGTTCCTCCATAGTGTGATCATCTGATAAATTGTATAAAAAATCTTTACTTACTGATCTCTCTTCTAAACTCATAATTTTTACTCTAATAGGTTATAATCTTTATCATATAATGAGAAGGAATCTGGTCTTTTGTAGTCATAATCTACAAGCAAATCAGAACTGAACTCTAATGTCCTGCCATCAGTGCTGGTTAATGTTAGAGTTGCCCACTTTGTACTAGACTCTTTGATTTCAAAATCATCGGGCACTTCTACTTCATCAACTAACCCAATCGAATAAACGTGTTCCCACATAATTTTTTTCATAGTGTCTCTTTAATTCCAAAATCTTTGTAATCAATCTCTGAAATCGTGTAGCTCTTGTCACTCCATTCCTCTCCATTAGATTCAGGCACCCAGTGTTTGAGATAGACTGTCTCATCTCCATCTTCGATATAAACCTCTAGCTGTTGCCCAGACTTGAACTGGACAATGATCGCATTGACTGGGCCGTTGTATTCTAGAAATACTTTCTCAACAGCCCGTGATTCAAACTTTCTGAGGTCAATGATGTCTTCTTCTTCTTTCATTTTTGACTCAGATTAAGACCAAATCAAATCATTGACTAAGCTGTCTGTTGTCGGGCTATAAATTCTTTCATCGTAATCCTCATCAGCTTTGTTGATTAGGAATGTCGTTACTACATCCATTGCCCGATCATCCAGTTCTGCATCAATTACATCTGATAATTCAGCAAGGTACTCTGTACTGACTGACTGAATTGCATTTAGAAAATCACTCTTTGACATTTGATTTCTCACTAATTGTTTAAAAATGATGTACCGAAAAGTACATCTGGCACACCCCATCGGAGCATCCCAGCAGCACTCTTTTTCTTAACTCTTAAAGCTTATTTTTTCTCCCTCTCTGCTTCCAGCAGAGGGGAAAAAATAAACTTCAAGAGTTACTAAGAATAAACCTTGATAAAAAAGTCTTATAAATAAATTAGTTTTCCCTCTTCAGAACTCCTTTCTGGAAGATCAGGATTTTTTTTAAACTTCTCCATTCTACTCTTATTCTTGGTATCATAAAATTCTGTCAATGGACGAACATCAGTGGTTACTTTAAATTCTTCAAAACACCATTGGGTATTACCTATACAGTCGATGAAGCTTGTTGGTTTATCATTTAAAAACTTTTGTTCAATTGTATAATAATAATCTCCATCTAATAATTGAAACCTAAATTTCTTTTTTTCACTTTTGTCCATTTTTCTGACTATGACATTGCTAATAGATCGATGAACTATTTTTTCTTTATCTATCTCTTTATGCTTAAGATTAGCAATAATTTCTAAATTTCCCTCCATTCTTGCAGAGCCCACCTTATTTAAATCAAACTCTTTATCAATCTTCACTTCTTTCTTTTCTTTAGTATGTCTTGGATATTTTGAATTCATTGTCAAAGGATACAGTTCATCATTACGGCTATTCTCATAATTACCCCAGCAATTTTTATCAAGACTAGCTACATCAGACCAATGATAAGCAGATTGTTGATAAAATGGGATATAACAATTAAATGCTTCGTATTGTTTTTGAAGAAAATCTTCTGCAATACCATAAGTGAAATGGTCATCCTCAAAAATATCAAATGAAGTGTCTCCAAAATGGAAACCAACAGAGCTAGCTCCATTTTCAACAGTCAGCTTTGAAACATTCAGTGTGGGGAAACTGTCCTCATGACGTTTGTAAATCCCCAGATAGATTTGGAGGTCTATCGCACCTCTACTAATAAAGTTGGCTGATTTCATTAATTTCTCACTAATTGTTTAAAAATAATGCACCAGAAAAGTACATCTGGCACAGCCCCCTTGGGCCATCCCAGCAGCACTCTTTTATTCGAAGGAGTAATCTTAACTCCCCACCTCCGGTGGAGTTAAGATTACTTCAAAGAATAACCCTTGATAAAAGAAATCGTGGGACAGCAAAACATCTTCTGAATTTTTATATTCTGCTTTCGTTATCGATTAAGATGGTATGAATCTGGGAATTTAAATAGGCAGCAGATTACCTACAAATAGTGCTCTCTTAAAGAGATGAAAGGCTCCCCAGCCATCCTATAGTCACTGCCCCTAGCATTCATTAGGCGTAAATTCTGCTACGTCCCTTTTTCTTTAATCTAATGTAGTTGGTGTTGTGACCTAACCATTTAGTAGCGAGTATTGATGGGAACAATTCAGCATGTGCATCCCATTTCTTATACATCCCAATCATCCTTCTTAATCTGTTTTCATAATCTTTGATTTCGTAGTAAATATAATCATTCCCAACGGGCACATCAAGAAGATACATTGTATTCCTCGCATTAATTAGGTTTTACGTTAAGTATTCGAGCTCTTCTTGAGCATCTTCAATATTTTTAAAACAAGCCTCGACCATAGTTTGGTAGTAACCAGAATTCTTGATGAAATCATTACTATCTTTGTAAGAACAACCACTGAGGCATTCTATCTCACTCTGTGTCCCGTCCTTCAATTCAACCTGAATGGTCACTGTAGCCCATGCCCAGATGTCTCCTCTGTGCATTCTTCCAAGCATTTCATCTTCAAATGCTCTATCAACTTCATCATCACCTGAGTCAATCAGGTTGCCTCGAATTGGTGTGTCATCACCTGTAGCAACCAAAGTGATCTTATGATGTTTCGTTTGTCTCACTATCTTGTGTACTTCATTTATGTAATTATTCATCTTCTTCCTCTATATTTTTAAAATGGTTCGTCAACATAATCATCATGTACACCACACTTATACTGAGGTGCCGGGGTATTTGGTTGTGTATCAGAAGATGAGGTTTCAGCAGTACAATATTCTAGATATTCACTGCTACCAATCCTGTTGACAACCTTAATCTTGTCACCAATATAGGCGATCTCTTCATAAACATAATCGTTACCGTCATACCCATGATGGTCTTGGATCTCCCATTCATTTTTGGGAAGATCAACTTGATAGACAGTTAGACAGTAAAGCCCAGCTTCTTTTGCTTTCTCATTATCACTTATCAGATCAATCAAAAAAGGATTTGACCTCAATTCAAATCTCTCTTGATTGATTTGATTAAATGTTTCAAACCCTGCATTGGTACTGTGCCTAGTTGCTGCATTTATTAATGAATTAAACACTTTCTCTTCCCTCATTCTCTCAAAGAATGAGTATTCAGACTTATTAATGAGAGCTACTAACATCTTTTTCCTTTTCATACTTAAGAAATTCTGATGACTCAACCATTCTGGTGTAGTCATCTCTCTTTAATGGAGTAATCCGATCACCTTTGTATCTGATAAATTCAGCGCCAAATCGATCAAGAGCAATTTCAATTTCTTCTTTGACAAAATCTACATCTAATATTTCAAACTCTTCAGAGTTAAGAAATCTTCCCAATTTCCTTTCAGCAAACTCTTGCAGAATTAGAGGATGTGATCTCAGATCTAAGTCTCTACTCAGTCTTGACCAACCCCAAGGTCTGCCTAGATCATCAGCTTCTAACAGATCATCCCCATCTTCACCTCTTTCTTTTGTCACTTGAGTACAGAGTAAATGGAGAAACTTATTCCTTTCTTTCTCTTCCATTACTGGTGTGCCATCCTCATTCATTGTAAAGACATACATGGACATGTCTTTCAGCGTTGAGTTCATGATCATTGGCAAAACATTCTCATGATCAGAATTTCTTTTATACTTTTTTGATATGAGCAATTTCATTAATATCCTTGTTGATCGATATAGGGTGGCAGATAATCATCAACAGAAAAAAAGTTTCTCTCTTTGGCTATATTTTCATAATCACGCATCGTCAGCCCATTCTCATCTTTAAAGTCCCAAAAATCAGTGGTACTTTCTACTTCAGACCAATCAATATTAGGAAGTTGATCATAAAGCAAACGCTCTGCGTTATTAAGATTATTAGCCTCAACTACAACATATTTAAACTGTGTGTTGTGAACTTCAAATTCAAATTTCATAAGCCTCTTTAATTTTTTATTCGTTCAAATTTGGGTAAAGAAAGCCAGTGTCAGGATTATAAATCCTTTCACATTGCCCTATACCTCTACCCAAGTAGTCCTCCATTCTTACTTCCAGCTTATATAACCCTTTCATATATGGGCTCACCTTATAATCAGATTCTTTGATGTTGTAGGCTCTCTGAAAATCTGGGCAAAAGAATGTTTCTCTTGGACTGTTTTTCAATACATCTTGTTTGATTTCATTTAAGTTCATGCTGCATCTTCGCTAATACCGTTGACAAATTCCTTCATCATATAGTCTTGATAAGACATACCATTGTCCTTCAATCTATATTTGTGAGTGTTATACTGAAAAATTCCGTTCCTTGTGACCATTGGTTGAGGTGCCAATACTTCAAATTCAGGCTCTCTTCCAAGAGACTCCATCAAGTAATTCATAATCTCAGCAGAATCCTCATTCTTTATTGAGTAGTAAATCTCAACCTCTCCCATCGCATTCGACTCTTCCCAAACAATTCGATTGTCGTTTTGCCAGAGTGTTCTGATCAAATGAGTACCCACTCTTGACATTGAAACCCTGAATCCCTCCCAGCCAGAATAGGTGGCACTACCAACCTTGATTTCACTGCCTTCAAGAAAGCAGTGAACAATCTGTTCTTTAATTTTCTGATCCATACTTGCCTTTCTAATAGTTTAAGTTAATTTAAGCAGCGCCTAGTTCCTCAAGTGCCTCGTCTCTAAGGTAATCACTTGGACAAAGACTTCCATCTAGTGCCTGTCTTGTCAGTTGTGCCCTTTGGATCACATCATTGACATGAACATATCTGTCACCTACCCATCCCTCCGCACCCTTGAACTTGTCACTCTCAGCGTAGTCGAGGAGTGCATCGTTCATATAACTGGCTATGCTCAACTGTGCTGTTAAGACTTCCACCTGATCTTGCAGCATGTTGATATAATTACTTTTTTTCTTTTCCATATTAATCCTTAAGGGAATAAAATCATTAACATCAATGCTATTGTCATCATCAGAATCAGACTTCCTACTAGCTCTGCCAGCGGCATTACAACCTCCTTATTAAGTGTTAATTAGTTGGTGCCAATCTCTTGGAGTCTTCTGAAATTAAATTTCAAAACTCGCTGAGAGTAACAATCAACAGACATCATCTGCTCAGTGCCAGTCTCGGCCTCAAGGATCTTCGAGGATAGTTATTTTTCCCTCTACCTACGGTAGGGGAAAATAACTATTCAAGAAGATTCAAATTGAATGAATACAAGAAGAACCAAAAAAAGATCTTACGTTAAGCAACCTTCTCACCTCCTTAAAAAAGACCGACCTCTGAAGAGCACGTTGGATGTCCCAGTAAATTCTGGGCCTGCCCCTCTCTTCAGTTAAAAGTAAATTTCTTATTAAGTTAAGCCCATCCAAAACAATTCTTTGGCTTTGTTGCGCCAAAACTCAGCACTATCAGTAATCGCCCTCCATTGGAAGCCACTGCGCCAGAATTCCTTTCCATTCTCATAATCGATCCCCCAAATACTTATAGGGTTTGGGTCAAGATTCTGAAAATCAAAATCAATCTCATATTCCGTGCTTGTTTTTGTTCCGTCCTCGAAGTGGAGAGTAACCTGTGTTTCTGATACCTCAACACCCTCTATTTTTGATCCGATTGGCACCACCAGATCTGTAGATACAGAGTAGGTATGATCATGCATCACTTTAATGACCTGACATTCCCCACTGCATTCAATGTCTTCTTGATTAAGAATTCTTGTCATAATAACTTTTCTTGTTGTTCTGTTTTTTACGTTAACCTCCAGCTTGGGCCAGAGGTTAACTTGGTTTAAATCAGATTTTACCAGTCATTGTTAAACACCTTCCAACAACATTGAAGTCAGTCCCATGAGTCATAGGATGAGTATGCTCAGCGCTATCAGCATTACTCATGAGATACCACTGATCATGGGTTGGAGCCTTTACTAGCTTCCTGACTACGCCGTATCCATCCATCTCTACATAATGGAGCCCACTTGTTGGCTCTTTGTTTTGTCTATCAACATAGACTGTCGAACCCTCTTTGACTTTAGGTTCAAGATCGTCAGAAGTCACTTCAATCATTCCCAAGACCTCATTCAGACTCACCTTACGATTGAATATCTTTTCTGCATGCCATTTTGGAATGCTTCGCTTAGCTATAATATTATTGGATGCAGATCCTTCTTTGTAAACAATAAGTGGCACCTCAGTATCAGAGTAGTCCACATCTGATAGTTTGGTGGCTCGGCCATCTTTTAAGAGCCTTGTAATATCAATATCATTCTTTATACAAGCCTCTATGAGCCTGTCAGGCATCAACTTGTTATTGATCACTGATATATGCAAATGCTGTCTACTGATCCCCAGAAACTCTGCGGCTTGTGTGTCTGAACGAAGATTCATATGGCTTTTCAAGCTATCTACAATCTGCCGCATGTCTTGTCTCCAGTGTACTTTTGAGCTTGTATTAACATTTTCTTTTTTATCTGACATAAAATTTAAGTCCTGTAGGAATAGTAAAAATTATTGACTAAAACAAAATGTAATAGTCATTTTTGTGGATGATCCTTTCTTTTGTTTGGGTTTGTAAAACACTCAATCCCTCAACTCTGCAATAAGTATGACAGAGTATTGTTTATATGTCAACACATATATTACTGTCAAATACATGAATCAACATAAAGAGTTATAATCAGGCTTAGAATCAATAATCTTCTTCGTAATATGTGCCCTCATAGTCTTCTGGCCTGCCTTGTTCACCATCCAGTCCACATCGATCAACGTATTTTGAGCAGCAATCCTCACAAAATTTGCCAGCATAGACTCCAAAGCTGTAGCGTTCTTTGATATCCTCTCTGGGTTCCTGACAACTATTACATTCTGTATTTTCCATAGCTTCCTTTCTTTTACTTTAAATTAATTAGTATATAATTCAGCAGTCCAAATCCAGCAAGGATATTGGGTCTGCCTGAATTATCTTCTCTAATCATCCATTGCCCTCCTTTTCAGCTTCTTCCTGTTGTACTTCTTAGCAGAGCCTTTCACCTTAGAACCATAACGAGTCTTGAGCAGCTCAGCCAATTTAGAGCCAAGCCTCCCAAGATACTGTTTTCTTTTACTCTTTTTATTTCTCATATTACCTCTTTAAAATTAGTGTCTGACGTTATTATATCATATTAATTCACATTCTTATTTACTGATGCCCACTCAATCTCTACTTCAGAAGTGCATTCATCCTCAGTGGCGCAGTCAATCACATCAGAATATGCTACAAGACAAGTGCTACCATCTGGCACACAGGCAATCACTGTGATATCAACCATATCAAAACAAATGTTTTTATCTGGGATGCAGCCAATCTCAGTAGCATTTGCGTTGGATACATAGCTGAGAAAGACGAATAGAATGATCATGACCATTCCTGAAACAAACGAAGCTCTCATGAGACCTCCGTATTCTTTGAATCAAGATCATGTAACCTTTCAATCTCCTTTGCGGCAAACCGACTAAAGGCTCCATGTCCATTACAAATATAGCTTACCAATTGCTCAATCATGTAATGATTCATTATGTGTGAAACGTCTTTGCCAGAATACTCAAGGTCTTGAAGAGCAGTCGCATAGTTCTCAATATGATTCAGTGCAAAAATTAATTCGCTGACTGTATGTTTTTTTCGATAAGACATATATTTCCTTTAAGTTATTATTGCATTTTAAGTTAAAGTTTAGCCTCGTATTTCACACCACCCTTTTTGCTGCTTGATATCTTCACGATCCCAGTAATTCTCATGCTCAATATCAACATCATGAGTCCTGACTGATAAATACCTAGTATAGCTTAGATCAGTTGCATCCAACATGATTTGAGTACGATGATTTGGGAAGTTATGAAAGGCTTCCACACTAGCATCATATCCATCCCTAAGTGCCAAATCCATATCACTGGTATAGACAAACAGGTAGTGCCTGCCTCCTCTTGGATACCACCAAAGAAAAGAAAGATTAGACTCAACAGGATCAGAATATGATTGCCTGATTCTCTTAGCTTCACGAGGATTGTGTCCCGGCCCACCTCTCTGTCGATATACAGTTGTTGGAATGCCATAAGCCTCATGTTGCAATTTATCTAATGTGAGCCTCCAATCAACACCATCGCCAGCATAGATATGCTCTTCCCATCCTATCCACTTTGTCGGAACCAATCGGAGAGTAAACTCAAGCTCACCTAAATGATGACCATTATCCCAACAGAAGAGTGTAACCGCAGTATTCTTATCAATCATTGGATACGCTACTGCTGAAGATGATGCGGCACCTACTAACAAACCTAACCCTGCCAAAGCGGCAGACATATACTTCTTAAACATAGTTATTCTCATTAAAAATTGTCAGTATTGATTTCGCTGAGTGAATTTACATCCCAGAATTCACACATCTCATAAAGCATTCTTCCGGGGTCATCTTTCATTAGCATTTCAGCTTCTTCAATTACCTTTCTTTCTGCATATTCCCTTAGTTCATCTAAACTCCAACCATCTACAACATCATAAGCAAATTTAGAAATGTACTTCTTGTTGCTCATATCTTTGGTTACATTATCAATATTCATTATTCATAATCTCCAACAGGTGAGTTCCATTTCAACCACTCCATCCTCAGCTTGACTGGATTCTCTTTATTCATATTTCCATAGTATTTGAAAGTAGCCTTGATCTCTTTCTCATCATGATCCTCATCAGAAATTCTTAGTTTCTCCCAGCAATAATTGTCCAACTCATCACGATCCAGAGGCGTCAAGACCTCCTTCGCTTTCTTATGCATCGCTATTCCAATCTTCCTCATTTGGGGATGTGCCATTAATTCGTTCAGAGAATATTGACTTGGATCAGTTTTCATATAGTAACTCATACCTTCCTTTTCAGTTTATGTAGATTAGCAATCCAACCAGTCCAATACTGGTTGTATTTAAAAGCATACTGGCAATCAGTAATGCTTCGATGTCTATTGAAGACATCATCTTCAAGATATTAGACATAAATTATCTCAATACATGTTTATTTAAATTATTAAATATTTAGCTTCATTCGTTGAATTAACCTTGACGCAGTCAAGCATTCTGAAACCACTTAGGATTTGCACCTGCCTTGATCAAACGCTTCTTACATCCAGAGCCTATGTGAAATCCACCTTGGGAATCTGGATTGTTTGGATCATAGTCTGGTGCTGTTGGATCAAGAATTTCTCCATCAGTGTCAATCTCCACTATTGAACAGGTCATAGTGGCTGTGATGGGTTTCTGGCATAGAATGCAAACGTTTTTGGCATGTTCTGGGTTGTCTCTCATGAAGTCAAAAATGTTCATAATTTAATAGCATCAGAAAGATTCTTCAGTGCTTGCTCACCACAGAGATCAAGCAAGTGATCTAAATCCTCTTGAGTGTCTGCATAAAACCACTTCTGACTCGAAGTCGCTTCTGATAATAAATCAGAGTCATATACATAGTAACTAGCTAGTGTGTAGCCTTTCTGTTTTGAGGTGTAGGCACCAAATAGATGGTCACCGTCAATAGCCTTAAATTCATAATGCTTCGGGTTGTTAAGCACCGAAAGCATTATCGGTTTCATCTTTCTGTAAATCATACTTTCCTTTCAAATATTTTTAAGAGTGCCACCATTACGTTCAATGATTGCGAGAGCTTCTTTCACACTTAGCGGCTTCAAACCATTATTTTTCAAAAAATCTGGCCCATAGTGGGCCACTTTCTTAAAAACTCCTTCTCCTTTATTCTCCAATACAGCACATCCTTTGACTGGCTCAGGGTAAGAAAATAGGTAATAATCACATCGGGTAATCCACTTTTCTACATACATTCTAGCCTTTCTGACAGTTTAAGTTAAGCTATTGACTTCCAGCCTACTTCGGTAACAAAATCCTTTTTGAAGTTTTCAATCTCTTCAAGCATCGTTGCCCGATCAGGAATATATTGTAGATCCATCATCCCTCCAAGAAAACTTCTGATATTAACCATCGAACTGTAAATTTTACAGGTATCTGAAGTAAATAATGAATCCACATACAGATAGATGGTGCCAACCATAGCTTCGCAAAGGTAATTGACAGCAATAGGCTTACGGTTAAAAGTGATTGCATTAGCGTATATAGCTCTATTCTTATCAACCCACTTCACATCGAAAGGGCCACAGCACAAATACCACCGTTCTGGCAATGAGCCTTCCAAACATACTGTTTTTCCTTGAATCCAACTCATACTAACCTCTATTAATTGGTGATTCATTCATTGGTTGATCCTCAATAATCAATAATGCTACTTCGTCCTCATCATATTCATCCAAGTAATCATCATCTTCTTGCTGACAGTAGGCATCCACTCCGATAAGTTCGTCATATCCTTCTGACTCAGCAAAATCTCGAACATTAGCTTCTGACATATACCCCAAACAAGCTGTCAAAACCTGAGTGCCATCTAAACTACCGTCTTCAACAGCAGCCAATAATTCGTTTGTCCAGTATCTTACGCTCATGTAGTTCTCGTAGTTTAAGTTAAGTAATGGTGCCCAATCAATCAAAGTCATCTGAAGTACAACCTAAAGGAAAGGACGAAATCTAAGTGATTCCTGAATTCTAGGCACCCAGCACATTCACACTGCACTTTCTTGAAAACATTCTCACAAGGGATAGATTCTGGATGATGAACTCTCCCAGTGGGTTGTTGTCCACGGTCTGTTTCTCTCTGTTCAGCAGCAAAATCTAAAAGCTGTGCCTCTCTCATTTCCATTTCCATACTTGTCCTTTCTTTTTAGTTAAAGAAATACCAGACCCTCTCGAAATTCTTTTGCTTTTTCCATAGCCATCCATTCATGACTTGGATAACCATTTTGCTCATCTTTATTAAATTTATATTGAGACCAATTGAAACACCCATCCTCATAATAAACTGGCTTGAGGCAGGAATCACAACATCGGTCATCTATGAAATGACCAATACTGATCTCCCCTCCAATCTTATCAGGATGCTCCCAATGGCTAATTTTCATAATGTACATCATCCCCTTCCTTCGTAATATCTCTTGATATAATCCCAATTTATCTTACTCATCAGCCACCACTCAATCTTAGAGCCTTCTGGAAGAACACTGCAGCCTTCAGGCAATCTTTGTCCAGTATATTGACCCACAAGCATTCTATCTGGACTAGAGACAGTTATTCGATTAACTGGCACATCAGCATTTAAAAGATTACTAAATACATTAGCTGTATCTTTATGACCCACTGCTGATTCAACCCCTGTCTTAGCAATCTTCCTAGCCTCTTCTAAAGAGATCTTTGAAAAAGTGTATGAGCTAGTCTCTTCAATCATGTTGATGCTGAACGCATTCGAGATAATCACATCTGTCCTTTCTTTAAGATTTTTTTAATTATTTTCCCTCTACCTACGGTAGGGGAAATAATTAAAAATAATCGTTCTTGAATGAATTGAAGTTTACGTCAACTCCAGTATGAATTATTCTTACTGAAGGGCTTCGACTCATCATACCTCATTAGAGGTGTTCTTGTTCTTCTACCATACCAAGGCTTCTCACCCATATCACTCAAGAACTGTTGGAAGCCATTGGTTGTGTTTGGATTATTATCAGAAATCCATTCAATACAAAGTTGATCTTTAAAATATTTTATCAGCCTGTGCCAACTGTGCCAAGTTGGTGTTCCTTTTTTGGTTATAGGATCAACACGGTGATTATGAGAAACTCTTCTGTTTCTGTTGTTTTCTTCTGGGGTAACCCAATGAATATTCCCCTGAATGTATCCTTTATCGTTGTCTATCCTATCGATCTGAGCACCCTCAAAAGAAGGTAAACCAATCAAGGCTGTCACTTCATTTACCATGAGGGTGATATTATTTCGCCACCTGTCACAAACAGAAATCCCTCTACCACCATATTTTTGATATTCAGTATGTTTTTGATTATGGCACCTTCCAATCATATTCTGACATCTCTGATAAAGAGGGTGTTCTGTTATCCCATGCGTTGTTTTTACTTCTGAGACACGTTCTTTATGGTAACAACCACATGATTTGGTGTTACCAGACTTCATAGAACTGCCTTCAATGATCTTTGATTGACCACACTCACAGAGACAATTCCAATAAACTATAGTCTCTTTCTGTATACCCTCTTCTGTAAATTTCCTTTCTATACGATCAAATGATTGAATTGTAAGCCTACTAAAAACCTGACCTGTCAAGTCTTTGAAGTTTTTTCTAGTAGGCTTCTCATAACTAACTGTTTTCATAGCGTTCTCATAAAGGTTGATAAAATAATTAATCAATTTCAGCAAAGAAAAAAAACACGGAGTGTGTTTTTTTCTGCTGATGAAATCGTTGGTCTTGATTGACAGCTTCAGAGAGTTCTTATTCTTTATTTTTTGAACACCCGTTTTCGCTTTATCCCGCCATGATAACGATCTTTTATTCACTGACTATAAAGTCAGAAGGAGTAGATCCGAGACTTAGCCAAATCAAGACCCTTTGGTCTTTGGAATAAATCCATTCAGTGCCCCAATAGGGCACTAAGAGAATTACTCACCATAAAGATTGATTCTAGAATCTGGAAATTCTTTGCACTGATCTAGTTGTTCTGTCATCTCTTTTGGAGAAGGCCAGTGGTAATTGTTCAAAAGAACTGAGAGCTTAATTGCATCGGAGTAGGAGCATGACAAGATGTCCTGTTTTTCCTTCTCGGTTAACAAGTATCTGTAATCTCTATCCCTATCAGGCAAATTTGGGTGATGACAGAAAACTTTTCTTCCGTCACTCATCAAGCTCATTGTGAACATTTTCGAACAGTACAAAAAATAATTAATTTGCTTATCGACTACTATTTTGATTTTCATTGTATTCCTTGTGTTAATTGCATAAATCAAATGTTACGTTAAAAAAACCTAGATGTCAACCCCCCAAAACTTTCTTTTTGATGCGAGTGTCGATCTTTTCTTCAATGACACCACCCAATACCTCACGAACTCTTCTCGTTATATTCACTCTTGAATTACTTCTGAAGAACTCACGTTTTTTAGATACTCGAACCTCACTCAGATCAGCGTGGACTCTCTTCTCTTCTAGTGTTGAGTCTTCTACTCTAGCTGAGTAAACAAGTTTGAATGGGGTTGGCACTGACGATGGACAAGATAGATCAGCCATTCTTGTTTTGATGGAATTGGTTCTACCAATTTTGAACAGATTCGGCATCGATGGATTGCTCAGAATATAAATAAACTCACCATCTTTTGATTCTAACTTTTCCATAGTGTCTCCTAAGTGAATTAATCTATCTTCGAGTCTTATCGTATCTTTCCTTCGTTCCCTCGAAATACTTCATTCGAGACTAATTTCTTAACGGGTTATATAATATAATACCTACGGTATTATTTATATAACCCTAAAATTACTCTCTCATTCGTATTTCTTCGGTCACTCAGTCAGATACTCAAGCCTCTCAGATAGGTTCTTTTGAATCCTAGGGAATTCTAGGATATTGAGAAAAGAAATCCCATAAGATGCCCGAAGGGCATCCTAGCGATCTCCTTAGAAATCAGGCGGCTTTTACCTTAGCCTTGCTCACTTTCTTTGCTGGCACTTTCTTAGCTGTCACTTTCCTTTTGGGAAATGCCTTCAGGACTTTCGGAGAACTGGGGTGACTAATCACTGTCTGAAGAATTCCATCTCTCTCAGTGTGACTCTTGATCTTACACTCTAGCTCTACAATAGAGTCTTCCTTTTGATCCAGAATTGCCTTCGCAGTGCCAAAGTAAATGACCCTGTTTCCTTGAGAATCAGAGAGCAAGTTGATGAAATTAATACCACTCGGATTGTATCGGTTTGGTTTGCCATAACTCTTGATCTTCCGATCAATTTGGAGTGCCAGCTTTACCTTGTCATCGACTTTTGCGATATGCTTAGATTCCTTGTTCTCTACAATCACTTTTCTCTCATCAGTGTTGGTCATGATGTTTCTAAGAGCCAGAACTTGCTTATCACTAAGAAATCCCTGCTTAGAGAACTGTTCACCGACAGATCCCAGAAATCCTCTCTTATAAGATCCCAGAGAATCCCTTGAATTAGCTTCGAGGAATTGACTAATTTCAGAGAAATCCTCATTCATTTCCATGAAAATCTCTAGATTTGCCAAACGCAGAGCATCATTTTCAGATGCTGAATTTGACCAAACTAATTTTGTGTAAGAAGCAGCAATAGTTGAAGTTGTCATATATTCCTTTTGGAAATGACGTTTCTAGCAGAAATGCTAGTTTAAGTTATGGAACACCGACAACCGATGCTCCCTTTCTTTCTGAGGAGAATCTCTTTTCTCTCTCAGAGCAACTGAGAGAAAAAGATTCTCTAAGATCTGAACTGAATACCGAGCTAATCGGCACAGTAGGGAGAAGGTACTTTGACATCTCCCAGAAAAGGCTTAATCTCATCTCCGAATTCTAAGAGAAATGTATCTCTAAGATTATGAAGATAATACCGACCTTCAGGATGAACTCCGTTGTTTTCTGCCATCTCTGCAATAGCAGAAAGCCAGATTCTTAGAGCATCCCAAATACTAATCTCATCTTTAAGCATGAAATCCTTTTGAAATGGGGCAGCAAGTGCCAACCCTGTTTGATCTATCTAAGAGATTTTTTATCCCTCTCCAGACTACTGGAGGGGAAAAAATCTAAGATCTTAATGAACTGAATACATCGAATCGGCATCGAATTCTTGAGAACTGAATACCGAACCAAACCAGCAAGTGCCGCCTGTATCTTATCTAGAGAATTCTTATCCAATCCTCTAACTACGTTAGGATTGGAAGAATTCTAAGATCTGAACTGAATACCAAACCAACCAACCAAACCAGAGAACTTGCCAACTGCCTCGCTGGCCCCTCTTCTCTGAGGAAGTCTTTTCCTCTCACTATGTTCGAGGAAAAACTTCTGAAGATCTTTGATGATCTCTGAATCCTTTGAACTGAATACCGAACTTCTCAGCAATTGGACTAAATCTTGTGACCAAAGCTGAAGGCCCAAAGCAATTGGCCTATTTCTTTTCTGAGAGAGTTTTTTTAATCTCCCTTCGCTTTGCTCAGGGAGTTAAAAATACTCTTGAAGATTCTTTGAACTTGATACCGAATCGAATCGACATCAGCAGACCTCAGTCTTTGAGCTTGATACCAAAAATTTTTTAGAAAATTTAATTAACCAAAAAAAGTTGGCCCCTTTCTTCTTAGAGAAAAAGAAGAATTCATTTCACTACGTTCAATGAATTTTCTTTTTCGAAGATCATGAATAGAATACAGTTTGTCTGGAATCAACCTTTTTCTGATAGAACAGGACGTAGTTCTGCCTTACAGAATCGGTATTCTGTTATGATCCTCGAATCTTATTGAATCCCTGTATTCCCTTGTCTAGTCCATCCTTGTCTAGTCTATCCTGCTGTATTCAGCTAAGATCTTTTGAATCCCTCTGTTTCTCCCTGCCGTCCTTGCTGCAACCACCGTCTTGGCTTGCCCATTTCTCTTTGTCTTGGGAGTCTTTTTCTAAACTACTTCACTACGTTCAGTAGTTTAAAAAAGACTTCTAAGACTTCTTTTTGAATGAATTCTTCACTGATCTTTGATCCCTTGAACGTAAGTATTTGAAATGTTTAGTTATTAGTTTGTTATGTCTCAATAAGTACCGTTTTCTGAAAACTGACAACAAATTACAAATTAGCTTCGCTAAAATAGATGGCACCTCCTTTGCAGTAAACTGCATTGATTAGCACAATTCTACATCGAAGATGTAACAAAGTGAAGTACCTTTTCCTGATAAGTTTATTGACTGTTAAGGTGTCAATTGTCACAGTCTTGTAACCATCAAATTGGCACAGTTTTTGTGAAGAATGAACAAAAACCACGCATATACACAAGCATTGTGTCCGTCTGCACAGGATGGCACAGACTATGCCAAAAATCCGTCTGCTTAATACGTTTTTAAGACAAAAAAGGTCGGATCTCCCCACGTCTGGTCATTGCTCAGTCCTCCCTACTTCTGGCTGAAGTCCCACCTCCCCACTTCTGGTTGAAGCCATCGGTAGTCGGTACTGGCTGCGAGGGAGTCAGGCGGTACTATCATACCCCTTGTTTCCCTTTTGGTACCCTTTTTGGTTTTCGAAGAGCTCGGCATCCGCTTCACTCTGAGCTCGAAGGCTCTAGAGCTTTACTTCAGCCCCTGTTCTGCTTTTTCACGCCTCAAACGCCCCGTGGCGAGTAGATCACTTAGGTGATCAGTCTACGTTCTCGTATTCAATCTCGTACCACTTCAGTGGTTCATGTTCTGGATTGTCTCGCCTTTCCAGTTCACGCTCTGCGGACTCGAACTGTCCGCCCATGTCGTGGCACTCTTCCAGAGTGTAGTCCGCCAGCCATGAAGCCAGGATTTCTTCCAATCGCTCCCGACTCAATTCTTCCATGTTTTCCATTCACTTGCTCCGTTGGAGTGCTTCGAGTTGTGCCTTAAGCCTTCGCAATCCTGCAAAGCCTTGGCGTTTGGTATCAAAGTTTGTGATTGCATTCTGAATCTTTGCAATCCGTTCTTCCTTGTTCATCTTGACCTGTTTAAGTTGCAGGTTTTTCCATCGGCACCCTCAGATCTTTTGAGTGCAAGATTGCCTGTCGGTTTTCATCCGACACCTTCCTTATTAAGCAATCTTTTCAGAAGCTCTCGCTATGCTTAGAGCTTCCTGAAAGATTGTTTATTCTTGTTTTTCTTTGGTGGGGTTAATCATCACTTTCAGACAAATTTCAAGCAATCCCAGAGTGCAGATCACCACACCCATTGCAGCGATAAAGATCAGAGAATCAATCCATTCAGCTAGCATAGTTTTCTCATTCAATTGATACCCACTAACAAGTTGTCAGCAGGGAGCCGATAAGCTCATCAGGCACTCAGAGAGTGCCCTGTGCGATTATCGGAGTTTTCTAGCTAATCTTGCAGTTTCTGCCCTGTTCTTCCTAGAAAGTTTGATCTCTTCTAGCGTTTTCCAGAGATGCCCAGCTTCAAAGATAACTGGTATTTTATTTTCGATGTCCTCCCCACGGATGTGCCAAGTGAGATCTTCAGACCATGCGATGACTTTATCACCGTAGTACCAGCACACTCCAAACTCTGGTGAATCATAAGCAGGGAGCGCTTCCAGATATTGCAAAGCGTATCCGGTTGTCTTTGTCTGCTTTCCAGATCCTGCATTTTCGACATAGAGAAGATCAAAGTCATCCCAGTAGACTTCATCAGAATATAAACTCTTATTCGTTTTAATAAGAGATAATCGGTAAAGTTCACCTTTGTCCGTTATATTGCTCATTTTTAAATCCTTGTTTGTGTTAAAGAAGGCACTCCGAAAAGTGCCAGAAATTTTTAGATTTGACCCTTGGCTGATCGGTAAGCCTCACCTGTCCAAGAACCCTTCGGGTGTGCTTTCTTTGAGATCTTTTCAGATCTCTTTTCTGCTACGATCTGGCGAATGCTTTCCAGATCATACGTTCCTTTCGACTTGATCGGTCTTGATGACCGAATGCTTCGCAACTTCAAAGCACTCTCGAATTCATCTCTGGAACAATTCAATTCTTTGGAGTGCTCAAACCAGATCATTTCAACGTCTTTTTTCATTAAATTAAACATGGTCAATCCTTTGTGAAATACCCACTAACAAGATGTTAGCAGGGAGACGGAGCGCCTCATCAGGCACTCTCTGAAGAGTGCCCTGTGTGATGCTTAGTCTAAAACTTGATCCCTAATCCCAACAAATACCTCGTTTACCGCTCTGATCATCAGATCCTCGGTCTCTTCAGTTTGATTGCATCGCTCAAGTTCTTCTCGGATTGCCCTTTTGCAAGGAACCCACTGGGTTCCTGTCTGGCTGAGAGTCACAGGTGAAAAGAAATTTTCAAAAACTGGCATCAATGCCGTCTCGAATTCGTCATAATTCCCCAGAAACAGGGACTGAAGATCGTCATTATGTCTGCGTTCTACAACTTTGAGTGCTGGCGTAGCCATTTTTGGTTCTCGCTTAAAGTTTCCACAAGCGAATTGCTTGCAGTAAATTGGCACTCCCAAGGAAGTGCCTGTTGAAGATCATGCGGCTCTGGCTTCTCGCCTTTCGATGAAAGCCAGCAAGCAGGTGCCCTGCGCTGGGCGCCTTGCAGCGAATTTTTCTACCTTGCCAAAAGGAACGTTCTTGACTTCCTGCCATCCAGCGATTGGTAGATCGTCCCATGCGTCTGGCACCTGAGCCCCGTAGCGAGTGCTACGATAGGCGTTGTTCCGTCTTGGCTTTCTGAATGGGTATTCTGTAACTGGTAGCTTTCTGAATGTTCTAGACATAATGCCCTTTTGAGTTTTTATTGCATTTTAAGTTAAGAGCCCCAAAGGGCTCTGGTTTGAGATCACTTAGCGTTGTGAACTGTGCCTCGGAGGTCAGTCCACGTCCTTCTTTGTGATGGCATTGATCCCAGATCCCTGCACTGGCTCACTGTGTAACCCCTGCCCAGTCCCTTGACCATGTTGCCCCAATTGCCCTTGTTGTTTGATGCAGGTTGGTCAACTAGTGCCCATGTTGGTGCAGGTGTCTTCTCTTCTTTTTTAGCTTCCTTCGGAAGCTCGGTCACACCAAGATCTCTTTTGGGAGTCGCAGCCCAAGAAATTTGCTTTCTTACTGCGCCATCTCTTCTGATCGATCTTGCTTTCTTCACAGAAGCAGGTCTGGAAGGCTTCCTGCTGATCTTGTAAGTGCCGTCCTTGCCTGAAAGGATTGCAATTGCCCTTGCCCTTCGGGCTTCCAGAGAGGCATCGGCTTGCTTCTCTGAAGCCCAGTGCGCTTCTCCGTTTTCTGAAGACACCTTTGGTGTGGTGTTAAACTCCTTTTTGGTGACTTGCCCCACCAAATTTTTCTGAGATGCTCGATGGGCTTCCAGCCTCATCCGCATCTCTTTCTTAGGAGATGAATTCTCTTTCAGAAGATGCGAGGTATGGGGTTCGATGTTCGGCATTGTAGAGACGTACCCACCAACACTCGGCCCCACCTTGCGCTTGTCCGCTTCTTCTTCATTGAGTGCATCGAAATGGTCATCGAATCTTTTTTCATCGACAAAGCTCATCACCGAACCAGACCATCCACCGACTGGCATATTGTGTGTTGCTGCGGCTGTTGACTTTTTCATAAGATCACCTGTTCTTGAGTTTTAAGTTAAGGCTGAAAGCCTTGTGAGAGACACCGTCAATCGATGCGTCTCATCAGGTCGTCAGCGTCTCCCCAAGTTGTACTCACAACCGATGGGGAGAAGTCAAGGATTAATTTTAAGAAGTCTTCGACTTCTGGGAGAAATATTCGGCTTTCTGCCGATCAAATTCATCTTCGAATTCTTGTTCTTCAACAAATTCTTTCCAAGATTCTTCCATGATCTTATTGAATTCTGTCATATCAAGATACTTTTCTGTTGATTTTGAAGTTTTCATTGATCCTCGAATTAAATGAATGATAAGATTGTTAACACTACTGGCATAAGTCCAATTATTGAGTTTGTTAAAAGTTCCATTTTTGTTCTCTTTTTGTTGATTTCTGTTGATCCAATCGACTGCCGATTGGTTGGTGGCTGATTGCCGTTGTTGTCTTTTCTTCGTCTTTCTTTCTTGTTTTTAACCTCCTTTCACAAAGTTCAAGGAGTTAAAAACCATAAAGAAAGACTTCTATTGATCATGATCTGTAGAATTAATATCTTTGAATTGAATACAGGTTTTTTGTCACTTTCTTGTTGTATTTGTTTTCGTTCATTTTCGATGTTTTTGGCATGGTTGGCACAGCAAATAAAAAAAGTTACTCTAAGAATGATCTTTCAAGAGTAGAAAAAAAGTTTTTCGGTTTGGCACGTTTCTCCACAGTTTGTCTTGGACGGTATTTTCCAGACAAACCAAAAAGATTAGTTTTCTGACAGTTTTCAAGTTTCCAGCTACATAGGTTTGAACATTAAAAGATTGTTTTCCAGATAGCTGTTTTTATGTATTCAGTTTAATTCTTAAAGATTTGATCCTAGAAGAATCTGGTGAATTCCGGTATTCAGTTCATTCATAAAAGATTCTTAAGAATAAGATCCCCTCAATGATCTTCAAGGGCAGTCGAAGACTGGGGGGAGTAAGAAGGAAGAAGGAAGCAGAGAAAATGGGCGGGGGTACCCCAGAGATTAAGTTACATGAATCAAAAACCGACCTCTGAAAAATCTGGGGGAATCATTTAATAAAGTAGTCTAGAAAAAACATAGAGCTCTTTTATTAAAAAGCATAAGGAAAATAACATCTTAATGACAAGACAGAGAGGGTATACCGTAAATAACAACCTGAAAGACTCCAGATTAGTCACTATCAATATTTTGAGAAAAGTTGATGTGTATTATCTAGAAAAAGATAAAAAGAGCGTAGTGGCGATTCTGAGAAGCCAATCCCATTAAGTTTTACGAATTACTAAAGCAACTCGACCAATCAGTCCGAAATTCTGACCATCCTCTTCCATGACTGACATTTCTTTATACTGAGGATTGTCTGAAATGATTCTAATCCCCTTAAATTCCCTTTGGAGTCGTTTCACAAAGCAGGTGTCCTCTATCCTGATTAGATAAAGACCATCAGCAGTATACCCAGACTCGAATTCTACAGCGACATAATCCCCATTGTTAATAGTTGGAAACATCGAATCACCTTCGACTCTGACAAATCCAACATGTCCATTTTCTGGCATAAAGATACTTGGCATCTGCAGAGTCTGCTTAACCTCTTCGAGCCCCTGAAACTCGCCGTGTCCTGCCGATACCCTTACATTGTACTCTGGCACCAGACGATAATTTCTATTTTTATCCTCATCTGACTGATCCTTTGGATTTAATTCCACTCCTTGATTTTTTAAATATTGCTTTTTCTCATATTCATCCCAATTGACATCTTCATTTGTCGGATCAGAGTCCTCTATTTTTAGTTTCAAGAGGTTACAGAGCTCCACGAGTTTTTCTGAATCAATTCTCACAAGATTTCGCTCCAGCTTGGAAACTGTCATCTGAGAAATTTTCAAAAGCTTTGCTAGTTCAACTTGAGAGATACCCATCAGGTTTCTTCTTTGGACGATCATCTTGCTAAAACTTCTTGAAACAGATCTGAGCATAGAATAGTTTTAGAAAAGTGTTGACATAGTTTTGATAAAGGTTTAAAACCTTAACTTAAACAATCGTAACACAGAGTTAAAACTATTTCAATAACATTGAGTCAGAAAGAAGGGAGTCAATCGTGGTAAATCGTAATTCCAAGAGAGTCTCTTTCATGATCGAAAAGAGAAGGACTTTTATCAATCGGGGGGTAGCACCAATGACAGAGAAGATCTAGATCCAGTTCAGTCCAGTAAGCTTTTTTCTTTTCGAGTCTGAGGAGTTCAATGATTTCTTCAGCCTCTTCCATTGACTGGAAAATTTTATATGGATGAGATGAACGAGTGTACAGGAAAACTGCAAAGATCATATTGTAAACAAAATAGATAATAGTTAAGTAGTTTAACCTAAACTCAGTGAGTTGCCAGCCTCACACACGGTGTCTTCTTTCAAGGAATCTGGAGTGGGCACGGAGCATAAATTACTTTAAACAAATCAATAGAAGATCATGGTGTTCACCATCTCCAGCCAGAGCGAAGCGATTCTTCTTCTTTGATTTCCGAATCAACTACAGAAAAAAACATCTCCGGTGTATTTTTTCTGTAGTGATTCTTTTTCTCTACTTTTAACTAAAAGGAGTTTATTGTATCTATAATAATTTACAATTATCTTAGTAACTTAGGGGTATTTTTAGGGTACCAAAGGGGATATACAGGAAGGAAAAAGAACGCCCCTCTCCATGGAGCAAGAAGCTAGAATATACATCGAAAAGTGAATAAAGAAACCAAAGAACCAAGTCTATCGTTATTACTGACGTATCACTATCGACTTGGTTTCGATAGTATTTTTGAGAAAGCACAAATGACAGAGTGTCATTCGAGGAGTACCTCTCTCTGTATTCACTATAAGAGAACGAGTGAAAGCTCTGAAATCTGCTTTCTACTCTAAAAGAAAGTATATTATAGCATATTTTTTACTAATAATCAAGCTGAAATGCCGTTATGCATTTTACAGTAAATTGAAAGATTAATTTTTTACGAGAGAATCAACATTCTATGATATTTTCTTATTTTCAATACATAGTTATATTTACATATTTATTTTTGAGGCCTATACTAGATGAAGATTAAGGCAATACAGTCTTTATTACGATTACCCAAGCTTAGTGACAGGGCCCAACCTGATCTGATCTGACACGTTGAAAGGACACACCCTGCTGAGCTTAAAAAAAAATTGATTAACAGCAAGCAGATCATTTAGAAAGAAAGTTTAAAAATGGCAAATCTACACTATAAAATTTTGGTTTCTGATCTCTATCGGAATACTGACAATACGGTTGATATCGACTGTCTTCTATGCATGGATCAGGTCGATGAACAGGGTGATATCATGGCGGAGATGTCCATGGATCTTGATTCCGTATCACTGACAGATGCCCTGACCGGAATCTTCTCTCCTGAGCCAGAAATGGAATATGGAGAGGAGGAATTATCAGACTGTCATAAAACTCTGTCAGTGATGAATGAGCAGATTAAAGGTCTGATGAAGAGAGTCGAGGAGAGAATGCAGATTGATGAAAATGAGGTCAAATCATGAAATTAAAATTTAAACGGGTTTCTACACAGGTGCAGGCGCCTGCACCTGCGACATCAGGATCAGCTTGTTTTGATGTCCACGCTCATCTTCCTGAAGGAGATGAGGTGACAGGCTACTCGCCTCTGTCTGCAGAAAAGAAAACAGTGCAAGTTAAGGATGGTTGGCTTAAATTTTCTCATCTATCCAGAATCATGATACCAACTGGAATTCATCTGGAAATTCCCGCAGGATACTCAGTTAAAATTTATCCACGCAGCGGAAACTCTATCAAAAAAGGATATTCACTATGTAATTCAGTTGGTGTTGTGGATTCGGATTTTCGAGATGAGGTCAAAATTTTAATGATTAACTACGGACACGACTCATTTATTCAAGATGGTGATCGGGTGGCCCAGATGGAATTGGTCAGAGTGGAGGATTTAGTTCTGGAGGAGATTGAAGATGTGGCTGATGCTGGGACGGAGCGAAAAGGAGGATTCGGCTCAACTGGATGATATAGGAATTGATTGGCGCCTCTGGCGTCATTTGATTCAACTCTTTTAACTTAACATGCATAAAATGCAAGGATTAATCAATGTTCTTCGAACCACCTGATCCACAAAAGGAATGGCTGAAAGGACTTATTATTTTAATCGTATTAGTCATTATTTATACGATTACCTCTCAAGGAATGAGAATGATGTCTGAGCGAGGAAGGATGGCACCACCCGACCACATGTTAAAATTCGATGATAAAAACTAGAGAAATTATGGAATTAGAAGCCTCAGGTCAAATTGAAAATTTAGATACTCACGAATCTGAGGCCCCTTCTACAGAAACACTTCCAGTGGTTTCTGAGGAAGTGGCTGATGATCATTCTGACAAAGTCGAGCTCCTACATATAGATGGAAACGATGAGCGGATTGCTGCTGCCGCTTGGACGAGCTCGACAATAGAACTAACTGATGAGAGGAGGTCGAGGGTTGCTGGATTAGTTCATACTCTTTGGAAATCTGGTCATTCAAGCCCTTTTGAGCACTCATTACTCTCATTTCGTCTAATTGTAAACAACTCGACTCATATTCAAATATTAAAACACAGGCACCTCAGTATAAATTGCGAGAGCGCAAGATATCGCCGCTATCGTGAGAATAAGACCTTTATCCCTGATGATCTGAATCAAGAGTGGCAATCACTTCTCTTAAGCGCTAGTGAGTCATGTTGGAAGCTATACCATCGTGTGATTGACAGTCATGAGGAGCTTGCTCTTGATAAGAGTAGAGCGAAGGAAATTGCAAAGTTTTTCCTCCCAATGAGTACGCAAGTGGAAATGGTGGTCACCTGCAACCTGCACTCATTTTTTCATTTTCAAAATCTCAGAAACTCTAGGCATGCACAGCGAGAGATCAGAGAGGTAGCCCAGAAGATGTGGGACTTGGTGGAAGATGCTGGTAATTTTAGGCATTCACTTGAAGCCTATCAACTTTACAGGAAGGAGGACTGATTTATGAGACCAACTAAAGAAATGCTTGAAACTAGAGAATACGAATTCTGGACAGAAGAACACATGCATCTATTTAAGTGTTGGAAGATGATGCATACAGAAGCTGAGGGTGGGCCAACGGTAGTAGAGCAAGCTGGAGTTGATGAATGGGTTATAGATCGAATCGATAAGTCAGAAAACGCCATGTTCGAGCCGGGGAATATCCGGTGGATTATGCCTAATCCTTCAGATGGAATTGTCAAAACTAGCGAGGGGAAGCCAGTTTTTTTAAATTAAAATTCAGAAGACAAATGGAATCAGAAATTGTTATTGAGGATGCGATCATCGGTAAAAGATTTGGGCTTTGGAAAGTTCTTTCGTTTGATGAATCAACTGCCAAGCCAGCGAAAAAGAGGCGGTACCACTGTAAGTGCTCTTGTGGAACTGAGAAATCAGTTTGCTATCACGATTTAATTCAGCGAGTTCGGGGATCAAAAAGCTGTGGTTGTCGAGGCAGAAAAATGTATCAGTTTAAAACTGGAGATATTTACAACCGTTGGACAGTAATAAAAGAGGTTGAACAACGGGATGGCAGAAGAATCATTCAGTGCAAATGTACTTGTGGATGGATAGGACTAGTCGCTATGCGAGATCTGGTGCATGGCAGATCTAGAAGCTGTGGGTGCCTGAGAGATGAGGAGGCACGAAAAAGGATTTCTTCTAATAAAGAAAAACTATTAACTTAACATTCAATTATAACAAGAACATGGATTCAGGTGAAATCAACAGTATAAAAATAAAGAGATTCTCTTCTGTTGTCGTTATGGATTGCAACGATAAAGATCCGTCTGATCGACCAGATTCTCTTTGGCTTTGCAGATGCGACTGTGGTGATGCTTTTATTGCCAGACGAGATGAGCTTGTTTCTGGTGAAGTTACACATTGCGGCTGTTTAGATTGGTTGGAAAGAGGCAAAAGTCTAAATCACAAAAGGTGTCTGTAGGTAGGTAGTTTCCTGCAGAATAACTGATTGTGTTAAAATGCTTTAATGCCAGTAATTTAATGTAAATTTAAGGAACAAAATGTTTACGATGAGTCGGAAAGCGGCACTGGAAATCGCTAATGAAGAAGGGATGATTGTAATTGATGGTTTTGATGATGCCATCCTTGGTTTTTCCAGCCAATGTGGTGAAAATACTGTGCTCGCTTATGATATCGAAAAGATGGTATCAATTTTTTCGGAGCGAGAAGATGTAAGTTATTCAGAGTCTTATGAGTATATAGAATATAATTGCATAGGCGCCTACATGGGGGAGGACAATCCTGTTTATATCAGATCAGTAGATGAGGTAGTCTGTGAGTGACTTCTTTTTACAACAATTTATATATAACGTTTAAATACGGCTGGCCCGTAATATTCTTATTCTTTTTCTCTTTCGCAATAGTAATGCTGGGTTTTTATATTTATGATGAGTCAAATTCTAAAATCAAAAGAAAATCAAATAGTAAGAAGGAATATAATCATGATTTAAAAATGGTTTATATTTTAGGAGGTTTAGATGTTAGACAAAAACCTATTCATTTGGCTAATTTCTATGGGCGTAATATTCGTCAGTATTTGGTTGTTAGAATCACTACTTCATGTTCCAAATATATAAAAAAGGCAATTATAAAAGTATGGAATTTAATTCGTTGGATAGTGAAAGAAGGAGATTATATGCCAGTAGGGGAAAAGCTGCTTGCCCACAATATAATACAAGTTTGGGCGATCACTTGGCTAACCCTTCACATTATTTCATAACTTAAAATTCACGAAATGGCTGTTTTTATAAATGTCGGTGGGCGTCTTGGGACACTTACGACAGAAACCTTAGCACTCTTTAAACGAGAAAAATTACCTATGCCTGAAGTTAGAAAAGCCAAGTTGTCTGATCTTAAGCAAGACCGAAAGAACCTTAACATGGGTAGCGAGAGAGGTCAGGCCATGATTGAGAAGTCATTTTCAAAGTATGGAGCAGGCCGTTCCCTCGTTTTGGATAAGAACGGAACAATTCTATGTGGGAATCATTCAGCAGAAGCGGCAGCTTCGATAGGAATGGATGAGGTCGTGATTGTGCCAACTAATGGGGATCAAATTGTGGCTGTGCAGCGAATGGATTTGGACGCAAATGATCCAAGAGCTCAGGAGTTAGCAATAGCTGACAATCGTAGTAATGAAATTTCTCTGCACTGGAATCCAGAGGCTCTCCAAGAAAACTGGGATAACCCAGAATTGGACTTATCTCCTTTCTTTACAGAAGGTGAGGTTCTGAAGATTTTTGAAGGGGAAGAAATTGAGACAATCCAAGATGAGGATGAGGATGATTTGCAGCCTGACCTATTTCCTGAAAACCATCTTCAAATCAAAGTCATCGCAGGTAGCCATGAGGAGAAAATTGAACTTGCGGAGGAACTGGAGGGGCGTGGTTTTAAAGTGACGATTTAGTGGGGCCTTCGAAGCCACAATTGATGGCGTTACTAAAGAAAAGGATTGATGAACTAAATGAAGTCTCATTGAAAATGAGATCTACAGCAGTGGCTTTTGCTGGGAACGGCATGGCAGAAGAAACGTCTGTAAAACGTGTTGGCACATCACTCAGGCGGCTGGAACGTGAGCTTCGGCGTCTGCAAAAAAGTAATGAAACTAATAATGAGACTAATAATGGTTGATCTAGACGAAACGCAAATGCTGGAACATTTCTCTGCCACACGTATGGAAGACGATTCTCGAAGACTTATCCTGATGGCGATGGATGAGGATGACATTGTTTTCCTGCATGGGATTTCAATGAGGCTGCTGGATCTGAATGAAGCTGTTGGCTCTCCTCCTCCCATTGAACTGGCGGCACTAGAAGCTAGATTGTCAGAAGCCGTCACCCAATTTTACCAAGAGGACTGAGATGGCACTTTCGGCGAAACAGATCGCAAAATTAGAGCTCTTGTACAAAAGAGGCGAGAGAATTGAGGATATTTCCAGACGATTGAGCGTGGCTACGAGGACTGTGATTGTGCATGCGAATAAAAACGGATGGACTCACGGTGAATCGAAGAGGGAATATTCTCAAAAACTTGCCGTAAAAGAAGAAGAGCATCTTCTGCAGAGTGACTTGGATGTCGCTGATGCGCTTAGAGAGGGCTATCTTACTAAATTGCGGATGATCGATGGGATGATGTCCGCAACTTTACGAGTTTTAGGAACAACTCCCGAAGAAATCCGCAGCACTTCAAAATCGGAAGCAGATCGAACTTTTGCGATTCTGAAGTCTTTGAAAATTTCCTCAGAAATCACGAATATGGGCTACGAAGCTAGTCGCAGGGCTTTAGGGTTAGATGTAGTCAGAGAGGAGGACGGCCCCGATCTATTACCAATCAAAATTAATGTTGTAAATAAAAACGTAGAGGAACCAGATGCAGACGATGACACAACCAGTTAGTAAAACTTTCAGAAATTTTCAGCCTAAAGGCGAAGGGCTTCGATCTGTTGCTGCTGATGATGATTTCAAGAGTTTGTTTGAGCGTAAATTTGATCAGCACAAACTAGTCAGGAATCCTTACAAGTATGAGATCGATTATTCAGTTTCTGAAATTGAGACAGAAAATATTATAGGGATGATTGATTATCGATCAAAGAAATATTCCATGCGTAGAGTTGCAGATATGGGCGGGGTGAAAGTCTCTCTGAAAAAGATTTTGGCAGGGATAGACATTTCAGAAAAAATGGGAATCCCAGTCCAAATCTTTTTTTCTTTTCAAGATACTCCCAGAGGGAATTACCATCGATTCCTGATGACCAAGGAAAACTTTGACCGTTGCGGTACTGGGTTCATGAATTATAAAAGTGAAAAAGGTGCCCAAGAGATAGAGCCTGTCGTTGTGATCCCCGTTGAGGTGCTTGATGATCGATGTTTATTTTAATAATAAATACATAGTTATATTTACATTATAATAATCATATATTAGTATGATTGTAGAGTAAGTTTGTAACACATTTTATGTATTCATGCTTAATATAACGTAAAAAAGATTTTAACTTAACAGGGATTCGAAATAGTTGATGTGGTACCGGATGCTGGATTCGAACCAGCGACATTGCGATTATGATTCGCATGCTCTAACCAACTGAGCTAATCCGGCAGTTTTTTTACCTTATATTCTTTTAAAGAATTGGTCAATTTTGGAAATAACATTAACAAAACCGCAATCTGAAATCTTTCTGAGTTCAACACGGCATCGTGTTGCTGCTTGTGGCAGAAGGTTCGGGAAAAGTCTGAGCTTGGATACGCCTATCCTAACCACCAATGGTTGGAAGACAATGGGCTCTATCGAAGAAGGAGATTATGTCTTTGGTACTGATGGTAACCCAACCAGAGTCCAAGGCTGCTCAGAGTTGCTGAATGACCGTCAGGTTTATGCAGTGACCTTCTCAGACGGTTCTGTAATTAAGGCAGATGCAGAACATGAGTGGTATGTCCAGAGCAAGCGATACCGCAAGCAGAAGGGGCGTCTAGCAAGAGATGGAAAGACTGTTTATTCGATAGACCACATCAAAACCATCTACACCACGCAGGAGATGGTCGATGAGGGGGTCACGATTAAGCGTACTGACACAAGAGTAGAGAACAATTTTGCGATTCCAGTGGCTGCACCACTGAATCTCCCAATTGTTCAGTTGCCATTTGAGCCTTATTCGCTTGGAGTTTGGTTGGGTGATGGATCTTCTTGGCATCCTACTATTACTGTTGATGAAGGAGATATCGATATTCTAGAAATGTTTGCATATCCAACGAAGGAAATGCAAACAGCAACCAACAAAACAAATCAATACTCATTTTGTGGCAAAGAGAAGGGCAAAATGAAGGGAGTTCTTAGTGATCTAGGAGTGTTAAAAAACAAGCATATTCCTAAGAAGTACCTGATGGCCTCAGAGATCCAGCGTCTATCACTGCTTCAGGGCTTAATGGACACAGATGGCACTGTCAGTAAATCGGGTCACTGTGAATACTGTGGAGTGAATGAGCGTCTAGTTCGGGATGTCTGGAAACTAGTGATCAGCCTTGGAATCAAAGCGACTGTTATTGAAGGTGACGCCAAGCTAAATGGGGAAGTTGTTAGCAGGAAGTACCGAGTATGTTTTACAACAGACAAGCCAGTATTTAAGCTGAAGCGCAAGCTGGATAGACTGCATGGTAAGAAGAAAAAGGATATCAATAAGCGCTTCATTGTATCGATTGAAGAGGTGCCATCAGAACCAATGCGTTGTATATCAGTAGAGGCTTCAGACCATTTGTACTTAGCAGGTGAATCGCTCATAGCAACTCATAATACGGTCTGCAGTATTTACGCAATCATTGAAGCTGCATCCATCCCTAAGAGTAAAATATGGTATGTCACGGCCTCTTTCAGAATGGCAAAAAGTATTGTTTGGCAGGATCTGAAAGATGCCCTCTATGGTTGCGGGTGGATTGATAAGGTTAATGAGAGTGACCTCTCAATTAAACTGATCAATCGCTCCACCATAGTTTTGCGTGGGGCAGAGAATTATGACTCCCTGA
>JACLAC010013365.1_pt1 | contig 83166 bp, 62 predicted proteins | sample 8027881 | NCBI WGS metagenome assembly JACLAC01 (sample SAMN15725517, study PRJNA655200) | protist metagenome | isolation source: fluorescence activated cell sorting (FACS) single amplified genomes of... | place: Spain: Blaines Bay Microbial Observatory, Mediterranean Sea | collected 2016-01-19
CCCCTGAGCGAGCTCGGCGGCGATGGCGGAAGAAAGTGCGCACCCGGTTCCATGCACGGGGCCCGTATCGAGCCGCTCCCCGGGCAGCCAATCGAACTGGAGATGAGCCTCTCGTTTTTGAGCCAAGAGATCATCGGGCGATCCGCTTCGGTGCCCTCCCTTTAGAAGGACAGCTTGGGCCCCTAGCTTTTCGATGAAGAAGCGTGCGGCCTCTTCCGAATCTTTTTTTCGGCTGCAATCGATACCAGTGAGGCGTTCGGCCTCCATAAGATTAGGTGTGACTAGCCGACACCCATGGATCAATTCATGAAGGGCCGGCCATGCTCGACGCTCAAGGAGGAGCGTTCCGTCACTGGCTTCGAGAACCGGATCAATGACAATGGGAACATCACGCTGCAATGACTTGAGACCGAGAACAACGCTTCGGGCCACATCATCGGTGGCCAGCATGCCTATTTTGATGGCATGGGGTGTCCAGTCCGCCAGAAGCCTTCGAATCTGCTCAAGAACCACCGAAGGAAAGACGGGGAGCACGCTGTGTACTTTCGAGCTGTCTTGGACGGTGAGGGCGGTAATGATTCCGGCTCCACGGACGCCGGCTAAAGCAAATGTCTGGACGTCGGCCTGCATGCCGGCGCCACCGGTCGGGTCTGAGCCCGCGATACTGAGAGCACTTTTCATAATAGGGATGGTAAGATTCACAGGCCTCGCCCGCATCCTAAATCGGGAGCCGAAGACAAATTGAGTTTGAACGAATTTGGACCAACGCGATTGAGCGCTGCCTTTTTGGCCATTTTATTTGCCGGCGTGGCCCCCATGGCGTCTTGTTCAAAGTCGTTGGCCAATTCTACAGTGATTCTGATCTCACTGGATGGCACCCGGCCAGACGATGTGGTGAAGGAGAGGCTGCCGAGCTTGGTTTCTCTCGCGGAGCGCGGGCTTCAAGCGGAGAGGCTTCAGGCGGAGTGGCCCACGAACACCTTTCCAAATCACGTGACTCTCGTGACCGGTGTTCCGCCCGCACAGCATGGCCTCGTCAACAATGCTTTTTACGACTCTGAGCGGGGCTTTTTTAATAAAAAGAATGCGGAGAACTGGATTGAGGCGGAGCCCCTTTGGTCGATTCTGGCGGGTTATAAGATTCCATCGGCCTCGTATCATTGGGTGGGGTCCGAAGGCCCCTGGCCAAAGACGGGCCGGGGTGCATCTGATTGGAAACCTTTTTCGGGCCGGACCTCTGAGATGGAGAAAGTGGATCAGATCCTCCGCTGGTTGGATCGAGAGGACTCGGCTTCTCGCCCACGGTTCGTGACGGCCTGGTTTCACGGTGCGGATCATGCAGGTCATGTGGCCGGTCCGGATAGCGAAGCGGTGGTGCGCGCTCTTTTGGCCCAGGACCAGGCCATTCATCGGTTAATCCAGGGGCTCGAGGAGCGCAATCTGTTCGAGACCACCACCCTCATTTTTGTCTCCGACCACGGGATGGCGTCGGCCGATACGCGGGTGGATCTCGGGGAAAAGCTAAGGGAATCTGGCGTGGAGGCTCGAGTCATAGGGTCAGGGGGGTTTGCCTCGGTGACCTCCTGGGGGTCTGAGCCTCTCAATGAAGAGGATCTCGATACCATCGTGAAGGTCGCGTCCGGTGCCGGCTTGAAGGCGCACGTCCGGACCGACTTCCTTGAAGGAGGTGTCTTTGCGCACCCTCGGTTTGGCCAAGTGATTGTGCGGGCACCGATGGGGATGGCGATTGCAAGGACCGAACTCAGCCTGAAGGGATTTCATGGCTATGCTCCTGAGGAGCCCAGCATGTCCGCCATTTTGATTGCCTTCGGGCGGGGCGTCATGGCGAACTCCCAAGTCGGAGAGGTCCGGTCCATCGATGTGGCCCCCACTGTACTTGCACTTTTGGGAGTTAAACCCCCGAGCTCAATGCTGGGACAACCCATAGAGGCCTTTCTGACTAAAAATCAGTTTTCTGGCACACTGATCGTTCCTTCTTCTCCCCTCTCTATTGTGGACCCGGACTAAAGTTAGGTGCAGCCATGTTTCAAAAAACTCTTTTACTGAATCAGCGTAGAGTCGCTACATCCAGGGCGCTTTTTCTCTTGGTGGGAGCAGTGAGTTTCATCTTCGCGGCCTTTGGCGCAGTGGCCCAAGAGAAGGCCACCCAGCCTACGGCTAACACTCCAAACGCGTACTACGCCATGACTTTTGGACATTCTGATTTCGATCGGGTCATGGCGCAGTATTGGTCTCTCGGGTCTCTTTTTCGATCGGAGACGGTGGTGGCGGGGCACCCGATCGTCACACTGGTGGACAAAAAGTACTACTACACCTACGACGCTCTCACTCGGAAGGGCTACCGGATCAAGCGTTCCTCTTCTTCCGTAGCAAAGGATAAAGAACGCATTCGACCTTTTGCTTTGGATCTTTACGAATTGTGGGCCGCTGGCGGTGAGAAAATCCGTGAGGAGAGTCTGAATGGGGTTCGCGCTGAGGTGTACCGCGTGACGGACAATCAGGGAAAGCGCACCTTATGGGTGACTCAAAATTCTCTCAAATTCCCGCTTAGGTTGGAGACTTACAGTCGCGGCACAAATCGAAAGTCCGAATTGGACTGGGTTCAATGGATTCCGGATCTGTCCGTCGAAGAAGAGTTCTTTGAGCCGCCGGGGAACTTGGATTTAAAGCGGTTTGACAGCTACGCGGACTTTGCTGAAGCACTTAAATCGTCTCCTGTGGAGCCTGCTCCGCCCTTATTTTACTACCTGCTGCATCAATCCGAGTAAGGAATCGAGATCAAGCTTCTATCTCTCCTTCGGCTGTTTAATCTTGGGTTGCCTGGTCTAAAGGCTTAGGTTTCCCCGAGACAGCTTTTGCTTTCCGCTCTGTGGGAAGATGATTTTCTTTTAGGAGTTTGACCAGGCGATGTCCGCTTCCAGGATGGAGGGTTCTTTCATTGCAATCGTGGAAAGTCGTCGAGCCACCTGGCCACTAATTTCTTTGAAGGCCCGAGCGCTGTCCGATTCCGGTGAGACAATCGTGACCGGTTCTCCTCGATCGCTGTAACCCGCCATTCGAGGGTCGATGGGCACTTCGCCAAGAAAGGGAATTCCAAGCTCCTCGGCCACACGTTTTCCGCCGTCCCGGCCAAACAGGTAGTACTTATTGTCGGGCAGTTCGGGAGGCGTGAAGTAGGACATGTTTTCAACGATACCCAGGATGGGCACATTGACTTTGTTAAACATCTGCAGGCCCTTACGCGCATCAATGAGAGAAAGGTCGTTGGCGGTGGTCACGATCACGGCGCCAGCAAGGGGGGCGAGCTGAGTTAAGGTGAGCGCCGCATCTCCTGTACCGGGAGGCAAATCGATGATCAGATAATCAAGTTCGCCCCAGGCGACATCTGTGAGGAACTGCTTGATCAATCCATGGACCATGGGGCCACGCCAGATCACCGGTGAGTTGTCGTCTAAGAAAAAGCCCATGGACATGAGTCGAATGCCGAAGGATTCAAGCGGAATAATGCGTTGATTCGATGTGGTGGCAGGTTGACCTGTCACACCTGTGAGCAAGGGAAGCGAAGGTCCGTATACGTCGGCATCCATGAGTCCGACCTTGGCTCCGCTTTGCTTCAGTGAAAGAGCCAGATTGAGGGCCACCGTGCTTTTGCCCACTCCGCCTTTTCCAGAAGCCACCGCTACTAAGTTTCGAACACCCGGTAGGATCACCTTTTCCTTGACGCCCGTCGGGGACGCTTGTCGAGTCTGAGACGTCATGCTGACTTCAGCCACGGAAACGCCCTCAAGGGCTTCGACTCGCTCTCGGCCTTCTCTTTCAAATTCGGCTTTTACAGGACAAGCCGGCGTGGTCAGCTCGATTTCGAAGGAAACGCGGGCCCCATCGATTTTTATGTTCTTGATGAAGTCAAGATCCACAATACTCTTATTAAAGTCGGGGTCCATAATGGGGCGCAAAGCGTCGAGGATCTGGGATTGGGTTACGGGATTCGTCATCGGATTCCTTGAAGTTGGGGTATTCCGCTCCATCTGGGGCGTCAAACGAACAATGAATGTAGCGTATGGAAAAATGACCGGGAGAAGGGTTTGAACGAACTTGATCATGGATTAGCTCGAATGCGTGAGTGCTCCTTTGAATATGGGGCGGGTCTTTGCAATAACGGGCCTATGGTGTCTGAGGCGCTACACGCGCTGGGGCACGACGTCCTCACAGAGGCCTTCCTAGACGTCTACCTGCCCCGATTGCAGTTCCTGGAGGTGGGCCAGCCCATACCGGAGGCTGGGCAAAAGGAGGCACTGGGGAACGGGCTTCCTGAGGATTGGGTCGTCACGTTCGCCCCTGAGCACGAAGCGGGGGCCGAATGGGAGTTGTTGAGAGAGAAGCTGCCTGTTTTTTTGGCTGGTTATTTTGCAGCGGCCTTTCATGGTCCAGTTCGTTTAGCTCACGCTATTCGGGCTCTTGAAGGCCTAGAATCAGCCCATCGGCGAGAAGAGATGATCCGCGGCCTTGCCTACTGGGCTTCTCGCTATCAGGAACTCCCTGGGGTTCCAGGTTGTGAAAGCGAGCCGGGCTACGGACTTGAACAGATTTTTAAGAATTTACAGCCGGCTTCTCTTTCGGAGCCTCATCCGGTGCTGGTCTCCCAGGCTGTGAATGCACTAGAGAATCACACCCTTTTCGTGCCCACCATTGAACGTGCCGACCTGCGGGAGTTCGAGCCTTCTGTTTTCGTCAGTCGGCTTTGTTCGGAAGCCGCCCATCTTTATCTCAAACACCCGGCGCATCGCCTCCCTTATTTGTTCGGTCTCACCGGAGCATCGGCCCTACGTTCTTTCCTTCCGTACCTGAATGAGGAGACGGTGGAGCGGGGGTTAGGATATGCATTGCAAGGGGTGCTTGCGGTTCACTGCACGTATGGTGAGTCCAGTCAAGAATTTCGTCCATCCGCAGATCTTCTGAAGCTCTCGGAGTCCTGGGATGAGATGCGCTACCGCGCAGCTTGTTCGGCGCAGGAGCATGTCATTCGTTTGGCGGAAGTTTGCTGGCGTGAAGATCAGATTTGCTCGGAAGATGTTTTCCGGTGGGTCGCTGCGGATGCGATCCTGGAGTTAGGCTTTTCTCATGGAGGTCGAGGGGGGTGACTTTTTTTCAGCCGCTATTTTGAGGAGGCCTGAGCAATCTCTGGGCTGTTCCTGAGAGAATCGCATCGCGCTTTTCGGGCTGACCCTCGGTGACGATTAAAATTTTAGCCAGGGTGGCAGCTTCATGGTAGAAGGGCCAATCGGAACCGAAGAGCAAGCGATCGGCACCCAGAGTCTCGATGAGTTCGTCAATCTGTCGAATGCCTTGACCGTGGATATCAAGAAAGACGTTCGGGTTTCGAAGAGCAAAGGGAATCGCATCGGCTACGTCTCTCGCTCCTGCATGTCCCAGGATGAAGTTGACATCGGGATGTTCGGCCACAGCGGCTTCGTAGTTGCGGATGAGCGTGAAGCGGTGCGTATAGCCCGGTTCAATTCCTGCACGACCTCCATGGAAAAATACGGGGAGTCCGAGGCGTCCGCATTCCTGGTAGATGAGATTCATCTCGGGATCATCTGGGAAAAAGCGTTGGACGGCGGGATGTAGCTTTACAGCGCGGGCGCCAAGTGAAGCTTGCCTTCTCAACTCAAGCAGCGCGTCGGCGTCGCGAGGATGGATGGAGGCACCGGGCAGCAGGCGGTCTCCTGAATTGGAACTCTCAATTGCGGCCATCCACTCGTCCGCTAAGTGGTCTCCGAAAGGCAAGCCAAGCGCGATGGGTAAAACAAGGGCTTTTTGAATACAACTCGCATCCATTTCGTTTAGGAGATTCGGAATTGTATGCGTTTCAGCGTATTTGCTTCCCCAGGTCAATTGGCCGATGGACTCCCACTCGAGTTCTTTGAGCTGGTCTGCATCGAAATTGGCATTGATATAAACGTCTAAATCCAGCACGCAGCCCGGTTGGGTGGCGTCGCAGTCGAGGAAATGATGGACTCGTTGAGTTCGCGCGAGCAGATCTATAGAAGGTGCGAGCAGGGCAGAGATTCCAAGGTGCGTGTGGCAGTCAATAATTGGCGGGAGATTTTCGACCACACATTTTAGCTCTCCTTGGTTGTTCATCTCAAAGTAGGGGAGCTTGGATAAGCCGCGATATCCGCGATAGCGATGAGGCCCGAAACGACTTTTCCCCGAACGTTCTTTTTCTTCACGCATCTGCTCTTTGAGTTTGAAGGCATCCTCCTCGGTGTAGCGATCTGTGTCATAGCATCCCGAGAGAGGAAGGCTCAGACTTGAGGCGGCGACCAGTCCGAGCCGTTTTAGGAAAGTTCGACGACCTAGATTCGATTTCATTTGTAGGTTCATCATTCAGGTTTTACCCAGTAGTTTTGATAATCTTTCCATTCGTCGTCGTCAGTAACCCAGTTTGCATATACGGCGACCCCTCGGATGCATCCTGCATCACCGTCTCTTGATTCAAGGGCAGACCGAACCCCTAGGCTGGCTGTGCGGATATTTTCGATCTCTGGATCGGAGTAGAGCGGCACATCTTCGTAAGCAGGGATGCCAATGAGGGCCTCATGGCCGGGCGTGCTGCAGGCCCAATCAGCCATGAGATGAGTTTGGTGGCGGACGAAAGTGATGTATCCCTTTTTGAAGCTGAGGTTTGTGTCGTAGGCCATGACCACGGTTTGATCACTTCGTAACATAGTTTCGCGGTAATACTCCTCCGACCAGAAGCTGCTTTTGAGTGGGCCGACAGAGATTCCGAATGGACCCGCACGGGGTGTGGCTTGGCTGATGGTGAAGTTTTTTCCCATCCGTTGCCGAACTCGCTCGAGAAGCTCGAGATATCCGTCTTCAAAGTCGCGCATAGGCTCAAAGTCAAAATGAACGCCATCGAAACCTTCGTTGCGAAGCTGTTCAATCGAGTTTTCGAGGTTGATCAAAAAAGTTGGATCAGTCAGGTCGAGTTTGTCGACGCGGGCCCCTAGCCAAGCCAGCATTTGAAGTTGAGGTTGACTTTTTCTCAGCGTCTCCAGGCTAGCGCCGGCAGGGTGGGGGAGAGTTCCATCGGGGCCGGCTGGGCCGACATGGATAAAGACATGAGAGATGCCGTGTTTCTCAAGGTCTTCGATAAGTTCTCTTGAATCCTCGGTGGTAACGGGATCTCCTGAGCGGACTCCTAAGCCGGTATACCATTTATGGCCAAGCCAGAGACCGTTTTTTTTAAGATCGAAAGACGTGTTGGTCTTTGGAGACGGATCCCATGATAGGAAAGCGAATACGGCAAAGCCGATCAAGAAAACGAGAGCTACGGCGATCGGCCTTATTCCCAATTCGTCTCCGCACGGCAGAAGGCCGCTCCATGACCAGCCTACCATTCAGCGGCCTCACTCTCAATTCGCACTCTCAGACGGCTTTCGATTTGAGTTGTGAGCAGCTTCAAGAGGCGCATGCTAGGGTTTGCTCAATGACTCCCAAGTACGCGTGGTTTGGCGCCGCCTTCATCATTGGTCTCATTGCAGACCAAGTCAGTAAGTACTGGATCATTGATCGATTGCGTTACGGAGAGCGTGAGTGGGTGATCCCTGGGTTCTTCGAACTTACGCATGTAAGAAATCCGGGAGGCATCTTTAGCTTTCTCGCCGATGGTTCCGTTGAACTCAGGATGACCCTCTTCGTGGGGGCAGCGCTTTTGGCCATCGTGTTGCTCTTGCTTTTTCTTTTTCGACACGCTCCCGAAGAACGACTCCTCCCCATGGCTCTCGGTATGATCTTGGCGGGCGCGGTTGGAAACCTAGCTGATCGATTGATTCATGGGGAAGTAATTGACTTCTTGAATGTTCACCTTTTCGGGGGATACGTTTGGCCAACCTTCAATGTGGCCGATAGCCTGATCGTCGTCGGGACAGGGATTTTGATGATCGAGATGTTTCTGGCCGAAGAGCCCGAGGATTCTGATTCCGAGGACTCTCGGCGAGATTCAGTCTAGGGCCAGTTGCTTCCGCGGCATGTCAGAAAGGTCGGATACGTTCAGCTGGCATCCTCGTTTTTCGGGAGCGCGGAAGCCTTAGCGGCGAGTGACCTGGCTTTGGGCGCGCTGCCACCCCCAACCCAGCAGTCGGTGAGTGGTTCGGGGCATGACTCGAAGCAGAGCTGCTAGCACATAGGTTTCTGTGCAAATAAGGCCTCGGAGTTTTCCTGACTTCAATACAGAGACGATTTTCTGAGCGACGCGATCGGGGCTCACTCCGCGCTGTGAAAAATTCGTTGCCATTTCTTCTTGATTTAGACTTTCAGCGACACGCGCTTGGTCGACGATAGACGTTGCGATTCCACCCGGATGAATTGATGAAACTTTGATGGGTGTGTCTCTGAGTTCGTTTGAAAGTGTTTCTGTCCAGGAGCGAACAGCGGCCTTAGTAGCGGAATATCCTCCAAGACTCGGGATGCCCATGAGTCCCGCAAGGCTTGAAATGTTGATGATGTGACCTTCCTCTTCCTTCCGGATGTAGGGAAGGAAAAATTTGCATCCGTAGACGACTCCCCAGAAGTTGATTCCTACCATCCATTCAAGATCTTCAAGGCTGTTTTCTTCAATGTTGCCTGCAAGTGCAACTCCGGCGTTGTTGATCACGATATGGACGTGACCGTGAGCACTGGCAACGGCGTCGGCGAATTTTTTCATTTCGGTGGGGCTCGCCGCATCGACCAGATAGGTCGTCACTTTTGTTGAGTCACCGCCGATTAACGCAACCGTTTGAAGGAGACCCGATTCATTGACATCCGAAAGTGCGAGTTCGCAACCCTCTTTGGCGAGAGCCAGAGCGGTTGCACGGCCAATGCCACTTCCGGCTCCTGTAATTACAGCGACTCGATCGGTGAGTTGCTTCATTAGATTCATCCCCTGTTTGTTTCGAGTCAACGCTGAAATACAGGTTGAGAGTACACGATGTTGAATTCGATTTTAAGGAGGCGAGGGGTCGGGAGATAGGCTTTTCGTAGCAGAATCAGAGTAGGATCCCTGCGACGCAAGCTGTCATGAAAGTGGCGAGCGATCCCGCAAGAATGGATCGGAGACCGAGTCGAGCAACCTCTGGACGACGCCCAGGAGCCATTCCTCCGATGCCTCCAAGGAGGATGGCGAGCGATCCGAAATTGGCAAAACCGCAGAGAGCGTAGGAGGCGATGATGCGGCTCCTTTCGGTCAATTCGCCGTTGGCCATCTGGGCTCCGAGTTCTTGGTAGGCGATGAATTCATTAAGGACGATTTTGACGCCGATGAGCGAACCTACAGCGGGTGCATCTTCCCACGGGACGCCCATCATGAAGGCCAGGGGAGAGAGGAGGAATCCAAGGATGCCTTGAAAGCTGAGGTCAGGGATGCCGAGCCAAAGGCCCATTGCTCCGAGAATATCGTTGGCCATGTGGATTAAGGCCACGAAAGCAACAAGCATGGCTCCGATATAGGCGGCCATACGCAGTCCGTTTAGAGCCCCTTCGGCTGCCGCATCGATGAGGTTTGTATGCGCTTTTTCGACGGCCACGCCTGAGGGGGTGGCCGTTTTTGGAATTTCAGTTTCGGGAACGATGATTTTAGCGAGCAAAAGACCGGCGGGCGCAGAAAGTATGCTGGCGGTGAGCAGGTGCCCAGCGAATGCGCCGCCGCCTAAGATATTGACATAGGCGAGCAGGACAGAGCCGGCCACCGTAGCCATTCCGACGGACATTGTGGCAAAGAGTTCAGATCGTGTGAGGTTTGGCATGTAGGGCTTTATGACTAAGCACGATTCGATCATACCTACAAACACATTGCTCACTGCGGCAAGACTCTCAGCGGGTGATGTTTTCATGCTGCGAGTCAAAAGTGTAGACAAGGTACTTACGAAAACCTGAACAACGCCCAGGTGGTAGAGAATGCCAAAGAGGCTTCCCATGAAAACAACGATGGGGAGTACGCCAAGTGCGAACGAGAACCCTGTGTCCATGAGGTCGCCGAAAACCTGACGGGTTCCCGCGTTCGTGTATTCGAGTAGGCGCTCAACGACTTCGGAGACTAGGCTGAAGAATACGTCTCCGGCAGAGGTTTTGAGCAACGCGAGTCCAAGTCCCAGTTGAATCGAGACGCCCCATAGGACTGTTCGCCAGGGGAATTTCTTTCGATTGACTGAGGCGAGCCATGCGATGAACATCATCAAGACGAATCCAATCGCGGAGATGACTCTCGGCACCGATTCCTCCAAAGGAACTTCCTCCTAGCCTAGATGTGATTGAAATACCGCGGAGAGGTCTTGAACGGCTTGCTGAGGGGATGCGGCCTGGGTCATCGCCGAGATCACCGCCGCTCCCCTTGCTCCTGTCGAGAGTATTTCGTTCAGGTTTTTTAGCGTGATTCCCCCGATAGCGACCACTGGCTTGATTCCGGACAGTTGAACAATCTCTTCGAGCAGAGGGAGACCTCTTTGTAGGTAGCTCGAATCTTTTGACTCCGTTGAGAAAACAGGGCCAAAGGCGACGTAGTCTACGCCTTCCTCAAGTGCTATTCGAGCCTGATCGATCGTATGTGTTGAGCGGCCCACTTGGAGCTGGTTTCGAAGATGGGATGGGATGGACGCCGGCGGCAGATCTGTTTGGCCGAGATGTACACCGTCGGCCTCACACGCGAGCGCTAGGTCAAATCGATCGTTAATGATAAAAGAGATGCCAGTGTCGCGTGTCCATTGACGAATGTTTAGAGCCATTTTGAGCGTCTCTTTGTCTGTCGTGTGCTTCGTTCTGAGTTGCACCACGGCAGCCCCTCCCGCGCAAGCGGCCCGGGCTTGTTCCGCCAGAGTACAGGGCCAGATGGGATTATCGTCCACAAGTACATGCAGACCTTCTAGGGATGGCTTCCTTTGATCACTCCACGTTTTTTTCATGATTGGGAATGACGTGATGGAATTTCGATTTCAAGTTCAGAGATTTTTTTACGCAAGGTATTTCGGTTGATCCCCAAAAGAGCGGCTGCTCGAATTTGATTGCCATCCGTATGGCTGAGCACGGTTGTGATCATAGGTTTTTCAATGCTCTCTAAAATACGCGAATGAAGCTCGGGTGTCTCGCTCTCATTGAGGGCTTGCTTAACCTGCTCTGCGACGAGAGCGTTCAAGTTGTTCCCTTCTTCTGAGCTCACATCTTTTTTAGGATGGAGAAAACTAAAGTCGGAAGGGGAGAGGATGGGAGTCGATGCAAGAACGAGAGCTCTCTTTACGGCGTTTTCTAGTTCCCTGACGTTCCCTGGCCATTCATGTTCTTCGAGTGCTTGAATCGCCTCTTCCTCTATGGTTGTCTCAGTGTCTGTGAGTTCGGCTGCGTATCGAGTGACGAAGTATTTGGCGAGGGTGCTGATATCGTCGCGTCTTTCACGGAGCGAGGGGATTTGAATGGGGACCACTCTGAGTCGATAGAGCAAATCTTCTCTGAAATGCCCCGTTTTAACGGCGTGGTCTAGGTCGCGATGGGTCGCGGTGACGACCCTCACGTCCACATGAATCGGGTCTCGTCCTCCAACAGGGACCACTTCTCCACTTTGGAGGGCACGTAAAAGCTTGGCTTGGAGTGTGATGGGCATATCTCCGATCTCATCGAGAAACAATGTTCCACCCGAGGCTTCTCGAAATCGACCGAGACGCGGTGAGACAGCACCTGTGAATGCGCCACGTTCATGTCCAAAGAGTTCGCTCTCCAGGAGCTCTCCCGGAATAGCGGCGGCATTGACGGCGACGAAGGGGCGGTCTGACCGAGGGCTTGCCTTGTGAATCGCCCGAGCGACCAGTTCTTTTCCAGTGCCACTTTCCCCGACGATCAGCACGGGAACATTGCGCACCGCGACTTTTCCTACGACTTTGAATATTTCGAGAAGGGCAGGGCTGGTTCCCACTAACTGTTGTCCATTTGGGTAAAGCTCGTTGCCCGATCCTCGCCGGAGTTCTGAAATTTCATTTTGGAGTGATCGTACTTTTTGAATTCTTTCAGCAAGGGCAGAGACTTGAGCCAGGGAGAACGGTTTAATGAGGTAGTCGAGGGCCCCCATTTTCATGGCTTCGACGGCATTTTCCATCGTGTTCTGTGCCGTGATGATCACTACGGCGGTATCCGATCCTGTCGCTCTGAGTTGTTCGAGAACTTCAAGGCCGGTTTTGCCTGGCATCCTGATGTCTATGAACGCGAGGTCAAAATGAGTGGTTAACAGGAGTTGTGTCGCCCCTTCTCCGTCGCTCGTTTCGGTGACTGAATGTCCGTCGGCTTCAAGAACTTCTCTCAGGACGAATCGAATTGAATTTTCATCGTCTGCGACGAGAATTGACATTTTATGGGACATGGAATCTTGCATTTACACTATTTCTCCAGTGTTTTTTGAATAGGATTGCTTTTCAGAGGCAACTTAATGCAGACGCTGGCCCCTCCTGTGGGTCCGTGCCCGTCGATAATCAGTCGACCTCGATGACGCGATACCCAATGCTGGGAGACGGCTAGCCCGAGCCCTGTGCCCTCTGCCTTGGTTGTGAAGAAAGGTGTGGCCAACCGCTCCAAAACCGACTCTTCGATACCGGGCCCCTGGTCCTCAAAGAAAATATTCACGGTCGGGACGGCTTTTCCATCGGCTCCCGTCAGTCGGTTCTGTAAAGACATTCCCGTTCTGAGCGTGAGTCGGCCTCCCGTTTCGCCCATGGCTTGGATGGCATTGCGGGCGAGATTTAGAAATACCTGAGTTAGTCGAGAGGGGTCTCCCGCGATTTCTGGAATGGAGGGGTCAAAAACACATTCAAATTCTACGTTGGATGCAAGCGGTTCTGTGCAGATCAGTTCCATCATTCGGTTGAGCAATCGGTGCAAGTTCACGGATTCAATCGACAGCGCCTCGTCTTTTGCGAAGACCATAAGTTCGTCGACGAGAGAGCTGATCCTATCTACCTCTTGTATAATGAGGAGCGATGTGCGCTTGCTCCGTTCGTCGGAAACTCTTTTTTGAAGAAGCTCGGCCGCTCCCCTGATCCCACCGAGAGGGTTTTTTACTTCGTGAGCGATTCCTGCTGCAATATGGCCGTACGAACTCAGTTTTTTCTTTTGAGAGGCATCCTCGCTCATTTCCCGGAATGTTGTTCGGTCTCGGAGTACCAGCAGGACATCCGGTTCTTCAAGTTCATCTTTGTAGATGGGCGAAAGCGTGAGGTCCAAGACAAACTCAGGTCCCGATCGGCGTTCGAGAACAACTTCGCCTTCGACTCTCGCTCTTTGAGTCCTGACCACGTTCTCAAAGGCATTCAGAAGAGGATGATTCGCGGGAATCAGTGAAGCGAGTGTTTGCTCTGAATCCGTGTCGGGTCTGGCTTCGAGGATTCGGCAGGCCTCGTGATTGATCAGTTTGACCCGGCCGCTCTTAGAGAGAATCAGGACACCCTCAACCATCGCGTCCAGAATGGGCTGAATCGACTTGTTTTTAGTTTTTTTGGGGGGTGCCATGTGGGATTTTCGATACGTGAATTTTGCTAAATATTGCACAATATATAGGCAGTCTAGCGTCCTGGGGGGGCTCTGTCAGTCATGAGAATGAAGATTGCGACTTCTCAAATGACTAATTTCGGGTGTATGGTCTGGGCCGTGGAGTTGAAACAAGGAATCAGCGTCGAGGAAGCGAGTGGGCACATTCAGGCCGCCACGCCCGTCTTGGGTTGGGAGACGGTGGCGCTCGGTGATGCTCTGGGTCGAGTCGTAGCGGAGTCGATGATTTCGACTCGCGAGCTTCCTCCGGCCGATTGTTCTGCCATGGATGGGTACGCGGTACACAGTGCTGACCTCGTAGATGCGACGGACGCGGAGCCCGTCGATTTGTCCGTGGTCGAGGAAATTCCGGCTGGGGGGACTTCAGAGCAAAGGCTTCAGCCTGGGACTTCGGCTCGCATTTTTACAGGTGCTCCAGTTCCAAAGGGAGCCGACGCAGTCGTCCGGCAAGAGGATACCCACGTTGGGCAAGAGGGTCGCGTCATGATTAGGGTGGCGGTTCCACCACAAGAGAACGTCCGAGAAGCAGGTGAGGATGTTCGGTTGGGGGACTGCGTGATGGACTCGGGGCAATACGTAGGTGCAGCTGAAGTGGGAATGATGGCGTCTCTTGGGCGATCCATGGTGAGAGTTCACAAGCGACCACGCGTTGCGATTCTATCGGGTGGCGACGAGTTGGTTGAAGTAGATGGTGAGGTCAAAGGGGGTCGAATCGTCGCTTCGAATTCATACACTCTGATGGCGGCCTGTAAAATGCTGGGCGCAGATCCATTTTATTTGGGGATATCGTCAGATGATCCTGAAAGCGTTGAGAATCAGTTTAGGCAGGCCCTTCAAGCTGATTGTATCGTGAGTTCTGCGGGTGTGTCCGTTGGCGATCACGATCACGTTCGACCTGTGCTTGAGAAATTGGGATGTCGGCTAGATTTTTGGGGCGTTCGAATGAAGCCTGGATATCCGCTTGCGTTCGGTCGCTTTCAATCGGAGAGAGATTCTTTGAACGATGCAGGCCCACTTGTTTTCGGTCTCCCTGGGAATCCGGTTTCTGCTTTTGTTTCATTTGAGATTTTCGTCCGGCCTGCACTCTTGAGGATGATGGGTCGGACACGTTGCTTTCGGCGCACTCTTCGAGTCCGTTTGGCCGAGACCTTTCGGAAAAAAGCCGGAAGAATGCACTTTGTTCGAGTGAAGTTGAGCGAAAGCAGTGGCATCATCGAGGCGAAGAGCACCGGAAATCAGAGCTCGGGTGTTTTGAGTTCGATGACTCGAGCTGATGCACTTCTCGTGTTTCCTGAAGAGGCGACGGAAATGAGTGCAGGGGCAGAGGCTTTAGTTCAGCTCTTGAACGATGATCCATATTCAGAAAAGGGTTTGGGGTTTTAGCTCTGTAGTCCCGATTGGGAAATCGCAGGTCTTTACGTTCATCAAGTTATTTCTGGGGAAGCTAAATGCTGGATATTCCGCGTCTAAAAAGAATCCGCTTATCTCGCTATCCAGTTTCGCAACGCATTATGGGTCGCTTTCTTTGTTTAAACTACGAGTCCGTCCCAGGTGTCAAGATTCGTTTTGAAGGCACCGAAAATATCCCTGATGAGCCGTGTATTTTCGCGATGAATCATACGGATAGATACAACTACTTCCCATTTCAGTACAAGCTCTGGCGGATAAAAAATCGTTTCACGGCCACATGGGTTAAAGGGAAGTATTATGAAAATGCGGCCGTGGCTACGTTTATGGAGAAAATGAACCAGCTTCCCACGATCTCTCGGGGCTACCTCATCACTCGAGACTTTCTTGAAGTCTTAAAGCGTGCTCCGACATCGGAGGAATATTCAAGATTGCGTGACTGGGTCGATGAGAGCTATGAAATTGGCGCCACGGCACATCGAGAAGAGTCTTTTTGGGAGGGTTTGCCTAGAGCATTGTTCGATGAGAATCGAAATGTTTTAGGTCGTGAATTCCAACCTGAGAAAGAAACTTACCCCGACTACGTCAATGGGACTTTCCAGCTGATGATGAAGTTATTTGTTGGACTGAACCAGCAAGCACATGATGTGGGCCTCGACATCCTTATTTTCCCACAAGGAACTCGATCGAAACGACTTCTGCCTTCTCATACAGGGATCGCGGAGTTGGCTTTTTACCTGAAGTGCCCGGTCGTACCCATCGGCTGCAACGGTTCAGACCAAGTCTATCCAGGCTCAAGTCCTTTCGGAAAAAAGGGCGAATGTATTTATCGAATCGGAGAAGCTATTCAGTACGGCTCAATCCCGGAGTACAAACTCGATGAAGAGTTTGATCCCTTTACAAAGGAAGCAGAGATCAAGTTCGGTTCACACTTTGAAAGTTTTGCCGAGGCGGTGACCAGGCGAATTAACCCGTTGCTTGACGAGGCTTATCAAATGGACGATGAATTAAAATTGCCCGATGATCGAGAAGCCAAACGATTCGTATAGCCGCTCCCGTTTGCTCTGCTTCATTGACCTCGAATCCGATCGATAAGCTGGCTTGTTCTGATGTTTCGAATTTCGCGTAGGCGCTTGACTGTCCCTCCCCAGCTCTCAACTTCGTCCTTGCCAACAATCTCATCGATGTTCCAGTCGCCCCCCTTAGCTAAAACATCGGGCTTGAGGTCTCGAATAAGAGACAGAGGTGTAGTCGCTCGGAATGAGATGACCCAATCGACGCAAGCCAGACTGGCAATCATTCTCATGCGCTCTGAAAGAGGTATGACCGGCCGATTTGGCCCTTTTATTTTTTGAACGCTTGCATCGCTATTGAGTGCAACAACGAGTCGATCTCCTAGACGACATGCTTGTTCAAGAGAATGAACGTGCCCTACATGCAGTAGATCAAAGCATCCGTTTGTGAAGACGATGGATTCGCCGCGCTTCCGAGTCGCTCGAGTGATCTCGATCGCTCGAGCACGATTTAAGACTTTTTTTTCAGAGTTGGAGAATTTCATGAATCTTCTTTGGTGATGTTTGAGGCTTCAGGGAGCGCTTTGAGGATGGGTTTGGGGTCTAACTGTGTCTCTACTTTAGGTTTCTCTGGGGCTGATTCGTTTTCAGAGGGTGGCAGGTCTTGGGGTGCGACCTTTGTCTTTTCCGTTTGCTTCCCCACGGTCGGTGTTTTTTCCGGAGCCGAGGGAAGGGAGAGTCCTTCTTGAGGTGAAGCTATCGGATCTGGTTTTGTTTGCCCCTGATTGAGACTGCCGCCAGTGAGTACTGCGTTAAGTAAGGCATAAGGAGCCAGCAGTACATCCGGAAGATCTTCTGCAAAACTTTTGCCGCGCAGTAATTCAACATGAGGACGGTCGAAGGTTCCGTCGACTTGGTAGTAAGCGCCCACGAGCCCTTTTTCTGATCCGGGGAGAATCGCTTTGACGAGTGGGATTCTTTCCATAATTTGGCCGGCGCCCCGGAAAAAGAAAAGACCAAGAACCCCAATGATTTCGTTAGGGGGACGTGTCGCATCAATGGTTCCTGAGACATAGATTCGCACAGGTCCCTCGAGTTTGAAGTCATCTGTCGAAATCCGACCATCTTCTACTTTGAGCGTGCTTTTGATTGACTCAAAAGCAATCGAACCACGCTGCGCATACTCGTTGTATCCCTCACTTGCATGTGCAATTTCAATTAAGAGTGGAAGTTCATTCGTTTGAAGTTCTCCATCTCGAGCATCAACGCGGAATTGACCGGCAAGATCTGCGAGTAACGGAGTTTGCGGTCGCAGAGCACCTTTGAGTTCAGCCGAGAGGTGCAGTCGGCCTGTCGCATAGCCGGGTGAGAATCCAATAGTGGGGCCAATGCTTTCGACGTCTCCCGAAACGATCGAAAACCTAGACTCAGTTGGGACATGCTCTGGGTATCCTAAGTTGAAGTCTGCACTTCCGAGAAGCTTGCCAGAGGGTTTGAGATCTGACCGAATCTGGTGGAGTTCTAAGGTTTGGCCTTGAAGAAGGAAAAACCCACGAATGTCTCTGAATACCAGTCCGGACATATTGACCTCCGGAATTCGAAAACGGCCCGATGCCCACTTTTCACGTGTGGGGAGATGATTCGCAAGGTCTTCGTTAGGCGATCGCGGCGATACCGGTACGACCTCTTCTGGCTCTTGAGTCCCTGGAGGAACTGTAGGCTGATAGGCAGCTGTCCAAATCTCGAAGTTGAGGATGTTGGACGTGGCGTGCGTCCATCGGGCCTCTCCCCAGAAGGGCGCGCCGGCCCAGGTGCCTGTGTTGATTTCAAAGATAGATCCGCCAGGAATCTGTTTAATTCGGACCAGTGCGTCGCGAATAGGCCAGCGGAAGAGAGGGTACTCTAGACGCTCTATGTTTAAGATGAGCTCTGGACGAATCGAATCGCCTCGGGTGGGATCGCGGGAGTCGAAGTTAAAAAGAGCGAGAAAGGCCGGGATTCCAGAAAGTCCAGGAGGCTGCGAGTGCATAGTTCTATCCTCCTCCGGTGTGGCCAAGAGGTTTTTGAAATCGTGAATCTGAACATTAAAAGTGGGTAGAGGGTTTTTGTTCAGCAGTCCTGTGACGTTGAGGAGCGAGAATTCGTTCTCGTTTAACTCGACTGTCCCCGACAATTCATCTATAAGGCCGTCATTTCCTGTTCGTATCTGAATGTCGAACAAGTTGGCGGAAACTTTAAATCCAGGAGGAAGGAGGTCCAACTCCCTGCTGAGAAGTTGAGTCCAGATTTTCAGAGTCGCCGCTCCTGAGCCGTTGGCTCTTTGCAGCTTGCCCGTGTCGACTCGTCGAAGGAAATTTGAAAGTCCCTTCGACGTCTCCGGTGGAAAGTTTTGGATCGTATTCTTGAGTCCATTTAGATCGAGTCCGGTGAGTTCAGCAGAGAGGGTCATCTGGGCTTGTTCTGAAAAGGGACGTTCGATTTGAGTTCCGATTGTCATGACGACACCCTCATTTCGAATGAGGATTGGATCGATCGAGAATTTCGTGGGATCGATTTCCATGTGTGTAAAGACAGACAATTCATCTTGAGCGAATTTGATGTCATGGCTTTGATCGGGGATCTTAAAGGCGAGATCCCTAAATTGGCTATCGGCAGTGAGCGCGCCGTGTCCGAGTCTATGTGTTTCATAGTCCAGCTGACCGGTCCAACTTCCAGCGATTTTAGGTCTGCTTTCTTGTGATCCGAGATAGGGTTCAATGAGCTTCAGAGGGAGGTCGGTTGCGGCGAGCTTCAGGCTGAAATCTCCCGCTCCATTGTGTGTTCCTTCCGCTCTGATTGGAATTCGTTTAGATTCGGAGCCTTGTAGGAAAGTCGACAGCCGGAGGTCAACCACACCCGAGAGCCAATGGTGAACGATGCGTCCATTGAGCTGGCTGACAGAGATCTGGAGGAGTTGATCTTCTCCTTTGGAGATTGGGGTGAGTTCATCGACAACGGTGATGGTTCCATTCTGGACCTCGAAACGGTCAGCGAGAATAACGTCCGAGAGCAATGTTCGACTCACATCTTCGAAGGCGGCCAAGAAGTCAAGATTCTTATCCATCGGATTTGACACATCGACTCGATTTTTCTGTGCCAATGCTTCGATGGGGGGAGGCTCCCATCGACCCTCTGAGTTTCGCCAAATTTGAAAAGTGACATCGCGCAGAAGCAAACCCGAAAGCCTGAATTTTCCAGCGAGAAGGGCGGTAACGTCAATCTCTGCCGAAACCCACTCTGAGAAGAGATAATGAGTACTGGAGGATGATTGGCTCGGGTAGGCGCCGACATTTTCGCCTTCTATGAACAGGCCGCCACGCAAGGCGAGATGAACCTCGCCAATTTGGACAGGGCCTTGGAGCAGAAGCGCAAGCTGCTTTTCGGTCTCCTCTTTTAAGAACCTGTGTTCGAGAAGAGAGGAAATGAAGTAGCCCAGGAAAATGGCACTCAGAAAAAGCGTGAGCGTGAGCAGCGTCTTTAGGAGACTTCGGATCATAGGGTTTTTTTCTGGACGGAGGCCTTTACGAGTCGAGCCTTTCCATGGCTTTTGAGGGCCCTTCGTATTCGAAGGAAGTCAGTGGATTTCGATTGCGGAAACCCTGCATGCCTCTCATCGGCCCAGGGCCTCACGGGCTTGTGCCCCTCCATATATTCGAGCTCACCTACAGCTTTCACCTGATATTTGAGCCTCTTCGAAAGTCGGGTGACAGTCGATTTAACAAGATTGCATTTTTACTAAAGAATCGAGGCCTGTTATTCCGAAGTTAGTAAGAGCGTACATTTTCGCCGGGGTTCGCCTCGGATTGCAGGTTCTGACACAGTAGGGAGAAAGAAAGATGGATGATACGGAAGTTGTAGACGGAGAGCCCGGCAACCGGGTTCGAGAGCTTCGGGAGCATAAGCTTATGACACAGTCACAGCTGGCCCGTAAGGCTCAGGTTGCTCTAAGGACTATTCATAGCGTCGAGAAGGGTTTGAACTGTCGAATGGACACAAAACGCAAGATTTTGCTGGCTCTGGGCCTTCGCTTTGAGGATCGAGACCTGGTCTTTCCCCCACGGAAGCCGCTGAGTTTCATGCTCCCCCACTAGGGGAGGGCTGCTACGATCTGTTATGTTGAAATCTCATCAACAGACCCCTTTGCGGAGAGCAACATTCCGGATCGAATATCAATTCTTGCCGATGTCGCTGAGATCATCTCCCGGTCCCATGACTTAAAGGAGACTCTCGCGAATGTCGCTGACCTTGTGGCCAAACGCCTAGATGCGGACGTCTGTTCAATCTATCTGAGAGAGGCTCAAACCGAGTCGCTCATCCTCAGCGCCACCATCGGTTTGGATCCTGCGGCCGTCAGTCAAGTCCGACTTAAAGTCGGCGATGGCTTGGTGGGTTGGGTAGCCAGCGAAGGCGAGCCGATTGCTTTGGAGCAAGCTCGCGAGGACGCCCGTTTTAGATACTTCCCTGAAACAGGCGAAGAACGATATGCATCCCTCTTGGCTGCACCGTTAGTGGTTCAGGGCGGGACCACCGGCGTTCTTGTCATTCAGACGGTGGAGCCACGAACCTTTTATCAGGCGGATGTTGAGTTGATGCAAACTTGCGCTCAACTGCTCGCTCCTGTGGTGATTAACGCACAATTATTGGCTTTGATGAGTTTGGGCGAAGACGATCGCCCCACTGATTTTTCACCAGGAGACGAACTCGCCCGTGCCGCCGGAATCTCAGTCACTCCGGATGCGATCGATCAAAATGTAGAACTCGCGGGGATAGCCACGTCCCGAGGAGTCGCGATTGGGCCCGCCTACCGGTTCGGTACCCCCGTTGACTTGGATCACGTTCAGTACGAGCCAAATCCTTCGATGGTGGAGGAGAAAATCGACCTGCTTGCCGCATTAGAGGCGACCTTGAATGAGACGGAAGAGACTCGCGACACCGTCCGAATTCGCTTTGGTCCAGAGTTTGCCGCCGTTTTTCATGCTCAAATCCAAATTCTCGAAGACAAGGGCTTTGTTCAGAATCTCGAGCAGGCGCTTGAGCGTTATCGGAACGCATTTCTCGCGATTCGGTCCGTTTTGGATACCTATCGTCAGACCTTCGAACGTATCGAAAATGAATACTTTCGCGAGCGCGGGGCAGACATTATCGATGTGGGTCAGCGGTTGATGGAGAAACTCGTTGGTGGTCGTTCTGAAAAAGCGACCATGGAGCCGGGCTCGGTCGTGATTGTCGATCAGATGTTGGCGGGCCTCTTCGCACGGCTTGAGATGGACAAGGTTGTGGCCATTGTTGCAGAGCATGGCGGTTCAACTTCGCATGGGGCGATTTTTGCTCGCACCCTCGAAATTCCAGCAGTGACAGGTGTCGCTGGGGTGATGTCGAAGGTCACGCAGGGTGAGCCTTGCATCGTAGATGGTTCCACCGGGCGCGTTTACCTCGCTCCCGATGAGACATTGACTCGATTTTATCAGCATGCTCAGCACAAGTATGAGGTCGCTGTCGAGCATCTTGATGCAATGCGAGGACGTCCCTCCGAAACCCAGGATGGCAAAAGCATCACGCTGTCTGCGAATGTGGGTTTGATTAATGATTTGCGATATGCGGAGAAGCATGGCGCTCAGGGGATCGGATTATTTCGGACAGAGTTGCTTGCTTTGGCTCATCGAGGCTTTCCTAGTCAAGAAGAGCAGGAAGAACTTTATTTACGAGTTGTGACTCAGATGGGGTCTCGTCCCGTCACAATTCGGACGCTTGACCTCGGAGGGGATAAGGGCATTCCTAACATAGGTTTGTCTAACGAGGAGAATCCACAGTTGGGGCTTCGCTCGATTCGCCTGACACTTGAGAATCGCCGGGCTTTTGCGATCCAACTCCGTGCAATTTTGCGCGCGAGTACAAGTGGTCAAGTCAAGCTGCTTTTGCCGATGATCTCAAATATCGATGAATTGAGAGAGGCTCGAGCTTTGCTCGCTGAGGTTCAAGAGGATATGAATCGAAAGGGAGAGGCCTTCGACCCGGATATCCCAGTGGGTATCATGATCGAGGTTCCGGCTGCAGCGATTTCAGCCGACGTGCTGGCTTCCGAGAGTGACTTTTTTAGCATCGGTACGAATGATCTTACGCAGTACACGCTCGCGGTGGATCGGGGTAATGAGCGAGTCGCGCATTTGTACGACGGGTTACATCCAGCGGTGATCTCTTTGATTGATGCGAGTGTGAAGGCAGCCAACCGGGCCGGCATTCCAATCTCGATTTGCGGTGAGCTGGCCAGTAGTCCGTTGGCGGTGCCGATCTTGGTGGGGCTTGGAATTGGAGAGTTCTCCGTCGTGCCTGCAGCTGTTCCCTTGGTGAAGGAGATTGTTCGAGCGTTGGATACTCGCGAGGTGGCGCTGGATGCACACCGAGCTTTAACGGTGGCTTCAGCTCGCGAGGTGCGCCAGATTGCGTCCAGTCGACTTCTGGCCAGTGGGCTTCTCGATCATCCCGACATAGGAGATTGGCTTAGGGACGCGCTTGAGTCATAGCGGTGGCCTCGGTATCGCTCTCGGATTTTTTGAGCGCTTCAAGGGGCTGCCCTAATTCAAGAATCAAGGCGAAACAGCTGATGACAGAGATGACGGACGCCCAGTTAAATTCCGAGTACTGCTGATAGAGCAGAAGCCCATTGATATTCCAAAGCACGGCCGTCACGATCAAGATCACACCCATCCGAGGTCTCTGTGTAGCGACGAGAGCCGCGATGGCGAAGAACGAAAAGTAGTAGTTGGCCGGACTCACTAGGATGGGAATCAGCAATACGCCGGCTGCGGCAGCTTCCCAGTCTGCGATTCGTGCCATCGCTCGCCAGAAGAGAGCGATGAATAGGCCAATGAGTACTCCCTGGGTCAGATTTGAAAGTGTCTCGGATGACGGGAATAGCCATTCAGCCAAGGTCGATAGGCCAATGTCATTGCTGATGGGGGCATCAGTGAAGCGGCTCAACTTCATTGCGAATTCTTGATAAACTGAGAAGCCGTGTCCGGAGAACCAAGCAGCTCCAAGCGTGACAATGAGAAGAGTCGCCATCGCACCGGTCATAAACAGGATAGAGCGGGGCGGGATGTTCTTCTTTTGGAAACCTTCTCGAGTGGCATGAAGGAGATAGCCAAGGCCGAGAGCGCCCGGGAAAATTCGAAAGAGGGCGGATAGGGTCAAAGCAGATCCCGCTAGAGTGCTTTTACCTCTTCGTAGAGCGATGACCCCCCAGATCGCGGAAATCCACCAAAGGTGGCGCAAGAAGGCGTCGCCCACCCAGGTGTAACGCCACAGGGTTCCTGTCCCCCAAATCAGAGCGACTAGACAGGCCGTCTTAAGCCCGAAAGCCCAGAGTATGCCCAGCAGAGTGAAGAGAATGAGAATACGATCGATTCGAGCAAGCCAGTTGTGTGAGTCGTTGACGTTCAGTTTCTGGCCGAGCGCTCCACCGACTAATGTCCATGCTGGTGGCGGGTGATAGCCATGGTCTAGCCAGGTCGCTTTTCGGATATGGAGCGGCCATTTGTGCGAAAAATATTGGACTTCATCTCCAAAGGCTTGCCACCGTTCATGGCTGAAGCGGGAGGGACAATCTGTTCCCAAGGTGACAACCTCTGAAGTCGTTAGTGGCTCCATGGTTCGTAGATTTCTAACCGGAGTCTCTGCACTTCCCGTCGTCGATAATCCTCGTTCCGTGAGAGCATAAAGACTGCACTCATAGATCCCAAAATACCCGAGCTCAGGAAAGTATTTTGAGCCTAGGTAGTAGTGGAAGTTGTCGCTGGTCGCGAAGCCGCGGACGTGGCTGTACTGAAAGAACTGGTAGTAAGAAGCGAAACTGGCCATGGCCAGTAGGAGGAGGATTGTTGTTTGCATTTTTCGGGCGCCAGAAGAGGGTCGTCCGGGTGCGCTCCAAACCCAGAGGAAGATCACAAGTCCGAGTATCACGATGCCTGCTCGAATAACGTTCATCTGGTAGTCAACGAGGTTGCGTGCATTTTTGTTCGTTGATGGAGGGTCGAACTCGTTGAAAGAGTTTTCGGCCTGAACGCTAGGCAGGGGTAGGTCTACAGACTCAGCCATAGCGAGTCCTGCTCCTAAAATGACAAGCAATGTCAGAAGGGCGCAGATCAGCCGCACGATCCGACCTCCCTTGGTCTACCCGACCACATTGACGAGTCGGCCGGGTACGACGATGACTTTTTTAGGAGATTTTCCGTCCAGAATTGCCTGCACTTTCTCCAACCCGACAGCGAGTGCCTCAATTTCTTCTTTCGTTGCGTTTGCAGATACTTGGATTTCGCCGCGTTTTTTTCCATTTACTTGGACGACGAGGTTGAGTTCTTCTTCGCTAAGGAGTTTCTCGTCTACCTCTGGCCAGGTCTCATAGGCGAGGGACTCCTCGTGGCCTAGTTTTTGCCAGAGTTCCTCGGCGATATGAGGAGCCATGGGCGCCAGCATGAGACAGAGTTTTTCAGCGGCTTCTCTGGGGAGCGGTCCATCAGAAGTGATGTCGCGCACCAGAACCATCAGCTTTGAGATTGCAGTATTGAAGCGCATGGCTTCAATATCTTCGGTCACACCCTTTATTGTTTGCATGAGAATGCGTGCTTGATCGGGGGTCGGCTTTTCGGAAAAATCGTGAAGAGTCTCGACCCCTTCTTCTCCTTCTTCCTTGACGACCAGACGCCAGCAGCGTTGGAGAAATCTGTAAATTCCTTGGATGCCATCGGTCGACCAAGGCGCCGCTTTTTCGAGCGGACCGATAAACATTTCGTAGAGGCGCATAGAATCCGCCCCAAATTTCGAAACGACATCGTCAGGGTTAACGACATTTCCTCGGCTTTTTGACATCTTTTCAAGCACTCGCTCGAGAACGAGATCGGGAAATTCAGGGTGGCAAGGTTCTCCTGTTGCCCCGCTGTGAGCAAGATCTTTTAGATTAAGCCAGCGTGCCTTGACCGGAATCTTACTTGCGATCGTGACCGGCCCTTCATCTTTAATTTCGACCTCTTGAAAAGAGTAGACCGAAACATCTTGATGGGGGTCATCTTCGGTGTTGTCGTCGTAGTATCGAAAACTTTCTCCGAGAATCATTCCCTGGTTGACGAGTTTTTGAAAAGGCTCAGGGGTGTGCACTAATCCGATGTCATAGAAAACCTTGTGCCAGAAGCGTGCATAGAGAAGGTGGAGAACTGCGTGTTCGGCGCCTCCGACGTAAAGATCGACGGGCATCCAATAGTTCTCAGCTTCTTTCGACCAAGGTGCTTCGGAATTACTTGGGTCAGTGAATCGGAGGAAGTACCAACAACTCCCCGCCCATTGGGGCATGGTGTTGGGGTCCCTTTGGGCCATCTCTCCGGTCTCCGGGTCTCGAACGGCGAGCCATTCTGGAACGCGAGCGAGGGGTGCTTCAAAATCCTCTCCGGTTGGCTTAAAGTCGTCAAGTTCCGGAAGAGTAATGGGCAAGTCTTCTTCGGGGACCAGTCTAGTTTTTCCATCCGGTGAATGCATGACGGGGAAGGGTTCACCCCAGTAGCGCTGTCGACTAAATAGCCAATCTCTGAGTTTATAGGTGACGGTGGCTTCGCCGGTGCCGTTTTCTTCAAGCCATTGGTGGATTTTCTTCTTGGCGGCTGTCGTACTGAGGCCATTTAGAAAGCCCGAATTGATGGCAGTCCCTTCGCCTAGGAAAGCCTCTTCCTGGACATCGCCGCCTTGCATCACTTCGATGATGGGGAGGTTGAATTTCTTCGCAAAAGCGTGGTCTCTTTCATCATGACCCGGCACCGCCATGATGGCCCCGGTTCCGTAACCCGCCAGCACATAGTCCGCAATCCATACAGGGACCTTCTCATTGGTAGTTGGGTTTACGGCGTAGGCCCCAGTGAAGACGCCTGATTTTTCAGCTTGATCAGCAATTCGTTCTCGTTCGCTCCGGCGACGAGTTCGTTCAACATAGCGGTCTACTTCTGTGCGAGAGGCCTCAGTTGTTATTCTTTCGACGAGAGGGTGCTCGGGTGCGAGAACCATATAGGTTGCGCCAAAAAGCGTATCTGCGCGTGTTGTAAAGACTTCGATTTCGATCTCGGATGAGCCTTCGACTTTAAATTGAACCCGTGCCCCCTCGGATCGCCCAATCCAGTCTCGCTGCATTTTTTTGATTGGTTCGGGCCAGTCGAGACCTTCTAGATCTTCAAGCAGCCTGTCCGCATAGTGAGTGATACGGAGCATCCATTGCTTGAGTGGAAGCCGAGTAACAGGGTGGCCTCCTACCTCGCTTTTGCCATCAATGACCTCCTCATTTGCGAGGACAGTGCCCAGTTCGGGGCACCAGTTGACGGGGACTTCGGCCTGATAGGCTAAGCCGCGTTCGTGAAGTTTTCTGAAAATCCATTGCGTCCATCGAGTGTAATGAGGATCGGTTGTATCGATTTCGCGCGACCAGTCATAGCTGAAGCCGAGAGACTGAATTTGCCGCTTGAAATTATCGATGTTTTTACGCGTCGTGATTCGTGGGTGAGTGCCTGTCTTAATTGCGTACTGCTCAGCGGGGAGGCCGAAGGCATCCCAGCCCATAGGGTGCAGGACATTGAAGCCACGCATTCGCTTATACCGCGCGAGAATGTCCGTCGCGGTGTAGCCCTCTGGGTGTCCCACATGCAAACCATCGCCGGAAGGGTAGGGGAACATGTCGAGGACATAGTATTTCGGCCGATTGTGGTCGATTTCGGTTCGAAACGTCTGCTTTTCCTGCCAGTAGGCTTGCCACTTGGGCTCGATCTCAGAGGGTGAATAGGTCATAAGGGAAGGAAAGTGCCGGCAGGAGTGCCGATCGTCAACAGATGAAGGGGAAACTTGTCTCAGTTAGACTCCAGCGGTGGCTGAGACAGAAAAACCCTTAGTGGAAGTTTTCGTAGTTTCCGATGGAACGGGCGAGACCGGCATGGCGGCGGTTCGTGCAGCGATGCTCCAATTCCAGAGTCCTTGGACGCTGAAGGTTTTTGGAGACGTTCGACAGCCCTCCGATGCACGGAAGGTCATCGCCCGGGCGGCGGCCTCACAGGCTTTGGTGGTCTTTAGCCTTGTAGAGGCCGAGGTCGTCGCAGCTTTGCAGGGGGAGGCGCAAAAACAGGGCATTATGACCATTGACCTGCTCGGGCCTCTAATTGCGAAAGTGGCCCAACGCCTTCATGTTGAACCACGCCACAAGCCTGGGCTGTTGCACGGAATGACAGAGGAGTATTTCGCACGTATTGATGCCATCGAGTTTGCCGTACATCATGATGATGGCGCAAATGTGCGGACTCTGTATGACGCGGACATCGTCCTGACGGGAGTCTCCAGGACCTCAAAGACCCCTCTTTGCATGTATTTGGCCCAGCGAGGCTATAAGGCGGGAAACGTTCCTTTGGTTCCCTCGATTGATCCACCCCAAGAATTGGTGGAGCTTGACCAGAAGAAGGTTTTCGGTTTGGTGATTGACCCCGCCGAGTTAACGATCATTCGGCAAGCTCGATTGCGAGCGATGAATGTTCTGCCGACCACAGACTACACGGATATTGAATCGGTCCACGAGGAGATTGAAAGAGCGAAGCTCTTTTGCCGTCGTAAGGGATGGCAAATCATTGATGTGACAGGCAAGGCCGTAGAGGAAAATGCGGCCCGCATCATTGAGCATTATGAGCGACGTCGCTCGTAGTGTTTCTCATAATCGGCGAGAGCCAGACTCAGAAGCTTGGCCCACGACCGCTTTTGAAACGGTGGTGATTAGCCTTCAAGGCCTCTTTTGGCTTCGAGCTCTTTCTGTCGTTGAATAGCATCCATTTGATCTTGGGTGAGGAGTGCCGTGGCGACCTTCGGCCTGAAGATACTGTAGAAGGCAGGGACTACAGTTAAAGCGCCGAACATGTTAATCACCATCAGGATGCAAAGCATGAGCGCCATATCGGCCTGAAAGCGCAGGCTGGAGAATGTCCAGAGAACAATGCCTCCGACAATGGTGCTGGCCGTGAAAGAGACGGCCATTCCCGTTGTGCGGATGGCACGTCGAACGGCTTCGTCGATGTCTGCTGTGTCCGCGACCTCTTGTCGGATTCGGTCCACGATATAGATCGCATAATCGACACCGATTCCGACACCGACTGACTGAACAGGAAGGGTGTTGATGTTGAGACCCATCCCGGCGATGGCCATATAGGCGAGGGAAAGCATGGTGGCGGTGGCGATTTGCAACAAGATAATAAAGCCACTTGGAATCGACTTGTAAGTGATGGAGTGAAGAAGGAAAATGACAAGGAAGATCAAGATGATGTTCGCGACATGACTTCGCTCGACCTCATCGTCGATGGCGGCGAGGATGCCCATAAGCCCACCCGACATGACGAATTGGACACCTCGAGTCCAGGAATTCGTCTGCTGGTAGGCAGGGATGCTGTCGACAGATTTGATGTCTTCGACGATGAGATTGGTCGTGTTGGTAGCCACGGCACGGATTCCAAAATCTTCACTTTCCCACCAGTAGTCGATGTCTTCCAATTGCCAATCACTCAGAGTGTCCGGCCACGTAAAGACTTCTCCCTCATCCAGATCGTCAAGATTGTCTTCGTAATTTTCGATCGAACTCAGTCTGAAGTCATCCATCCAGTCAGGAAGGCTCTCGATGTTGCTAAATGAATTGACTTCGACCGGAGAGTACGAACCGTCGTCACTCCGGATCTGAACCGTGAGCGTTTGGTGCCGAGGAGGGAGCAGCGGGCCGAGCATGTAATACCACTTGTCCATCAAGCTGTTCCACGCGAAAAACCCGTCTTCAGGCGCGGCTTGGTCTTTGTCCAGTCGGACGATGACTTGTCCGATTGGGTTTCGCTTGATGAATTCTTCAGCGGCGATCACCGTTCTTCGAATCGTTTCGCCTTTGTGGTCGCGATAGAAAAATTGGATGTTCGCGTCTTTGCCTTCCGGGGAAAGGAAAGGGTCCATGGCGCCGGGCGCACCATTTGTTCTCATCTGATAAATCTGCTGACGAATCGTCGCTTGATCGTCGGAAATAAAGGACCATTTGGGGTCACCATAGTGATTCATGCCCCATGCCATGCGAAGAAGGGGCACAATGGAAATGGTGGCTCCGAGGTCTGTGTGCTTAGACATCCATCGTTCAAACTCTGACATTCTGAGAATCGGGAGGGCGTCTCCGCTGGCCTTTTCCCTATCGCCCTCAAGGTAAATCATAATCGAGTCTACCCCTCCGAATCGCTCTGCAATCTGAGCGGTGGCGACATTCCATTCGTGGTCTGGAAACAGGAGAGGTGTTCCTGGCTTGGCTTCTCCGATTTGGGAATGGTAGAGAGTGATGTAGGTGGAAACGACCAGCAAGAAGACCGTACCCACGCCAATGACATACTTCCATTGGGGATGAGTTGTAATGTTTCCAAGGAACCGAGTGAAGCTCACCATAAAAGCGGGCAAGAAGTGCTCATGTTCTTTAGGCGCGGGCAGGTAGCAGATGAGAACTGGGTGAAGAATCTCTACGGTGATAATGATGGAACTCACCCAGAAAGCCCCAAAAACGCCGAGGTCACGCATCTGCGGAATGGATGTCACCAGAATCACTAGCAGTCCAGCGACATCTGTGACGATGCCGAGCGTGCCGGGAACGATCAGCTCACTCATAGCCACCGTCGCGGCTTCGGTTTTGGCTTTGTCGGGGTCGCCCAACTCCGGGAGGAGCACTTCATAATCTTCAAAGAAGCGTTCAGCCATTTGCACGGTATGAGAGACGGCTCTGGCTGTGATGATTGTCGGGATCACGAGAATGAGGGGGTCAAAAGTGATGCCTACCCAGCCGGTGAATCCCAACCCCCAGATCGATGTGGCGAGCGCAGCGACCGCTGGAATTAAGACGCCGTGCCATCTTCGGAAGTACGCCCACAAGAGCACGAAGATCATGACGACTGTGAGAAAGAGAAAGAGTGTGATCTCAAATGCGTGAACCAAAATCCATCCGACAAGGACCGGGGCGCCCGAGATGTAAATCTTGACGTTTTCGGTTTCCTCGTCGGCTTTGATTTGTTGGACATGGTCGAAGACAGCTCGGTAAACCTCGCGACCGCTGAGTCTTTCATTCACAAAACCTGCGGTGATCAAAGCCCCTTTTTCGTCGAGGGAGACGAGTCGGCCGTAAATGAAGGGCGGGTTCTGGCGAACGAGACTGGCCACTTCGTTTGCTTCATCTTGGGTTTTAGGAAGCTTTTTCATCAAGACGCTGGTCTCGATGTCTCCATCCGCTTCCACCTGTATCACCCGAGTGTTGCCTGCGGTGACAGAGTTGATCTGATAGTGGTTCACCGGGTACGGTGGATAAGTTGAGTCGAGAATACGACGAATGGTCTCGGGTGAGGCGCCCGATTCATCGAGTTCATCGTAGAGTTCGTCGCGTTCATCGCTCTGGCTGTTGTAGCCCTGTCCATCAAGTCTTTGAGTGATGCGGCTTATTTTGCCGAGAACCTCTGGGGTAAAAATCGTGCCCTCTTCGACGACGACTGCAATGGCGACTGTCGAAGATCCTCCAAAAGTATCTTTAAATTTATCTTGTGCGTTAATGAACGGGTGATCGGGCCATTGAGCTCGCGCATTCGTGTCGATATTGACTGCGGGAAGTTGTTTCCAGCCAGAGTCAAAAACGATTAATCCGGCGTTGACGATTGGGAAAAGGAAGAAAAGGGTGAGTGCTATCAACGTTAAGAGAATCGGAAATTTCCAACGCACAACCGCTTCGGCAAAGATAAGTGTTCCTGATTTTCTCGGTGTATCCGTCATAAGATTCTGGTCTGCATTCTTTGCTCGTTCCAGTCGAGTGGCTGGCCGAGAAGTTGGATCATTGAACGAAGCGAAGGGGAAGTCGGGCAGAAAACACCCTTGACCCATCGGCCTTCGAAATTTGAGTACCGGTCACGGCCGCACCGATTGACTTTTTGGGCAATTGCTCGGCAGGGAAACGGTAATCGGCTGACCCTATAGGTCAAGTCAAGCGCGTTAAGATTTCGAGTGAGTTCCCCCTGCGGGATGATCCTTTGAGGGTGTATCCTGAGCGACTCAGAGAAAACCAAAGGAAAAGGATCACGATGAGTTCTCAGCTGCGCGTGCTTGTGACCGACACGATGGAAGATCTCTCTTCGCGATCCGGACAGGATCCGTTGAAGCCTTTGAAGGCGAATTATGATTGTCAGATTTGGTCGAAGCCGGAACGGCCAGGAAAAGCGGAATTGCAGTCGGCTTTGGAAGGTTGCCATGGTTTGCTGTGTCTGATTACAGACCGAATTGATTCCGATCTGATTCAGAGCTGCTCAGAATTACGAGTCATTTCAAGCTGCTCTGTGGGGGTGGATCACATCGATCGAGAAGCCGCGTCAACGAGAGGCATCCCCATCGGTCATACCCCCGGGGTGCTTACGGAAACCACGGCCGACCTCACTTTTGCTCTTATGTTGGCGGCTGCTCGTCGGGTCGCCGAGGGAGATACTTTTGTTCGCTCGGGAGGTTGGAAATCTGATCCTAATTGGGGATTGGCCTCTTTTGTGGGCGTCGATGTTTTCGGATCCACCCTGGGCATCATTGGGCTGGGGGGGATTGGTCGCGCGGTGGCGCGTCGCGCAGCGGGCTTTGGCATGCGGGTGATGGGTTGGTCGCGTACACCGGGTCCCGTAGCCGGCGTCGAAAGAGTGGAATTGCCCGAACTTCTCAATCAATCTGACTTTGTTTCCATCAATATTGCTCTGGCTTCTGAAACCCGTGGGCTCATAGATCGAGAGGCGATTTCTCGAATGAAGCCCGGTTCGGTCTTGGTGAATACCGCTCGGGGAGGGATTGTGGACGATCAGGCCCTGGCTCAAGCATTGGCCGAGGGGAGGTTGGCGGCGGCCGGTTTGGATGTATTTGCGGGTGAGCCGATCGGGCCGGAGCATCCCTTGGCCGCGCTCGATAATGTTGTGATGACCCCGCACATTGGAAGCGCGAGTCTGAAAACGCGTATGCGAATGGCGGAGCTTTCGGTGGAGAACTGCATGGCGGGACTCGAAGGGCGTCCGCTTCTCCGTTGTGCCAATCAAGCAGATTTGGGCTGAGGGTCTTGCTTAAGCCGACTCTGAGTTTTTTGGGGAACACCGAGAGGTCACCGTTTCAAGGTTGAACCCTGGAGAGCAGCGGGCCACAAAATCTCTCGGTTTTACGATTTGGGCGCCCGCGTGCGCGCAGCGCCCCGCCACTTGCTTGTCGCTCGAAACAATAAAGAGAGAGTCGGGGCAGGCAGATCGCCGGGCTCTTGAGACGAGGTAGTCGTCGGCCGAGGGGCGAAAAAGAACCTGGATCTGATCGGAGGGTTGCTCGCTCTCTGGATGGGGGTCTTCGCCATCGAAGACGATCCAGATCTGTGTTTGGTTCTGCAGGTCTCGGGTCGGATTGTGTTCGAGGGCGGTTTTGGGGCTCTCTGATTTTTTTTCGGCTCGTATTTCATCGAAATGCTGAACGCATTGGATTAGACGTTCGCGTCCTTCCGATCCCCACCAGCGCGTCTGAGAGCGCATTTCACCGGGCAATAAGGCCGCGTGCAGGACGTTGTAACCATCGAGGAGCCAATGTGAGCCAGAAGGCTCGTCGAGGGGCCGTTGCGACGATTCCTTCAAAGACGCGGGGGGTGGCCAGGAGGGCGGGCGGCTGGGGATATCGTCCATAGAGGTCCATTTTAGGGGCCGTGGGGCCGATCCGCTCGCCGCTCCTGAAACCAGTGTCAAAGAGCTTTCAGGGCCGCCGAAGATAGCCCGATGACGAAGATCAGTACGCCCCCTATCCCGGGTCCAAGGTTTTTTGAAAACCATTCTTCGACCTTCGTAGCGGCCCCTGTCTCCAGGCTCGCCGCGCGGGTTGGAGCTGAAGGCGTGATCGGCTGTGAGCGAGTTCTGTTGGCCTCTTTGTGGGCTTGGGGGGAGCGGGGACGTTCGGCTGAGCATGAGCGACGGGTGAGGGGATGAACGACATGAGGGGCTGGCTGGCTTCTGGGATAAGTCCGGAAGCTGAAGGCGGGGGACACACCTTCATATGGATCGCGCGAGTTTAAATCCATCCAAGGCCGGGCATCCCGGGTGGGGGAGGACAGTTCGGATGGCGTTTGTCCAGATCTGGCGGAAGTCTCTAGTTGGGCGGCGCCCGTCTGTATACGGTCTGTCAATGTCTCGTCTCCTTGCGCTCATGCTTTTTGCCGGTGGGTTGTGTCTGGGGCGGTTTATCCTTCGGGTGGATGTCAGAACGTGTGATTTAAGGGCTTCGTCATCGTTGGCTTGCTCGTGGCTCCCATATTTCCGGTTTGTGAGGGGATGATCTGAGGCCGACCCATCACCTTGATGCACCTATAAAGAGGTGGATGAGGATTAGACCCTTCCTTGAGTGAGATCGGCATGGGTCTTTTCGTGGGCGCTCTAAATGGCATTTACCGAATCTCCTCTCGCGGCCAGAGGCATTGTCAGGTAAAACTGTGTCTGTTCCGGTCACAGGGTGTCTGGGAATCAGCATATATTTCCGTTCCCCTAGGGGGGGCGGTGTCTTGTTGAAGTGTTTATGAGTGATGGTCTAGGCCGATTTTGAACTGGAAGACTTCGGTGAGACGGTTACGCTCGACTTGAGGGTGAAGAGTGAGACGAAAAGATCGGGGCAGGCTGCTCGGGTCATCTTTCACACCCCGTTGCAATTAGGTAAATCTCTCCGTCCGTTTCACGGCGGTTTTGAATTCGTTATTCCCGAGGTGTTCATTGATACAGGTATCCCGGCACGACATTGTCATCGTTGGTGGAGGTGGGGCCGGTCTTAGGGCCGCCATCGCCGCTGCAGAGGCCCACCCAGACGCTTCCATTGCTCTGGTTTCCAAGGTCTACCCCATGCGCAGTCACACGGTCTCGGCCGAGGGTGGTGCTGCGGCCGTGGCCCGGGATGATGACAGCGAAGAACTGCACGGCTTTGACACGGTGAAGGGCTCTGACTTTCTCGGCGACCAAGATGTCATCGAATACTTTGTAGAGCAGGCCCCTCGTGAATTGGCCTTGCTTGAAAACTGGGGCTGTCCGTGGAGTCGCAACGACGACGGGACGGTTTCAACTCGCGCTTTCGGTGGAATGACGACGAAGAGAACGTGGTACGCCACCGATAAAGTGGGCTTCCACATGCTCCATGCTCTTTTCCAGCACTCCATGCGCTTCGAAAATATCGTCCGGTACGACGAGTTTTTCGTGACCGAGCTTTTGACTGAGAACGGTGAATGTAAAGGAGTGGCAGCGCTTGAAATCCGGACAGGTGAATTTCATGCGATCTTGGGCCGTGCTGTTATTTTGGCCACGGGCGGGGCAGGCAAGATTTTTCCGTTTACCACCAACGGGACCATCAAGACCGGCGACGGGATGGCTCTGGCTTACCGGGCGGGAGTCGCGCTCAAGGACATGGAATTCGTTCAGTACCATCCCACCGGTCTTCCGGGCACCGGTATTTTGATTACGGAAGCCGCGCGAGGAGAGGGGGGATATCTCCGAAATGCGGACGGTGACCGTTTCCTAGTGGACTACGACTACGGGGTAGGCAATAAAGCTGAGCTTGGTCCTCGAGATATGGTTTCTCGAGCCATCATTCAAGAGTTCGAAGCGGGGCGGGGCATCGATTCGAAGGTCGGTCTTCATGCCGCTCTTGATCTGACTCATTTGGGCGAGGCCCATATTAATGAAAAGCTTCCCTTTGTGAGGGAGCTTGCGAAAACGTACATCGGTGTGGACCCCGTCTACGAGCATATCCCGATTCGTCCCGTCGTTCATTATATGATGGGGGGTGTCGATACAGATGTGAACTCGGCGACGTCCATGCCAGGGCTTTACGCTGCGGGAGAAGTCGCGTGTGCTTCCTTGAATGGAGCTAATCGCCTGGGCTCAAATTCCTTGACGGAGTGCCTCGTCGCGGGAGCTGTGGCGGGTCAAAATGCCATGGACTTCGCACGGGGATCTTCGGAGGGCAACGTAGAGCGTCTACGGGGCCAGGCTGAATGTGAATCTGCGAGAGTTGATGCGCTGAGGGGCAGTGCGAAGGGGAGCGAACAAATTTCGGGACTTCGTCAAGAAATGAATTCGACGATGGAAGAGGGTTGTGGGGTCTATCGCGATCACCCGAGCATGGCTGTAGCGGCCGAGAAGGCCCGTGAAATCCGACAGAGGGCCAGTGATCTCCATCTCACAGACAAGAGCAAAGTTTTCAACACCGAAATTATTGGTGCTATGGAACTGGTTAACATGGTTGAGTTGGCCGAAGTGCTGGCTGTGAGTGCAGCGGCTCGAAAAGAGTCACGTGGTGCTCACACTTGTCGAGACTTTCCGAAGCGAGACGATACGAACTTTCTCTACCACACCATGGCCTATCAGACAGAGGATGGGCCCCGGCTTGACAAGAAGGATGTGAAACTTGGCCATTGGGAGCCTCAGGAGCGAAAGTACTGATGACTGAAGCGGCGGAGATGATGCACGTCGAAGTGACGCGATTCGACCCTGATCAGGATGAAGTTCCAAAAGTTCAGGAGTATGACATTCCAATCCAGTCGGATTGGAAAGTGTTGGACGCGATTAACTACATCAAGGATGAGGTTGATTCGAGCCTGTCCCACCGTTGGTCCTGCCGGATGGCCGTTTGCGGCAGCTGCGGGATGATGGTGAACGGCGAGCCTAAGTTGACGTGCAAGACTTCGCTCGCTGACTACTCGGGGTCAATCAAGATTGAGCCTCTCGCCAATTTCCCGATTGTTCGAGACCTTGTTGTGGACATCGATGGCTTCATGGACAAGTTTCGGCAAGTCAAACCGTGGATTTTGCGGGCGAAGGAACGGGCCGAAGATATGGAGGCCTTGAACGAAAAGGGAACCTTTTCGCAAAGCCCGGCTGAGTTGGGTGCCTTCAAGCAATTCAGCATGTGTATCAACTGTCTGCTCTGCTACTCGGCTTGTCCGGTGGTGGCCAACGAGCCTGAATTTATTGGTCCGGCTGCCATTGCTCTGGGTCATCGGTACAACCTCGATAGTCGAGATGAGGGAGCAAGGGAGCGCAACGAGACCTTTAGAGGGGAAGGAACCGTTTTCTCGTGTTCCTTTGCCAACGAATGCAGCCAAGTTTGTCCTAAGAATGTGGACCCTGCGGCTGCCGTTAATCAAGCGAAATTGGGAGCCGTGATAGACTGGGCGAAGGGTCTAGTGCTTCCGAGAGAAGGAGCCTAAAGATGGCCGGTACTGCTCATCCTGAAGCGATGGCTCCGCCGCAAAAAGGTCCCACGCGGACGGCTCCTCCCCAAATGCCCGGAACGTGGTGGGGGGCTCCGCGAATTCGGACCTACTTGCTCTTTGGGGCCACCGGGATCGTTTACTTCATCGCGGGTACGGTGTTTCTGCACTTAGTCTGGCAACTCGGGAAGGGCCCCGAAGCCTGGGAGACGGCACTTTCGAGTCTTTCGCATCCAGCCTACATCGCATTTAATGCTCTAACTCTCGTCTCCGTAATCTTCGTCGGTGTACGCGCGTTTGGGGGAATGATGCCCAAGATGCAGCCGCGTACGGGTCCAATTCCAGTTCTTCCGGCCGGAACCGTAAAGGCCCTGATCTATGGAGTCTGGAGTCTGATGACGCTTGTGATTTGTCTGATCCTGGCAGGAGTGCTCTTCTGATGAAACATCTTCTCTTGATTTTGGAACCTGTCATCTGGCTGCTTTTCGGCGCCGGATTGGCTCTGGGTACAATGCTTCTGACCGGGTTTGTTTTAGTTGTGGGCTTGGCGATTCCCATGGGCATCGTTCCTCCCGAAGCTTTGAATTACGAACGGGCGTATGGGCTGGCCTCGAGTTTTATCGGTCGGGTCATTCTTCTTGCTCTGATTGCTTTGCCACTTTGGAAGGGCGCCCATCACGTTCGTTCCCTCGCCCTTGATTTCGGCGGAGCCGAACGGGATGGAGCAGTGGGGAGCCTGTTGTACTTAGCGGCCGCGGGCGTGAGCGTCTTGGGAATCATCGCAGTGGTTGGGCTCTAATAAGGGCAGAGGCCTTGAGTCAGAGCGGGCTCGCGGTGTAGGCGATGAGTCAGAAGCCCTTTCGGAGTCCATGTTCAAGAGACCTCCGGCAATCCATGCGCACGTGGATTGTCTCAGGAGTGGGTCTCACTCTAGGGGCACGCAAACTGAGTTGTTGGTTCGAACAGCCTTCGGCTTTTAGGCTCACATTCGGTTGATAGAGAGGGCGAGACTTCTCCCCGTGGAGCTGTTTTCAACCCCCTCCCCCTCTTTTTTTTACAGACATATTTTTAAAGGATTTTCGTCCTATTTGTTGACCTCCGTATGGCCGTGTCTAGACATGGAGGGAACACAAAAAGGAGATTATCAGATGACATTTCAGACATTGATTCAGCGTCAACCCATGCGAGGCGCGACCGCGGCGATGCTCGACGCGGAGAGAGCGCTTCGTACCTTTAACCGCAACCAAGCAGGGACGAACCGGCTTCGAGTGGGAGCGTGGGGGCACCCGGCGCCTGTGGTTCAGGCGGTAGAAAATGAAGGTGAATTTAAGGTCACCGCCGAGCTTCCAGGGTATGCACCGGAAGATGTAGAAGTCTACGTCGAGGATGGAGTGCTGAGCCTGAAGGGCGTCCGTTACGCAGCCGACTGGTCGGATGAGTTGACCGAGGAAGAAAAGGATGCGAAAACAGATCACTTCGAACGGCGCATTCGATTCAATACGGACATTGACGAGGAGAAGGTGACAGCGAAATGTAAGAATGGCCTTTTGGAAGTCGTTGTCCCGAAGGCCGTGGAGCCAAAGCCGGAGGTCCGAACCATCGCCGTACAGGCGGGATAGTCCTTTGAGTGACGGCGAAAACGAAGGCCAACAAAAGAAGAGCGGCAGAACAGAGATTCTGCCGCTCTTTCTTTTTTAGAGCTTTTATCTTTGTGGGCTTCTTGTTGGTTTACCAGTCCGCTTAATCTTTCAGTATCCTCTTGCGAGGGAGTCTTAGAAACAATCAGACGGCCCTGGGGCCACTGATCAAGCAAAGGGATAGATCGAGATTGATGGACAGACGAGAACGGATCGAAGAGAAGCTCAGAGCGGACCTTGATGCTCTTCATGTTGAGGTCGTTGATGAGAGTCATTTGCATGCCGGCCATCCAGGTGCGCGATCCGGAGGAGGACACTTCCGAGCCACCATCGTTTCCAATCGATTCGAGGGCCTGAGTCGCGTAAAGGCGCAGCGCTTGGTCTACCAAGTTCTCCACGAGGAGATGCAAGGAGACATTCACGCGTTGTCCATGACCACCTTGACGGAAGCAAATTGGCCCGGGCCATCAGATCCCGGCTGAATCGGTTAGGAAAGAAAGTCTCTGAACCAGCTTTCGAGGTTCACTGTAAATCCGGCTGCATTTCGGTGGCCGCCGCCGCCGAGTTCACTTGCGATGCTGCCTACGTCAAAATCCCCGATGGAGTAGAGGGTGGCATGCACCTCGGTTCCCTCGATGCGATAGACGCATCCCCACGGCTCATTGAACTCCTGTCTCTCCGCTAACGCATGACCGATGGCACTTCGCTGCGTTCGCGAGTTGACACCCTCAACTCGTCGGCCCGCGACGTTGAGAGGACTGCGGTGGCGGACGGCGCGCTTCACCTCCACACGATGAGTGCGAACGATTGAGGCTCCCTCGGCCACCAAAGATGAGATATCTCGATCGGCAAGTTCATCCCATGTCTCAAAGTCGTAGGCGTAGGATCCGATGGCGGAATTGACCGCTTCTGAATCCGGTAACTTCCAATTCCAGAGGTCCTGATCCTCGACGTATTGGAGCAGTTTAGGCGCCTCTTGGTGAGGCATGAAAAAATCCCAGGCCAGCATGGCGCCCGACTTTCTCATATCGAAGTGGACGAGATGGCCTCTTTCGGCCAGTGCATCCATGAGTTCAGAGTCGCCCAGAATACGTTTCTGATTGGTGACATGGTGGTCCAGAATAATAAGATGAGCCGCCGAATCGGCTAATTCTTCCAGTTCTTGAATGGATGGCGCGATATCTACGAAGGCGAGCAGAGCGCCTTCAGCGATACGAGGGTCAAGTCGGTCATCGTGCCCACGTGGGATAAACTGACCCTCTCCCTGCCAAGCCTTTCGGGTGGCCCATGCGGCTCCAAAGCCATCCGGACATCCCGCGTGATAGACGCAAACTTGCTTCATCGTCTAATACTACCGCAGTCGACGCGGAGGTCCGAGCTTTTTCTATTTGAATCTTTTGTGCAACCAATCGAGCATAATTTGATTGAACTCTTCGGGCTTTTCTTGCTGGGTCCAATGGCCGCACTCTTTGATCATGATGGTTTCAAGATCGTCGCAACGAGAAGGCATATCCGCCGCCATCTCGGGGCGGAGAGCGAGGTCCCATTCAGCTGTAATCATGAGAGCCGGATGCGCGATCTTCTGCGTTCCGATGTTAGGATGGCGTTCCCAATTCCGGTCAAAGTTCCGATACCACGAGATTCCTCCTCGAAAGCCACTTTGCTGAAAGCTTCGGGTGTAGAATTCCAGTTCCTCTTCACTCAGCATGGGCTCGGCCGTGGCAGGCATTTCGGCGAGCCGTCGGAATGGGTTCATGTCGCCTCCAGAGGCCGCTACTTGAGCTGCGACTTCCTCAAGAGGGAGAGCTTTTCGCATGAGACGGTCGAAAACCAGGCGCGGTTCGTCATCGAGGACAGCTTCAGCGACTCCGGGTTCTTGAAACCACAGGATATATATTTTTTCGGGATCTCCTCCAGAGGCCAATCCAAGCAGTTGAGTCGGAGGCATGGGGGTTCGGGGGAGGTAGGGCGTATTGACGCCGATGACTCCGGCTGTTCGTTCCGGGTGTAAGACGGGCATCGCCCAAGCGACAAAGCCCCCCCAGTCGTGACCGACAAAAATGGCTTTTTCGATCTCCAGAGCATCTAAAAGCCCCACCATATCTCCCGTAAGGTGCTCAATGTCATAGGCGGTGATGCCATCGGGGCAATCGCTGGCGCCGTATCCACGTTGATCTGGCACGACGACTCGAAAGCCGGCCTCCCGGAGCGGTTCGAATTGATGTCGCCAAGAGTAGGCGAGTTCGGGAAAGCCATGACACAGCACAATGGCGGGTCCTTCTCCTCCTTCGTGAACGGAGAGTTCGATGGCCTTTTCAGGGTCGGCTTCGCCCAGCTTGAGGGGCGGAAGCTTAATTCGGCGAGGGGAGGGAAGATTCGACATGGGGGCTCCTTTAAGGTCGATGCGAGTTCAAGGCCAGGAAAGGCATGGGATCTGGCTGTGCGGTACGATAGGTCCTTCCAGCGGAGATCCCCAATCGTGCGACCCGTCCAGGATAATGTAGTTGAAGCCGTGTCTCTCGAATGGAGAGAAATTTCTCTCGCCCATGGCGATATTCTGCAGGCCTTTGTGCACCTTCGGAAGCAAGCTTTTCCTTGGCTATTGGACAGTGCCCTCAACGAGCACGGCTTGGGGCGATTTTCGTTCGCGGGTTCCGACCCCTATGCGGTTGTTCGAATCACAGACCAGACGATTGAAGAACACTGTCGTCGTGAGGCCCGTGTGGGTTCTAAGGTGGGCCATCGTGTTTTTAATTCGGATCCTATGGACTGGATTCGAGACCGAATCCGACCTTTTCCGGATCTGGGAACAGACCTTCCGGTTGAGTTCCCCTTTTTGGGCGGCGCGGTGGGGTATTTGGGGTACGAATTTTGTGAGGACTCAAGGCCGGGCCGCACTGGTGATCACGGTGCGGAAAGCGGACCGGCCGATTTTGCAGAGGCCACGCTGTTGTTCGTAGATCGAGTATTGGCTTTTGATCACCAGGCGAGTCGGGCTTTTGTTCTCGGCATTGGATTTGACTCCATTCTTTCTACAGCGCAGAGAAGAGCGGAACATGCGGTTGATGAGATGTTCGCTCTGCTGGAGGGTTGGATAACCGCGCAAGTTCCTCCTGCTTCTTGTGATGAATTGACGTCGAAAGATCGAGTCGACGTTCTATCAACTCAAGCGCCCTCTCGACTTGATCTTCAGTTGGATGAGAGAGAGTATAGACGGCGTGTGATCACGATTAAGGAAGAGATCCTCGCAGGCAACGTCTATGAGGCGAACCTCACAAACAGGATGACGATGCCTTTCGAAGGGGATCCATGGGCGCTCTATGGTTCTCTGCGTCGCCTCTCCCCGGCACCTTTCGCTTGCTTCATGGAGGTGCCCGATGGAGTCATTGTTGGAAGTTCGCCCGAGCGTTTTTTGAGACTTTCCGCTCAGGGTGAGGTTGAAAGTCGGCCAATCAAAGGGACTCGTTCCCGGGGTTTGACGGCAGAACAGGATGACTTACTGAAGCAAGATTTGGTTTCATCGGAAAAGGATCGGGCTGAAAATTTGATGATCGTTGACCTTGTGCGCAATGACTTAGGTCGAGTGTGCAAGATAGGCAGCATTCGAGTCCCAAATCTGATGGGCGTTGAAAAGTATGCGTCGGTCTTTCAGCTGGTTTCGACGGTGACCGGGCGTATTCGCGAGGATATGGATTCAGTGGATCTCATAGAGGCCGCGTTTCCTCCTGGCTCAATGACCGGTGCGCCGAAAATTGCCGCGGTTTCTTTACTGAAGACGTTGGAGCCGAGTCGTCGTGGAGTCTATTCGGGTGCACTTGGGTACTTTGATTTGCGCGGCGGTTTGGACTTATGTGTTGTGATTCGGACGATTCTGATCCAGAAAGAGCGCGCGTGGATTCAGGTCGGTGGTGCGATTGTGGCCGACTCAGATCCGGCCGCGGAGTACGCCGAGACACTCGACAAGGCGCGTGCTTTATGGGCTGCGCTTCTAGAGTCGGATCGAGAGTTCGATAATGAGTCTAAGGACGAATGAGTGAGTCTCCCCTGGCCGCTGATGAACTTTGGATCTTTGGATACGGATCACTGATTTGGCGTCCCGATTTTTCTTTCGAAGAAAAGTGGAATGGCTTTATACGGGATTACGAAAGAAAATTTTGGCAGGGCTCAACCGATCATCGCGGCGTTCCCGGTCGCCCGGGCCGTGTAGTGACTTTAATTTCTCAGCCAGGGGCGATTTGTTGGGGAACCGTATATCGAGTTTCCTCTGCAGACGAAGACGCGGTTCTCACTCGCTTAGATGATCGAGAGCGGGGTGGGTTTGAGCGGACGACGGTGACCGTCCATCTCGGAAAAGAAGAAGAGGCCTCTTGTGCTGTCTCGGCCCAGCTCTATCTGGCTCAACCGGAAAATCCCGAGTACTTGGGCAGGGCCTCGATGGCGGAAATTGCGGATCAGGTGTGTTCTTCCCAGGGGCCTTCGGGTTCCAATGTTGAATATGTGTTGGAGTTGGCGCGGGCGATTCGTGCCATGGGCGCACAGGACGAACACCTTTTCGCTCTAGAGAGTCGAGTCAAAGCCAGGGTCAGTCAAATCAGAGAAAGGCCTAATGGGGCGGGCGGGTCGAAGGTTCAGCGCTAAGCTGCGCGTATGTCAGGAACAGTGCGCGTCAGCAAAGAAAATCAGATAGGTCAGATCGTATTCGATCACCCTGAGCGTCGAAATGCCATTACGGCGAAGATGTGGGAGTTAATCCCCGAGGCAGTCGCGGAACTCGAGGCCGATTCAGAGGTCCGAGTGGTTGTGATGCGGGGCGCCGGGGAGGTGGCTTTCGTGTCCGGAGCCGACATCTCAGAGTTTGAGTCCAATCGAAATGGCTCCACGGCACGTGAATATGATGTTCGCAATGCACACGCCTTTTCGGCTCTGGCCCGAATTCAAAAACCACTGATCGCTCTGGTGCATGGATTCTGCGTGGGAGGCGGTTGTGCCATCGCTCTCACCGCCGATTTACGTTTTTCAGCCGAAGACGCTGTTTTTGCGATTCCGGCGGCACGACTTGGCTTGGGGTACGGGGCCGATGGTTTAGAAAAGTTAGTTGGGGTGGTGGGACTTGCGGCGGCGAAGGAAATTTTCTTTACGGCTCGGCGTTTTTCAGCCGAGGAAGCGCTGGGAGTTGGCCTGGTGAATCGTGTTCTCCCCAAAGCCGAACTGGATCAGTACGTGGCCGAAGTGGCCCATCAGATCAGTCAGAATGCACCTTTGACTCTTAAGAGCGCCAAGCTGGCATTGGGTCATATCTCTCAGTCGAAATCCGAGTCGGGAGCTAGGGAAATCGAAGCTTCGATTGCGGATTGCTACGAAAGCGAAGACTACGAGGAGGGGGTGCGCGCCTTTCTTGAGAAACGTCCGCCGGTCTTCAAGGGGCGATGATCTAGACTGTCCGCGGGTTGGGTCGCAAAAATCTGTCTGACTTTGTCCCCGATAAACCAAGCCCACTGGATGATCTTCAGCATACAGGTGTGCCCGAAGAGCATGTTCAACCGACCACGTTCCAATCATAATCCTTGGAATGCTCTTGCTCACGCCGAATTCGCGGTAGGGTCCAGCGTAGACTTTGCCTCCTTGGGTGTGAGCCCTTGGGGTCTTCTGGACTGGGATTTTTTTCGTCTTTTTGCGGTGTCTAAAATCTCCCAGGCGAAGGGGCCCATAAGAGTGGTTGACCTTTGAGTTCGCTACTCTCTCGACAGTCCATGTTTAATGTTTAGGAAGGCAGAGGTGAGGGGCATGAGAAACTCCCACTTTCTGAGTCATTTGGCTTTCGCCTTTACGTGTCTCTTCGCGTTTTCCGCGAAAGCCGAAGCGGTTAAAAGTCTTCTCCCGAAGGCTCTTTCTTTCGACGAAGTGATTGCTTTGACGCCCCAAGAGATCGACTCAGCTCGATTCATGGCCCGGGCGAATTCCGCTCTCGACCGAGGAGAGCTTGATTTGGCTGAAAAGTGGCTTGCGCAGAGTCAGGAGGCTCCGATTCTTTCGGATCACTTGATGTTTCAGCAAGCGCGCCTTCTCGCGGCCCGTGGGCAACACGAAGCTGTGAATCAAAAAGTTCTGGATGCCCTCGATCGCTTTCCGGAGACGTCTCTTCAATCGAGGCTTGCCGCTCTACGCGCGCGGTCTTTAGTTCTATTAGGCGAAGAAGCAGAGGCTCAAGTCGCTTGGGAATGGGCGCTGCAGGGGAGCGATGACCTTAGTGAGCGGCGAGAGTGGCTGCTCGCACTGTCTCAGTCTCTGGAGCGTACACGCCGGTCGGGTGAAAGTTCGGGCGAGATGAGTCCGTCGGCGGAAAGTCTGAACGTGGTTGTTCTGCCCACAGAAAGGCCCATCGAGGAAAGAAGTGCTGCACAAGAGTTGGAGGTGGCTGAGGCTTGGGTCGCTCAGGGACGCAGCAAGGAGGCGATTGAGGCTTACACCCGGGCGCTTGAGGGTGAACTCTCAGAGGACGATCAAGCAGAAGCTCAGTTCGAACTTGGTCGAATTTTTTTTAGAGTTCGGGAGTATGACGCGGCCCGCGCTATCTTTCGGTCGTTGGACCCGGAACCGCGAGCGACCCTTTATTGGGCTCGCTCTTTAGCACGGATGGGTGAGATGGATCGTTCCATCGAGAAGTTTGAGGCTCTGGCTTCTGGTCCCCATTCGGAGTCGGCCGACCATGCGGCCTATCTCGTCGCCACTCTCCACGAAGATCGAGGCGATTATGAGGCTGCCCGGGCTCACTACCTTCGTGTGACGAAAAAGTCGGAGTCCGAAGACCGAAAGAATGCATCATTGTGGAACCTGGGTTGGATGGAGTTTAAGGCCGGTGATAACGAAGCCGCCCGATCTAGGTTCGCCGAAATGATCGTGGCTGAGCCCTCTCAGGTGGCTGCTTTGAGGCCTCGGTATTGGGCGGCTCGTGCGGCTTTGCGTTCACGATCCGCTCCCCTCCGGAGAACCGGTCAGGCCGAGATGCTCTCTTTGGCGATGGATTGGCCTCTCTCTTATTACGGCTGGCGAGCCCAACAAAGACTGAGTCGGAGCACTCCTCTGGCTCGGGCAGACAGAGAGCCCGCTTTTTTGCAGAGTCCAAAGCCAATCACGAGCGAAGCCCACCGAAGGATCGCGCTCTTGACTCTTTCGGGTTTTAACAAGAGTGCTCGGACTGAGTTGGACTCACTTTCTCGTGAGGCCGCGAGCCTTGACGAGAGGCTGCTTGCGGGACATCTCGCCATCGAGCTTGGAGATTATCACACAGGCTATCGCCTCATGGCGCAGGTTGACGCCGAGCGGCTCGGGGGCGGGTTTGAGCCCACGCATCAAGCACTCTTCTGGTTGGCTTGGCCTCCGGCTTACCGTGAGGCGGTGATCAAAAGCTTGCTCTCTTACGGGAACGTTGAGCCCGAGCTGGTTTGGGCCATCATGCGCGAGGAGTCCGGGTTTAGACCTGCAGTGATGTCTTCAGCCGGCGCCGTGGGTTTACTCCAACTGATGCCTGAGACGGCTGAAAGTACGGCTGAGCGTTTTGATCTGAAGGTGGCTGCGGATGTCGAGGCGTTGCAGGTCGCCGAGGTCAATATCGAGTTGGGTGTGGCGTATTTATCGTATCTTTCGGAGCGTTTTCCTGACCGGATGTCAGCCGTTATTGCGAGCTACAATGCAGGCCCTACGGCCGTGGCTCGTTGGCTCGAAGGAGAGGCCGCGACCCAGGAAGATGATGAATGGGTTGAAGAAATTTCGTATTCTCAGACTCGTCATTACGTAAAACGAGTTCTGCGAAGTCTGAATGCGTACGAAAGCTTATATTAGGGTCGAGAGCCGCCTCGGTTTTGCCTTTGACGTTGGTGTATGTTTTCGTCGGTCGGGTGCACTGCTTTCATTTTATTTTGTGAACCAAGGAGTACGGAATGGGACCACTTAAAGGAATTAAGGTTTTAGAGATTGCGAGCATTGGTCCAGGACCCTTTGCTGGAATGATGCTGTCCGATATGGGAGCCGATGTGGTTCGCGTTGATCGCGCCGATCGGGCGAAAGGCGGAGATCCGGCGGCTCCCCCCAAAGATGTACTCGGCCGAGGGCGGCGAAGTGTGGCCATTGACCTCAAAAAGCCAGAGGGGGTCGAGTTGGTTTTGCAGATGGTGGAAAAGGCAGATGTCATTATCGAAGGATTTAGGCCAGGCGTGATGGAACGCTTGGGGCTCAGTCCCGAGGCCTGTTTAGAGCGAAACCCAGGAATCATTTTCGGTCGGATGACGGGTTGGGGGCAAGAGGGCCCCCTGGCGCAAACGGCCGGTCACGACATCAATTATATCGCTTTGACAGGGGCTCTGGATGCGATTGGTCGAAAGGGCGAAGGTCCGATTCCGCCCCTCAACCTCGTGGGAGACTTCGGCGGAGGGGGCATGCTCCTAGCGTACGGGGTTGTTTGTGCTCTCGTCGAAAGAGGTCTTTCGGGCCGTGGCCAGGTCGTAGACGCTGCGATGGTTGACGGGGCGTCATCGCTTATGGCCATGTTTTTCGGCTTTAAAGCGATGGGAGCGTGGGATTCGGAGAGAGGGGTGAACCTTTTAGACACAGGCGCGCCCTTTTACGACGCCTACGAGACGAGCGACGGGAAGTACATTTCAATTGGGTCCATCGAACCTCAGTTCTACGCGCTCTTGCTGCAGCATTCGGGTCTCGGTGAGGAAGAAGAACTGCCGCATCAGATGGATCGAGAGAAATGGCCTGACATGAAGAATCGTTTGGCGGAGATTTTCAAGACGAAGACACGAGAGGAGTGGTCCGAAATTATGGAAGGGACCGATATTTGCTTTGCGCCCGTCCTCACCATGGATGAGGCCCCCGACCACCCTCACATGCGCCATCGGTCTACTTTTGTAGACCTCGAGGGCGTGACACAGCCTGCTCCGGCTCCTCGTTTTAGCCGAACGGAGGCGGAAGTGATTCGGCCGCCGGCTTTCGCGGGGCAGCATACGGATGAGGTTCTAGAGAGTTTTGGCCTCAGCGACGACGAAATCGGGGCTCTGCGGAGCCGAAACGCGATCGTATAGGGGACAGGCGGCTTTACCTGGAGATTATAAGGGCGGGGTTTGCTTTGATCCGGGCGAGATGAGGTCTCGGGATGTACAGTCCTTAGTGATCGTGCTGCTCGTTATTTGAGTGATTAGACACTTATTTTTGAGGGGAAATCGTGAATCCGAAATTGACTGCTTTGCTGGTTGTCGTCCTATTCTTCTTGGTCTTTGGCCGCCAGTTTTTTCATCAGGTTCCGGCGGGTCACGTGGGCGTGGCGACGTTCTTCGGAGAAGTTCAAGAAAAGGCCTATCCCGAAGGCCCTCATTTTCCGGTGAATCCGCTTTTGACGTGGTACGACATGGATGTTCGAGAGAAATCCACGAAGTTAACCAGCGTTGAGGTCCCCACACGAGATCAGCTTCTCACTAAAGTTGATCTGAGTATTCAATACAGATTGGACGGCTCTCAGGCTCCTCTCATGTATCGTGAGACGGGTGACGAGAGCCAAGTCATTCAAGTGCACTTGATTCCTAAGGTTCGCTCACTCGTTCGGCAGGTGGGCACGCGAATCGACCGAGCAGAGGATTTCTTCCAGGAAGATACTCGCGATCTTCTCGCCAACGAGGTTCAGACAGGCTTATCGGAGTATGTCGCTTCGAAAGGGATCCTGATCGAAGAGGTGCTTGTGAGAGGAATTAACCTTCCTCCAGTGCTCGCCAATGCTATTGAACAAAAGAAGGAGAGAGAGCAGGCCGTTGAACGTCAGAAGGCTGAACTCGAACGGTTTCGCACAGAGCAAGCTCAGCAGGTCGCCGCTGCGGCCGCGGGTCGAGAAGCGGCCGAAGAACAGTCGAAGCGTCAGCGTATTCTGGCGGATGCCCAAGCCTATGAAATTCGGGCGATTAACGAAGCGGTGTCGAGCAATCCTTCTTACGTCCAGCTTCAATCGCTGGAGGCCCTAAAGAAGATGTCCGAAGACCCTGCGGCGAAGATCTACTTCCTTGATTCAAACAGCCCCAACCCACTGCCCTTGTTGCACATGGGCGATCAGCAGTAGCGCTTTATAGCGGTTGAGTCTGACCCCGAAGGATCCTTTCAGGCTGAAGACCCATGGGTTTGGAGTCGGATTCGAGTCCATCGCCCCGTGGCGAGCCAGCTTCCTGTCATCAGGGCACTTGCAAGGGCTGAAATAAATTGGGCCAGAAACAGGCCCTGTGGACCCATTTCAAGCTCGTAAGTGAGATAGAGCCCAAGTGGGATCGTGAGGATCACAGAGGCGAACAAGGACATGATCATGGGCACGAGCATGTCGCCCGCCCCTTGGAGAGCTCGGAAGAAAACGAAAGAAAAGGCTAAGATTACGAATGACGCGGATTGCCAACCGAGCATGCTTTCGCCGATTTCAATGACCTGAGGGTCGTTGGTGAACATCTGAAGAAGGGGCAACCGAAACCAGAAAAGTAGCAGGGCTAGACTCCACATAATCGTGACGTGGACGATCAGCCCGATGCCAATCGCTCTCCACGCACGAGGTACGTTGCCGGCTCCTAGCGCTTGACCTACCAGTGTCGCGACTGCGCCAGCCAGTGGGAAGCAAATCATGGGCGCCAACATCGAGAGGCGCAGGCCGATCGAGTAAGCGGCTTGAGCCTTCTCCCCAAAGTCACCCATGAATCGAATGAAGAAAACGGTGACGACAAAACCGCCGATGAGCTGCACACTGGGAGGCCAAGCCAGTTTGCTGAGCTGGCGGAGGAGGGCCCAATCGGCGTGCATGTGTCGTCGCCGTATGTGGATACGACCGTTTCCGCCAAACAGTACGTAGGCCATGAGTCCGATTGATCCAAGTTGCCCGACGCTGACCCCCAGAGCGACTCCCTGGATCCCCAGTTCGGGCAGGCCCAGGTGGCCATAGATCAAGGCCCATTCGGCTAGCAGGGATGTCACCGTAGACACGATGGTAATCAGGAGAGGGGTCGTGGTGTCTCCGGCGCCGTTAAGCACAGCATTGAAGAGATTCATGAAGATAAAGCCGAAGCTCAGGGCGAAGACGAGCCGTACATAGGGCACGCCTATTTCGAGGACCTGGGCAGAGACGTTCATCATGCCCAGCATCTCTTGAGCGAAGAACAGTCCGAGCAGCCCGACGAAAATGGAAAACCAAAAACCGAGAAGAAATGTTTGACCTGCGACGTGATCGGCCGCCTCGGAGTCGGCTTCACCCGAGGCGCGGGCGATAAGGCTCTGGGCGCCGAAGCTTCCCCCCATGACAAACATGAAAAAAAGTTGGCGGAGAGACTGGTTTGTGACGACAACAGCCGTGACGGACTGATCCCCAAGTCCGCTAATGAGTTTCAAGTCAACTAATTGAAAGATGACGCCCCCGCATAAACTTGTAGCCACCAAGGGGAGGGCCAGTGTCAGAAGGGAAGAGAAGAGACTCCCTTGAGTGTGGTCGCGGTTTTGGAGTCGTGACAAAAAGCCCTGAGGCTTTTTGTTTGCCTCTTGAGGGCCAGATTGATTCACAGTTTTTTGGCGCAGAGTCTCGACGAAGGCCGAACTGTTGCGCGCACTCCTCTCGCGGGTGGCTTCAGAAGCAAAGCCAAATGCTAGACCTCAACCTTCCATCATAGCGGGCCTTTAGCGCCAGGCGAACACTGGCTGGTCGTAGTGGTCTACGCGAGTTTCGAGTCCACGGATGGCGACCTCGCGAAACTGATATAGAAGCGCCGCTGTGGGTGCATTGATACGGTCACTGAGTTTTGGGATCGGGATGGAAATGACCGCCCGGTCGCTTTCGGGAATACGTCGTAGGGTGGGAACATCCGGCGCGTCGAGGGTACTGAGGGGCACGAAATACGCCGCGGCCACTTCATCTTCATTGGGTCTGAGCTCAGCCTCTGGTCCTGCCCAGATAACAACGGGGGAAATCAGAAAACCCGAACGAGTGGGGTAATCATCGAGCACACCAAGGACTTGATCCCTTGGGATCGAGAGGCCCACTTCTTCCTGGGTTTCACGCAGGGCAGCGTCAATCAAAGTCTCACCGGCATCTAATCGACCGCCTGGGAGAGCCCATTGCCCTGGGTGCTTTTTAAGCCGAGATGTACGACGCGTGATGACGAAACAGGCATTTTTTTCCGAATCTGAGGTAACGAGAATAGCGACAGCGGCTGGCTTTAAATTTTGGCCTGGATGAACGCGACGGTCGAAGCGCTCTAGATTGGCGAATAAGCGATTTTTAAGAGCACTGTTGAGGGCTATAGTCTGATTCGTCATAGACAAAGCATACCCCGATTCAATTTTGAGAGTGTGGCTGATTTTTTGGACCTTTTTATTTCAGGAACAGCCTTGATGTTCGGGGGCGCAGACTTCGCAGGGAGGGGAATTCGAATTGGGTGCGTCTGAAAATCTTGGGATTCCGGCTGATGTAAAACGTCGAAAAGTGATCTTGCCTGGAAAAGAAATCGAGATTGCGTTGCAGGATTGGGGAGGTGAGGGGCCCTTGGCTCTGCTCCACCATGCCAATGGCTTTTGTGCGGCGCTTTGGGCTCCTGTGGCTGAGCAACTCCGTAGCCAGTTTCACGTGGTGGCGATGGATGCGCGTGGGCACGGAGACTCAGGGATGCCCCAGGAGGGAGCCACTCCCGAGTCTTTCAGCTGGGCGCTGATGGCCGATGATTTGGGCCAAGTCGCACACGTATTGCTCGAGGAAACAGGTGAATCTCAGATCGCTTTGGGACTCGGACATTCTTTTGGGGGGACTTTGACTTTGGCTGCGGAGAGTCAGCACCCTGGTCTGTATGAGAGGCTCGTGCTGGTGGACCCCGTGATCCCATCGACGGCCTGGGCGACTCCCGAGCGCATCGAGTCACAGTCGGGGATGGTGGAACGAGCCCGAAGGCGTCGTAGCCGGTGGGCAAGTCATGCTGAGGCCCATGATCAGCTGTCCACAAAATCGCTTTTCGCGAATTGGACCCCCTCGGCGTTTGATCTTTATATCCAGGAAGGCCTCTTGGAGGGCGAAAACGGCGAAGTTGCGCTGAAGTGTCCCGGAGAAGTCGAAGCCCAGATTTTTGGAAATTCGCTGTCTTTGAATCTCGATGAGGTCTTGGCGGGTGTCAGAACGCCCGCCCGACTCTTGTGGGCGAGGCATGGGATCTTTCCTCGAGAGGTTTTTGAGCGGGTTTGTGCCGTGCTTCCAGGTGCCCAATTGGTAGAAGCGGATGCGGGGCACCTGATTCCCATGGAAAAGCCCGACTGGGTGGTTGAGAACGTATTGGACTTCTGCTCTTTGGCATAAAAGAGAGACCTGAGCGAAAAGCCTTTGCCCGGGGTCGCCATGGCGCTCATTCTCGAGTCGTGTTCTTTGCGATCAGGCCTCGCCCTTGATTCCCTCGTAGGTATTATACGAAGGGAATCTAGAGGTGAGAGACGAGTGGCGGATTCGTCAGCCACTCAGAGCATCGTGAGAGAGCAGCTAGGAGAGCGTTCCATGGGTGATCGGAGTGAAGACAGAGATCGTAAGTCGGGGCTAGGCTCACCGGCTTCGGGGCCGAATGGACTTGACGAGCCCTCTGAGCCAGAGTCGCCCTTTTATCCCTCCTTTGGAATTAATGCAGGGTTTGTTGAAGAGCTCCAGAGTCGGTACCAGATTGATCCTGACTCTGTCGACGCGAGTTGGGAGGATCAATTTAAGGGAAGGTTTGAGCACTCGGCTCCTAAGCCGCCTGAAACGGTTCTTGTGAATTCGGCGGCACCTCCCGTTGAGTCGGCTCGGTCCGAGTTGATTTCGTCCGAGGAGGGCTCGGTAGTTGAAATTCAAATGGCAGATCGCTACGCACGCGTTTTGCGCTTAATTGATTTTTATCGCGCCCGGGGCCATCGAATTGCGAAGAGTGACCCGTTGGGTGAAGCCTCTGACTATTTTCCAGAACTCGATCCGGCTCACTACGGATTGGGCCATGCGGATATGGAACACAACTTTATCAGTGGCGACCTTCCGGGTGAGGCCGTTCAGACGCTACAGGAAATTTTAGACAGACTTCAGCAAATATATTGTGGAAGTGTGGGGTTCGAGTACAGCCATGTTCAAGATCCAGGTCGGAAGGCATGGCTTCGTGAGAATTTTGAAGAAGAGCAACATCGATTTGAAATCGGGAGAGAAGAGCGGGGTCGAATCTATGCTGATTTAACCCGTGCAGAGCTTTTTGAACGTTTTCTGCATACTAAATTTATAGGACAGAAGCGGTTTTCTCTTGAGGGAGCAGAGTTGGCTGTTCCCATGTTGGACGCAATTGTTGAGCAGTGCCCGAAGTTAGGTGTTCGTGAAGTTGTTCTTGGAATGTCTCATCGAGGTCGTCTTAATGTCCTTGGTAACGTAATGGGCAAGCCGTACGCGGCGATCTTTAGTGAGTTTCAAGACAATCCACTGTTTCAGACACCTTTTGGTTCAGGGGATGTGAAATATCATAAGGGATTTTCGGCTGACCGATATGCCAAAGACGGCACTCGAGTTCATATGACACTGACATCGAACCCTTCCCATCTTGAAGCTGTTGACCCCGTTGCTCTTGGTCGAGCCAAGGCAAAGCAAACGGTGGCAAAGGACACGGAGGGTCAAACGATCTTGCCGGTCTTACTGCACGGTGATGCGGCGTTTGCGGGGCAGGGCATTGTTGCTGAGACTCTCAACCTTTCTCGCTTAGAGGGCTACTCGACGGGCGGGACCATTCATCTCATTATTAACAATCAGATCGGCTTTACGACGACGCCCGCCGAGGCAAGGTCAACGCTTTATTGCAGCGATGTAGCCCAGATGATTCAAGTTCCGATCTTTCATGTGAACGGCGAAGATCCAGAGGCGGCTGTCCATTGCTTGAAACTAGCTCTGGAGTATCGGCAGAGGTTTGGAGAAGATGTCGTCATTGACCTGATTTGTTATCGCCGCCACGGACATAATGAAGCCGATGAACCAGCCTTCACTCAACCTCGACTGTATGAGAAGATTCGAAGTCGGCCTTCTGTCCGCAAGTTGTATGGCCAGCGCTTGGTGGAGCAGGGCGTGTTCTCTACAGCCGAAATTGAGAAGATGGATCAAGAAGTTCAAGAAGCACTGAGCGAGGCCTATGAGTCGATCGCCTTCAACCCGCCTGGTCCAGACGAGCCTTATGAACCGCGGGGGCCGTGGCAGGGGTATCAGCGCGAACGTCCTGAAGGTCCTTGCGTGACGGGTGTCTCGGAGGAAAGGCTTGCCGAAGTCGTGGCCGGTTTAGGAGCTGTGCCGGGCTATTTCCACGTCCATCCAAAGTTGGCTTCTTTAATCGAGCAGCGGGGTCGCATCATTCGTGATTCTCAACCGGTGGACTGGGCCATGGCGGAAGCCCTGGCCTTCGGAACCCTTGTGCTGGAGGGGGCTCCAGTGCGTCTATCGGGGCAAGACAGCTCTAGAGGAACCTTCAGCCAGCGCCACGCGACCTTTGTCGACCAGAAGAACGGCGAAGAATATGTTTCTTTGGATCACCTCTCCAATACACAAGCCCGTTTTGAGGTCTACGACAGTTTGCTTTCCGAGGCGGCGGTTCTCGGTTTTGAATATGGCTACAGCCTCGTGGACCCGAGTACCTTGACCTTGTGGGAGGCTCAATTTGGTGACTTTGCGAATGGGGCTCAGGTCATTATCGATCAGTTCATTACATCGGCACCTACTAAGTGGGGCCGAATGAGCGGATTGGTAATGTTGTTGCCGCATGGGTACGAAGGCCAGGGGCCCGAACACTCAAGTGCTCGAGTCGAGCGATTTTTGCAGAGTTGTGCAGAGGATTGCTTGCAGGTCGTGAATTGCACGACGGCCTCTCAATATTTTCACGTCTTAAGGCGGCAAATTTGTAGACCCTATCGAGCGCCCATGGTGATTTTCACTCCGAAAAGTCTTTTGCGCTCTCCGTTAGCCGCTTCTCCTATTGAGAACTTTATCAGCGGCAGCTTTGAGTCTGTCATCGATGATGCCATCGCAGGGGCTTCGCCGGATTCAGTGGAACGACTGATCTTTAGTTTTGGAAAAGTTCATTACGACTTGTGCGAAGAGAGGGTCAGCCTCTTTCCGAAAGAGCTTGATCGCGTTGCTCTTATTCGGATTGAAGAGCTCTACCCCTGGCCAAAATCTGAATTGCAGTCGGTCATCGGAAAATATCGCAATGTTCAGAGTGTGGTTTGGGCCCAAGAAGAACCCCGGAATATGGGAGGATGGACATTTGTTCAAGAGAGGCTGCCCGAAGAACTGCCCACGGGTATAACTCTCCAATATGCGGGCCGAAAAGCCTCCTCAAGCGTCGCAACGGGGTCCTCGCGAGTTCATCGTGCCGAGCAGAAAGGGTTGTTGGCCGATGCTTTTTCCGGTCTGGGTGAAGGTGAAAGTGACCCCTGGGACTCCCTGCAGGTGAAGCCTTGAGTTAGGTGAGCAAAAAAAAGGCCGAGCGCTATTTTTACCAGATCGGGTCTGGCTGACGCGTCGGGCTCTGTATCTTGAGGAGTGCACCATGGATCTCAGTTATGGAAGTGAGATGGAAGACTTTCGCGATGAAGTGAGCAGCTTCGTGGAGTCCAATTGGCCCATTAAGTCGGTTGAGGGAGAAGAGGAAATCTCCTTTGAGCGCCAGGCTTCAATGTTTAGAGAGAGAGCGATTGAGAAGGGCTATCTCTACCGGAGCATCCCCCAAAAATACGGTGGATCCGAGCAAGATGCGGATGTAATCAAGGCGCAGATTATTAGAGAAGAGTTCAGTCGCAAATGGGCTCCAGCCGAGGCGCGCGGCATAGGGACGATGATGCTGGTTCCGACCTTGCTTGAGAAAGGTGAGGAGTGGCAGAAGGATCGATTCGTTCGTCCAACGATTACGGGCGAATTGACTTGGTGCCAAGGCTACAGTGAGCCAGGCTCAGGGAGTGACTTAGCTTCGCTGAAGACTCGCGGAGAGCTTCAGGGCGATGAGTGGGTCATTAATGGTCAAAAGATTTGGACAAGTGGTGCGCATATGGCCGACTATATGTTCTGCTTGGTTCGCACTGAACCCGAAGCGAGCAAGCATGCTGGCATTTCATACCTTTTGTTGGATATGAAGCAGCCGGGAATTGATGTTCGACCTCTTCGGATGATGACGGGCAGTTCCGACTTTAACGAAGTCTTCCTTAATGATGCACGAACACCCAAGGACTGGATTGTCGGCAAGCGCGGCGAGGGTTGGACGGTTTCACGGACTACTCTTAAACACGAGAGAAACTCAATCGGCGGAGCGCAGCAGACTCGCTCGGCCCTAGCGGGTCTCGTGAAGCTCGCGCAAGAGTCCGAACTGAACGGTCGCCCGGCGATTGAGAACGCGGAAATACGGCAGCGCCTTTCCGTCCTAGAGGGATATGTTAAAGCCCATCAATATTCGGGCTATCGGCAGTTGACTCAGGATGCCAAGGGCGGTGATGCCGGCATCATTAATATGATGATGAAGCTTTTCTCGACTGAGATAGGTCACCAAGTCTCAGGAATTGCGATGGACCTTCTTGAAGAGGAGGGTTTGCTTTCGGCTGGAAACTCAGAACTCGGTTCGCGTTCTAGTTCAAGCCAGGGGTGGATCGCTCAGTACATGTACTCTCTGGGGATCGCGATTGCCGGGGGTACGGCCAACGTTCAGAGAAATGTGATTGCAGAGCGCGGCTTAGGTTTGCCTCGGGATGCTGCGGCTAACAGGAGTCCTGGAAAGTGAATTTTGATTTAACCGAAGAACAGGAGATGCTTCAGCAAAGTCTCGGAAGCCTGCTCGAAAATGAGATGCCGATTAATCGACTTCGCGAAGTTTTTGATGGCGATACGGGCGATGATCCAGATCTTTGGAAATCTTTGGCTGAATTAGGCGTTGCCGGTCTCGCGATTGGAGACACCTATGGAGGAGCTGGGCTTGAGATCCTCGACCTCGCCGTAGCGGCTGAGACTTTGGGGTATCACTGTGCTCCAAGTCCATTTCTTGGCCATGTTTTAGCCGCGGTGGCCATCGAAGCGGGTGGAAGTGAAGAGCAAAAAAAGAAATGGTTGCCGGGCCTGGCTACAGGGGATCAAATTGGAACCATCGCGCTGGCTGAAGCGGAAGGTCGTTGGCAACCCGAAGAATGGAAACTAGCTGCCTCCAATACGATTTCTGGCGTCAAAGATTTTGTGCCCAGCGGTCGTTTATCAACCCTAATGGTCGTCGGGCTTGAGGATGGGCAATTGGGTGTCGTTGAGACGCGATCCGATGGAGTGACGCTTGAAGAGGTGGATGGAGCAGATCGAAGCCGTCGGATGGACCTTGTCACCTTTGCGGATGCGCCTTGTGAGTTGCTGGCCAACGGTAAAGAAGCTGCGCTCCGCCTTCGTAACGTTGGACTCGTGCTTTGCGCTGCCGATGCATTCGGGGGGTCGCAGAGGCTGCTCGAGATGAGCGTGGAGTATGCGAAAACCCGAGAGCAGTTTGGGGTAACGATTGGACACTTTCAGGCCATGAAGCATCAGCTTGCCAATATGGCTCTGGATGTGGAGCCGAATCGCGGACTTTACTGGTTCTCCGCATACGCCCAAGACCATGAGCCCGGCGAAGCGGATCGGGTCGCGTCGATTGCGAAGGCTCACATTACAGATCGTTTCATGCAGGTGGCACGCGATGCGGTGGAAGCCCACGGTGGGTTGGGTTTTACATGGGAGTGTGATGTTCAGATGTGGTTCAAGCGAGCCATGTTTGACCGCGCCTTTTTGGGAACTCCATCTCAACATCGAAGCCGATCCGCGGACCTTGCAAGCTGGTAAACGGTTCAGTCTCTCGTGGGTTTAGATTGGGTTCTTAGGCATCTCAATCGACTCAGTGCCCCGGAGATTTCATGTCTCCGGGGTCGTGCAAGACGCCCAGGGTGCTTTTCGCTGATTGACAGTGAAGATGTACTCCCTAAGACATCGAGCCCATCCTCATCAAAGATTTTTTCAATCTGATCGAGCACAGACGTGAGTGGTTGCGCTCTTTGGCTTGTTTGGAGTGCGTCGGCTTGAGTCATGAGGCGCGTGCTCGCGAGGTGAATCGACCAAGCAATCGCATGGGTTTGACTGGTATCGGCAATCTGGGTCAGATATCGAAGGTCGATGGCCTCTTCGCCGTAAAGGATCAGTTCGCGACTCTTTGTCGATATGTTGACGGATCTCTTTCCTCGCGAGGCTTCGATACTTCCAGCCATGGGGTATCGATCCTTAAAAGCCTCTAGAGTACTTTTCGACTCAGGCCTTCTCCCTGTTTCGTTTTCGGAAGCAATTTGATGGGCTTCCAGGGTGACATCTTGCGCTCGATAGTTTTTCATCATGATGACCGAGTCCGCGACATCGAAGTAATCTCCCGACCCTCCCATGACGAGTACTGTAGACACTCCAAATTCATTGTAGAGCTCGCGGACTCGATCTAGGAATGGAGTAATAGGTTCATTCTCAGTATGGACAAGTTTTTGCATACGACTGTCCCGCAACATGAAATTCGTAGCCGAAGTGTCTTCGTCAAGCAGGAGTCCGTGGGCACCGGCTTCGACGGCTTCTGCAATTGCGGCCGCTTGGCTCGTCGAGCCACTAGCATCTTGGGTGGAGAAAGCGTGAGTTTTGAAGCCTGCGCTTGAGCTATCCCCCTCAATGCCAGAGGGGAGTTGGCCGATGAAGGCATGGATGTCTACACCGCTGATCGACCGCCCATCTTCAGAGCGGACCTTTACTAGATCACGAGAGCTCACGACGTATTCTCGTCCATCGCCAGGGATATGCGGATAGACACCATTTTCAAGAGCGCTGAGGAGTGTGGATTTTCCATGGTAGCCGCCTCCCACAATGAGTGTGATGCCTGTTCGAACGCCCATACCTCGAATCGTTTTTTGACCCTTTAAAGGGATCGCATTTGGAAGGTTTATCTCAATCGCGAGGGAGTCCGGTGAATAAAAGGGAATGGCTTGTTCTGTTGGCATAGGCGTATGGTTGACGCCTGTCCGGCGAGGAAGCACGGCACCGTCAGCGACGAAGGCGATCAATCCATGATTCGAAAGTTGCTTTCGAATCGCCTCTTGGTTTTCGATGCATTCGATAAAGGCCTTTGCTTCCGCAGCTTTTGACTCATCCCACATTAAGCCCCTCTCGATAATCTTTGGCAGCTTTTGAGTGAGTAAGTGGATGGCTTCAGTGGCTAGAATTTTTCGACCCGCTGCGGGGAGGCCTATCTCCATACGGGCTTCTATCCAATCGGCATGAATTTTAATGGCCGTGCGCTCAAGGACTTCTTGGCCTCCAGCATCAATTGATATAAGACCGCTTTTTCCGCTTCCTTGGGATTGTGAATGACGTCTGGACCCTGTTCGTTTGTTTCGTGAATCCGTCATGCTTGGGGCTGATTGGCTATGGATGGCCTCTCGTATTTGTCGAGCCAACCAGTCGGCTGTGGCCATTAGGCGGACTCGATTGGATGTAAAAAGCTCAGGGCATTTTATAATCTCACGATCCATGCGGACCCGTATGCGTGAAGGTGCTGCGAATGGATCACCTTGAACATGGTCAATGAAGAGGGTGAAAGACGGAAATGTATGCTTTCCCTTTAGATCGATGTAGGCTTTGTAACCTCGGCGGTCAATTCTCTTCAGTAATGTGATGAGACTCTGTACGTCAGACACTTTAAGCTCCGGGCTCTGGTTGCTATTCGGGATATTCGCGTTCATAATTCTGGAGATTGGGGGGCACTGAGAGGTTCGCGCGCAGAACCTTTTAAGTCCATAGGAAGCTCCATGGCTGAGCGTACTAAACGTGAGTCATGAGAAAAGAAGCCAATCTGTTCTTTCCTGTGATTGGGCTCCACGACATACGTACTGAGGGGAGGTTGGCAGTGACTAATCGAGAACAATGGTCGAGCAATCTTGGCTTTCTTGCAGCTGCCGTGGGTTCAGCTGTGGGTTTGGGAAATATGTGGCGCTTTTCTTATCTGACTGCGGAAAAGGGAGGAGCTGCTTTTGTGGCCCTTTATCTGTTTTTCACATTGGCGATTGGTCTGCCTGTCATGCTGGCGGAACTCACCCTAGGTCGGGGGGCCAAGAAGAGTCCTATTCTGGCGCTGACTCATTTTGGCGGAGAGCGTTGGAGAAGTCTGGGCTGGCTCTTTGTTTTGACTGGCTTTGTGATTCTTTCATATTACTCGGTCATCGCAGGCTGGACGATTCGATATGCCGCTGAGGCGATTTTTCTGGGTGTTCCGCTCAATCCGGGTTCGAAGTTCTCTGAAATCAGTCAAGGCTCGGATGCCTTCATCTATCACGTCTTCTTTATGGCGATTGTAATGGGAATTGTTGTTCGAGGAGTCAGTCGTGGAATTGAGCGTGTATCCATTGTCGCCATGCCACTTCTGTTTCTATTCGTCTGCAGTATTGCGATTTATGCGGCGACATTAGAAGGAGCGGGTGCAGGGTATTTGTATTACCTCAACGCAGATTTTGCGAATGCCTTTGCGATTGATGTGGTTGTGAGTGCTGCTGGGCAAGCTTTCTTTAGCTTGAGCCTCGGCATGGGGGCTATTATGACGTTCGCAAGTTACTTGCCTCCCAAGTCCGATCTCCCGAGAGAGACCGTGATGATCGGCGGTCTTGACTTTGGGATCGCCTTTCTGGCTGGGTTAATGGTCTTCCCCATCATCTTTGCCTTAGGAATTCAGGCCGATGTGGGCGAGAGTACCTTAGGCGCTCTTTTTGTAGCGCTCCCCAAGGCTTTCGCCGCTATGGGCGGTGCAGGTCGAGTGGTCGCGATTTTTTTCTTTTCAGCTCTTGTTGTGGGAGCTTTGACTTCAGCGATCTCACTGCTGGAGGTGGTCGTGTCGGCGGCTGTGGATGGCCTAAACTGGTCTCGTAAGCGTTCGGTTTGGGTGGCCGGAACCTCAATTGCTTTTTTGGGGAGTTTTGCCGCGTGGAATATTGAAGTTCTAGACCTCATGGACCAAGTAGCCAACAATTTGTTGCTTCTCGTGGGCGGTTTAGCTCTCTCAATTTTTGTCGGGTGGTCCATGAGAGACCCCGTCTCGGAAGTGCAGATCGGGAGTCAGATCTCGCGTCCAGCCATGGTGGTATGGCATCAGTTGCTGCGTTGGGCTGTTCCTGTTGTTCTGCTTTTTGTTCTCTGGCACTCCGTGCCAAGCACTCTCGTGAATGTGTGGAATTTTCTTTCAGATCCTTGAAGTATTTATTTTCGGGCAAGCATGGCTGCATGTTTCGCGCGTGTTAGGGGATATCTGAAGGCCGCTAATGTTCCCAACAGGACGAAGGTCGCCGGGGCCAGCGAGGCTAGTCCGCGAATCGTCCACAGTGCGGCCGGAGGCTGCTCTGTGAGGTTTTGATCGAAGCCAGAGAGAGTTAAGCCGATGCCTGCGATCAGATAGGCGGTGGCTCCTGCAACCTTCCGAATGAACGTGAGGACGCTGTTAAAGAGGCCTTCCCGACGAGAGCCTTGAGTGAATGTGTCTTCGTCGATAATTTCACCAATCATGGCCCAAGGCATAAGGTCGATAGCGGCGTATCCGATTCCGAGAAATGAGGCCACGAAAAGAATTCTCCAGAGCGACCAGTCTGGCCCCGCGGTGGCGATCAAAATAAGGCAGCCTGCAAACCAAATCGAACCCGCAACGAACATGTGATGCTTCTCAAACCTTTTGGAAAGAGCAAACCATGCAGGCATTGCGATGACAGCTGTTGCGAGCATGGAAAGGAGAGTCCAGTGCACATACTCAGGTCGAGCGAGCCAAACGGTAATGTAGAGTGGAACAGCGAGGCCCAAGAGGTCCATTGAAATACGGCCGCCGATGTAGAGTCCACAAAGCCTTAGATATGTTCGATTTTTAAGGAGTTCCCGAATGCTGCTGAGCAGATTGCTCCTTTGCTGAGGTTCCTTTTGGGGTTGCCGTCTTTCGAAACTGACGAAGTAAACGATGGGCCAAGGCAGAATCATCCACGCGCCGATCATGAGTCCTGTGAGTGCAAAGTCGTCACTTCTGCCCCCCAGCGCTTGCGCGATTCCAAAAAATGCGGCGGCCACCATGGTTCCGGATATGGCGGCCGCAGAGCGATAACTGTTGATCGAGGTACGCTCATCGTAGTCTTGAAACATTTCAGGGATTAGAGCGAGGTAGGGGACAGAGAGAAGCGTCATGGAAAGAGAGAGTCCCATGTAGACTGAAAGGTACCAAAAGAACATTCCAATCTGCGAAGTAAAAGGCGTCGACCAAATCAGCGAAAAGAAGAGGCCCAACGGAAGCATGCCGATTAGAAAAAAGGGTCGACGCCGCCCCCATTTCCATCGAGTTCGATCAGAAACTTGGCCCATGAGGGGGTCAGTGATGGCATCAACGAGGCGGGCAATCCATGCAATCACTCCTGCAAGCCATGGGTCGAGTCCCGCGACCGTGACCAGAAATGTGAAGTAGACCAGTGAGAGGGCCGAGAGAGATATATTGATGGAGTGATCGCCCATCGCGTAGGCAATTTTGCGTACAGGGGAACTCATGCTCCCTATCGATTTGACCCGCATCGTGGCCTTCCATGGGAGCCCTCGCATACGGCAGGGTAAGCAGGGGCTTTTATGGGGGAGGGTACTCCGCCGATAGGCTCCTCAGCCTTTCCCATAGAGAGTAACCACTGCGGCTCCACCCAATCCCAAGTTGTGCTGGAGGGCGACTTTGGCTCCTTCCACTTGACGCTTTTCGGCCTCTCCCCTCAATTGCCAATTCAGTTCTGCGCACTGCGCAAGCCCTGTAGCACCCAAAGGATGACCCTTCGAGATGAGACCTCCGGAGGGGTTCACGACAACTTGGCCTCCATAGGTCTGGGCTTCTGAGTCAACAAATTCTCCAGCCTCTCCCTCGCCGCACAGACCCAGAGCCTCATAGGTAAGCAATTCGTTGCACGAGAAGCAGTCGTGAAGCTCAACGACATCTATGTTTTCGGGCCCCTTGCCCGATTGTTCATAGACTTTCTGGGCCGCAGCACGAGTCATATCCGAACCCACCATCTTGATCATGCTTCCTTCATAGGAACTGGGATAGTCGGTTGTCATGGCCATACCCAGAATCTCGACCGCTTGATTTTCTAGGCCATGGCTCTTTACGAATTCCGCGCTGGCCAGAATGGCCGCGCCTGAGCCGTCAGAGGTCGGACAACATTGCAGCTTAGTCAGAGGGCCGAAAATCTGTGGGGCATTCTTAATATCTTCCAGGCTGTATTCGTCTTGAAACTGGGAATATGGATTATTCACCGAATGCTTGTGGTTCTTGTAGCCGATTTTGGCAAAGTGTTCGGGCGTTGTGCCGTATTTCTGATTGTGCTCGAGACCGGCGTTTCCAAACATTTGAGGGGCCACCGGCGCCTGAGCGACACCCTTTTGATCGACCATGACTTGAAGGTGTTTGTCGAGAGCCATGGTGCGGTCCGTATACTTAATGCCTAGGGAGCCTTTCTCCATTTTTTCGAAACCGAGAGCCATAACGCAATCGGCCAGTCCGCCTTCAACAAATTGCTTGGCCATATATAGGGCGGTTGATCCTGTGGAGCAGTTGTTGTTTACATTGTAAATCGGGATTCCAGAGTGCCCGAGTTCATAGAAAGCTCGCTCTCCGGCGGTGGAGTCACCGTAGCAGTAGCCAACGGCGGCTTGCTCAATTTCATCGAAGCGAATTCCTGCGTCTTCGATCGCTTTTGTTCCAGCCTCTCTCGCCATATCGGGGTAATCCCACTCTCGCCCACCGGGTTTTTCGAACTTGGTCATTCCTACACCCACGACATAGACTTTTTTACTCATTTTCGGAGTTTCTTTCTTTGGATTTGAGGCCACATAGGCTGGATTAAAGATGGTTTCGCTCGATCCCATCGGATTTGACAAATATTTTTCAGAATCTGTGATGTCTTCAAAGCGCATGCTGCGTCAGAAAATTAGCACACCGAGTCCGAGGTTAAGTCGATTTAGGATTTACAGGGATGTGTCTTGCATTTCAAATTGGGCTCAGGGCGAGTGAACGGCTACTTTTCCTCTTGAGAGGGATTGGGGTCTGAATTCTTTCAGAGGGGAGTCGAGTTTGTCTAGTTTGTTTTCGAAAATTATCGATGGAGAGCTGCCTGGGCATTTTGTTTGGAAAGACGATGTCTGTGTGGCCTTTCTTTCGATTGGGCCGATTAAGCCTGGTCATACCCTGGTCGTTCCCAGAGCTGAGGTAGACCATTGGCTTGATTTAGAGCCGGAAGTCGTGGCACACCTTTCAAAAGTTTCACAGAGTATTGGACGAGCTCTTTTTCGTGTTCATGAGCCGCTGAAGGTCGCCACCCTGATCGCCGGGCTAGAGGTGCCTCATGTCCACGTCCATGTTTTCCCTATCTGGGAACTGGCCGATGTGGATTTTAAGAATGCCGCGACCGACGTTTCCTCTGAAGATCTAGCGCGCGAAGCCGAAAAGCTAAAGAACGAACTTCGTCATCTGGGGTACTCAGAGACCGCCGACTGAATAAATTGAGCCCCTGAGTGCTTTTCAGTTAAAGAGAATTTGAGGGATGGCCCCAAAGGCCGTCAGATATCCGACTGGGAGATTTTGATGCTCCCGAGTCTTCTCCTGAGATGCGTGAGATGATGAAGGGTGTGGAGCCCCTCGCGGTGGGGGCTGCCTGGACTCTAGAGGCCGCACTTGAGCAGGCTGCAGGTGGGACCGGTCTTGCTGGTTTTGGAATGAGTATCGAAAAGCGTCGGTGGAAGCTTTCGTCTTACGTTGATCGATTTGGTCTTAGAGTTGAAGGCTCTGAGTCAGAGCCCGTATATGATCTCCTTAGTCGATGCCGCGCGTTTGCATTTCAAAGTAATTCCGATAGCGGCCATTTTCGAGACGCATTAATTCACTGTGACTCCCTTGCTCCTGGATGAACTGGTTTTCCAGAAATAGGATTTGGTCAGCTTGCCGGATTGTCGACAGTCGATGTGCAATGACGAGCACCAACCGATCGCGACTGGCTTCTCGGAGCGACGCGACGAGTGTTTTTTCGGTGTCGGGATCGAGGGCCGAGGTCGGCTCATCCAGAATCAGGACAGGAGACTTGCGGACCAACGCTCGAGCAATTGAGATCCGCTGCTTTTGGCCCACCGAAAGTTTTCCGCCCCCTCTTCCGAGGGGCGTGTCAAATCCCAGTGGGAGATCTTGAATGAACTCGAGGGCGCCCGCGATTCGGGCGGCTTCCTCTATTTCGTCCGCAGTGGCTTCTGGGCGTCCGAGTTTCATGTTTTCTGAAATCGTAGAATCAAAAAGCATGGTTTCTTGAAAGACAAAAGCGACTTGATCACGAAGAGAAGCCAAATTGTGTTCCGCGATATCTCGATCGTCAAAAAGAATTTTCCCGGAATCGGGCTCTATGAACTTCGGAATAAGATAAGCCAAGGTCGTTTTGCCCGTACCGGCAGGACCAACGATCGCCGTGACTTGCCCCAGACGCAATTGAAGATTGATGTTTACGAGAGTTGGGGATGCATTGGGGTAGCTAAAATGAACATTCTTATATTCAATAGATTGCTTGAGTATCGGGAGTGAGGGTAGATCAGGTTGGCTTTCTTCAGGCTGAGAATCCATCAAGTCGAAAACGCGACTAAAACCAGGCGCGTCGTTTTGCAGGCGGAACCAGAGGCCGCCTAGGTTGCCACTCGCTGTTGCGATGGATACAAAAAAGCTGAGGAGTACGAGGAAATCTCCGGCGCTCAGTTCGCCGGCAATGATCCCATCTCCGACGTAGATAAAAATGTAGGCCACGAGAGCAGCCCCTGAAAGACCGACAGCTGCAAGGGTGACGAAATCAACAAGGACTCGAAGTCGATACTGCCTGAAGGAGTCGGAGCTGTCCGCATCAAAGCGCTCGCGTTGGCGATTCTCTCCGCCCAGGCTTTGTACGGCCACGATGTTGGACATGGATTCTTCGAGACTGGATGTGGTGGTTGCACCTGTTTTTCGACTACGGCCGCTAAAGCGTCTCTGCATCCCGGCAAAGGGCAGAGTGGGTAGGAAGGCTACGAGAATAAAAAGGATTCCGGAAAAAAAGATCGGAGAATCCCATCCGTAGACGCTGGCCATGACCCAGCTTTGTAGGGCGATGAAGATGGGTGTGAGAACGGGGGTCAGGATAAGTTGATAGGCCGTGTTACTGATGACGGTGGTGTCGTACATGACTCGGTAGATCGAGTCCCCAATTCTTTGATCGTTGAGTTCGCTCATGGGCAATGCCTGAACACGCTCAAAGAGTCGGCTTCGGTAGTGGTGGTTGAGTTTTTGAGAGAGTCGGATTGTCCAGCGAAAATCGACTAGACCGAAGAGTCCACTGACGAGACTGAAACCAGAATTGGCTTCGTTTTCAGTTCGAGTTGCAGTGTCCCAACCTTCAGGGACGCCGAAATCATTGGCGCTGTCGCTCTCTCCAGAATCGATTCCGAATGAACCAGTCAGAACGAGGAGCGCGAATTGTACGGCGATGGTGAGCAACAGGACGGATTCCATGGGCAGGCTTGAAACGAGGTCGACAAAGGGCTGAACGAAGAAAGGAAACGGCTTGGGCTGTTCACCGAAAGGAATTCCTTGAATGACATGGTCGACGAGGATTCGCCCGGGCCAGGGGAGGATAAGCATCGGGAGAAAGCTGATTAAGACCAGAGTCCACTTTACGCCAAAGTCAAATTTGAACGGTCGAACATATAGGAGCGCCCTTCGGATTAAGCGGATTGCACCACGAGCCGTAATTTGATCGCTGAGGTCTTCATCTTTTCTCATTTCGAGAGCAACTCCTCGTCGAGAGCAAACTCTTCGGCCTCGACCAGGCGTCGGTATTCTCCTCCTGTCTGCTTCATTAAGTCTTCGTGAGATCCAAATTCACGAAGACGATTCTGCGAGATGACTGCAATGGAATCCGCTTTTCGAATGGTGGAAAGCCGATGCGTGACGAGAAAAATAAATCGACTTCGACCCCACTCAGCCAAATTTTCGAGGACGGCGTGTTCGGTCTGAGCATCAAGGCTTGCAGTGGGTTCATCGAGGATAAGGATTGGGGCATCCTTGATCACTGCACGCGCAATGGAAATTCGTTGCCGTTGTCCGGTGGAGAGGCGAGTTCCGCGTTCGCCGAGTAAGGTGCTGTAGCCATCGGGCAGTTTCGAAATAAATTCGTCTGCACAAGCGATACGTGCTGCCTGGCGAACGGTTTCCCGATTGGCATTTGGTACCGCATAGCGGATGTTATCTTCGGCACTGCCGCTGAAAAGGATGTTTTCCTGAAGAGACACGGAAACATTTTCGCGCAGGCTTGCGACAGTAAAATTGCGGATGTCATTATCGTCGATTTCAATGGATCCGTGATCGGGTTCATAGAGTCTTAATAGAAGGTTCGTAAGTGTCGTTTTGCCCGAGCCTGTGGGGCCCACAATGGCCACGATCTGACCTGCTTCTATACTTAGGTTGACGTCACTGAAGATCGGGCGATCGGACGTGTACCCAAATGCAACGTTTTTATACCGAATCGAAGATCGCACTTCTTTGAGCGGGAGTGCATGACTGACTTCTTTAACCTCAGGTTCAAGGTCGAGTAATTCAAACGTGCGGTCTAGTCCAGTGGCCACGTCTTGGACGACGGCCCAGAGGCCCATGGCTGAGCGCGCAGTGCTGGACCCATTGCCGAAGCGATCTTTGAAGTTGTTATAGAATCCGAGGTCCCAGATCCCTGAATTGATACTTGCGAAGCCCATGGCTACAAAGAATCGCTGTCCGTACAGAGAAGCCCCTTCGGCCGTAAGATATGTTGACCATGCGACGCTGACTAAGAGGCAGAGTCCGAGACACCAAAAAACGAGAACTTTGTAACCGACGAAACGATTGCGAGCGGTGTAGGCTTCCGCGAAGGCACCTTTTGATGCGTTTTGAAATTTTTTCGCTTCCCGAGCCTCTGCTCCATAGGCTTTGATGACTTTCAGTCCCTCAAGTGTCTCTTGAATATGTGACGTCAGAGCACTGTTCGCTTCACGTGCACGCCGAAAAGCCACTCGCAATTTCCGTGAGTTGAGGTGGCCGATGAACAAAAGGGGAGGCCATACGAGGAGCAGTAGGAGAGCTAGTCGAGGGTCCCAGAGGACGATGATCCCAAGAGAGAAAACGAAACGAAAGAAATACTGAATGGGTTGTATGAAGAGGACTTGAATGAGCTGCGTCACCATCGAGCTGTCCTGAAACATTCGATAGATCGAATCCCCCACTCGTTGGTCTGAATGGAAGCGGAGTGAAAGGGTTTGAAGCCGATCAACAATCTCAAGTCGCATCAGGTGATTGATGCGTTGCAAAATCCATACTCTCCAGTAGGCGAGCCCAACACCAATGGGAGTGAGAAGCAAGGAAAAGAGAGTGACGCTGACGACAAGGTGTCGAAGCACTGTTCGCCGAGCTTCGTCGGAGAGGTTCTTGACCTGGACATACTCGCTGATCGGGAGTCCGATAAGCCTCGATTGGAGTTCCGAGAGAGGTTCGCCCGCAAGGGCACCGTTCCAGAAGACATTGACAGCAATAATCGCCGGCAGGGCGAGGCTGCCTAAGGCAAGGGTGCTGCAGATAATAAGACCGATGAGAGAGCGTCGGACCGGCCTGATGAGGGGAAGGCATCGAGTGAGTAGCCTGAAAATGAGTTTCGGTGAGAGAGAATCGGAGCGTCCCCCTCGTCCGAGTCGAGCAAATTCGCTGTAGCTTTTATGAACGGGTTCACTCTCAGCGGGAGAACTTTCATTTTTTATCAAACTGGACCGCCTAGCTATTCCAGTCGTGGGAAGGTGTGCCTAGGTCGCCTAGGAGAATGGTTAGAAGGAACAAGCTTTCTTTGAGGCTTATCGCTGTCATTTGAGGCCCCTCTTTGTTGCCTGCTTTCTACGGTGCGGGCTCGCTGAGGGGGCGACTCGCTCGAACCCTCAGCGGAACTGACGCTCATCGAAGAGACTAGCGAACAGCTCTTGGTCACAAAACGCAAGAAGGACCCGGTGACGAAGTCACGGGTCCTTGATCTTGCGGTGGGATGGATTGGAACTCGACCAGAAGCGAGTTCCGAGAAGATGGGAAAACGAGCGCCTAACTCTTTTCGGTCTGAGCCTTCTCACTGATGGCTTTGTCGAGAGCTTTCAGGCGTCGATTGATTCGGTTGAGCTTCCGGTCGAGCTTGTCGATCTCGGTTCGGGAAGCAATCTGAAGGCCTCCGAGGACGCTTACTAGGCTGGAATCCATCTGTTCACTGACCCACGTGAGGCGAGTTTCGACTTCTTTTTTGAGATCTTCGCCAAGGGACTCAGCGCGTTGCACTCCGGGGTAAGTTCTGAAATCCTTTTGAAACTGCTTGATCTGCTTTTCAGCTCGCTGATTGAGGCTTGTTCCTGTGACTTCAATCTGTTTTTGTACTTTTTGGACTTCTTCCTCAACGGATTTCCAAGCGGATTGCATTTTGTCCATGCTCTGGTCAAGAAACTGGGAAGCGGCGGTCATGGGTTTTTCCTCTCTCGATGGGCTCATTCAAGGGGTTCGTTTTGGCTGGTTTGCCTTTCGGGGGCCCTTCCTTGTCTCTGAGTGTGTTTCCGGACATTCGTGCCGGTCCCACGGGGCCCTTACGACGCAATGCATTATAGACGCGATGCGTCATTGCGTCAATGGCCAACCTCTCGCTTCTAGGGGCTCTGAACTCTTCCGGAAGCGCGATCGAAATCGTATTTGTAGACGCAGTGCGGCGCGCAGCTAGCAGCGGATGAGGGCGCTTCCCCAGGTAAAACCAGACCCGAAAGCCGTCATGGAGACAAGCTGGCCGGTTTGGAGACGACCGGCTTCGTCAGCTTCCGCCAAAAGCATGGGAATCGAGGCCGCCGAGCAATTGCCATAACGCTGGATATTGTTCAAAACTCGATCGTCGGGAATTTCCATCTTTTGTGCGACGAACTCGTTAATCCGGAGGTTGGCTTGATGAAAGAGGAAGAGGCCAACGTCCTCCAGCTTGATTCCGGCTTGCTCAAGGGTGGATAGCATCACTTCTGGCATTCGCTTTACCGCGTTTTTAAAAACGTAGCGTCCATCCATTTGAGGAAAGTGCCGCCCCTCTTCAATCATCTTTTGATCGATTCGAACAGGTTGATGACCAGATGCAGGCGCTTCAATCCATAACCGTCGGGCATTCTCGCCTTCGGCGTGAAGCTCTATACCAAGCAGGCCGCTGGGGTCATCCTCTTCTGAATTGGCCTCGAGTATGACCGCCCCGGCTCCGTCGCCGAAGATCACGGCGACATCACGCCCCCGAGTCGTTAAATCAATTCCTGTGGAATGGAGCTCGCATCCAACTACGAGAATGCGTTTGCATTTCTGGGATTGAATGAGACCGTCGGCAAAATTCAACGCATAAAGGAAACCACTGCATTGGGCTCTTAGGTCGATACAGGGCACGGATCCGGCTCCTAGGCGGTCTTGAAGGAAAAAAGAGGTACCGGGAAATTCGTGTTCTGAGGACAGTGTGGCGAGGAGGATAAAATCGAGATCGGTGGCTTTGAGGTTGGCTTTCTCGAGAGCCTGTTCACAGGCCGCGGCGGCCAAATCCACAGGTGTCTGACCTGGCGTGACATAGCGACGCTCCTTGATTCCGGTGCGCTGCTGGATCCATTCGTCCGTGGTCTCCATCAAGGCCGCCAAGTCGTGGTTGGTCACCACTCGCTCGGGGACATACATCCCTGTTCCGGTAAGTTTCGCTCTCACTGATCGCTTTACCTCTATGATGTGCCTCGGTCCGAGACATTCTCGTCGGTCAAGTTCCATTTCGACGCAGACCCTGGGTGCTCATCGTCCCAGAGCATATTTTCAGCTCTTTGCAGTAGTTTTACGAGTCCGTCACCCTGAAGTGCCGAGACGGCCACGCATCCATACCGCTGCTCCAAGTCTTTATGAGTGGATTGAGGCAGACGGTCAATCTGGTTGAACACTAGCAGTTCCTTCTTCCCGCCAAGGTTGAGATCGTCTAAGACACTTCTGACGGTTGAAATCTTTCGGTCGAGATCGGTTGTGCTCGCGTCAACGACGTGAATGAGGAGGCTAGCGTCGCGGAGCTCCTCGAGAGTGGCGTGAAATGCGGCGACGAGATCGGCCGGTAAATCTCGAATGAATCCCACCGTATCGGTGATAATGACTTCTCGCTCCCGCGGGAAACGGAGCCGCCGCGAGACGGGGTCGAGGGTGGCGAACATTTTGTCTTCGACAAAGACCTCGGACTGCGTAAGTGCTCGGAGTAGCGTGCTTTTACCAGCATTTGTGTAGCCAACGATGGAGAGGACAGGCACCCCTCGGCGCTCTCGTTTTCGGCGTCTTCCCGCGCGTTGGTGGGCGAGACGGTGGAGATCCCGCTCCAGCCGGGTAATTCGTTCGCGCACGCGTCGCCTGTCGCTCTCGAGTTTGGTCTCTCCCGGACCTCGGCCTCCGATGCCTCCGGCCAGCCTGGACAGGGAAAGATCAGCCCTTTGAGCCAGTCTCGGCATACGGTACCTGAGCTGGGCTAGTTCGACTTGGAGTTTTCCGTCCCCCGTCGCGGCTCGCTGGGCGAAAATATCGAGGATGAGCTGGGTTCGGTCGATCACTCGCAACTCCATACGGTCTGCGAGATTTCGAGCCTGAGTGGGGTTGAGGTCTTGGTCAAAGACCACGAGGTCAATGTCTTCTTGGAAGCATCGAATCACGAGGTCAGAGAGCTTTCCCGATCCAATGACCGTTTTGGGGTCCACGCGGCTTCGGGTCTGTTGAACCACCGAGACGACCTCGACTCCGGCGGATCGGGCGAGCTCTTTAAGTTCATCGACGTGAATCGCCAAGGTGTCTCGATCGCGTCCCGCTGTCACGGAGACCAGCAGAGCTCGCTCGCCTTGATCGACTTCATGGGCCCCTGTGGTCCGTGCGAGTTCGTTTTCAAGCTCCCGGATGTGGATATCGAAATCAAGATCCAGATCCGCTGTCCTACAGGGAGTAAGCCGTTCGGTGGACCGGCCTTCCGAATTGGCGGGAGCGAGAAAAGCAGCGTGTGCAAGCCCAGGAAGGCCATCTTCCAGCACAGCGATGCTCAGCATGGCGTCCAAGCGAAGGAGGGCAAGGTCAGTCAGATCGTCTTGGCTGAGTCCTTCGTCGGCCAAATGCGTATGGACGCACCGCAGTCCTCGCAGTCGTCCCCGGCCGGCGCGGAGTCGTCCCCAGTCAGGGAGTTCGATGCCTCGGGCATCGCCCACCATGACATGTTGAACATCCCCGCGGCGTCCCACCAAGACTCCCACCTGACGGCGGATCTCACCACTGAGCTCCGTCATCTCACGGGCGAATTCCAGACTGACCAACCGGTCTGTAGGCAGTCGCCGACCAAAGAGTCGCTCAAGATTTCGGGCTTGCCTGGCCTTGAGACCGCGCGTGTTTCCAAAGACCTGTATGGGAGGCTCCCGGGATCGTTTAAGTTTGGGTTGAGCGAGATCCGTCAGATTAGAAGTCGCCTTGGGTGTAAGCAAGGCGGAGCCGGCTCCAGTTTGCCCCCCTGGGAAATTGGGCATGCTAAGTTACATTGCTTTCACGGTCGAGAACCGAACTTTTACCTGTTTGGGGGATACTCTTTCCTCGGGCGTCGTCGACTCTCGACCGATGAGAGACGTACATCCCATGGACGATGGGATTTAACAATTGGAGAAGGATTTCAGCATGGCGCGAAAGAGGGATCAGCGAGAGACGCGAGTGGTCGTTTTGGCTGCGGGGCGAGGAACGCGGATGCGATCGGAACGCGCCAAAGTTTTGCACGAGGTATGCGGCGTTTCCATGTTGGAGTACTCCCGACGTCTGGCTGCTGAATTGGATTGTGATCGGCCGGTCATCGTTGTTGGAGCTGAAGCGGACTCGGTTCGGAAAGCCTGTGGTGAAGAGGGCGTCGAGTATGTGATTCAAGCCGAACAGAGAGGAACCGGCCACGCCGTCAAGATGGCGGAGGGGGCGCTTTCGGGTTTTGAGGGCGATGTTCTTGTTCTGTATGGAGACACTCCTCTTCTTCGTGCCTCGACGCTCCTTTCCATGCAGGCCCATAAGCAGACCAGTGAAGCTGATCTTGTAGTTTTGACCACGACAGGCGATACCCCGGGCCGAATCGTTCGAGATCAGGACGGTCGAATTGTTCGAATCGTGGAAGCCCAGGATGCCAACCCAGAAGAGCTTGCGATTACTGAGCGAAACACGGGTGTCTATTTAATTGATTCTGAGTTGTTGTGGCCTGCGTTGGCCAGTCTCAAGGATGACAACAACCAAGGTGAGCTTTATCTCACCGATGTCGTTGGATATGCGGTGAACAATGGCCTTCGTGTTGAGGGTGTGATGGTAAAAGATCCTGAGGAGGGGCTTGGGATTAATACGCGGGTAGAGTTGGCTTCCGCCAACCGAATTATGCGTGGACGTATTAATCAAAGGCTCATGGAGGAGGGCGTTACGCTCATTGATCCTGAGACCACCTACGTTGACGGAACAGTTGAAGTGGGACCGGATACAATCATCGAGCCCGGGTGTTCGATTCTGGGCGATACACGCATCGGGCGCAGCGTCCACATCAAGGCCGGAAGCTACATTGAAGACAGTTGTTTGGATGAGGGGGTTGTTTTCGGACCCTATTCCCATCTTCGTCCTGGTTCCCACCTCAAGGCCGGTGTGAAGATCGGAAATTTCGTCGAGATTAAAAACTCGGTTTTAGGCCCGGGCAGCAAGTCCGCTCATCTCACCTACATCGGCGATGCCGACGTAGGCGCGGGGGTCAATTTTGGATGTGGATCAGTCGTCGTGAACTACGATGGCTATGAAAAACATCGAAGCGTTGTCGGGGATGAGGTTTTTGTTGGATGCAATGTCAACCTTGTGTCGCCGGTAGTGGTTGAGCCTCATGCTTTTCTTGCAGCGGGTTCTACGATTACAAAGTCTGTGCCAGAAGATGCTTTGGCGGTGAGTCGAAGTCGTCAACGAAATATTGAAGGCTGGGTGTCGAAGAAGGAAGGCCGTTTCGCCCCCAAGGATCCCAAGTAAAGTCAAGAGAAGGAGTCAAAGAGATGTGCGGAATCGTCGGGTATGTCGGATCTGAGCATCATGCCGTGGACGTCTTGGTGGATGGCTTACGCCGGCTTGAATATCGAGGCTACGACTCGGCGGGCATCGCCACGCTCGAGCGAGGCGAGATTCAGGTGCGTCGGGCTAAGGGCAAGCTCATTAACTTAGAAGAGGTTCTCCGCGATCGGCCCCTTGAGGGTCGAGTGGGCCTCGGTCACACACGATGGGCGACCCACGGAAAACCCTCTGAACGCAATGCTCATCCTCATCGGGCGGGGTCTGTTGTGATTGTTCACAACGGAATTATCGAAAACTACCGAGTCTTGCGAGAGGAGCTTGAGGCTTCCGGGGCTGAGATCGCTTCAGATACAGATACGGAGCTTATTGCGCATTTGATCGATCGTGAGATCTCCAGCGGCTCGGATTTGTTGACATCGGTTCGACGGGCGTGTGGGCGCTTGGTGGGCTCCTATGCTTTTGGGGCCATGTCCGACACCGCGCCGGACTGTCTCGTGGCGGCCAAGAACGGCGGAAGCCCCATCATTATCGGAGAAGGTGACAAGCAGGCTTTTTTGGGAAGTGATATTCCGGCCATTTTGCCTTACACGCGCAGCATGGTCTCTCTTTGGGACGGTGACTTCGCTCTTTTGTCCGAAGAAGGGATCCAAGTGGTTGATTCGGAGGGACGCCCTCTGGATCGAGAGCCGTTGGCGATCCAATGGGATCCCGTGTCGGCGGAGCGGGGTGGCTATGACCACTTTATGCAAAAAGAGATTTTCGAGCAGCCGCGTGCCATTACGGACACGATCGGCACTCGGGTCAACGAAGCGCTATCCACACTTGAGCTCGATGGAATCGAATTTACTCCAGAAGAGGTCAAGCAACTTCGTTCCGTGACCCTGATTGCATGCGGCACTTCCTACTACGCTTGCATGGTTGGGAAGTATATGGTCGAGCAGTTGGCCGGCCTGCCTTGCGATGTTGATTTGGCCAGCGAGTTCCGTTACCGCGGCCCGATTATAGGGTCGGACTGCTTAGTCGTGCCTGTGTCCCAGTCGGGTGAAACGGCGGACACCTTGGCCGCCTTGCGGCAGGCAAGGGGACAGGGGGCTCGTATCCTCAGTATTTGTAACGTGCGCGAATCGACAATTTCCCGCGAGAGTCACGATGTGCTCTATACACACGCGGGGCCTGAAATCGGCGTGGCATCCACAAAGGCTTTTGTAACTCAGGTGGTTGCCTTCTATTTAATTGCCTTGAAGCTTGGTGTTGCCAGCGGTCGAATCGAATCAGCTGTCCTGGAGGAGCGACTCGCAGATCTGATGCGCCTTCCTCGCCTTGTTGAACAGGTATTGCTGCTTGATGAAAAGATCAGTCGGATTGCTCGGACTTACTTCAAGGCCGAAGACTTTCTTTACCTGGGCCGCGGAATCATGTTTCCAATCGCGCTTGAGGGTGCGCTTAAACTGAAAGAAATTTCATATATCCATGCCGAGGGATACGCGGCGGGTGAGATGAAGCATGGTCCCATTGCTCTGATCGATGAGAATATGCCCGTTGTGGTGATCGCGAATCGCAGCCCCTTGCTGGAGAAGCTGGTCTCAAATTTGGAGCAGGTTCGTGCACGCGACGGTCGGGTGATCGTGGTGGCCACAGAGGGCGACGAGCACATCGCCGAGAAAGCCAATGAAGTGATCTATATTCCTGACTTGGGCGATTTCCTCACGCCCATCTTGGCTGTGGTTCCTTTGCAGTTGCTGGCCTATCACATCGCGACTTTGCGAGGCACAGATGTAGACCAGCCGAGAAACCTCGCAAAAAGCGTGACGGTGGAGTAAAGGCTCCATGGGATCCCGTGAGGGTGGTCGGATGGCCTTCGTCTGAATGTGAGAGTCCATGAGGCGCTTGGGACCCCAGAAGTCTCGATGATCCTAGAGAGTCGGCATGAGAGAGCCCGCGAAACGAACCCGCCTGCTCAGGTTCCGGGGCCACCGAAACCGGTCGCTTTGGGCAAAGGCCCGCTTGGGCTGGAGCAAGAGAGCCGTCTGGCGTTTGATTGAAGGAAAAGCATTTTCATGCCTCTGGGCGGATTGAGCTTGGTGCGACCCTCCGATATCCTGAAGGTCCCCCGTTAATTTCAATGGCCCGCCTGGTTTTTCCTGGACGGTGCTGAGGCCAGTCTTGCTCGCTGAAACAATTCTTGAAGGTTTGAACCCGGAGCAAAAAAGAGCGGTTGAGTGTACAGAGGGCCCTTGCCTTGTATTGGCCGGTGCAGGCAGTGGGAAAACCCGCGCCCTGACTCACAGAATCGCTTACTTGGTGGGCGTGTGCGGGATCCCAGCCGAGGCCATGCTCGCTGTGACTTTCACCAACAAAGCAGCCGGAGAAATGAAAGAGCGTGTCGAAAAGCTCTTGGGGCCCTCAGGAAATGCCTTGGCCATCGGAACGTTTCACTCCATCTGCGTCAGAATCTTACGCCGAGAGATCGGGCACCTCGAGCGGAGTCGGGGTTTCGTTATCTACGACGACTCGGATAGCGTGGGCGTGATCAAACAGGCTTTTAAGCGTGAAGATATTGATCCAAAGGCTCACGATGCAAAGCATGTTCGTTGGCGAATCGATCAGTGGAAGAACGATGGAATTCTGCCCGCCGAGGCGAAAGCTAGCGCTGGGGATCTCGACGAGGAGTTCTGCGCGCGTTTTTATGGGATTTATCAACGGATGTTGCTTGATTCCAACGCACTGGATTTTGGTGACATCCTCCTCATGACCCTCCAACTGATGAAGCGCTTCCCACGTGTGCTGGAATTCTATCAGAGGCGTTGGCAATACGTTCTCGTCGATGAGTATCAAGACACAAACCGAGTGCAGTATGACCTTGTAAACCTCTTAGCGAGCCAGCATAGAAATATCTGTGTTGTCGGTGACCCCGATCAGTCAATTTATGCTTGGCGCGGAGCCGATGTTCGCAATATTTTAGATTTTGAGAAGGATTACCCCGAGACAGAAGTCGTGAGGCTCGAGCGTAACTATCGTTCAACGCAGCCCATTCTGTCTGCTGCGGCTGCGGTGGTGTCCAATAATATCGAGCGCAAAGAGAAAAGACTTTTTACCGAGCGTGAGGGCGGCGACTTGCTCCGCTTTTTCGAAGCCCAGGATGATCGAGAAGAGGCTTCGCACGTGATTCGTCAAATTCTCTCTGCGCATAGGACTGAAGATCGTCCACATGGGCAATTTGCGATTCTCTACCGAACAAATGCACAATCGAGAGCATTCGAAGAAGAACTGCTTAAATACGATATCGCCTACACGGTAGTGGGAGGCGTACGATTCTATGATCGAGCAGAGATCAAGGACGCCATGGCCTATCTCCGGCTCCTTGTGAACCCCGCAGACGATCAGGCTCTTTTGCGAATTGTTAATAAACCGACTCGGGGGATTGGGAAGACCACGATTGATCGCGTGGGAGTCTTAGCTGCGGAGAACCAAATTCCCCTATTTGAAGCCCTGCGTCACTTCGCCGAGAATGCAGGCGGTCGGGCGGCTGGAAAGATAGGCACTTTTCTCTCGTTGATGGCGACTTTGCAGGAAGAGGCCAAGTCGCGCCCTTTAGATCAGATCATCGGCTTGGCCTTAGATCGATCGGGTTACCTGAGCTCGCTTGAACGTGAAGAGACGCCAGAGTCTGAGTCTCGTCGTGATAACTTGCTCGAACTTATGACGAGCGCTCGCGATTTTGTTTCCGCCAACGAAGAACTTGAAGATGATGGTCGAAGTGAGTTGGAACTCTTCCTCGATCAAGTGGCGTTGATTTCTGACCTTGACAGTTGGGCGGATCGTGAAGAGCGCGTTTCTTTGATGACGGTTCACTCCTCCAAGGGGCTTGAATTTCCGGTCGTTTTTCTCGTCGGAATGGAAGAGAGGATCTTTCCTCATGCTGGCTCCATGGGGGATGAGTTCGGACTCGAAGAGGAGAGGCGCTTGTGTTACGTGGCCATGACGCGTGCCATGGATAGCCTGCACATCAGCCATGCCTCGGAGCGAAGGCGCTATGGGGAACTCTCGTATCAGACGCCGAGTCGCTTTTTGGATGAAATTCCATCTGAGGTGGTCGAGGTTTTGAGCCATCGCCGCTCGCGTTCGCGCTCTTCAAGCTCAAGCCGCCAAGGCTCGGAAAGTTCCTTCGATTATTCATACAGCCAAGAGCAGGATGGAGAAGAGGGGCAGCCGAGACAAGGAATGCGGGTCCGTCACACCGTATTCGGTGTGGGCGAAATCACAGCCGTCTTGGGGGAAGGGGCGAATCAGAAGTTGAAGATTCGCTTCGATCGAGTGGGGATGAAGACGATCATGGTCCGTTTCGCGCAACTCGAGATGGCCTAGCCTGAGCGGTCCTGAGCAGAACGCTGTTTCTTTTCCTCTCGCCGGCTTAATTTAAGGGTTCAGGGAGAGGCCTCTTCGATGCTCGGTCTCCTCCATTTGGAGCGATCTCACCGCACGGATCGTTTCCGTGAACAGGCCGTGAGTGGGCTTGACTGTCTCAGGCCAGCAAGAGGGCCATTTTGTCCCATATGAAACAGAAGCCGCGCTCGACCCAATTTTCCGAACTAGCAATTTAGACTGCTAAACCATTGATTTTAAATGCTTCGAAGTGTTAGTTCTGCGGAATTAAGCTAGTCTTTTGGCGTCTCTACGCCGGGTCGGATCGAAGCTCCATCCATGATACGAGACACATGTTCCAAGGGGGGGGAGAACAGATCAGCGTCCACATCCAGCGCTCTCTAAGATCCGGAAGTGTCCGTGGCACCATCTAAAAGGTTCGTAGAGCATTCGGCGGGAGGGGAAGGTGCCGTACCCTCCCGCCTTTTTTTGGGCTCTTTTCATGGGAGCCTTCTCTCGAGGATGCGCTCCGTTCCATAGGCTCCACGCCTTATAAAGCGTACGCGAGAGCGATGACACCCGTGAAGGTACCCAGCCAACCGCAGAAGAGGGCCGAAGGCCACGCTCTTCTTTGATCACGACACCAATCGAGGGCGGTGGCCAGTCCCTCGGCCAGACAGAGGCTTAATGGCAGAAGCCCTGGAAGGATGTAAAAAGCTTTGGCCTGCGCGTAAAAAGGCAATTGGAAGCTGATGTAGAGCAACGAAAAGGCCAGCACGGCGAGAAGGCTTGTGACGAGAGACAAGAAAATTTTTCGACCGGGTTCTTTCTCGGTAAAAGAGAATCCCGCGAGGCGTACGTAGCCGAACCCCATGAGCGCGCTTGCAGGAAGGGCCAGTGGATAGACGAGCGTTTGAAAGTCGTCATTCCATAAACCATGCCTTGTTTCAAGACGGGCCATCCCGCCAACTAGGCCGTCTCCCCAAAAGGTCGAGTAGATTCCATCCCAGAACGAGGCGTAACCTGAGAAGTACGGATATGTGAGGGCTTCTCCGAAGCTTAGGTACCAAGCTTCTGTATGGAAGCCTGGTCGTAGCCACCATGTGGGCGCATTCGGAACATCGAGATTCCATATGAAAGGGTCTCCAAAGAGCATGAAATTCCGAAGGTAGAACCAACCGCCCAGCGTGATACATCCAAGGAGGAGTCCAAGGAGTCCGAGTGCACTGTGACCGGGGCTTCTGCCATCGACCCACCAAAGACGAAGGGCCACAAAGAAGGCAATAATCGGCGCGATTAAAAGGCTCGTGAACTTGGTGAGGATCGCCAGTCCGAGCCCAATCGAGAGAAGGATCCATGACCGGAGCCCAACCCTTTCCGAAAACAGCATCAGGGCAGCCAGTGCGAGACAGCCACTGATGACGGCTGTTTGAAAGGGCTCGTTGGACACGTAGGCGGACATGTAGAGATTCATCGGGATGAGGCCGGCCGCTGCGATGGCCAGACACGGTCGAAGAGCCTCTTCGGGCCAAAGTTTGAGAGCGACTCGCGCGGTAAAGCCGACGGTGGCGAGCCCTGAGAGAAAGGGAATAAGGTGAAGTGCGAACCCTCCCTGGGAGGATTCACTGATCCACTCTGACGTGCTGGCCACGCTCGCGGTGAGCAGATAAAAGATCGGCGGGTGATAGGTCGCGAAACCGTAGTCGGCGGCGGGGAGGCTCAAGTGGGTGCGTAAGTAGTCGAGGTAGGCCAGATGCGCAGTTGCATCGAAGCCCACTGCCGGGGGGATGGCCAAAATTTTAAATAAAAAGACCCACAACCACAAAAGGACAACAATGACCAGAGTGCTCCGAGGTGCGTTCATTCGCCACTTCTTGGGATTCTTGCCCTGGTGGGCGAGGAAGCCCACTGCCGCGGAGATAAAAAAGAGTCCAACGAGCCAAGGTGCGCGCTGGCCTGCAATTTCGAAGGGCGTGGGCATAAGTCGCGCTTCGGGGTGAAGACTCTGGTCATGGGCCCGCCAAGCGGGAGAGGAGGTCCCATTCGGAGTTGTGACCTCCCACGCAGAATCGGTCTCGATGACTTGGTCTCCGATTTTTAGTTTCGCTTGAAGAAGAGCAGGACCTTCGGCTCGGCTCACAGAGAGTCGAAGCGTGTTGCGACCCGGCTTCAGGGAAGGGTTGAGTTGGGCCTTGAAGCCCGAGCGCCATCCTTCTCCGAGTGATGAGAGCGAGAGCGGGGATCCATTGAGCTCAGCTTGGGCTGAGCGAAGCGCTCGACCTTCGAGCCACGCTGTGGTTTCACCTTCTGGCCAATCAAAATGTCGCACAAAAACGTGGACCGGAGGCGCATCTCGATCCTGAGCAATCAGGCGAGCGGTGTTCGGAAGTGGAGCCGCGATCCAAGGGGGGCCTTCTTGGCTGAAGAGGAAGGCGACTTTGTCATCGAGGTGAATGACGTGGAACAAAAGAACACCACAGGTTCCGATGAGTCCGACCCACGCAGCGAATTGCCATCGCGCCATGATGCGCGGTTCGGGTTTCATTGGCGGGCCATGGAGCGTAAGTAGCGGTTTCGAATTCGCCAAAGCCCAATGAGTGCAATGGGAAAATCGAGAAGGCGGACCTTGGATCCAGCCACTCCCGTCCACTGGTTGAGGGGGAGTTCATAAAGAGCAGATTCAATCGGCTGCAATTTTGTCAGATGGCCTGCAGAAGTTCGTCGCGCGATTAACTCGACGTCGAAGGTCCAGTTTGTGATGAAAGGCTCGGCGAAAAGAGCTTTCATCGTTTTCGAGGTTCGAAAAATTTTTGCACCGCATTGGGTGTCATAGACGGCGAGATTAAGTGTCCAGGATGCGACGGTCGCGAAAACTCGGCCGATATAGTGCCGAGGGGCGCTTCGCGAGATGCTTCGACCGAGAAGTTGGACCCGTGAGCCGAGGACGATTTCGACCTCCGGCTTTGCCTCGAGAACCGCCCTGAGCCTGGGTATTTCATTGAGCGGGGTCGCAAGATCCGCATCGAGGTAACCCACGAACCGGGGTTCTTTCTCCAGCGCTGAAAGGACGCCTAATCGGATCGCTTCAGCTTTGCCTTGGTTTTCGGAGAGTGCGAGAACCTCTACTCGACCTGGGTGGCGCTCGGCGAGCTTTCGCAGGAGGGCGAGAGTACCGTCCCGACTTCCATCATCTACGAAGAGGAAATCAGTTTTACGGTCTTGCTCGAGCTGCTCCGAGAAGGCGTCAACGGGAAGTCGACGGGCTTCTTCGTAGCACGGAATGACAATGGTAGTCTCCGACATGAAGATGAAAGGGTAACGTTGGGGCTGGAAGTCTGCTTGTCGCTCCGTACTGTTCTTTTAGAATCGAGCTGAGGAGGTCATTTGACTCAGAGCCCTGCGGCACTTGAGACCGAACCTTTAGAGAAGGGCAGAGGTTTGCGATGGGCGGTCCTAGTGGCCGTACTGGCCGCTTATGGGTGTCTTCAGCTGTCTGGGCTCGGCTCTCCTCTTTTTTGGCAAGATGAGGGCGAGACGGCCATGTTTGGCCAACGCGTCCTGGAGTTCGGTTATCCCAAGGTTCATTCGGAAGGCAACGTGGTGTACGGCATCGGAGTGCCCCTCGCAGAGGGGGTGGATGCGGACCGGGATGCCTATCTCGGGAGTTTTTGGGGGCAATATTACTTCGCGGCCCTGGGCGTCTCGATGGGGGAGGGCGCAGTCGACCCCTATACCCGAACCGCTTGGGTGAGATTGCCTTTTGTATTTTCAGGTCTCCTGGGTCTTTTCCTGCTTTGGTGGTCGGTTCAGCCGGGTTTTGCGGGACGCAAAGGAGCGGGTCTCGAGTCCGCCATTGGCTTTGGGATTCTTCTTTGCCTTTCCATTTCATTGATGCTGCATATTCGGGAAGTGCGGTATTACGGCCCCGCCCTCGCTCTGCTGGCGGGTGGGGTGGCGTTGCACTTGCGGAATGGGCTTGTGGGAAACCGAATCATGCCAATTCGCCTAGCCTGCGCCTTGGTCTTGCTCTTGGTTTTGTTCAATTTCTTTTTTCCGGCCGCGCTGGCCCTCGCGGCGTGGTGGGCCCTTGAGTCAATCCTGTTGACCACGAAGAACTCAAGTTCGATTCGCAGCCGGCTTCAAAGTCTCTGGCCTCTGGCGTGCGTCCTGGTCTTTTTTCTAGGGATCGCTTTCGGGCTGATTCAGGCTTTTGGAATGGATAAGACTTCGGAAACTCTATCGACGCGCTGGGGGTTCGGCATTGCGGGGTATCTGGGGAACCTAGGTCATCTATTTTATTTTTTGATTCGATATGAGTGGTTGGTGCCCTGTCTTTTGATCGAGGGGGGCTTGGTTTGGCTGAAGAGAAGCGGTCCAGTGAGGATGGGCGCCGAGTTTCAGCGTCCTCTGGATACGCGTGCCGCGCTGTATCGCCTTTGTGTGATTTATATCTTCGTGGGGGCTGTCAATCCGATTTTCTTTGAGCGTTATTTCACACCGCTTGGGCCCTTGCTCGGTCTCGTGTTGCTTTTAGATTTCGAGGCTTTTCGGCGTGGGCTCGTTGCGGTGGAGTCGGAGAGAAAGAGAGCTTCTATGAGAGGGTGGGCTTGGGTGATTGCGGGGCTCACCTTTGTGGGTTTGATTTGGGTTCGCTCGCCTGAACTCACAGGACGTGTCTTTGAAATGAGGGATCCCGTCCGAGGGCCCATCGACTTTGCAGTGGCGCATATCCAGTCTCGGTATCCTGACACTTCAGCGCTGACAATCGCCACGAATTATGAGGCTGAGCCTTTGATGTTCTATTTGGGCAGTCGGGTGGTGGGGCGGTTTGACGGAGAGGCGACCGAACCCCAGGGTGCGGAAGCTGAGATTCAGCCCGACCTTGTGATTCCTAGAGCCTCTCAACCTCGCCGTTTGCAGGAGGTGCGTCAGTATTTGTTTCAGGCTCCATTCGAGAGATACGGATTGCCGGTGGTGGACGCCCCCTACAATCATATCCCTGAGCTTTATGCCGGACGCGTTCTTCCCAGCGTACATAGCTTTAAAACTCAGCGTCCGGAGGAGGCCTCAGGTCCCCCGTTAGCGATTTATGAGCGCAAGAAGGTTGAACTCAAATGAGTCCATCCGATCAACGTAACCATAAATCCTGAGCGAGGCTCTTGACTCCGAAGCCCCTGTTTCGAATCCTGCATGGCTTGTCGCAGCCTGCGAGGGTATCTTAACCTGATGCGGAGCGATGCGATGGGTGGGGAAAGAGTCCGCTTCTGGCGAAGAGTCGACTTCTATGGTCTTTGGGCAGTCGCGTTCTTTCTTGGAGTCAGCTCCTGTGGGCCAGGAGAGGCGGAACGGCGTGCTTCTGACCCGAGACCCAATATTCTGCTGATTTCACTGGATACGACTCGAGCAGACCACCTTTCCGCCTATGGGTACGAGCGAGAAACCTCAGCGGCTCTGGATGCCTTTGCGGACGATGGGGTGCTCTTTGAAACCGCATATGCGCCCTCCGCAACCACGGGCCCCAGCCACGCAAGTCTATTTACCTCTTTGTCGCCGGCTTCTCACGGCGTCACGAA
>JACLAC010002021.1_pt1 | contig 83103 bp, 73 predicted proteins | sample 8027881 | NCBI WGS metagenome assembly JACLAC01 (sample SAMN15725517, study PRJNA655200) | protist metagenome | isolation source: fluorescence activated cell sorting (FACS) single amplified genomes of... | place: Spain: Blaines Bay Microbial Observatory, Mediterranean Sea | collected 2016-01-19
CCATCCCACCGTGGCCCAGAGGGGTGAAAATAAAAGTATATGGCCAATCAAAAAATGAAATGTGTTTTCACCAAATTCATCACCACCCATTCCTCTGCCAAATTGAAAACGGAAAGAGATCCAATCATGAGCCGCATTCCAAAAAATAACTGGGGAGAAGATCGTGAGTGAAATCACTCCAGCCATGTAGAGCCAGGGAGATTTCAAAATGTCTCGGGCGTCTCGGTAGATCAACGCATGAAAGAAAAGTCCGATATAAAAGAGAAGCATGATGAACTTGGATAAGGCTCCAAGACCACAGACGACTCCTATGAAAATCAGCCACCTGGGATGAGGTTCACGGTGATAGCGGACGAGCAGCATGAGTGCGAGTACCCAACAAAAAACAAAGGGTTGGGTGATGTGAAGAAAGACAGTTCCCAATGTGAAATAGGGCATTGAACTTAACACAAGTAGTGTAAAGAGGGCTGCCCGGGTGTGGAAAATGGAGAGTGCTAAATTAAAGATCAGGTAGATGATGGCCAAATTTACAAGTTGAGCACCTATTTCCAGTGAAGTCTCGTGGTGTCCAGCGATGGTGGTGATGAAGCGTATCAGGAAAGCCACCATCGGAGGGTGCTCGTAGTAGGAAGCACTCAAAAAACGAGACCACACCCAATGGTCCAGCATATCTGGATGTGGATTCAAGAATTGGTTAAGCACTAGAAATATAAGGAAATTCAGCGCAAGGAGGATGATTGCGGATAGATGAGTTCGCATTCTTCAGACCTACACCATTAGATGGTTTTTGTCGGGCGGCTGGCTGTCAGTCAAAGTCTCCAACCCACTATGAGGCCTTGGTTTTGCGCTTTGGACGAGGAGGTGGGGCTTCTGAAATAATTTGCTCGCAGGTGGCCTTGTCAAGTGATTCAGCGTCCGTGTTTTTGGGGATTTTGAAATTCTTTTTGTTGTATTTGATGTAAGGGCCATAAGGCCCCTTAAGTACTTGAATTTCGCCAAAATCGTGCAAGACCTGCTTGGCTTTGCTTTCTTTGCCTTGACGGATCAACTCGATTGCTTCTTCCCGATCAATTTGCAGAGGATCAATTTCCTTGGGGATTGAAAAGAATTGATTACCAAGTTTCACATAGGGGCCGAATCGGCCTCTATTAACGATAATTTCCTCCCCAGAGGCATCCCAGTTGCCCAAATGTCTTGGAAGACTGAACAGCTTAAGAGCTTCCCCCAGTTGAATCTCATGCATGCTTCGATCCTTGGGGAGTGAAGCAAACTTAGGTTTGTCTTCATCATCTTTGGTTCCAATTTGAACCATCGGACCATAACGACCAACCCTTACACTGACCTGACGGCCGGTTTGTGGGTCAGTCCCCAGAATTTTTTCTCCTTTGTCAGGGGGTAGCTCCTGTTTTGCCGCAATGTTATCGTGAAAAGGTTGATAGAATTCGGTCATCATGGAGACCCAATCTCTTTTTCCATTGGCGATCTCGTCCAGGTCTGCCTCAATTCGTGCGGTGAAATTCAAATTCACGATGTCAGTGAAGTGATTAACTAAGTAATCTGTGACGACCTCACCAAGATCTGTTGGCCTGAGCCTTTTATCTTCTCCTCTTTCGGCATATTGACGATCTTGAATCGTGGAAATAGTCGGAGCATATGTGGAAGGCCTGCCAACTCCTTCTGCTTCCAATTTTTTGATAAGACCTGCCTCAGTGTAGCGAGGCGGGGGTTTGGTGAAATGCTGCTCTGGAATAACCTCTTCAATCCCCAGTGACTGTCCCATCTCAACTTTCGGTAGGATCACATCCTTCTTTTCAAGATCGGCATCAGGATTTTCAGAGCCCTCTGTGTAAGCTTTTAAGAACCCCGGAAATACTAGCCGCTGCCCCTTGACCTCCAAGAGGCACTCTTGCTGATTGCCTCCCTCTAACTTCAAGGTGGTTCGTGCGATGATTGCCTCCGTCATCTGACAGGCGATCATTCTCTTCCAAACCAGATCATAAAGCTTTGCCATTTCTGGGCTCAAATGAGCCCGAACATCCTGAGGCTTCATGCTCAAATCTACGGGTCGGATTGCTTCGTGAGCCTCTTGAGCGCCCTTGGCTTGGGTGGCAAAGCGACGAGGCTTGATGAGAGCGTACTCTTTCCCGTATTCAGATAGAATGACTTGTTTAGCTTGTTGCAGACTTTCTTCAGAAAGCGTTGTGGAGTCTGTCCGCATGTACGTGATCAAACCGCCGCTGTACCCAGGTATTTCGAAATTACCCTCGTATAACTGCTGGGCTACAGACATTGTTCGCCGGGGGGAAAATCCTAATTTTAGGGATGCTTCCTGTTGGATAGTGGAAGTAGTGAATGGTGCTACGGGTTTTCTGGTTGTCTCTCTTTCTTCGATATCTGCAATTTTACAGATTTTCCCTTGTTCTAATGAGGAGACAATTTCCAGAGCTGTGGCTTCATTTGGGATAGATTTTTCAGTTTTTTTGGATTTGTAGGAAACAACCTCTGCTTGAAAATCGTACTTTTCATAGGCAGTCCGAATTCTCCAAAATTCAAGTGGTTTGAATTCTCGGATTTCTCTCTCTCGATCAACAAGTATCCTGACGGCTACACTTTGAACTCTACCTGCTGAGAGTCCGGGTTTAACTTTTTTCCAAAGAAGTGGTGAGAGTTCGTAACCTACAGCTCGATCTAAAATTCTTCGTGCTTGTTGGGCATCTACAAGGCTGGTGTCAACATTCCTTGGATTCTGCAAGGCTTTAAAAATGGCAGGCTTGGTGATCTCATGGAAAACAATCCGCTTGATGTCAGGATGTTTTTGAAGTTTAAGTGCCTCAATGAGATGCCAAGATATTGATTCACCCTCACGGTCCTCATCAGTCGCTAGATACACCACAGTTTCTTTAGAAATGCGTTTCTTGATATCTGAGATCGTTTTTTTCTTGTCCTTGGTGATCTCATAACGTGGCTCAAAATGATTCGAAGGATCAAAACCAAGCTCTTTTTGAGGAAGATCACGGACGTGCCCCATGGATGCGACAACGATGTAATCATTGCCAAGAAACTTATTAATTGTCCTAGCCTTAGCTGGAGATTCTACAATGATCAGGTTGTTTGGCATGAAACGAAATCTGCTTTAGTGATCAGGAATTTGAAAAGGCTAATTTGTTTAGCACCTCTAGGCGCAAGATGGCAAGCGGCATCTAGCTGGAAAAAACTTTTGCTTTTGACCATGCCGTAAAGATTGCAAAAATACAAGCAGGCTGCTTTTATTCAATTTTTCATAAAGATCACTAAATAATCTGTAGATGCCACCTATTCTTTATCAATCAAGTTTTCGATATCTGAAACGTCATCCATGGCAATTTGGATTGGCTGTCATTGGCGTTGCCTTGGGGGTCACCATTGTTCTTTCAATCGATCTGACGAATGCCAGTGCGCAAAGATCGATGGAATTAGCAGTTCAATCGGTGAGTGGTCGTTCGACTCATCAAATCATATCCAACCGTGACTACCTCTCTGAACAGACCTATCGCGAGTTGAAACAGAAACTTGGTTTCAGGAAAGCCGCACCGGTTTTAGAAGGTTATGTGGTTTTGCCAGAGAAACCGGATCAGGTGTTCCAGTTATTGGGAATTGATCCATTTGCTGAAGCCCCATTTCGACCATATCTGCAAGACTTGGTTGGAGGAAACAACGGGAATCTTACAGCATTTTTAACAGAGCCAAATACCGTTGTTCTGTCATATGAACTGGCTGAACAGTTGGATATTCAGGTTGGAGATTCTTTTGAAGTCGAAATCGGGGGCTTGCCTAAAAAACTTCGGCTGGTGGCCTTTCTCAAAATTGAGGACAACTTTTCACGTCAAGCACTCTCAAAATTGTTGATTGTCGATATCAGCACAGCTCAGGAACTTCTTCAGCAACAAGGGAATTTATCGAGGATAGATCTGATTTTAGTTGGTGGTGAAGAAGAAAATAAAAAACAAATTGAGCAGCTCAATGAGGTTCTTTCCAGTGGTGCCCGTGTCGAATCATCACAAACTCGACTTGAATCTGCTGACAAAATGACACGTGCCTTCCACTTGAATCTTTCAGCGTTGAGTATGCTTTCGCTCATTGTAGGGATGTTCTTGATTTACAATACGATGACTTTCTCGGTGGTCCAACGCTACAGCTTGTTGGGGCAACTTCGAGCAGTAGGAGTCACACGAGGTGAAATATTCCGCATTATTTTCATGGAAGCGATTGTGATTGGGGTTGTGGGGACTTCTCTAGGTTTGATCGGCGGGATTCAGCTGGCAAATCTGCTTGTCATCTATGTTACTCAAACCATAAATGACTTGTATTATGTTCTTTCCGTTCGAGAACTTCAGTGGTCAAATTTATCACTTCTCAAAGGGATTGGTCTTGGAATGGGAGCAACTCTTCTTGCTGTGATCCCACCCGCCAAAGAAGCTTCAAATATTCCACCAAGAATGGTTTTGAATCGATCATCGCGTGAAGAATCGTTTCGCAGGACTTTGCGTTGGAGCTTTTACGCTGGCTCAGGCCTCTGCTTCGCAGGCGTCTCTTTATTGTGGCTTCCCTCGAGAGATTTAATCCTGAGTTACGTAGGTTTGTTTTCTTTAATCGTAGGCTTGGCATTTCTCACCCCGCATCTGACAAATCTCGCCATGAAACTGATAAGGCCCATCATGACGAAGCTTTTTGGGGTCCTTGGAAGTATGGCCACAAGAGGTGTTCAAGCTGAACTCAGTAGGACAAGTGTTGCGATTGCAGCCTTGATGGTGGCTATTTCTGCAGCAATTGGCCTTGGAATCATGGTCGGTAGTTTTCGACACACAGTCTTTTACTGGCTGGAACAACAGCTGTGGGCTGATATTTACGTTGTTCCACCTGGAAATTCACGACACCTGGACAAGGTTTTGTTACCTGAGAGCATTGAAATCCTTAAAAACGCTGATGGGGTTTCTCATGTCACGAGAAATAAAAGAATTCGTTTGGAAACTGCTGCAGGTGAGATTGACCTATTGACTCTGGACTTACCCAATAGGGGTTACGCTTCTTACAGTTTCAAAGAGGCTAGTTCAGATCCATGGAAGAGCTTTGATACAAAACAATCGGTTGTGATTTCAGAACCTCTTTCAAATAGATTAGGCCTATCCATTGGGGACAAGCTTAGTTTGCCCTCTCCAAAAGGAGATAAAATTTTTGAAATCAAAGGGGTCTTCTACGATTACAGTTCTGAGAGAGGCCACGCCATAATCCATCGCAACCACCTGGAGAATTTTTGGGAAGATCCAAGAGTAAATTCAGTTGCGCTTTATCTTGAAGTTGGATGGACTCCTGAACGCTTTCAGGATGTTTTCGACCGACTAGAATTACCACAGCCTGTGATCATCCGCTCAAATGTCTCTCTGAGAGAATTGAGCTTGGAGATATTTGACCGAACTTTTGCAATTACTGGTGTACTGCAGTTACTGGTGACGGGTGTTGCCTTCGTGGGCGTCCTCAGTTCTTTGATGGCACTGCAACTGGAACGTCAGAGAGAGTTGGGGATATTGCGTGCGACAGGAATGACCCCTGGGCAAATTTGGCGATTAGTGACTAGTCAATGCGGACTGATGGGTATAGTCGCAGGAGTTCTCGCTATTCCAGTCGGGATAATGATGGCCATGGTTTTGATTTTTGTAATCAATCAGCGTTCATTCGGTTGGACCTTTCCAACTTTGGTAGAACCAAGTGTTTTACTTTACAACATGCTGCTGGCTATCTTCGCCGCTCTACTTGCAGGCCTCTACCCCGCACTCAAAATGTCCAAAGTACCACCCGCAGTGGTTCTGCGTGAAGAATAAGCTTTTCTGATCTTGAAAAAGAGGCATTCCAAAATTCATAAAACTAATCGAACAGATTGAGCGTTAATGAAAGTAGAAAGTATTCAAAAAAAATTATTCTGGGCGCTCCTGAGCACAATCACTCTAATCCATTTATCTGGATGTCTGCCGGGAATTGCTGGGCCAGAATTGCCAGAGGAACCAGAGCCATCTCCGACGCCATTAATGGCTGAAGTTTTGATGAGAGTTCAACTGGATTATCTGGAGTTGGCGCGGTTGGATTTCTCAGAGCTTCAAGAGAGTGCTCTCCTCGCAGTGGAGAGAGAGATTGCAGAAGTGCGAGTTGTTAACCCCCAGAGCAAATCTGGAAGCCAAAGGGTTCTTTTTCGTGAAAGCACTCTGCTTAAACTGGACTCCCCTGCATCTCTTAGAGAAATGTATGAAGCTCTCCAATCTCTCATTTTGAAACTGCATGAAAAGCTACCAGAATACCCGATAACAGAGCTGGAACTACTTGCTCTTAGCGCCATCATGTCTGGCCTAGATCCTCATTCGGTTGTTCTTCCACCATCAAACTACTTGGAGTTTAGCGAGAATACCCGAGGTCGATTTGCCGGCGTGGGAATCGTCATTGGAATTCGGGAAAAGCAATTGACAATCATTTCTTTGATGGACGGAGGGCCAGCTGAACGAGCGGGACTGCAGATTGGGGATCAGGTGAAAGAAATCGATGGTGAATCAACTAGAAGAATGAGCTTGAGCGCAATCATGCAGGGCTTGCGTGGGGAGATAGGCTCTGTAATGGGTTTGACCGTTGGGCGGTCAGGGGAAGAAATTACTTATGAACTTCAAAGAGAGGATATTCAAATCAGTAGTAGCGATTCTATAGACCTACGATTCGATGATGGAATTCCAGTTCGTTATGTTCGGCTAAAACTATTTCAGGAAGACACATCTGCTGATCTTGAAAAACAATTAGAAAATCTTGACTCCGTTGCAGGTTTGATCCTGGATTTACGTGGAAATCCAGGAGGCTTACTTCAGGAAGCAGTCAGGGTAAGTGACTTGTTTTTGCCCCCCGAGAAAAGAATTGTTTCGACACAAACCAACACAGACCTGACAAGCTACAACTCTCACCAACTTTTGAGCTCGCCTAAAATTCTAAACATACCCATCGTGGTTTTGGTCAATGGTCAAAGTGCCTCAGCCTCAGAGATAGTCAGTGCGGCACTCAAGGTAAACAATCGTGCGATCGTTGTTGGTGAACAGACTTTTGGTAAGGGCTCAGTCCAGTCCATCTGGGGGATGCCAGGTGATTTTGGTCTCAAAATGACAATTGCCCGCTACCTGACCCCAGACAATCGCTCAATTCAGGGTGTTGGCGTTCAACCAGATTTGCAATTGGATCCACTTTATTTATCGGAAAACGACATCCACCTGCGATCGCTTCAACAAGAGAGTAAGGCTAAAAATTATATCTTACATTACATGCGTGATTCGGAAGACGAAGAAACTGATATGGATAAGCCACTCAGCGTGTCAGAGATTGAAAATGATGATTATGTTCGCATTGCAGTAAGTTTATTACGAGAGCATCTAACTTTTCAGGAAACGATGAGAGAAACTCTTGCCAGATCGCATGCCATGCTGCAGGCTCAGGCTGAGAAAGAAATTGTCAGTGAAATCGCAAAGCAAGCAGAGTTGGATTGGGCTCTATCCAACTATCAAAGCCCATTGGAGTTGCCAGATCTGCAGATTTCCTTTGAGCAAGAGAATGCCTTTGGTGTCTGGCAAGGAATCACTCCTCCATTTGTCTCTGACCGCAAATTGAGGATTAAAGTACAGCTCGAGAACAAGAGCAGTATGCCGATGCAGAGAGTGTTGGTAGTGTCTGAAAGCTCTGAAGACCGGCTGGATGACATTGAGTTCCCTTTTGGGAAACTCGAAGGGGGTGAAAGAGGTATTTGGATTCGGGAGTTAGACCTTGATCAACAAGGAAATCTAAGTTGGCTTCCTCTGGATTTTCTGGTCCTTACAGGTGAAGACCAAGAACTATTGCGTAAAAATTTTCTATGGTCAGTAGTTCCTGATGAATTTCCGACTTTCAGCATGGGATTTCAGATAATTGATAATGGAACTGCCGGAAGTATAGGTAATGGAGACGGGACACCCCAACCGGATGAAACCGTTGTTCTGAAGGTAAATATCGAAATGCAGAATTTAAAAGAACTGGAGGATGTAGTTTTGAGAATTGGTAGCTCAGTGGATGGTTTGAACTGGTTACAAGACCGGGTGGAATGGAAAATTTTGAAAGATAGCCAGGCCTATGAGGAAAACTTAGTGGTTCGCATTCCCCAAGGAATAAAAGAACTTGGTCGTTGGCAAGTTGCGCTGTTTTTGCCAAGAAAAGACCAGGCTCCATGGAATTATCATTGGATGGGTGAGATAGGGCCTGAAGCCAAAGTTCAACCTCCAGTTGTTCAAACTAATTTTACTAGTGATGATCTACCCATCTTGACCAGAGACGAGGAACTGATTTGGAAGATTGAACTGAGAGACGATGATGGATTGGAAGACCTATTGTGCTTTGTGAATGGAAGAAAATTGAATTACTTCAGCTTGAATAATCAGCGTTCAGAGGTCCTTGTTTGGAATTCCCGACTGCTCAAAGGAAAAAATCTAATCGAGTTGGTGGCTAGAGATTCACAAGGAGCTTCAAGTCGTCAACAGTGGCATGTTTGGCGGGAGGACAGTGAGCAGGATTCTGCTGGAGTTGTTTTACATCAATTGGATTTGGCCATACCAAAACACTAAGCAGTTCTTCTTGGGAGGAAGAACAACTGAATAACTCTTCAAATGTGGCAAGTTAGGTCTCTCGGTTTACAGAGCGGTTTGGTGGCTATCAAATGCACCGTACCAATTGCTCGCTCTTTAAAGCCGCCTTCACAATAGCACAGGTAGTATTCCCACATCCTCACAAACTCGTCAGAAAATCCTTGTGCATGAACTTGGTCTAAGTTTGCAAAGAAAGCTTCTCTCCATCTTTTTAGGGTCGTCACATAGTGCTGTGTGATGTCTTCCAAGTGATAAATGCAAAGGTCTGTGCTTTCGCGAAGATGTTCAGCCATCACGCTTATGGAAGGTAAGCAACCTCCCGGGAAGATATACCGCTGAATGAAATCAACTGTTTTGCTGGCTTGTCGGTACCTCCTGTCATCAATTGTGATCGCCTGAAGCAACAACATTCCGTCCTTTTTGAGTAAAGAACTACATTTCTGAAAGTAGCCCTGAAGAAATTGATGGCCTACCGCCTCAATCATCTCAATTGAAACAAGCTTATCGTACTGACCATTCAGGTTGCGATAATCTTCCTTTAAAACCTCAACCCTGTCCTGTAATCCAGATTCCTTCACTCTCGTTTTTGCTAGTTGAAATTGCTCTTGGGAGATAGTCGTGGTTGTAACTTTACATCCATAATTTTGGGCAGCGTGGATGGCAAATCCTCCCCATCCAGTACCAATTTCAAGAAGGTGATCCTGAGGTTGTAGTTCTAATTTTTTGCAGATCCGATTCATCTTGTTTTTGGATGCTTTTTCCAGTGATTCCTCGGTATCTTTAAAGATTGCGGATGAGTACATGAGGGTCTGGTCCAAAAACAATTTAAAGAACTCATTCCCCAGGTCATAATGTGCGGAGATGTTCTTCTTGCTGCCCTGTTTTGTGTTTTTATTCAGAAATTTGTGCAAGATCTCATGAATTGCCACTCCGAAACGTGCAAATCCTTGCTCCATATTGTCTAAAACTTCACGATTCACCACAAAAATTCGTACAAGGTAAGTCAGGTTGGAGCAGGTCCACTCTCCCCGCATGTAAGCTTCTGCAACTCCAATGCTTCCACTATGAATAATGCCGGCATAGGTCTGCAAATCATGAATGTGGACTGCGACCTCCAGTGGGCAGAGATCTGTCTTTTGGCCAAGGATGTACGTGCCAATTTCATCGTGAACTGTGATCTTTCCATGGGCCAAACTATCAGTCCGCCGAATGAACAGATTTCTATTCCATCTGTTCCAACGTTTCAGCAGATCACTTTCTGACTGTTCATCTGAGAGAAGAGTTTCTGATCTAGGAAAAGACAGGTCTTGGGTTGAACGCATTATAAACCTAGGGTGTACCTGAATTAATGTGGCGGCTTGGAGTAGCCATTCCAATTGTTCTTGGCGGTGGCTGATAAGGTATTTTCTTGAGCCACAGCCTGAACGCTTGCCAGTAAATTCCACCGAGAACTTGGGCCGTCATGAAGGGGTGACGCCAAATCATTTCTCTCATTGTTGCTGGATTCAATTCCTTACGCTTTAGAATGAGCGTAGCATCGAAGTGTTTCTCCCCTTTACGATGATTTTCCATATGAACAATCAAACGTTTTGAAGGTCTGGTAAATCGGCAGTCATATTTGTAGTCCATCTCCAGAAAGGGGGAAACATGGAAATTTTTTTGGAACTCAAAAGACTGAGTGAGTCGAGGCTGATCTCGACCATCCAAAAGATAACTGTGCCGTTGATTCCAAGGGGTATTAGTCACTTCAGCTAATATTGCTGCAGGGTGCTGATGAGTCTCATCGAAACAATAATAGAAACTGACAGGGTTAAATCCAAAACCCCATGAACGCAGGTGCGTCAGTATTCTTACAGATCCATTGGGTCGAAAGCCCAGTCCCAACTCTACAGCATCCTTTATACTGTCCGACAGCGACTGAGCCGGATCACCAAAGTAATCTTCTCGTTTGAACCAAACTGGCCGCCAATTTTTTTTTGACCACATGCCCGATAGGGAAAATACCTGATCCAGTTCTCCAAGATCAAGGTAGCTGAGATAAATTGGATAGCTAAAGCTATGCGGTGTAGGGCTGAAGCGCCGGTGGCGCAAGCGCCCAGTGTAGAGACAACTTTCCATTTCAGGCAGCTTTTGGAATCTCAAGGAGTTGAAGCATGTTCATCGCGCTCACTACTCCATCTTCGTGAAAACCATTTCTCCAGTAGGCACCACAAAAATGGGTTCGGTTGAGACCACTGATCTCACTATGACGCTGCTGAGCTCTTACGCTAGCTTCATTGTAGACAGGGTGCTCATAATCAATTTTGCTAAGAATCTTTTCAGGTTTAATCAGCTCTGTTCTGTTTAGGGTAACCAATAGGTGGGGTGAAGTGGGTATATGTTGGAGGATATTCATGTTGTAGGTTACAGCAACCGTATCCTGTTGGGTATGATCTAGATGGTAGTTCCAGCTAGCCCAAGCTTTTTTGCGATTGGGTAAAAGTGAAATGTCCTGATGCAACACAGCTTCATTTCTTTGATATGGAATTGATCCAAGAATGTCTTTTTCCTGTACGGTTGCGTCCTGCAGCATTCGAAGAGCCTGATCACTGTGACAGGCAAGCACTACCCCATCAAAACGCTCTTTGCCAGCTGTAGAAAAAATCTCAACAAAATTTGGTTTTCTGCGAATCTCCATCACTGGGGTGCTAAGCCGAATGTTGTCCATAAATGAAGAACTCAGCTTCTTAACATATTCCTTGGAGCCACCAGGGATTGTGTACCATTGAGGCCGATTTGCTACGTTTAGAAGTCCATGGTTTTCAAAAAATCGTGCAAAATATTTGATCGGAAAATCCAACATTTGCTCGGTACTCGTTGACCAAATCGCTGCACCCATTGGGATGATGTAATGATCGCAGAATAAAGCTCCATACCTTCTCTCCCTCAGAAAGTCTCCGAGGGTAAGGTGATCTTGATTGCTCGCCAGCAGTTCCTTTGCCTCTTTGTTAAAGCGGAGAATATCCGTGAGCATTGCCCAAAAGGAAGGCCTCACTAGATTTCTCCTCTGTGCAAAAAGAGTATCTAGTGTGTGCCCATTATATTCAAAATCTCTTTGCTCGTCTTTTACGCTGAAACTCATTTCCGTGGCTTTGCCCTCTATTCCTATCTCCTTCATCAGTGAAATAAAATTGGGGTATGTCCAGTCATTAAAAACAATGAATCCAGTATCTACAGGAATTTTGCCTTCAGGAAGATCTACAGTAACTGTATTGGAATGACCACCTAGTTTGGGTGCAGCTTCAAAAAGGGTGATTTGATGGCGAGGATGCAGGCGGTAGGCAGCTGTTAGCCCAGCAATACCTGAACCAACGATGGCAATTTTCATGGCTTCCTTTTATGCTGAACGGCATAGATGACTAAGTTCTGGCCGCAATTTATTAATCGAACTGACTTTTCAGACAACGGCAATACCCAAACATCTAGTCTCAGGGATCAGAAAGCTTCTCAGGCAGGTGACTTTCTTATTTTTTAACCCTCTTGTTCAAAAAAGGTGAGAAAATAATAACTATTTTGGGGGTATTATAGGTTTCGCGAGAATACTGTGTTGAAAAAATCAAGAAAGTGATGATGCTAAGGGTATTCGGGCGGTTGCAACTAATTGTTTCAGCATTTGTTCCACACTCCGCTTTCCGACAAATCCATCAGCTCCTAATTCCCTAACAGCTATTTGACTTTGGTCATTCGTCATAGAACTGAACACTAAAATCGGAATATTTTTGGTCCTTGAGTCAGACTTCAATCGTCTGATGACCTCATGTCCCGAGATGATGGGCATTTCAATGTCTGTAATTATCAATGGTATTTCGGAGATGTCTGAAATTTCTTGGACATACTCTAGAAGAGGGCCTCCATTTTCAAAAATCTTGAAAGAGAGATTCAACTTCTCGAAGAAATTTTTGAGGTACATCTGCGCGGATCGACTGTCCTCAGCAACAAGAATTTTCCCATTTTTTAGTGATTCTGGTATTTCGACATTGTTCAAATGTAAATTTTGAACAACTTCTTGGATTTCTGAAAATTCATGAGGCAAAACTTCTGTCAGCAAATATTCCACATCAAGAATGAGACAGACTGTAGACTCATCATCAAGCAGGGTGTAATTGAGATTTCGGTCAACTGGCATGTACTCATGAAATTTTAAAGGAAGGACATCCTGCCAATCTCTTGTAATAATTTGGTGAATACCACCAACTCTTAACGCAATTTGAATGTTATTGAAATTGCAGAAGATGATCGAAGAACTCCTCTCCTCTTGCTCACTTAAATCAGTTCTAAGCCAACGTGGTAGATTGACAAGCGGGACTGGTTGATTCCTGATGTAGACAATTCCCTCGATATAATCGTTAGACCTTGGAATCTCGCTAATTGTAAAATGCTTTGCTCGCTGAATTTCAAATGTCTTAAAAACATTAATTCCATAATGAGGCTGCTCTTCGTTAATTCGAAAGACGATTAGTTTTAAGGCGTTATTTGCTGAAGAATTTTCGTTCATTTAGATTGTAATACGTTGATCATTTAAAGGCATCAGGACCAAAGTTGCCAAAGTGTTCGCATCGCGAGAATCAGCAGAAATATCCCAAAAACTTGTTGCATTTTTTTGGTGTCTAATCTGTGGGAAATTGTCGCACCCAGTGGAGCTAATATTACGGTCATCAAACAAATGCAAAGTGCCGCGAGCCAGTGAATAAAGCCGAAAGAGAATTCAGGAAGGTTTGGGTTCTCCCAACCTGATACAATAAATCCAACAGTTCCGGGTAGGGCAATTACAAAGCCTAGACAAGCTGAAGTTCCAACCGCTTGATGCATCTTGATGCCCATCATGCTCATAACCGGAACGTTCATAGCCCCTCCTCCAATTCCCACCATAGCAGAGATGATCCCCGTTAGTCCTGTCAGATTTCCAATCAAAAATCTATTCGGTTCGTGAACAATCTCGTTGGAAGCATTACTCGGAATTATCATCCTGACGGAGACAACAACAGCCATAAACCCGAAGATCATAGCTAGTACTCCTCCGCTGAGACTGCCTGCTACTAATCCTCCAAATCCTGCTCCCAGAGATGTTGGAATGAGCGAATATTTGAGGAGTTGTTGATCAACAGAGCCCCTTTTAAGATGGGCTTTTGCAGAGGAAAGGGAGGTGGCAATGATTGTGGTGAGCGAGGTTCCAATTGCCAGGTGGGGAATAACAGCCTCAGAAACCTGCATAAGATCAAACACAAAGACCAAAGGGGGTACCAGAATGATTCCCCCTCCAATACCCAACATACCAGCCATGATTCCTGCCAAAGAGCCTGCCAGCAACAGAGTCAAGGTTGATTCTGCTAACTCCAATGAGAATTCCATCAGCTCTCAAAATCGATAAGTTAATCCAAACAAGGGCTGGTAGTTGTTGACCCGAAGTGTTTTTGCAGTTTCCCCATCGGCTCGTTCGACAAAGGTAGCATCTCGATAATTTTTGTAACTGATCAAAGAATTCCACCAAGAGTGAATGGCTATGGCTTCTGTCAAATTAAAATCTCCTTTTGCAGGATGATATACCGTACCGAGGTAAAGCCCCGCCAAGAACGCTGCTCCAGGATTGGCGCTGAATCCTGCACCATCGTGGGCAACAGCAAATAAACTGCTAGCCACAAAAATACTTGTCCAGCGTGCGGCACCCTTACTAAAACTACGATTTAAGCCTCTGTAGATTGATCGCTGGATGAATCCCCGAAAAAACATTTCCTCACCAGCCCCGGTCAATTGACTGTTGATGAAGTCAATCCTCTGCATCTGCTCACGAGTGAGTTCAGCATCAACATGATAAGTCAAATTTGGCGTTCCAGGTGTTGCGAGTTGAATTCCAGTTGGAATCCAAAACGTATAAGAATCCCCAAACTTCCAGAATTGGAATGGTGAGAAAATTTCCCAGTAGGTTTCTGTGTTTTCCTCACACCCGCCATCGTAAAAGTCATATAACGTGATTAAGCTGATGTTAGTGTATAGTCTCAGATAAGCCATTGTGTAATAAGTTTCTTTGCTCAAGTAGACGTCAGTGACATCCTCTCCATCTTCATTCTTTGAATCTTTGAAAACTTCATCAGGATATGCCTGGAGATTTTCATTATCTTGATACTGCATATAGCCATTGATGGCCCACCACCTCAATCCGCCAAAAATGAGCGCTTTGTCGTAGTCATCATTGATTACGTAACCTAATCCGGGGACCAGCCATTCAGCAAGGGCGCTTCCTGCGCAATTGAGATCAGCACGGGCGTTAGAGGGAGCCATCATCAAGAAAAGCCCAAGAGTAAAGATCACAACTGCTGCATTTAGCTTGATGCGAAGAACTTGACCCATTCAACTTACTCACTATCGTATTTCAAATTTTTCTTTCCAATCGCGGAGAACCAGCATGTCGGAACAAATGTACCCTGTAACGAAGCAGGGACATAAACAACTCAAAACGGAGTTGAAGCATCTGATGTCTGTGGTACGACCTGAAGTGGTTCAGGCAATTGCAGACGCCAGGGAGCATGGGGACTTAAAAGAAAACGCAGAATACCATGCGGCTAAGGAGCGCCAGGGATTCGTGGAGGGTCGTATTCAGGAACTCAATGGCAAGCTAGCACAATGCAATGTCATTGACATAAGTCGTCTCAGCGGAGAAAAAGTCATCTTCGGGGCTACAGTCACTTATTTAGATATTGAAACAGACGAGGAAAAAACTTACCAGATTGTCGGTGAAGATGAGGCCGACCTCGAGAAAGGTAAGATTTCCTACAATTCACCAATTGCGCGTGCTTTGATTGGGAAGACTGTTGGTGATTCTTTGATCATCCCAATCCCAAAAGGCAAAGTTGAGGTGGAGATTATAGATCTAGAATTCGTGGATAAATAATTTCCATATGGCTATTCGTCAAAGGCTGGATTTGTTGCTTGTTGAGCGTCATCTAGCTCCAAGCCGTGAGAGAGCTCAGTCTTTGATTCTAGCCGGCAAGGTTCTGGTCAATACGGAAAGAATCGACAAACCTGGCAAGAGCGTAGATCTGGACTCAGAATTGGTAGTTCAGGCGCAGGATCATCCATATGTTAGCCGAGGTGGAGTCAAGCTCGCTGGGGCTATTCGGGAGTTCCAAATTGAAGTCCCTGATCGAATCGCTCTGGATGTGGGGGCATCGACAGGAGGATTCACAGATTGCTTATTGCAGCACGGAGCACAGAAGGTCTACGCTGTGGATGTAGGCTATGGTCAACTTGCTTGGAAACTTCGACAGGATCCAAGAGTAGTCAACTGGGAACGTACAAATATACGTTATCTTGACCTAGTTAACCTAGCAGATCCCATTCAATTAGTTGTGGTAGATGCTTCCTTCATTTCCCTGCGATTGATATTACCAAAACTTTATGAACTGATGACTATTGGCTCTCAACTTTTAGCGCTTGTCAAACCTCAATTTGAAGCTGGTCGAAAGGAGGTTGGTAAGGGGGGGAGAGTTAAAGAAGAAGCTGTTCATGCCAGAGTACTTAATGAAATCATTGAGGCTGCAATCATCCAAGGATTCCGCATGCTTGGCAGTTGCGAGTCAAGTATTCAGGGCAAAAAGAGTCAAAATACTGAATTTTTTGTGCACCTTGAGAAACCTTCAAAATGAGTGAGCAAAGATCTCAGCGTTTTCTTCCGATTGATCGCATCAAGCCCAATCCTCAACAACCTCGCCGATATTTTGATCCCAAAGCTCTCCAAGAACTCAGTCAATCCATAAAACAACAGGGAATCCTAAATCCCTTGATCGTGAGGAATCATCCAATCTTAGAAGGATGCTTTGAACTGGTAGCTGGTGAGAGGCGTTGGAGAGCACTACAATTGGCAGGAGAGTCTCAAGCACCAGTCATTATCAAAAAGTTGGGGGACACCGAAGCCCTTGAGGTTGCTCTGCTTGAAAATATTCAGAGAGAAGACCTAACCCCAATTGAAGAGGGTCAATGTTACCATGAACTGATGCAGCTTCATGGACTAACCCAGGAGGAGTTGGCTAGGAAGCTTGGCAAAGACAGGTCCACGATTGCGAATATGGTTCGGTTGCTGGCTTTGCCAAAAGCAATTCAACAGGATTTGGAAATGGGTCGCTTGAGTGCTGGGCACGCTCGAGCACTTCTCAGCCTTTCAGAACATTCAGAGCAACTGAGGTTACGAGGAAGATTATTGCTTAGTAACTGGTCTGTTCGTGAAACGGAGAAACAGGTTAAGCTTATTGTGGAGGTGCAAGAAAGTAGAGTTCGCCAGCCCTCAGAGAAGATTGGAATCGATGATGACCTGAATACAGAATTGCGTTCTATTGAAGCTGAATTGCAGCTTCACCTCGGCACAAAAATGCGGATCGATCACAAGCCGCCTTACCAAGGAGAAATCAGGCTCAGTTACTTTTCTGCAGAAGAGCTGGATCGCCTTTTGGCTCTATTGAGAAGTGCTCGCTGAATTATGAAAATGTTTCAGGCACTTTTCTTTCCTCATCAAGTTCCATTTTCTCAGAGATAGGGGCCAGAAATTTTAGCGTGAATTTACTGCCCGTATTCAGATGGCTTTCGACGCTTATGGTTCCTCCATGAGACTGAACAATGTGTTTGACGATTGCCAATCCAAGCCCTGTGCCTCCTAATTTTCTGCTTCGAGCTGCATCTACAAGATAGAATCTTTCAAAAATTCGATCCAAATGCCGAGGATCAATGCCAGAGCCTTGATCCTGGATTTCGATGATTAACTCACTTGTCTCAATGGTTGCTCGGATTTCGACCTGGCGCTTTTCTGGGATGTACTTGATGGCGTTATCAATCAGGTTGATAAGCGCCTGTTCTAAAAGTGGAACATTCATCCTCATCGCAATGATTTCAGAACATTCCCACACCAAGCTGATATCCTTTTCTTGAGCTTTCAATTCGCAGATCCCAACTGCATTACGAATCACAGAATGTAGCGCTCCCATTTCATTTTTTAATCCTCCTTCATCTCGATACTCCAGTTGAGAAAGAAGGAGAAGACCGCTGATCAAACTGTCCATTCGATCTGAATGGCGAGAAATAATTCTCAGGAACCTATCAGTTACCTCTCTTTGTTCGATAGCACCATCAATCAAGGTTTCAACCGCACCTTTGATGGAGGTGATTGGTGTCTTCAGTTCATGTGACACGTTAGCTACGAAATCCTTACTGATGGTTTCAACTAACTTTATGCGGGTGATGTCATTCAGTACAATCAGAGCGCCAATTTGATCGCCAGTGGATTTCAGAAGAGGAGTGATTCTAACCTGAAAATCTTTAAGGTTCTCCTGGCTGTCAATTAATTGAAAATCCTTTTCAAGAGGTTGTTGAGATGTCAGCGCTTCATGAACGGAGTGGCTGAGTTGAAATTTCTGAGCACGAACTGCAGATCTTGGCCAACGACTTTTTCTGAATCCAAACGAAATAATTGAGCAGCAGCTCTGTTGATTCTCAAATCCTGGTGATATTTGTCAACGGCCATAAAGCCTTCTTCCATGCTCGAAAGAAGGGTCTCCCGCTAAGAGCGCTGATTTTCCAAGTTTTCAAAACGTTGGTTAAGCAATGCTGCCATTTCATTGAGTTGGTGGCCGAGTTCTCCAATTTCTGAATCATCTGGAACATTCAGTTTTTTTTATTAGTTCTCCTTTAACAAAGCGCGCGGTACCTCTTCTTAATTCATTCAATGATTTTCGATAACCATTAGCAATCAATAAACTGGTAATCATCTTTGCGGTGATCAGTAACAACATTGCCAGCAAAATCTTGAAGAAAAGTCCTTCAGCTTGGGGCGTTTTGGTCGGAAGTTCCAAAGTCACCCTCAGAATCAAATCATTCCCAAGTTTGTTTGGTACTCTGGGAGCAAACCACAAAGCCGTCTTATTAAAAGCCGGATTAAACCTCTTTGTTACTTCGGGTTGATTATTTATGGCTGCTTCGATTTCTGGAAGGCTGGAACGGTCCCCCTTTGGAGGGTTGAGGCTGGAGGAGTCACTCAGTAACCAGCCAGTTTTGGGATCTAGTATAGAAATATGAACACGAGTTTTTTTAACAAATGCCTGAAGAACCTCAGATGAGGAGCCACTTTCAACGAATTCCTCCAATAGTTGAGGTTGAATGGCCAATAGTTCAAATCGGCCCATTAAAACTTCTTCAACAGTCTGCTCTAGATATTTTTCTGAAGAAGATTCAATCCACTAGTTGAAGCCCAGAAGACCTTCGGAAAGAAGTATGACAAAGGGGGCAAGGAATTTTTGCGGGAGGGGATTGGCAGGCATCTCAATCTTGGCCTTGGAAACGATAGCCTATTCCCATGACAATCTCGATAAGGTTCCCGGATTCCCCTAACTTCTATCGCAAACCAACAATCTAAACATCAATTGCCCGGTCTGTAACAAAGTAATTTTCACTGTGAGTCGCATCGATCATCTGATCACGAGTATAGACCCAGCCAGGATGTCTAGCCAGGAAGTGTAAAATCCTGAACTCAGTGGGAGTCAAAGGGATTTGCTGGCCATCAATCAAAACAAGGTGTCTTCCTGGATGGATCTCAAGAGAACCAAAAATCAATGATGAGCTAGGCTCTTGGACAGATGCTGGATTCCTGCGAAGGACAGTCTGAATACGAGCTAAAAGTACCTTGGGGCTGAAAGGCTTGACTAAATAATCTTCCGTTCCCATCTCCAAGCCTGCAACAATATCTGCTTCACTACTTTTCGCAGTCAGCGTCACAATTGGAATATTTCTGGTCGCTTCGTCCTTTTTGAGTATTTTGCAAAGGTCCAAGCCATTAATTCTAGGTAGCATAAGGTCTAAAAGAATTAAATCTGGACTAGTCTGCCGAATGAGGTTACCCGCAGTTTCACCATTTGGTGCCTCCAAAGTGCGATAGCCTGCTTTGTGGAGATTATATTTCAGAACATCTAGGATGTCTTCCTCATCTTCAACAATCAGAATTTGTAAATCTTCCATTGAATGCTCAATAATGATTACGACTTGGAAATGTACAGTTTCAATTGATCAACAACCATTGTACTTGACGAACAAGCTGCTTCTTTCAAAAGTAGTGAAACCAGCAACGGAGGTGTAAGAAATTACAGGCTACGGTCAAAGGTGTTTAGCTAGTTGGCTGTAGAATCATTGAACTAAATTATCGCTAAAAAGTTCTTTACGAAAAATCACTATAAATGTGATTTTTTGGGTTTTGATTAAGAAATTGTTCCGTTCCTCTTGAAAATTTTTTTAATTCGAAAAGAAAAATTTTTATCAAGGTTGAAATTTCATACGAATTAGAAATATTGAAATGTTCTTGTCAGACACATTTATGAGAAAAAATAGTTGAGTGACTCAATTTTTCTGAATATTAAAATAGTCTGATCTTAAAAGCCTGACGTGCCTTTGGAGAGGTACATATTTCCATGAAGTATATGTCAGGAACAAGTCTTCACGGACTGTACTCATCACCTCGCTACGGAATCATGATTCACAGTAATCGTTAATAGAACTATGGAGACAGATATGTCTAATAACAAATCATTGCTGATCCAAAATCTTTCACGTAGATCCGTAATCAAGGGGGGGACAGTAGCTACCCTTGCTGCCAGTTTTCCACAAATCTGGATTAAGGAAAGCTGGGCGCAAGGAAATTTCCGAAATAACCCTGGAAGCAGTTCTGTGGTAAAATTTGGTTTCAACGTACCTCAAACAGGCCCATATGCAGATGAGGGCGCGGATGAGTTAAGAGCTTATCAGTTGGCGGTAAAACATCTGAACGGTGAGGGTGATGGTGGCATGCTCAACACAATGAAGCCATCAATGCTCAAGGGCAATGGTGTCCTGGGTAAGAAAGTAGAGTACGCAACAGGTGATACCCAAACAAAGTCTGATGCTGCTCGTGCCTCCGCCAAGCGCTTGATCGAGAAAGATGGGGTGATTATGTTCACCGGGGGATCCTCCTCAGGTGTTGCAGTGGCAGTGCAAGCATTAGCTCAAGAAATGGGCATCGTCTTCATGGCCGGGTTGACTCACTCCAACGACACAACAGGTAAAGACAAGCGCCGCTACGGTTTTCGCCACTTCTTCAATGCATACATGTCAGGTCAAGCGCTCGCACCAGTGTTGAAGAATGAGATGGGGTCTGATCGAAGAGCATATCATCTTACAGCAGATTATAACTGGGGTTGGACACAAGAAGAATCGATCAAGAACGCTACCGAGGCTTTGGGGTGGCAAACTGTCCAGGCAGTACGTACTCCATTGGGTGCAGGAGATTTCTCTCAATATATCACCCCTATATTGAATTCTGGCTCGGACGTTTTGATATTGAACCATTACGGAAAGGACATGGTTAATTCTCTGTCTCAAGCAGTTCAATTCGGCTTACGTGATCGTCAGTCTAACGGAAAGAATTTTGAGATTGTTGTGCCTCTGTTTAGCAGATTGATGGCTCAGGGGGCGGGGGCAAATATCAAAGGAATTTTGGGTTCTACAAACTGGCATTGGTCCCTAAAAGATGCTGGTACTCAAGCATTTCTGAAGTCATTTGGGCGGGAGTATGGATTCCCACCATCTCAGGCAGCCCACACATGCTACGTACAGACCTTACTGTACGCTAATGCCTGTGAAATGGCTGGAACATTTTACCCTCCCGCAGTGATCAAGCAACTAGAGGGCTTCAAGTTCGATGGGATGGGTAACGGACCAACAGAATATCGTGCAGAAGAACACCAGTGCTTCAAAGACGTATTGGTAGTACGAGGAAATCAAAATGCAAAGAGCCAGTTCGACTTACTCGAGGTGGTTCAGCAAGTTCCTCGCGCACAAGTTGAATACAACGCTAGTATCTTCGGTGGTGAATTAGGACCATACGAGGTCTGACATTACCTGAAAATTGGAGCTGTGCCCTTCTCGGGGTGTGGCTCTACTCCATCAATCTTCTCATCTCAAACTATCTCAAAATATCTGGGCAACGATGGATGTACTTTTCTTACAAGTACTTAATGGCTTGGACAAGGGTGGTGCATATGCACTAATCGCGTTAGGTCTGACTCTAGCTTTCGGTACTTTAGGCGTTGTGAATTTTGCTCATGGAGCTTTGTTCATGTTGGGCGCTTTCTGTGCTGTGTCAATGCAGAAAATTCTGACTTTTTCAAAGCGGGTTAAGGATGAAAGCGTCACCTTTTTTGAAGCCTTTAAAGAAGAGCCTTATTTAACAATTTGGCTCGGTGATACTGGGCAAGTCATCATTGATTATGTTGTTCCAATATCATTGCTCGCTGCAATTCCAATAATGCTATTGATCGGAATCGCAACTGAGCGAGGGCTGATTCGTTTTTTCTATAAAAGACCGCATGCTGAACAAATTTTAGTGACTTTTGGTTTAGCGATCGTTCTTCAAGAGATTATAAAAGCTTTTTTTGGAGCTAATCCTATTCCGATCAGTGAACCTGAGATAGTGTCCGGATCAGCTTCTATTGGAAATTGGATCGGACTTGGAGAAAACGTTATTTATCCATGGTGGAGACTAATTTACCTTTCCTTCACATGCATAGTCGTGGGTTCGGTGTTCGCTTTCCTTAATTTGACTACATATGGAATGGTTGTTCGAGCAGGCATGTATGACAGCGAAACAGTTGAATTATTGGGAATTAATATTCAGAAGAGATTTACGACTGTCTTTGGGATTGCTGCAATTGTCGCTGGTTTAGCCGGAGTAATGTACACTCCAATTCTACCACCAGATTATCATATTGGGATGGATTTTCTTGTACTTTCCTTCGTGGTGGCAGTTGTTGGAGGAATGGGATCCCTTGAGGGTGCTGTCCTAGCCGGTTTCGTTTTGGGAGTGCTGCAGCCTTTTGCTTGAATGAATGAGGTCAAGACTATCTTTCCGGGTATCGATCAAATTATAATTTATTTGGTTGCGGTCATTATTCTGTTAACCCGTCCGAGGGGTTTACTTGGGCGTGAAGGATTGATGGAGGGTTGACAATGAGCTTAGAGCAGAATGAAACCAAGGTAATGATTATTTTTTCAGCAGTGGTTTTGCTGATGCCGATCTGGCTCATTCCGTTTGGTGCTGCTTACCCTGATTTATTGCAGAAATTCGCAATTTTTGGAATTTTTGCGATTGGTTTCAATATCCTTTTTGGCCTCACAGGGTATCTCTCTTTTGGTCATGCTGCTTTCTTGGGGGTAGGGTCCTACACTGCTGTATGGACATTTAAGCTGATTACAATGAATGTCATACCAGCAATTATAATTGCGGTACTTATTTCCGGGGTTTTTGCAGCTCTGATTGGATTTGTTAGTCTTAGACGTACTGGGATCTATTTTTCTATTCTAACGCTAGCTTTTGCTCAAATGTCCTACAATTTGGCCTACTCTGTTTTGACACCGATCACAAATGGTGAGACAGGACTTCAGCTAGCGCAAGCGGACCCGAGAATACTTGAAAATATGATTGGGAACGCTGCTGTGGAAGACGGACTACCATCAACTACCTTGTTTGGTCTTAGTATGAGTGGTTACAGTGGGTTCTACTTCTGCGCAGTGATCATGATCTTTGCCTTCTACATTGCAATGAGAATCACCCATTCTCCCTTTGGATTAGCCTTGAGAGCCATCAAATCAAATTCGCATGATGTATACAGGCTTCAATACGAGACCCTACATGCTGACTGCTTTTGTGATTTCTGGGATGTATGCCGGACTGGCAGGGGCACTTTTGGCAGTTACAGATCTTCTTGCCGGAGCTGAAAGGATGCAATGGACTGCTTCAGGAGAGGTTGTATTGATGACAATTTTGGGAGGGGTGGGAACTTTGTTTGGTCCTCTCCTCGGAGTGGTATTGATCAAATATTTCGAAAATATCTTCTCTTCATTCAATCATGATCTTTTGACCGAAATTTTTGGTTTTCTTCCTGATGTTCTGATTGAACCAGTGGTTGGTGTTGTTGGATTGTTTGTTGGAGAGGGCTGGCACCTCACTTTGGGAGCCTTGTTTATGATCATCGTTATATTCTTACCCGGAGGGATCATCGAAGGGATTGGACGCATACAAAAAATGATCAAGAACCGAAAAGAAGCCCAACTAAGCTAAGAATCTGCTCAAGTCCAGGAGTCATTATGAGCAGGAAAATTCTTGATGTGAAAGGTGTCAACAAGAGTTTTGGAGGACTGAAAGCTCTCAATGAGGTTGTATTCGATGCTGTTGAGGGAGAGACACACGCTATCATTGGACCGAACGGAGCGGGTAAGTCCACATTTTTAAATGTTTGTATCGGCAAACTGGTTCCGGACACTGGGACTGTAATGTTTGATGGCCATATGATGACTGGCAAGCAGCCACATCAAATTAATCAGGCAGGAATCGTAAGGGTTTTTCAAACTCCAGAAATTTTTCAAGACTTGACGATCTTACAAAATGTCATGATTTCTGCGTTTTCAAAACGAGATGGGGAGTACCGGTTTAATGCCTTCACCAGCATGCTCTCTGAGCAAAAAGTTCAGCAAGAAGCCGAGAGTATCTTGGAAGAGATCTGAATATGGAAAGTATGCTCCACGATCATGCGATGAGCCTTCAAGGGGGGACAAGCGGAGATTAGAACTTGCAATGAGTTTGATTCAAAAACCAAAATTGCTTCTTCTTTATGAACCCACTGCTGGGTTGTCAAGAATTGACACAAACCGTACAATTGAACTGCTTTCAAAAATTAAGCAGAAAGGAATCACAAAGGTGATCATTGAGCATGATATGCATGTGGTTTTCAGTCTCGCAGATCGTATCTCCGTTCTTGCTCAGGGACATGTGATTGCCACCGGGCTTCCTGATGAAATACGAAAGAGTCCAAAGGTCAAAAAAGCCTATTTGGGAGGGGAGAGCCATGCCTGAGGTAGAATCAACCAAGTTTGATAAGTCACATCCATATCATCGAAAACCGGAAATGGAGCGCAGGCCTTTTTTCTCTTGCTGTGAATTACAATCCTACTATGGTGAAAGTTATGTCGTGCAGAATATCAGCTTTGACATACGCGAGGGTGAAGTTTTGGCATTACTGGGCCGCAATGGAGCAGGTAAAACTTCCACTCTGCGCACAGTTGCGAGGACAGATTTGCCCAGTTTGAAAAATGGTGAGATTTGGTAAGATCACCAGCCCATTCATGAGATGACATCCTACCAAGCTGCCCAAAATGGGGTTCAATTAGTGCCTGAAGATCGGCGCATCATCGGGGGATTATCTGTCGAAGAGAATCTGAAGTTAGCTCAGATTGAAGAACCACACGGTTGGTCTTTCGAAAGGATTTATGAATCTTTCCCAAGGCTGGCGGAAAGAAGAAAACAGGAAGCAGTAACTCTATCTGGAGGTGAGCAGCAAATGCTCGCAGTCGCTAGAGCGCTTGCAAGGGATCTAAAGCTATTGATGCTGGATGAACCCTATGAAGGACTTGCCCCCATCATTCGTGAGGAAATAGCTAGTATTGTTGTGGATATTCGTGATTTGGGTATCACAACGATCATTGTTGAACAAGATGCGATGGCAGTCCTGCAATATTCTGATCGAGCTGTAATTTTGGATAGCGGAGAGATCGCTTTTTCGGGCTCTGCTGCTGAAGTTCGGGACAACAAACAACTTCCTGAGCAATACCTTGCAGTCTGAGGATTTGTTTGTCTATTGAAGGAAAAAAGTGTGTGAGGTTCAGCGCCCACCCAAATAATAGTGGGCTTCGGGAAAAGTGTGCTTAGAAGTCCGCTTTCTGAGCTGCTCGCAATTCTCTCTTCAAATCCTTGTTTCGCTGCTTTTCTGCTGCCTCACGCTTCAAACGCTTTGCAACGGAGGGTTTGATGTAGAATTTTCTTTTTTTTAATTCCTTGAACAAGCCTTCTCGAATCAAAGTTCTCTTTAATTGCATCATTGACTTGCCGACGTTACCGTCACGGACTTCAATATTTACAGGCATTCTCCTCGTTTGCTGATAGATAAGTATTGTTATTGATTCAAAACTCTCTATTTTAACACAAAATTTTTTCTTGACAACCCAAGAATTTAGACTCCTTTGATTCCTGCTTCCATCGTCATCACTGGGCCAACCGCTAGTGGAAAAAGCGATCTGGCGCTAGAACTTGCTCAAAAAATTGAGGGTGAGATCGTCTGTACAGACTCCATGCAGGTTTATCGAGGTTTGGATATTGGGACTGCGAAACCGACGAAAGCAGAGCAATCAGCAGTACCACATCATCAGATCGACCTTTGCAACCCTGATGAACATTATTCAGCAGGGCAGTATGCTCGTGATGCTGAAAATATTCTGAACAAACTTGGAGAACGTGGAAAGATACCAATTCTTGTTGGGGGTTCGGGGCTTTATTACAAGGCACTAATCTATGGATTGGACGAGATGCCTCCGATACCTGAAGTAATCAGGCAGTCAGTATTGAATGATTGGAAAATAAGAGGTTTTGAAGAGTGTTATCAAGAACTAGCCAAGTGTGACCCAGAGTTGGCGTCCAGACTTTCTCCTCGTGACGCAACAAGAGTACAAAGAGGTCTTGAGATATTTCGGGCCACAGGAAAAAAAATGAGTTCTTTCCAAAAAAATAAGCTTAGCAATCAGACAACTCGGTTTCCGGTCAAGATCTTTGGTGTTCAATGGGAGCGAGAAGCCCTCTACCAAAGAATTAACCTGCGAACTGAAGCCATGTTGAAAATTGGCTGGATCGAGGAAGTAAATGCTTTACTGGAGTTTTATTCACCTTCACTCTCACCTCTCAACGGGCTTGGATACAGGCAAATCATTGCTTACTTGAACGGTGAAATAAAATATGCTCAGATGGTTGCGGAAATTCAAAAGAAAACCAGGAATTTTGCGAAACGACAACTTACATGGTTTCGTCAAGAAAAGAGTCTGAAACGGTTTGAAATCGACAAAATAGAGCAAGTGTTTCAAGCAACGGAAGCCTTTCTTTCTACGCATCATTGATTTTGCTTCATAAAAATAAAGAACTAACAGCAATATCCTGATTTTCAGTGGTTGGAATTCATTAACTTGATTTTTCTAGAGGGGGATCATCACTTGCAGAATATTGAAGAATTTTCTCCGTGACAAAATTCGATTAACCTAGTCTACCTAAGTCCGGGAAACTTTATGCCGGGCCCGCCAAATTCTATTCCTACAAAAAACCCAACCCCAAAAGATCAAAAAAGCGTCTCCATGAGCATTTTGAAAAATGCTGGAGTCGTTACTGTTTTTACGTTGCTCTCCAGAATCATGGGAGCAGTGAGGGATCTTTTCATCGCTAACATATTTGGTGCGGGCTTGTTCACAGATGCTTTTATCCAAGCTTTCACAATTCCGAATGTTTTTCGGAGGTTGACAGCCGAAGGCTCTATGACCTTAGCATTTCTTCCAATTTACACCGAAATTCGGGAGCAAAGATCGGCGGAGGAAGCGAGGCGTTTTGCTTCCAGAGTGTTGGGCCTAGTCCTTTTTAGTACTGGTCTGATCTGCACACTTGGGATGATTTTCAGCCCTCAACTTGTTTTGTTGTTTGCAACTGGCTTTGCAGATGATGTGGAAAAATTTCAGCTGACAACTGAGTTAAATCGATTGATGTTCCCCTACTTGATATTGGTTTCTGTCGTAGCTTGGTCGATGGGGATTTTGAATGCTGAAAAAAGATTTGCAGCCCCAGCAGCATCTCCAATTTTTTTGAATTTAGCGATTATTGGTGGTGCCATTGGTCTAACACCGTGGTTAGAGCGGCCTATTGAAGGGTTGGGATGGGGTGTACTGCTTGGAGGGCTTTTTCAGGTCCTGTTACAAATTCCTTCAGTACTTAGGGTCGAACAATCTCTGCTCCCAAAAGTTTTCTGGTTGGATCCAGAGATTAAAAGACTACTAAAATTGTTGGGACCTTCTCTTTTTGGAGTAGCAGTTTACCAAATCAACATTATCATCCTTCGGAATCTCGCTAGTTTTTTGCCAGATGGACAAGTGACTTATTACTATAACGCTAGTCGGTTGACAGAATTTGTTCTGGGTGTGTTTGCCTTTGCGATTGCCACTGCCAGTTTTCCTGAACTTAGCCTTCAAAAAGCAAGAACAGATTGGTTAGAGGTTGAGAAAACTTTGAAACTAAGTTTTCACACAACATTTTTGATTGTCTTTCCGGCCACTGCTGGTCTGATTGGGATGGCAGAGCCAATTGTTAGCGTTCTTTTCAGACATGGGGCTTTTACTTGGCTGGATGTTCAGGCAACTGCGATCACTTTAATGATTTTTGCCTCCAGCATCCCAGCCGTTGCAGCTGTACGATTGTTGGTGGCGCTCTTCTACGCTATGCAAGATACTCAGGGGCCAGTAAAAGCTTCATTATTTAGCATGATATTGACAGGAGTATTAGGGTGGTGGTTGAGTGGAATTTGGGAGGTGGCAGGGTTGGCCTTGGCGCTTTCTTTGGGCACTTGTGGACAATTCCTTGTGCTGTGCTGGCTTTTGCAAAGAAAACAACTGCCTTTGAAGAAATTTTGGTCTTTGAAAATCTTGGCTAGATATTTCGTCTCGGCTTTTTTTATCGGGATCGGAGTTTGGAGTATCAGCCAACGAAATGATTGGGAATTAGGCCCTGCCTCTACGATGAACTGGTTACTATTTTCAACAATGCTGCTTTGTGCAGGATTATTCTATTTTGCAATCCTTAAAATTACTGGAGATCCCTACCTGACTGATGTGTTGAACAGATTGAGAAAACGACCACAAACTTTGAAATAACTCGGATACTTGGAAGTCCCCCTCAGAAAATTAGGTTACTTCTTCGGCTCTTTTGATCAAAGGATCAATAATTCCTGCCTCAGAAAACCCTTTCTGTCGTAAGTGGCAAGCTGGACAGGTCCCACATGGTGGAAAAGAACCATTGTAGCAGGTGTGGCTAAAAGATAGGGCCTCTAAAGCTCCCAGCTCTTGAGCTTTACTGACGGTTTGAGCCTTGGTTAACCACATCAGGGGAGTATGCAGCACAAACTGTCTCTCCATGCCCAGATTTAGCGCTAACTGCAGAGCCTCAATTGTGTTTTTTCTACAATCTGGGTACCCACTGTAGTCAGTTTGACAGACGCCTGTCACGATGTTTTCGATTCCCAATTGCCATGCTCTTGCTGCTGCAAAACTCAATAAAATTATATTTCGTCCTGGTACAAAGGTGTTCGGTAAGTCTTCCTCGATAATGTTTTCTTGATGAGCTTCAACCTCTTCACTTCCCGTCAAAGCATTTCCACCTAATTCTGCAAAAGTGCCAACGGACAGAACCTCATGGGGAACAACTGCAAATTGAGCAATCTTTTTTGCGCACTCCAACTCGATTCGATGTCTTTGGCCATAATCGAAAGTCAGTGTCCTTACCTCTTCAAAGTGTTTTAGCGCCCAGTAGAGGCATGTTGTGGAGTCTTGACCACCTGAAAAAACTACAAGTGCGCGTTTAGCCTGAAAAGAATTATTCATCGTCAAGTTCGTGTGAGCATTATTTGATGATACAAAGTGTTTTCAAAAGCGTATGGGTAAGCTTTAAGTTAATATCATACAGTCACCGTAGCTAAAGAAACGGTACTTTTCCCTAACGGCTTCCTCGTAGCACGACAACAACCGTTGCCTGCCACAAAGAGATGCTACCAACATCATCAAGGTGGATTTGGGGAGATGGAAATTAGTCAACAATCCCCGGATCATCTTGAATTGAAAGGGTGGGTAGATAAAAATCTTTGTCGTTCCACTTAATTTGGGCTCATCTTCCCGAGCCAATGTTTCCAACACTCGTACCACGGTTGTGCCTACAGCAACAATACGTCGTCCCTCTTTCTGGTAGTGATTTAATCTGCTCCAAACGCCAGCATCAATCTCATATTGTTCTTCATGCATCCGGTGTCGCCTGGGGTCATCTACTTTCACTGGTTCGAATGTTCCCCTGCCAACGTGTAAGGTCACTTCCTCAATTGGAATTTTTCGTTCAGACAGTTTTGCCAAAATCCCATTTGTAAAATGTAAGCCTGCTGTGGGTGCCGCTACAGCACCTCGCTTTTTAGCATAGACAGTTTGGTAACGTTCCTTGTCGCTTAAACTGGTTAACCTATCGGCATTTTTTCTAGAAATGTAAGGTGGAAGTGGGGCATAACCTTCTCTCTCTAATGTTTCACTGAGTTGTGTCGGTTTCTCAAAAGAAAGAACCCAACTACCGTCTTCAAGCCGCTCAATGGCTTTTGCCTTGAGAGTCTTACCGAAGAAAAGGATTTCCCCTGATTTAATTTTTTTGGCTTTTTTGATCAACGCTTCCCATCTTCCTTTTTCGATTTCCCTTGTTAGAAGCGCCTCTAGTGCAGCACCAGTTGCCCGTTTTCCTAGTAGTTTTGTTGGGAGAACCTTAGTGTTATTGAGTACCAAGACAGTATCATCTGGCAATAAATCGATTATTTCATCAAACCGATAATGAGAACGATCATGACTTTCCAAAGGGAGATACATCAATTTCGAGAATTCTCTTCGAGAAGCTGGGTGTTGAGCGATCAGGTGAGGAGGAAGATGAAAATCGTAAGAGGCAAGTGTCCAATCTGGGTTCAAGTTGTTCAAAATCTAATTTCTTTAGGGAGTTAACGCATGATGCGGGTGGGTAATTTTGACCATCCAATCGTTGGTTCTGGGTCATCAGGAATAACGGATAGCTTGGCATCTTCTGTATCAAGTACCTTATATTTTACCATAGCCATTCCGACGTAAACTCCATCATGACTGGAGGCTGAAATTGTTGTGACCTCCCCAACTAACTCGCTTCCAAAAAATAAGGGTGATGCATCATAAATGTTTGCTGAATCTGGAATTGATAGACTAACAAGCTGCTTTTGTGGGCGCCCCCGAAAAAAGAGCCGTGCATTGGGCTCTTGGCCGATATAGCAACCTTTATTGTATGAAATGTAGTCTTTGAGGGCGGCTTCCTGAGCAAAGTTGTCAGTGGTATAGTCTTTACCAAATACTGGAATGCGCTCGATGAGATCCATTTCGTTCCATGCATCCCAACCAACCCAGCCGCAATCTTCTTGATCTAAAAGTCTATTGGCTACATTTTCAACATCTTTTCCTGGAATCAATAAGCTGTAGTGTTCAACCCCAAAATGTTGATGCTTTGTGCAAAGAATTTTTTTATCCATCAAAGAAGTATCAGAAGTGGTGCTAGACCCGTTCAACCCAAGTATTCCTAAAACAGTGCGAGATCTCGGTCCTCGTAAATCCAGGCGTAAAATAGAGGGTGTAAGGAGTTGTAATTCAAAATTTTCGCGAATATGAAACTTGTCTAATAGATTGGCTACTTGAAAACCTTCTCCAGGGAAGCTACTTAGGGCCCAACTATGCTGTGAAGTCCTCCATATCTCTAAAACGTGTTGAATCTTCCCTTTGCTTTGGCAAATTAGAGTAGGTTGGATTTGATTGATTTCAATTTTCTCTAGATCTGCTGAGACCATTCCCTGCAGAAAATTTTTCGCATCCATTCCATTCAATTCCAGCAGTAACCAGGCTTTTCTATCAAAAAGCCCTGAACTCTTTTGCAAATATCTGAGTTCTTTTTTTATCCCAATTGAATACTTCTCGACAACGGCAAGACGGTCAAAGAAGCTAAAATTGGCGCCTGCTTTTTGATGAAGTCCATCAAGGGCCTCGACTGGATTCATACCAAAGATCCCTGTAAAGATTTGTCTGTTCGCTAAGTGCTAGCAACTTAAATGATAATGACCCAATTGGGTAGTATTTTTGGAGATTTTAAGGTGGCTTCCATTATTTCAGGAAAAGAGCTAAGTCAACAAATCCTCTCAGAATTGCAATCTGAAGTCTTTACAATCAAGAAAGAGCTAAACATCAGACCATGTTTAGCTGTGATTCTTGTTGGGGACGATCCAGCCTCTAGGGTATATGTTGCCAATAAGCGTCGCACATGTGAGGAGATTGGGATTATTTCGAAGGCGTATGATCTGCCTGCCTCAACATCAATGAAAGAATTGCTGAAGATCATTCATGAATTGAACAACTCAGCAGATGTCCATGGTATTCTTTGCCAGTTTCCCTTGCCAAGCGGAATGAGTGAACAGCAAGCAGTTATGAAAATTGACCCCGCAAAGGATGTTGATGGATTGCACCCTCTGAATGTTGGATTGCTCGCTACTGGCCAACCAAAATTTGTCTCCTGTACACCCTTGGGAGTATTGGAAATTTTGAAAAGATATAAAGTTGCAACAGCTGGGAAACAGGTTGTCGTGCTAGGGCGGAGTAATCTCGTTGGCAGACCATTGTCAACATTGCTTTCTCAAAAAGAGTGGGATGCGACTGTTACAATTTGTCATTCCAAAACTAGAGATCTGGAAAGTCATGTTCATCGAGCTGATATCGTCATAGCAGCTATTGGTCAACCAAATTTTGTTACCGGTGAAATGCTGAAGAAGAATGTTGTAGTGATTGACGTTGGAATCAACCGACTTCCATCGTTTGATCCCAACAAAAAAGGTAAGCTATGTGGAGATGTTGATTTTGAAGCTGCTTCCGACAAAGCTAAACTAATTACCCCTGTTCCAGGTGGAGTTGGTCCTATGACGATTGCAATGTTGATGAAGAACACTGTATTGGCTGCTAGATTGCAAATCTGTTCTCAACTAATAGAGAAGGGATTTTAAGCAAAAATTCATATTAAAATTTCTTCAAATTTCCAGATTTACTGACGATTTTAAAAAATCCTTGACAAAGTTTTTTGGGCAGGTAGCTTAATTCTATATTTTACCTGCCAAATCTATTCAGAATCTATAGTTGTACTCCCTTTGCTTTCAGTAAGATAATTTCTAAAGTTTCTTCCAAAGTACTACCCTCGTACAAAAGACCCTTTTAATTTCTTTTTGATAATTCTCAGGAACACCTCGTTGAATTACGGAGTCTACCCCTAAAGGCTTTCAGGTGTCCTAGTTAACTCGAACCAACCCTTGTCTTCCCCCTCCAGGAAAACCATGCGTGAACATGAAAACAGATCCCGCCACGACGCTCCAGAAACATTGAATTTGATTGAACTCAAAAAAAAGGACATCAATTCCCTGATCAAAATTGCTAGGGAATACAATATTGAAAACGCAAACAGTATGCGTGTTCAGGAATTGATATTTGCCTTGCTGCAAGCTCAAACAAAGCAGAATGGAGTAATATATGGTTCGGGTGTTTTAGAAACACTACCCGATGGATTTGGTTTCCTTAGAGCCCCAGATTATAATTATTTACCAGGCCCAGATGATATTTATGTTTCTCCTTCACAGATCCGCAGATTCAATATGCGTACTGGGGATACAATCTCTGGGCATATAAGGCCGCCCAAGGAAAGTGAGCGCTATTATGCCCTGCTTAAGGTTGAAGAGGTCAATTTCCGTCCACCTGATCAAGCCTTTGAAAAAATCCTTTTCGACAACTTAACTCCGCTTTATCCTGAAGAACGGCTCTCTTTGGAGAGAGGAGACAAGGATCTCACCACTCGTATAATTGATTTGGCAGCTCCGATTGGTAAGGGTCAACGAGGCCTGATTGTAGCTCCACCAAGGACTGGAAAAACCATGATCCTCCAGTCGATTGCTAATAGCATCACTACGAATCATCCTGAAGTTAATTTGATAGTACTTCTGATAGATGAACGACCTGAAGAAGTCACAGATATGCAACGCAGTGTTCGTGGAGAAGTGATTAGCTCAACTTTTGACGAACCTGCCACAAGACATGTTCAAGTCTCTGAAATGGTTTTGGAAAAAGCCAAAAGACTGGTGGAACACCAACGTGACGTTGTGATTCTCTTGGATTCCATCACCAGACTCGCAAGAGCCTATAATTCAGTGGTTCCACCAAGTGGGAAAATACTCTCAGGGGGTGTTGATTCAAACGCCTTGCACAAACCAAAACGCTTTTTTGGTGCAGCTCGTAATGTCGAGGAGGGAGGATCACTGACGATCATTGCGACGGCTCTGATTGAAACAGGCTCAAGAATGGATGAGGTTATTTTTGAAGAGTTCAAGGGAACAGGAAACATGGAATTAATGCTTGACCGTAAATTGGTTGAGAAGAGAATTTTCCCAGCTATTGACATCAATAAATCTGGTACTCGGAAAGAAGAACTGTTGATGGAAAAGAACGATTTAGACCGTATCTGGGTGCTGAGAAAAGTACTTGCGCAACTTAGTTCAATTGAATCTATGGAATTCATGGTAGAAAAACTATCTAAGTTCAAGAGTAACAAAGAATTCTTGAATATGATGGACAAGTAAATTAACTTTAAGAGTTTGGGAAAACTCAATAACTAACGGTTTATCATGAAAGCTGAAATACACCCTACCCTCGAACCAACCAAGTTTATTTGCACCTGCGGTAATGTTCTCGAAACGTTATCTAACCTTGGTGGTGAAAAAAATGTCGATATCTGTTCGAGTTGCCATCCTTTCTTTAGTGGGAAGGAGCAAAGGATGATTGATACCACAGGACGAGTAGAAAAATTCCGCAGACGTTACCAACGTTCCTAAGCAAAGATGCTTGATGAGAAGCTGTCATCACTGAAGCAGCGGCATGAAGAGCTGACTCACCTGCTGAGTCAGCCTGAAATCCTCCAGGATTCCTCCAGATATCGCAAACTTACTTTAGAGCACTCCGATTTAGAAGAAATCGTCTCCACCTATTCCCAACTAACCAATCTGCGACTGCAAATTAGAGATAACGAGGCACTTGTTTCTGATCCAAGTGAAGAGAAGGATCTACAGGAACTGGCCCTTGAGGAATTATCGCAGCAACTAGAAGAGCAAAAATTTCTTGAATCAAGTTTACAAAGACTTTTGCTACCAAAAGATCCGAATGATCAAAGAAATGTGATTCTTGAAATTCGGGCTGGCACTGGCGGAGATGAAGCTGCTTTGTTCGCTCGCGATCTATTCCGCATGTATGGAAAATATGCGGAAAGCCTTGGGTGGCGGATCCAAGTGCTTAGCGAACATGAAAATGATCTTGGTGGCTTCAAGGAAATCACTGCTTCAGTTGAAGGATCTGGGGTATTCGCGAGTTTGAAATTTGAGGCAGGTGTTCATCGGGTACAAAGAGTGCCGAGAACAGAAACTCAGGGACGCATCCATACTTCTGCAGCCACTGTAGCAATCATGCCTGATGTGGAAGAACTAGAGGTGGAAATAAATCCAAGTGATTTGAGAATCGATGTTTTTCGTTCCTCAGGGCCAGGTGGGCAAAGTGTAAATACCACTGATTCAGCTGTCAGAATTACTCACTTACCAAGTGGAATTGTTGTCAGTTGTCAAAATGAAAAGTCTCAACTTAAAAACAAAAACCAAGCTTTAAAAGTATTACGAGCTAGACTGTATGAGGTTGAACAAGAGGTTCGACAACAAGAAAGTTCTGCTCAACGAAAGAGTATGGTGGGTTCGGGAGATCGCAGTGAGAGAATAAGAACTTATAATTTCCCCCAGAATCGCATAACCGACCACCGAATCAATCTGACTCTTTACAAATTGGAAGAAGTGATGCTGGGAAAACTCGAATTTTTGACTGAACCGCTTAGGCAACAAAACCAGATTGAGCAACTGAAAAATCAAGGTGTTGAAGCCTGAGATTCCTTGAGACCCCCAAGTCTCCGTGAGAGCAAAATCCACCCCCCCATCAATAAAGACGGCAGGATCACAAGCGCAAAGAAATTACCAACGTTGCGCCGGATTTCTTCGCTCGTTTCAAGGCGGCTCACAGGATTATAAAAACTAAGAAAGTAAGTAGCTAAGCAAACAAGCCAACAAAAGATAAAAGTAATACAGCCCTTTTTTTGGCGAATACCTGCCCATAGTAGTAAAATGAAAGTTAGCCCTGGTAACCAGAAGAAAAGTAAGCTTCCAAAGATTCCAAAAAATATCCCATCAATCAGCCCAAGTATTATTGAAATAATCAATTCAAGAGCTCTCACTAACTCCAAAGAACTTTGAATTTTTTCAAGGATCAGCGAGCAGACCAGAAGAATGGGAAATACGCTTAAGATCTGAAAAAGTTTTCTAAGTGAGAGATTTGAAAAACTCTTGAACATATAGTTGAATTTATTTGTTGAGAAAATTTGCTCAACAGTATTTTCAGAAAGCTTTTCATAGGTTGTTGATAAATTATCAGATTGAGCTCTACGAAGAGCTTCACTCTCCGCAGCTTTAATTTCAATAAAATTATATTTTTCTTTCGTTAAGGTGTAGTGAGCCGAGGAATCAGGGTGATAAAGCTTAGCTTTTTTTCTGAAGGCGTTACGGATCCGATTGGGATTGCGGGTTGGATTAATTCCCAGAATTTCCCAGCAATCCGGTCGGTTCATTTTATGGAAGGAGTTCTATCTTTGTTCTATACCCGTAGCGAGCAAGAAAAGTTGAGAATGACATCAGTTTCTTGAACCGGTTTTGATAAAGCAGGTGTAGAGCTGAACTGATGATTTCTGCTGGATAATGACGAATAGAGTAACCTGATGCTTCTGCACTGAATATAGATTCTAGGTGTTCTTTAAAAGTTAAGTTGGCATCAGTCTCACTAGGCGTGAGACTTTTTCTTAATTTTTGTGCCAGTTCATCGTATTGCTGGTCAGTGATTAAAGATTCATCGAGACGGTAGTAAAGGTAAGAGTGAACTAAAAATTGTCTAATTATTCTACTGAGTGTCTCTGTTGGCATCAAAGAACTCACACTGATTGACTTGTTGAGTTCATATGGTTGTAGCAGTGCTTTAGCCAGTGTGTGAAAAAGTCATAACGATGAGTTTTCCAGTTGTTCAAGGGCCGGTCGGGATCAAATTTTTCAGGACCAACAAAGTGATCTTGCTGGCTAGTGAATCGGAGCATTTGTGAAGAAGTGTACTCTGGATTTCCAAGATGCATGAGCCATTGACCCTCGTCAGTATCCCATATCAGCGGTTCTCCTTGACTCCTACAAAGTATCCTAAATTTCCCATCCGCAGCGTTTGCTTCAAGTAAGTCATCCATAGGTGCAAGTTGCCTGACTTGGGGACAACAGAATAGATCATCAGATTCACCTACAACAGGATGATCATTCGCTTGGTTTGTTACCTCCCAAACTCCGATTTTAGGAACTTCCAAAGCTTGATAGCCAACTCCACAAATTTCGGTCAACCATAGTGCTCCGAAGCCCAAGCCAATTATTGGCAATGTTCCGCGCAGTTCAATGATCTTTCGATCTAACCTTTGACGAAAGTTTTTACTTGGTTCAACCAGTCCAGAACCAACAATCACAAGTCCATCCAAATTGTCAGCCCTCAGTACATCATGAATCTCCTCATCGCTTGAATGAATAGCATCAATCATCACTGGTAAAGATTGGATGATGGACATACCCAATGGGCGGTATAGATTTATCTGCTCGACCATAGACTGCTCTTCGGTAGGTAGAAAACCAATTCGAAGAGGCCGAATATCCTGACGAAGGGCCTGTTCCTGCTTGATACAGGTTATGTTGTTTTCCTCTAAAGTCCTTCGAGCATGGTAGTTATCAGGGACAACAATGGTCATTTCGACTCATTGAATGGGGTTTCAGCTAATATTTTCTCTACCCTTGACAGAACCTTCCCGTCATGAAGCTTGAGTTGCAGTGTTTGTCCTTTCGTAACTTGTTGAACACTTTTAATAACTTTTTGCTGTTGATCAATAGTAACACTGAATCCTCGGTTCAACACTGAAAGAGGACTCAACGCATCTAACTCACTTATCAACTTATGCAATTTCTGTTGTTTATTATTTTGAAATACTGAGATCGCTCTAGAAATTCTTTGATCTTTTTCATTGAGAAGATTTTGAGATTTCAAAACTTCATACTTTGGATTCTTATTCAACAATCTCTTATTAAGTGAAGTGAGATTTTCATGAAGTTGTTTTTGACTCAAGTTCTTCCATTTCTCTAGACGGAACATAAGATCTTTAATTCTTTCTCGTTGACTTTGAAGCGCCCGCTCAGGGGAGATGAGCCTCTGAATTTTGTCAGAGCAATCCTTTTTGGACTGACTTAGTCGATGGGTTATTTGTTGATGTAGCCTCTCAGATAAATTTCTTGTGGTGTAGACAAGATCCTCTTTAGAAGGTACTGCTAGTTCCATGGCTACAGAAGGAGTTGCTGCTCGAACATCTGCGACAAAGTCTGTGATAGTAAAGTCTGTTTCGTGCCCGACCGCTGAGATAACAGGAAGCTTTGATTTAGCTACAGCTCGAGCTAATGTTTCATCGTTGAAGGCCCAAAGATCTTCCAATGATCCTCCTCCCCTTCCAATGATCAGTACTTCCAAGCCTATTTCATCGGCCCGTTCATTGAACCACTCAACCCCGTTTACAAGAGATGATGAAGCAGTTGGGCCCTGCACGATTGACGGGAACAATATCAATCTCATGCCAGGAAATCGCCTCTTCAGAACCTTCAACATGTCCTGAATGACAGCCCCGCTCGGAGAAGTCACAACACCAATCGCTTTGGGTAAGAAGGGTAATTTCCTCTTCCGATTGGCTTCAAAGAGGCCTTCAGTCAACAGTTTTTTGCGGAGTTGCTCATAAGCCATTTGAAGGGCACCAGCTCCTTTTGGCTCTAAACCAGTAACACTAATTTGGTACTCCCCTCGTTGCTCGTAAACTTGTAAAGAGCCACGTGCCCAAACAGCCATCCCATCCTCAGGCACAAAGCTTAGTCTCATGGCTGCTTGTTTGAACAAAATCCCCCGTAGCTGAGAATGTTCATCCTTGATGACGAAATACCAATGTCCTGAACCAGCTTGGTGGACATTTGATAATTCTCCCTCTACTACCAAGGAGCGAAAACTTCCTTCCAGGACGAGCCGAACACTTCTTGTTAATTCTGAAACCGTCCAGACCGGATTGGGTTTCTTCAATGTGAGTTGATCGGGTTCTTTTTGTAGATTGTTTAGTTCTAAAGTGGCGAAAGTATTCGAGTGGGATTGCGGAACAAGGTCGCCAATAGGATCGACCTCAAAAGGAATTACAGGCATTGCTGGTAGGAGAAAAAGAGAGATGTTCGTTTAGAACATCTCTGAGAATTGTTCAGGAGGGGAGACTTGGATTAGCTGTGGGGAGATCCTCTTGATTGATAACATCATTGTTTTCAGATTCAATCTTTTCTTCTTCCAAAGGATCTTGAACTGAATCGGGAAACCGGCACAGCGCATTTTTCAGAACTTCATCCACATGTTTCATTGGGAGGATTTCTAATCCATTTGTTATTTCATTGGGAACTTCCTCCAGATCTTTCAAGTTTTCGTGAGGGATTAGAACTGTTTTCATTTCAGCTCGTTTGGCGGCCAGTAGTTTTTCCTTCAAACCTCCAATGGGTAAAACTTTTCCTCGTAAGCTAATTTCACCCGTCATGGCTACGTCTTTGCGAACAGGGATGCCAGTCAAAGCACTGACCAGAGAAGTGGTGATGGTTACCCCTGCAGAAGGCCCATCTTTGGGGACAGCTCCCTCCGGAACATGAATATGTATATCCATGTCTTTAAATACTTGAGAGAATATTCCAAGTGAGTTGGCTTGGGTCCTCACAAAACTTTGAGCTGCCTGAGCCGATTCCTTCATCACTTCACCAAGTTTGCCTGTCAATTGGAGTTGGCCTGAACCCTTCATCACGCTCACTTCGGTCATCAACAACTCTCCCCCTACTTGAGTCCAAGCCAGACCACAAGTCACCCCTACTTCATTTTTGTCCTCACCCTTCGCGTGCTTATATTTTGGGGCTCCAAGTAATTCATGAACCTTTTTCTGGTTCACGATCACTTTCTGTTTGGTTTGCTTGGTTACAATTTGAGTAGCCACTTTTCGGCAGATTTTGGAAATCTCTCTCTCAAGATTCCGAACTCCTGCTTCTCTCGTGTATCGTTGTATAACCTCAGAAACTGCTTGTTGGCGAAGGCTGATTTGCTCATTTTTGAGACCGTTTTCAGCAGTCTGTTTGGGAATAAGATGTTGACTGGCAATGTGTTCTTTTTCTAATTCTGTGTAGCCTGATAATGTGATTGTCTCCATTCGATCTTTCAATGCAGCAGGGATGTTCTGGGCGACATTGGCCGTGCAGAAGAAAAGAACATTTGAAAGATCATATTCTATTTCAAGATAGTGATCCATGAAGCTTTGGTTTTGCTCAGGATCCAAAACTTCAAGTAGAGCGGCTGCCGGGTCACCCATGACCCCTCTGTTCATCTTATCAATTTCATCCAGCAGCATCAGAGGGTTGGAGCTTTTTGATTTCCTGAGTGATTGAATAATTTTACCAGGCATTGCTCCGATGTAAGTTCGACGATGGCCGCGAATTTCGGCTTCGTCTCTGACTCCACCCAGACTCAAACGAATAAATTTTCTTCCAAGTGCCTCCGCAACTGATTTTGCAAGGGAAGTCTTGCCGACGCCTGGGGGGCCTACTAGACAGATGATTGGCCCCCGGATTTCTCCGACTTTTTTGGCCACTGCCAGGTATTCAATGATCCTCTCCTTAACTTTTTCCAAACCGTAGTGATGCTGGTTGAGAATTTTTTCAGCAGCGTGCAGGTCAAAGTGGTCTTCAGTTTTTTGCTCCCAGGGCATGGAAAGAAGCCAGTCAATATAGTTCCGGACTACGTTTGCCTCTGCCGACATTGGGGGCATCATCTTCAGTTTTTTCAATTCACGATTCCCAATCTCCTTAGCTTCTTTAGATAGCGGTAGTTCATTGATTTTTTTCTGGTATTCTTCAATCTCAGCTTTACCGTCTTCTTGCCCCAGCTCTCTCTGGATAGCTTTTACTTGCTCGTTTAGATAATACTCTTTTTGGGTTCGTCCAATTTGTCCTTGAACTCGTTCTTTTAATTTTTTCTCTACTTTTTTGAATTCAGCCTCCTCGATCATCCGCTCATAAACCATTTCCAGACGCTGCTGGGGTGAGGTGGTTTCCAACAACTTTTGCTTACGCTGCAGATCCATGTTGAGTAGAGGCGCGATTCGATCTGCAAGTCGATGAGTGGGATCGCTTTCAATTGATAATTTCTCAATTCCTTCGGTGTGTTTCTTCACGTCTTTGAGATAGCGCTTGAGTTCGGTGCGAACATTTTTGGAAAGGGCCACCATTTCGGGAGTTTCATCATCAATTTCTTCAACAGGTTCGACAATTCCCGTGTAATAGGGTTCTCCCATTCGAGCTTCAACAAGTCGTCCGCGCTGGTGAGCTTCAAACAGCGCTTTGATCGTTCCATTGTGCAGCCTCATGATCTGCAATACTTGACCGATAGTTCCCATTTCAAACAAATCTTTATCCCCCGGAATTTCAACAAGGGGATCTTCTTGAGCAATCACAAAAATTTTTCGATCAGAAGCCAATGCTTTTTCTAGGGCTGCTATCGATAGAGCTCGGCCGATGAAAAATGGGGCAGTCATGTGAGGAAATACAACAATGTCGCGCATTGGCAACATCGGCATTTCTATGGTGGTTTGGGAGGAAGAATCACGGGAAGAAGTTGACATGCAGATCCCTGTGGAGAAGGCTAAATTGCCTGAAGAAAAAAGAAAGTTAGGGTATGATTGTCAGTAAAAAATTAAACTCGATGGACCAAAAATATTGAAGAGATAATTTTTTTATTTCGGCTTATTTAATCTAAATAATAAATTTACTCCTTGATCAAAAATTTCGCAAGTTCTGCACCAGCTTGTGTCGTGATAGGCCTCAGAATCATCAATTCGTGAATTGAGGCATATCTTTAAGCTACAGTTGCCTTTTCGAATCGATCTGTGTAGCAATATTTACTTCTCTTAGCTTAATGATTTTACTACATTTTATAAGTTGGTTTATAAGAAAATGCCCTCATCATTGATTCAACTCCTCGATGCTTTCCTTGGTGCGTACAGCCTTATTCTTCTGGGAAAGGCTATTGTCTCTTGGTTCCCAGTCAATCCACACAACCAAATAGTTCGATTTCTTGATCGCTTGACAGAGCCTGTGTTAGTTCCAGTTAGAAAAAATGTCCCACCTATTGCTGGGATGGATCTTTCAGTGGTTTTGGTGTTGGTGGTAATTTCGATTCTAAGAAATATGATTTGGTCATTTTAGCTCTGAATCATCGTCACTTAAAGAATGTTCCCTATGAATTCTGATTCTATTGATAGCAAAAGCACTGCGGAAATATCTAATCAAATACCACGATTTGTTGTTGGGCTTGGTGCCTCTGCGGGTGGATTGGATTCACTGGAAAAATTCTTTAAGAAAATGCCATCAGATAACGGCCTTGCTTTTGTTGTGGTGCAGCATCTTTCACCCGACTACAAGTCCATGATGGTTGAGTTGCTGTCAAAGCACACCCGAATGAAAGTACAGCACGCAGTCAATGGTTCGTTAATCAAGCCTGATACGGTTTATTTAATTCCACCCAAAAAACAACTTACAATCGAGAAGGGAAAACTCTATTTAGTGGAACAGGCAACAGTTTCTGGGATCAATCTGCCAATTGATATTTTCTTCCGTTCTTTGGCGCGTGATCAAGAAAGTCAGGCGATTGCAGTCATTTTGTCAGGAACTGGTACAGATGGAACTTTGGGTGGGCGAGTAGTGAAAGAGGTTGGAGGATATGTGCTGGTTCAGACTCCAGAATCAGCCCAGTTTGACGGGATGCCGAAATCTGCGATTCAGACTGGGATTGCAGATAGTATTTTGACACCTGAGAACATGCCTCAGGAAATACTTAGGTATGTCCAACATCCATATGCTTCCAGGTTACGTAATGAACCCCCGTCTTCGGATGAAGAGGATGTACTGCACAGACTGCTTGCTCTGCTACGTCAGGAAACTGGGGTTGATTTTACTGAATATAAGTCCGGCTCTCTGCTGCGGAGAATTCAACGCAGAATGGGGGTGATTCAAATCAGTACCCTTGATGAGTACCTTGAACATCTCTCAACAAACATGGCAGAAGCCCATCTCCTACACAGCGAATTATTGATAGGAGTAACAAGGTTTTTCAGGGATACCGAGGCCTTTGATAAACTTCGTGAAAAGGTTTTGCCAGAGTTGTTAGCTGCTCGAAAGCAAAACTCTCAGTCACCTTTGCGCATTTGGGTTAGCGCCTGTTCAACAGGTGAAGAGGTTTATTCTTTAGCGATTTTGATGGCAGAAGCAATGGAGCGCCATCAAACCTTCCTTAACATCAAGATCTTTGCCTCTGATGTTGATAAGAACGCCCTGAATATTGCCAGTTCCGGGAGATATCCTGCTAGCATTATTGCGGATGTCCCAGTTCAATTGCTTGGTAAGTATTTCTTTAAGATTGGTGATTATTATCAGGTGGTTGAGAAATTACGGAAAATGGTTATTTTTGCTCAACATAACCTCCTCAGAGATCCTCCCTTTCACAAGCTGGACCTGATTTCTTGCAGAAACATGCTGATATATGTCCAGTCAAGAGTGCAAAAACGTATTCTTTCAATGTTCAGTTTTGCCTTAAACCAGAATGGATTCATGTTCCTTGGAGGGAGTGAGACCCTTGGAGAAGCTCAGGATCTCTTCTGGACCGTGGATAGCCACGCGCGAATTTTTAGAAATAAAGGAGATGTCTATTTCCCAGAATTCCAGGCGGTCGAGTCAAGCCGTATGGAAGTCCGGATGAACTCCAGAATTGGTCTGAAGTCAGGAATTGGTGGAGATCAGCCGAAAACTGAAAAGCTGATCGATGGAATTTATGAACATTTGATGGATCAGTATGTTCCCTCTTCTGTTGTTATTGATCCGGAGCTGAATATTCTTCATGTTTGGGGAGATATCAACGGATTTGTCCGAATTCCCAAGGGGAATTTGACCTATAATCTGCTAAGATTGCTGGATCAAAAGGTTGGTATCATTGTCAGTAATGCCATTCGCACCGTGCAAAAAAACGGAGGCGAGATCATGTTCAGAGATGTTCAGATCGATACTGACGAGGGGCCAAAACTGATGAGGCTCTCAGTCACTCTTTATCGACGTAGGCCGTTCAAACAGGATTTCTTCATTGTTACTTTCAATAGTTTGAAGGAATTGAACGATGAAGACAAAAGAGCTAAAGAAACAACGGTCAACTTTAGCGAAGAAGCCGAAGTGCAGCTTAGAGATATGGACCGGGAACTTCAGCATACCCGGGAGAGTCTGCAGACGACAATAGAAGAATTAGAGACTACTAATGAGGAGCTTCAGAGCACGAACGAGGAGTTGATGTCTGCAAATGAGGAACTGCAAAGTACCAACGAGGAACTTCACTCTGTCAACGAAGAACTCTACACATTGAATGAAGAATACCAGAAAAAAATAGAGGAATTGACCAACGCCAATAATGATCTAAACAACCTATATTTGACCACAAACATTGGGATTGTTTTTCTGGATCGTCAACTCTGTATTCGAAATTTCACCCCGGTCACCCAGGAATATTTCCCCCTCTTAACCCAGGATGTTGGTCGGCCAATCGCTCATTTAGCAGGGAGCTTTCCTTATCCAAATTTAATGGAGGATCTTGAAAAAGTACTCAAAGTTCTTGTCCCGGTCAAAAGGGAAGTACAACTCAAAGATGACCGCTGGTGTCAGCTAGAGGTAAAGCCCTATCAGACAATTGAGAATCACATTGACGGGGCTGTGTTGGTTCTGCTGGATATTACAGAAATTCGAAGATATCGGCGAAAACAAGAAGAATTGATGGAGGAAGTTGAACTGAGTAACAAGCGAATGACTCTCGCCAACGAAGTCGGCAAAGTGGCTTGGTGGGAGTGGAATTATGACAAAAAGGAGTTGGCTTATCATCCTGACAAAGCCCGATGGCTTGGCTTCACGACCGATGAATTAAAGACTGTCGAAGACTTCATTCAGTTGATTCATCCTGACGATTATGAAAGTGCGATGAATAGTATGCGTAATCTGCTAACAGGCGACTCTGAGGCCTACGATATTCATTATCGATTGCGAACAAAATCTGGCAATTTTCGATACTTCCATGATCAAGGTTTTGTCACGCAGCGCAACGAGAAAAGTTCCCCTACGATGATCACGGGAGCAATTGTGAATTTAGAAGAAACGGGACGTACTTCTGAAAAATCTCCGAAAAGTGAGATGGGCGGGAAGTGATCTTGGTGAGTTTATTCTGGTTCCACTCTGAAACGAAAAAAACTGAGAAGCTTGAATGGTCGAGGAAAAAAAGCTGACCGAGGTCATTGAAACTTTCCTGTTTGTTAGTCCTCGCTCGTTGACAATTCAGCAACTCAAAGACTTGGTGGGAACGGAGCCTTCAACAAAAGAATTACGTCTGGCAGTTCTGCAACTCAACACAGAATACGAACTCACAGGGCGAGTGTTTAGAATTGAGGATGTTGCGGGGGGGTTCCAAATGAGGACGGTGCCAAAGGTCCGAGAGTGGATTCGAAAGGTAGATGCCATCAAGCCATTTCGGCTGACCCCAGCGAATCTGGAAACTCTCTCAATTGTTGCCTACAAGCAACCCGTCACTCGCGCACAAATTGAGTTTCTGAGAGGTGTCGATTCCTCCAGTACCCTGAGAACGTTGCTTCAGCGAAGATTAGTCCGAATCAGTGGCCGAGCTGATCTACCTGGAAGACCAACGCTCTACTCGACCACCAAGACCTTTTTAGAGGTTTTCAGCCTACAGTCTTTGAAAGACTTGCCGACGCTGGCTGAATTGGACATGGAAGACGATTCGCAGGATCAACTCTCTTTACCGATTGTGGGAAATGAGTTGTAAATTCAGAAAATAGTTTTGGAAGATACTGTCCGAAAAAAACCTTGGTTGTCCTTTGAAAAATTTTGAAGATCTATGTTCGGATCGCTATCCATTGATACGTTATCACAGATCAATGATAAAAATTGAAAGCTTCAAATCCTATCGCAATAGTTAATAAACAAACTCAGATGCTGAAATTAGGAGGAAATCTATGACACTTATTATGGCTTTGGACCAAGGTACAACAAGCTCGCGAACTGTACTGGTCAATGCTAGGGGGGAAATTGTTGGACAATCCAGCGCCCCGCTCGATTGTCACTATCCTCAAACTGGCTGGGTTGAGCAGGATCCGCTTCAGATCTGGGAAACCCAACAAAAGACCATGCATGATGTGATGCAAAAGACGAATGTTCGAATTGAAGACGTTGTCGGGTTGGGGATTACAAATCAGCGTGAAACTACAGTTGTCTGGGAAAAAACCACTGGAAAACCACTTGCTCCAGCAATTGTTTGGCAATGTAGACGTTCCACGGCAATCTGTGAGCAACTTAAAGCGGAGGGCAATGAATCATTAATTCGCAAAAAAACTGGGCTGGTATTAGATCCTTATTTCTCAGCTAGCAAGATGCGCTGGCTACTCAATGAGGTTCCTGGATTAAACGAAAGAATGAAAGCTGGTGAAATCTGTTTTGGAACGGTTGATTCTTGGTTGATCTGGAACTTGACTGCAGGGAATGTATTTAAAACAGATGTGACCAATGCTTCCAGAACTATGCTTTGTAATCTTGATTCGGCTTCATGGGATGAGGAGTTGCTGGCAATATTCGAAATTGAGCTGTCAGCATTGCCTGAAATTGTACCTTCAAGTGGAAAAATCGCCGAAATTGACAATTCGATCCTAGGAAAGCCCCTACCCATTGCTGGTATAGCAGGTGACCAACAATCAGCACTGTTTGGCCAAGCCTGTTTTGATGTAGGGCAGGCTAAAAACACCTATGGGACAGGCTGCTTTTTGATGCTGAATGCTGGCCCGAAGCCTGTTGAGTCGAAACATCAATTACTCTCAACAATCGCTTGGCAGATTGGCGAGGAACGTACCTACGCTCTTGAAGGGGCTGTTTTTGTAGCAGGATCTCTGATTCAGTGGCTTCGGGACAAAATGGAATTCTTTCAGAATGCTTCTGAAACTGAGAAAATGGCCTTGAGTGTTCAGGATTCCGATGGTTGTTACGTTGTTCCTGCTTTCGTAGGCTTGGGAGCGCCCCATTGGGATGCGTATGCCCGCGGATTAATCATTGGGCTCACTCGAAACACCAGCAAAGCTCATATCGTAAGAGCAGCACTGGAAGCGATTGCCTATCAATCAGCTGAAGTTCTCCAATGCATGGAGGCTGATCTTGGTTATCCTCTCCAAGAACTAAAGATTGATGGGGGAGCTTCTGCAAATAATTTCCTTGCTCAAGATCAAGCTGATCTCTTGGGTCGGACCGTCAAACGTCCGAAAAATGCAGAGAGTACTGCGCTTGGAGCGGCTTTTTTGGCTGGATTGGCAGTTAGAGTTTGGCCAAGTATTGAGTCCCTGAAAAGTTGTTGGCAGGAAGATCGAAAATTTGAAGGCACTACTTCAGGTGAAAATAGAAAAGCTCGTATGAAAGGTTGGTTGCGGGCTGAAGAGCGTTCAAAAAAATGGCTTCAGTGAAATTGGTCAAAGTTTCAATTGTTTATTGAAAATGTTTCAAAAAAGGTATTAGAAGGACTTTCAAATTACACTTTTGAGAGAATTGCCTGTTGCCCACAATTCCAACTGCTGATATATTCTGGCTGGTTTTCCACTAGCCTCTGCAATACGAAGTTATATTTGTTTAGCATATAAAAAATAAGTCACTCATTAGCGATTTTTGAACGACCAAGATTCAAATCTTGTAACCCCACCCCACTGTCAAATTCTTGGGCAACTGATTATATTCTCATCTCTTTCTATTCAGCCCTCATGGGTTGGATAGCCATCCCACCCTTGACTCATGGACGATTCGAGCCGATTCTGAAGATGGTCTGGAATTTGTTGGTGTAATGAATTTCTTTCATCTCAAGTTCAGAGGGAAAGCAATCTAATTCCATTAACTAAGGAGCGCAACATGCGATTTCTAATGATCCTTTTAGCAACGATCCTTTATGTGACGTCCGCTTATGCGTTGACTCCTATCAAATTTTCTTTGGATTGGAAATTTGAAGGCCCCGCAGCCCCATACTTTGTAGCTCTGGATAAAGGTTATTTTGAAGCAGAGGGAATGGATGTGACCATTGACACGGGCAAGGGCTCTCTGGAAGCCATTCCTAGAGTCACCGGAGGGGCATACGAATTCGGTTTTGCTGACATCAATTCACTCATCAAATTCCGAGACAAGAATCCAACCATTGACCTCAAAGGAATTTTGATGGTCTACAACAACCCACCATTCGCAATTATTTCACTCCAAAAAAGTGGAGTGATGAAGCCTAAAGACCTGGAAGGAAGAATTCTAGGGGCTCCCGCTCCTGACGGTGCTTACGCGCAATGGAAAGCCTTCGTCGCGGCAAACAACATAAATGCGAAACAGGTGACTATTGAGAATGTTGGATTTCCCGTGCGAGAGCCGATGCTTGCTGCTGGTGAGGTGGATGCGATAACAGGTTTTTCGTTCTCGTCCTTTTTAAATTTGAAATCAAAAGGAGTGAAGGAAGAAGATATCAATGTAATGTTGATGTCGGATTATGGGCTTAAGCTCTATGGGAACACGGTGATTGTGAATCCAGACTTTGCCGCTGAAAATCCACAACTTGTGAAAGGATTTGTCAGAGCAATTATTCGTGGCTGGATGGATACAATAGCAGATCCCAATTCAGCAATTGATCACCTGATGGAACGAAACAAAATCGCTCGTAGAAATGTTGAATTGGAGCGCTTAGAGATGGCGATTCGCGACAACGTGATCACAGCTGAAGTAAAAGAGCGGGGATTCGGTGATGTGGAAGGAAAGCGACTATCTGAATCTATCAACCAAGTTGGCCTTACCTATGACTTTTCAAATAAACCAACTGCAGCTTCGGTCTTTACAAGTGAGTACCTGCCTACAATGAGCCAACGGAAGGTCAATTGAAGTGACCCATTTCGTTGATATTGACGAGGTTTCAGTATCTTACAACTTGGGCGAACCCCCTGTGTTGGAGGGGGCTTCGCTCAAGATGTCCAAGGGAGAATTCGTCGCACTTGTTGGACCAAGTGGTTGTGGTAAGTCAACATTTATGAAGCTGATGTCTGGCTTGCTCAAGGCTGACCAGGGTTCTGTCGTAGTTGCGAATCAAGATGTTACTCGTCCCTTAGGAAATGTTGGGATGGCATTTCAGAATTCAGTCATGCTTCCCTGGCGAACGACTCTCAACAATTTGTTATTACCCCTGGAGATTGCCAGACCCCATCGAGAAACCTTCCGTCAGAAAAGGGAAGCTCACGCCAACAAAGCGATTGAGTTACTGAACACTGTTGGGTTGAAAGATGTCGCTGAAAAGTACCCCTGGGAGCTTTCAGGGGGTATGCGCCAAAGAGCTTCACTTTGTAGAGCTTTAATCCACGAGCCAGAAGTCTTGATGCTTGATGAGCCTTTTGGGGCTCTTGATGCCTTTACTCGTGAAGAGCTCTGGTGTGTGCTTCGTGATCTCTGGCAAGAGCGCAAGTTTACAGTTCTTCTGGTTACTCATGACCTGATCGAATCAGCCTTTTTGGCGGATAGAGTCTTGGTGATGAGTAATCGACCTGGTCGGGTGATCATGGAACTTGAGATACCTTTTGAAAGGCCACGAAATCTGGACATTCGTTTTGAAAAGGAATTTGTTGATATTGTTCACCAGCTACGTGATCAAATTCGGACCGCAAGAGCTGCCTAATCCATGGAGTTGATGCAGAAGCGTACCCTAGAAAGACTGGCACCTTGGTTTGTCACAGTCTCAATGTTTCTGCTATGGGAGATTATCTGTCGATTGGGGGGGGTTCCCGAATACTTCCTACCAGCCCCGACTGTTATCTTTGATGCAATGCTTACATTTCATGAGGCACTCATCGAGGATTCCCTCTACACATTGTTATCTACTTCTTTAGGATTTGGGATTGCCGTTGTGTTTGGACTGTTGCTCGGACTGTTGATTGGCTGGTCTAAAACGATTTATCGGGGACTTTATCCAGTGATGGTCGGCTTCAATAGCATTCCTAAAGTGGCTGTAGTCCCAATCCTCGTATTGTGGTTCGGAATAGGTACAGTGCCCGCTGTGCTCACGGCTTTTTTGATTTCTTTTTTTCCAATCGTAGTCAATGTGGCGACAGGGCTGGCTACAACCGAGCCGGAGTTGGAAGATGTCTTGCGGTCGTTGGGGGCCAGCAAGCTTGATATTATGTTGAAAGTAGGAATTCCAGGTGCAATGCCATATTTTTTTGGATCTCTCAAGGTTGCCATCACCTTGGCGTTTGTTGGGGCAGTTGTGTCTGAAACCGTCGCCTCAAATCATGGGGTTGGACATCTGATGCTCTCTGCTCAAGCAAATTTTGAAGTTCCCTTGGTCTTTGCGGGGTTACTGGTCCTAGCTTTCGAGGGAATCGTTATGTATGCCATTTTCGCTGCGATTGAGCAGCGCACCGCTCGATGGGCCTACCGGAGCCATCAGTGATTGAAGCACATATTCACGAGTGGCTGAATCTTGTGGTTCGATGGATCCACATGATCACTGGAATTGCTTGGATAGGGGCTTCTTTCTACTTCAATTGGGTTGAGGGGCAACTGAACCGTAGAGGGCCGAACCCACCTGGTATCGCAGGAGATTTATGGGCGGTTCATGGAGGGGGATTCTACCACTCACAGAAATACCAGGTAGCACCAGAAAAACTTCCAGAGAAGCTTCATTGGTTCAAGTGGGAAGCTTACATGACCTGGGTCAGTGGTATGGCATTGCTGGTCATTGTTTATTTCTGGCAGGCCGAATCCTACATGGTAGATCCTGCGGTCGCTGATTTGTCAGGCTGGCAAGCGATCGCGATAAATCTTGGTGCTATGCTCTTAGGCTGGCTGATTTATGATCAGCTCTGTCGGTCTCCTTTTGGGCAGCACAACGATTGGATGCTGTACTTGTTCATCGTTGCATTACCAATTGTTGCTTGGGGGTTGGGTCAATTTTTGAGTGGTCGGGCTACCTACATCACCGTTGGGGGAATCATTGGTTCGATGATGGTTGGAAACGTCTTCTTTGTGATCATCCCTGTACAAAAGAAGATGGTAGGGTCAATGCTGGCTGGAGACCCACCTGATGGTCAGATGGGAAAGCAAGGTCTTCAACGTTCCAGACATAATAACTACCTGACACTGCCTGTTTTGCTGATCATGATCAGCAATCATTTCCCATCGACATTTGGCCATAGCTACCACTGGTTGATTTTGGGCTCGTTGTCAGTAATTGGAATTGTTGTTAAGCACTACTTCAATTTACGCCATCAGGGGAATCCTCCAATTTGGCTTTTGCCTAGCGCTGCTCTCGCAACCGTTGCTGTTGTGATTCTCACAGGCCCTTGGATGAGAGAAACGACAGTGAGCGCACAAATGGTTAGTGACAATCAAGCGATGAGTATTGTGCAGCGTCACTGTACTTCTTGTCACGCAACTATGCCAACCCAACCAGGTTTTTCTGCTCCCCCGAAGGGTGTTGTCCTGGAGACTGTCGCCCATCTTAAACAATACGCTTCTCAGGTACAGGCTCAGGCAGTAACATCGCACATAATGCCCCTGGCAAATATGACGGGGATGACCCAGGACGAGCGCAATCAATTGGGTGGATGGCTTCAACAACATCTTTGATGGTCAAATTCCAATTTTTGAAATGACACGCGACTACGTATTTTTCTTTTGTAACGGTCTCCCAATTCGGGCTAAAGGTTTGGAGGCTTTTCAGACTTTGTCAACTTGGCTCCGAAAAGAGAGACAGTTGACGGGAACAAAGGTCGTTTGCGCAGAAGGGGACTGTGGGGCTTGTACAGTCTTGCTGGGATATCCGAGAGCAGAAAAGATTAAATATGAAGCAGTCAATAGCTGTATTTTGAACGTTCACCAATTGGATGGGCTACACGTAATCACAATCGAAGGTTTAGCCTGGAGAGATCGGCTGCATCCAGTTCAGCAGGCAATGCGAGATGGATTTGGTTCACAATGTGGTTATTGTACTCCTGGAATTGTCATGGCATTAGCCGCAAACTCTCTAGCAGATTCAGAATCGACGAGAACAAAATTAACTGCAACAGAAGCATTGGTCGGTAACCTTTGTAGATGTACGGGCTATGAAGCAATCATTGATTCAGCGGAAGCTGCAAAAAAACTTAATTCCTGGAAACTTGCTGACCAATACCCTCCTGGCGCAATCGTAAAACAACTCAAAGAAGAGACAGAGTCACCTTTTGGATTACAAGAAGTTGATCCAGCACTAGAGCAAGATATCCCCAGAAAATGTTGGAGACCCAGAACCCTTAGAGACGCCATAGAAATCAAACGACAGCACCCAGAAGCTCGATGGTTGGCTGGTGGAACTGACCTGTGTGTCCAGATCAACAAAGAGAGAATTGATCCCAAAGAATTGATTGCGACAAGCGAAATTTCTGAATTGTGTGGGATACGAGAGGTAGGAGGTCATCTGATTTTTGGCGGAAATGTGAGTTGGAAGGAATTGGAAGAGTGGGCTTTGGTAAATTGGCCCAATGTAAAAGAAATGTTGGATCTGTTCGCATCCCCTCAAATTCGCAATCGGGGTACAATTGCCGGGAATTTGGCCAACGCATCCCCGGTAGCAGACAGCTTGCCCTGGCTATACGTGAGTGAGGCAGAAATTGGCGCATGTGATGGAGAGATTTGGCGTTGGATTCCAATCGAAAAGTTTTATAAAGGCTACAAGCTACTAAATCTTAGACCAAGCGAATTGATTGGAGCTATTCGAATTCAAAAATCTCATCAGAGTTTGTCCCAGCGCTTGTTTAAGGTCTCCAAGAGGAGAGATTTGGATATCTCCACATTCACAGCTGCCATCCAATGGCAAATGGTTGAAGGTCGATTCCAACAAATTAGATTGGCGTATGGAGGTGTGGGGCCAACCGTCATTCGTCTTCACAAAACCGAAAAAGCCCTGCGTGGTAAAGAATGCACCAAGGACTTGATTGAAAAAGCCGGAAAGATAGCTGTGACTGAAATCAGTCCGATTTCAGATGTACGGTCATCAAATTACTATCGAAATCGTTTGGCAGAGACGATTCTCAAAAAATTCTTTTATGAAGAATTTTTGCTGACGGCATAATGAAACAATTAAGAAGCTAATGATTAGGCATGGAAACGGGTAAAAGTCTTGCCCACGACTCTGCAGAAATGCAGATCACTGGGTCAGCACTCTACACAGACGATACTGTCAAAAATGCAGGGGAGTTATTAGTAAGCTTTGTTGGCAGTCCAGTTGCGCATGGGTTGCTGAAGCGAATAGATTTGAGCAGCCTGCATCGGATTCCTGGCTTTGTAGGAGCCTTCACTTGGCAAGATATACCCGGCGCGAACTTGTTTGGGCCTGTGATCGCTGATGAACCTTTCTTGGTGAAAGATCTCTGTGAGTATGTTGGACAGCCGATTGTGGTCTTAGCTGCTGAAAATTCTAGTGCGCTCAGGCAAGCGCGCTTACAGGTTCAGATTGAAGTTGAGGAGAAAACGCCATGGCTAACGATTTCTCAAGCTCTCAGACAAAATTCTTTCTTGGGTACTCCTCGAGAGATCAAACGTGGGGATTTTGAAGGTGTTTGGCGCAAGGCTGATCATCAAATTGAGGGAGTGTTTTATAGCAACGGCCAAGAGCAATTCTATTTGGAATCCCAAGCGGTCATAGCATGTCCTAGCGAAGGCAATGAAATCTTGATTCACGCATCGACACAAAATCCAACAGAGCTCCAGGAAGTCGTGGCTCACATGCTTGGTATTGGTTTTAATGAAGTTATATGTACTTGTCGTAGAATGGGAGGAGCCTTCGGAGGCAAAGAGACGCAAGCGGCCCTGCCAGCATTGATGGCCGCATTAGCCACCAAGAAAACTGGAAGATCGGCACGCATCGCTTACGACAAAGACACGGACATGCATGTTACCGGAAAACGACATCCGTTCCGAAGTGAATATCAGGCTGTCGTTGATAAGAAGGGGAATCTTCTGGGCCTGAAAGTCGAGTTGCATTCCAATGGTGGAGCTTACACGGATCTTTCCCTAGCCATTATGGAGCGAGCTCTGCTGCATGTTGATAACGCTTATTTCATCCCAAATATATCGCTCAGGGGCCAGGTCTGCAAAACTCATCTTCCACCAAATACAGCTTTTCGGGGCTTTGGCGGCCCGCAAGGAATGGCTTTGATAGAAAACTTGATGGAAGATATCGCAGCAAAATTAAGGCGCGACCCTTATGAGATTCGTACTCAAAACTGTTACGGAGACGCTCCAAGAGATCTCACCCCCTACGGTCAAAAAGTCGAGAGCCGGTTGCCTCAAATTCTGAATCAAATCCATGAAAGCTCTGATTATCAAGCAAGACTTGAAACCATTAGGCAGCATAACGAGACCTCTCTGACTCATCTTCGGGGAATTTCGCTAACGCCCATGAAGTTTGGGATATCTTTCACAGCTACTTTTCTTAATCAGGCGAATGCACTAATCAATATTCTTAAAGATGGCAGTGTTCAGGTTTCAACAGGTGGAACCGAGATGGGTCAGGGTCTTACGGTTAAAATCCGTCAGATCGTAGCAGAGGAACTGGGAGTCCCCTCAGAGCAAGTCAAGTACATGACGACCTCGACAGAAAAGAATCATAATACTTCTCCTACAGCCGCCTCTGCTGGCACAGATCTCAATGGAATGGCAGCAGCCAATGCTTGCCAAGCCATACGTACCCGTCTGGCTGACTTTGCCGCAGAACTTTTAGAAGATACCAATGTTGGACTTTCTAAATCCTTAGAAGCTATTAAATTTTCTGAGGGCAAAGTTTGGGATCGTAGGTTCCCTGAGAAAAAAATAACCTTTGGTGAATTAGCCCTGCAAGCTTACAGAAACCGGGTGAATCTTGGCGAAAGGGGATTTTACAGGACTCCGGGTGTTGGATTTAATCAAGCTACAGGAAAAGGTAGCCCATTCCATTACTACACCACAGGGGCGTGTGTTGCTGAAGTAGAGATTGATCGATTCACTGGTCAATGGACCTTAGAAAGAGCCGATTTGTTGTTAGATATTGGTCATTCTATCAACCCAGGTATCGACAGAGGACAGATTGTTGGGGGTTTCATCCAAGGTTTGGGTTGGGTGAGTATGGAAGAACTTCGCTACCAAGAAAATGGAAAACTGCTATCGTATTCCCCTACTTCATACAAAATTCCCAACGTTGGAGACCTCCCGAAAAATCTTAGGATCGAAATCTACATGGATCCTAATCCTAGTGGAAGCATTCGCAAAAGCAAAGCTGTGGGGGAACCCCCCTTAATGCTTTCACTTGCCGCATTTACAGCAGTCAAACAAGGACTTGGTCATCTTTCACCTGGCAAGACAGTTCCCTTGGCAATACCTGCAACTGCTGAAGAAGTTCTACGATGTTTAACTTGGTTGGAAGACCCTGAGGCAGCCTGGGGTCTAACCAACTCAGAAATCCCTTTGATTCCTAAACCAGGACAATCTCACACGAATATGGCTGAAAAAGTAGCCTAGCTAAACTTTAATTAATTGGGGAGAAACCTTTGCCCGAAAAAAAATCACTGACGAGAGAAGCACGAGATGTGGAATTGGTTCAACTCTATAAAAAATATGACCAAACCACAGCTGTCAATGGAATTAGCCTAAAGATTCCAGCTGGAAGTTATTGTTGTTTGGTTGGACCAAGTGGTTGTGGAAAAACATCTACCTTGAGGATGATTGCCGGTCATGAAGATGTCAGTGAGGGCTCAATCCTATTGGGTAACAAGGAGATCAACGAAGTACCTCCGGCTAAGAGAGAGACAGCGATGATGTTCCAGAATTATGCGCTCTTCCCTCACCTTAATTGCCGAGATAATGTCGCTTTCAGTTTGAAAATGCGCGGAACAGAAAAAAATGAGCGGCAAAAAGTCGCTGATGAATATTTGGAATTGGTCCACATGTCATCTTTCGCAGAGAGAATACCTGCCCAACTCTCTGGAGGACAGCAGCAGCGTGTCGCTTTGGCCAGGGCTTTGGTGACGCACCCCTCTGTGCTCTTGTTAGATGAACCCCTTTCCGCATTGGATCCATTCCTAAGAGTGAAGATGCGAGCAGAATTAAAGCGCTTACAGGTGGAATTGGGTATTTCCTTTATTCATGTGACTCATAGCCAGGTTGAGGCTCTTGCTCTCGCTGATCAGGTCGTTGTGATGAACCAGGGGAACATAGAGCAAGCGGGAACGCCCAGAGAGATTTTCAATCAGCCAAAGAGTGAATTTGTTGCTAAATTTGTCGGGGGACATAACCTACTCAAAGCAAAATTTGAAAAAAAGTATTCAGAATCAGAAGCTCTCTTGAGCAGCGAGGAGGGCTTTAGCTATCTGGTTCCTTGGACTGCACCGGACTCCCCGTCTGGTCCGTTAACATTTTCACTTCGTCAGGACTGTATCCAGCTGGATCAGCCCTCGGAGGAAACCCCACCTCCAAATGAGGTGCGTGGTACTGTTACAGCAGTTGAATACAAGGGAACCAGTTTGAGTGTGACACTCCAACTCGACGGGGAGCTGGAACTCGAAGTCACACTACCTGAACAACTGCTTGGGCAGTTGGATGTTTCCTACGGTAAACAGCTTGCCGCAAGCTGGAAACCGCAGGATTTGTGTCTGCTTAATTAAACTATCCCTTTCCTATGGAGAGATACTATGAAGAATCCCACCACCCCGAACTCGCTTTCACGACGTGATCTTCTCAAACGTGGAAGTGCGGTCGCACTAGGTGCTGCCGTCGGATCTCAGGCAATTACTGGTTTCCCGACTATCTGGGCCCAGAACATCAAGAATGTCACCCTTCGACAGTTTGGAACTGGAGTTTCCAACATTAACGCAATTGCTCAGAAGGCAAAAGAAGATCTAGGTATCAATTTGGAGCTCACAGCACTTGATACTGATGCCACTGCTCAACGTGTAGTTACCCAACCAAAGAGCTTTGATATTGCCGATATTGAGTACTTTACACTGAAGAAAGTATGGCCCAGCGGGAATATGCAGCCAATGGATATTAGTAAGCTGAAGTATTTCGACAAAATTGCTGGAACTTTCAAGGATGGTAAATTGACACCATCGTCTACAATTGCTCAAGGGACAGCCCCTCACACCGTCAGTTTCACTGATGGTCCAAATTCAAAGAGTTTTTCAAAGTCAATGACCAACTGGTATACAATGGTTCCGACCATCTATAATGCAGATACCTTGGGCATTCGCCCGGATCTCATTGGTCGTCCGATCAACAGTTGGACTGAGTTGCTAAACCCCGAGTTCAAGGGTAAGGCTTCAATTCTTAACATTTCTTCAATTGGAATCATGGATGCTGCCATGGTTTGTGAAGCAATGGGCGAAGTTCAATACGGTGACAAAGGAAATATGACAAGGGAAGAGATCGACAAGACCATGGCGATCTTTACCGAGGCTAAGAAAGCTGGACAATTTAGGGCGTTTTGGAAGACCTTTGACGAGTCAGTGAACCTGATGGCTTCAGGGGAGGTTGTCATTCAATCCATGTGGTCCCCTGCGATCACCAAAGTCCGCTCAATGGGACTTCCATGCATCTACCAACCATTGAAAGAAGGCTATCGCTCTTGGGGAGGTGGTCTTGGTTTGGCAAGAAATCTTTCTGGCCTGGAGTTAGATGCGGCTTATGAATACATCAATTGGTACCTCTCTGGTTGGGTTGGAGGCTTGCTAATGCGCCAAGGATACTACTCAGCTGCACCTGAGACATCAAAGCTACATATGTCAGATGACGAATGGGGTTTTTGGTACGAAGGTAAGGCCGCTAAAAACGACATAATCGATCCGTTCGGAAACAAAATGGAACCGGCAGGCGCTGTCAGAGACGGTGGCTCGTTCCTTGAGCGAATGGGTAACGTCAAATGTTGGAACTCGGTGATGGATGAGAACCGTTACATGGTTCGCAAGTGGAATGAGTTCATCGCCGCTTAATTGACTTATAATGGGGGCCTTGTGCCCCCATAGATTTCGGATAACGTGGATCGCAAATCTCCTCTCTCAACTCTGCTTCAGATTTCACCGATCAGCTTAATTTTGGGATTTTTTCTGGTTTTGCCGATTGGAACAATTCTCATCGTTAGTTTTTGGGACTATAACGATTTCTCATTTTTCCCTGATTTTGTTTGGACTAACTACTCAGATGCCCTTGGGTCGAATGTCACCTACAAAACCTACCTAAATACCTTTTGGTATGCCGGCCTGACCTGGCTCTGCACATTCCTCATTGGTTTCACAGTAGCTTATTTTCTCGCATTTCATATCCATACTACGCGCTGGCAAATTGTTTTATTCCTGATTTGTACAATTCCATTTTGGACCTCGAACATCATTCGCATGATTTCCTGGATTCCTTTTTTGGGTCGAAACGGAGTTTTCAACACTATGCTGCAGTCCATTGGCTTGATAGACGAACCCTTGGAATTCCTTCTTTTTTCCGATTTTTCAATTGTTTTGGCGTTTGTTCATCTTTACGCCTTATTTATGGTGGTGCCAATCTTCAACAGTATGATGCGAATCGATCGTTCCTTGATCGAAGCTGCGATTGATGGTGGTGCGAATGGCTGGCAGATGCTCACCAATGTTGTAATTCCGCTTTGTAAACCAGGTATTGCTATCGGTTCTATCTTTGTAGTCACCTTGGTCATGGGGGACTACATTACGGTTCGATTAATGGGGGGAGGTCAACGAGCTTCTGTTGGGGTGATGATGTGGAATGAGATCTCACTTCTATTGTACCCAGCTGCAGCGGCTCATGCAGTTGTTTTATTGGCAGTCGTCCTAATTATGGTTAGCCTGATGATGCGGGTTGTTGATTTGAAGAAGGAACTTTGATGCATAAAAAACGTCCTGCAAGTTTCTACTGGCTGGCCGCTTTTTTTGGGCTATTTGTGCTTTTCTTGTACGGCCCCATTTCGGCAATTGTGATCTTGTCCTTCCAGGGGCCAAATGGTGGGCTGACCTTCCCGATGAACGGAGTTTCAATCCACTGGTTTTTTGCCTTATTCGGTGAGCAGTTAGTAGGCGACTTTGAGACTTCCTTCTTAAGATCACTGCAATTGGGCCTTACTGTAATGATGTTGACGGTGGTCATTTCCTTAGTTACAGGTCTGGCCTTCCGCAAGAAATTCTTTGGTTCAAATCTGCTATTCTACACCACAGTCGCTAGCCTAATTGTACCCTCTATTCTTGTCAGCCTAGGAATCGGTTTGATCTTTAATATCATGGGTTGGGAAGTGTCCTGGACTACTTCCGGTTTAGGAGCACATCTCACTTGGACACTCCCATTTGGTTTTTTGATCATGATCGCTGTTTTCAACAGATTCGATAAGTCATACGAGGAAGCAGCCAGGGATTTGGGAGCTTCCAACTGGCAGACAATCCGCCATGTTGTTTTACCGATCATTGGACCCAGTTTGATTGGGGTAGCTCTCTTCGGGTTCACTCTATCTTACGATGAATTTGCTCGAACTCTGATGACATCGGGAGTCAAGAACACCTTACCTTTGGAAATTTTTGGGATGACAACGAATGTGACCACCCCAACCCTCTACGCACTTGGAACCTTGACTACCTTCTTTTCTCTCTTCATGATTCTCACTGCGATGGGAGTTCTGTTTTACCTAAGAAGACGTCAGGAAAGCTATGGTTCTGATGCAGGAAAAGGGGTCTGATGAAACTTTTGCTAGTCAATCCCAACACAACCGCATCCATGACAGAGAAAGCTGCGTCTGCAGCTCGTTCTGTGGCTAGTTCAGGGACAGAAATTCTAGCTTCCAATCCTGCAGATGGACCAGTTAGCATTGAGGGATACTACGATGAAGTTTTTAGTATTCCGGGACTTTTGGAAGAAATACGTAAGGGTGCTGCGGCTGGCTGTCAGGGGACGATCATCGCCTGCTTTGACGATACTGGTCTTGATGCGGCTCGTTGTCAGGTAGCTGGTCCAGTTGTGGGCATCTGTGAAGCTGCAGTCCACGTGGCATCGATGGTGTCCAATTCCTTCAGCATCGTCACTACACTCAATCGTTCTGTACCAGCCTTGGAAGGTCTTGTTTTGAAGTACGGGATGGAACGACATTGCCAAAGAGTTAGAGCCTCGGAAGTTCCTGTTTTGGATTTGGAAGACGCGAATTCCGGAGGAAGAAAAAAAATTAGAGACGAAGTAGCCCTAGCTTTATCAGAAGACCGAAGTGAAGCAATTGTACTGGGCTGCGCCGGGATGGTCGATTTGGCAAGAGATCTTTCTGAAGAATTCCAAGTTCCAGTGATTGATGGAGTTACCTCTGCAGTAAAGTTGGTAGAAAGCCTTGTTTCTCTGGGACTACAAACCAGCAAACGAAATGGCTATGCATTTCCTCGAGCGAAAACTTACTTGGGCCGTTTCCAAAAAGATCAACACAGTGGCTAAGTTGTTAGTCTTTGCCTCAATTTGGGAATTTAATGGGATTAAATCATTCATGTCCTAGGGATTTGTTTGGTTACGGACCTGAAACGCCAGATCCACAGTGGCCAAACAAAGCGAAAATAGCTGTTCAATTTGTGCTCAACTACGAAGAAGGTGGCGAAAACTGCGTACTTTATGGTGATCCTAATTCTGAAAGCTACCTTTGGGAAATAGTCGGCACGCCAGGGTTGGCCGGTGTTCGAAACATGAATATTGAGTCGATCTATGAGTACGGCAGCCGGTCAGGAGTTTGGCGAATTTTGTCGCTGTTTCGTGAGCATAGATTGCCTTTAACAGTTTATGCAGTAGGGATGGCCTTGGAGAGGAATCCAACGGTTGCAGCAAGAATGCTTGCTGATGGTCATGAAATCGCCACTCATGGTTACCGATGGATCGACTACCAGTATGTAGGTGAAAAAACTGAAAGAGCCCACTTAAAAAAAGCCATTGAAATACAGCAACATCTCACGGGGAGTCGACCGCTCGGTTGCTACATTGGGAGAATCAGTCCAAATACTAGAAGAATCGTTGCGGAGGAAGGTGGATTTCTTTACAGCTCAGATATCTACAATGACGATCTCCCTTACTGGGAATTACACGGTGAAAAAACTCTGCTGTTGATTCCTTACACCTTGGATGTGAATGACATGAAGTTTGGGACAGCCCAGGGGTTCAATACTGGAGAGGACTTTTTCAATTATGCTAGATCAGCCTTCGACACCCTCTACAAAGAGGGTGAGACATCTCCCAAGATGATGTCGGTTGGGCTACATTGCCGATTGATTGGACGCCCAGGCCGTTTCGAGGGATTACGCAAATTTGTAGAGCATATTGAAAAGCATGAACGAGTATGGGTCACCCGGAGGGTGGATATCGCTGAGCATTGGCACAAAGTTCATCCAGCCGAGGAGTGGCTTGATTCAGGAACGGTTGGATGAACTTTACTGACTTCCAAATTTTGCCAATAGAAGATGCTGAACAGGCTCTTTTGCGTTGTTGTGGCTCCCAGAATTGGGCTAACAAAATGGCCCAATCAAGACCTTTCGGATCACTGGAAGCGATGCACAAAGTAGCCACCCGAATTTGGGAAAATTTGAAAGTCAAAGATTGGTTGGAAGCTTTTGAACATCATCCAAGGATTGGAGATCGTCAAGCGCTCGCTGCTCGTTTTGCTAGCACCAGAAATTGGTCTGCGAACGAACAGGCCGGGGTGGAAGTGGCTGAAGAAGATATTCTTGATAGACTTGCATCTGGTAATGATAAATATTCTCAGCGATTTGGATACGTCTTTTTGGTATGTGCTACAGGTAAGTCAGCGCTTGAAATGCTGAATTTGCTTGAAGCACGAATCAATAATTCTCCCGAAGAAGAACTTCAGATAGCTCAACAAGAGCAACAAAAAATCATGTTGCTTCGTCTCAATAAGATGTTCGAAGAACCTAAAAAATGAGCCCTATTACTACTCACGTACTTGACACCGCCAAAGGGAGTCCGGCTGAGAATGTTCCAATCCTGTTGGAAACTTGGGTCAACTCAGAATGGCAACTCCTCGGACGTGGATCGACTAATGCCGATGGAAGGCTTACGAACCTTCTAAAACCAGGCATATTCGCCAAAGGCAATTATCGAATAAGTTTTGACGTGGAGAAATATTTCACTTCACAAAGTATCCAAAGCTTCTTCTATCCTGTAGTTAGGATTGAGTTCGAAATTCTGAATCCAGAGCAACACTATCATGTTCCACTTTTGTTGAGCCCCTTCGGGTATTCGACCTATAGAGGAAGTTAAGCGAAACTAACGTCATTTTTTAGGCATACATGACGGCAACAGTAATTCAAAACCCTATTCAAATTCCTGATTTTGTTGGCTCAGCTACAAATCTTTGTTCACCAAGACTTGGAACAGTTGCCTTGCGTTGCAGCGATGATAGTTTTGCGTCTCGGGAGCGGATGTTGGAGGAGGCTGATCCTGTCTTTAAACCAGGTGTTTACGATGATTTTGGGAAGTGGATGGACGGTTGGGAAAGTAAACGCAGGCGGTATGGCGGACATGACTGGTGTGTGATTCGTTTGGGAGTTCCAGGAGATTTGGTCGGCCTTGAATTGGACACAACCCACTTTACAGGTAATTTCCCTCCAGCAGCTTCAGTTTGGGGTTCAAAAGAAGAGGATGATCCTGGAGATGCATCAGAAAGTTGGGAGGAAATTCTGGAGTCTGTCAGCCTGGGACCATCAAAACGACACTTTTTTGATTGCAAACAGCCTGGCCCTTGGCGGTGGTTGAGATTGAATATTTATCCTGATGGAGGGATCGCTCGATTCCGAGCATATGGAAACGTTCTTCCTGACTGGTCAGTTTCAGGGTCAGAGATTGAGTTGTCTGGTTTCAAAAACGGTGGGAGAATTGTAGCGTATAACGATGCCCACTATGGAAATGTGAAGGCCGTCTTGGATTCTGGCAGAGGCATCAACATGGGAGATGGTTGGGAAACTCGGCGGCGACGTGAACCTGGTTTTGATTGGCTATTGATAGCTTTGGGTGCACTCGGCGAAGCTAACAGAATCGAAGTGGATACGTCATTCTACAAGGGTAATTCACCTGCAAAATGTTCGGTCCAGGCCCAGAACGTTGAATGGGGTACTGATCAATCTTTGATTACCCAGTCCATGTTTTGGCCTGAATTGCTCACGCCCAAGGATCTAGTTCCGGATACAATCCATAAATTTGAATTGAAGGACCTCGAAAAAATTGGACCTGTCAGCCATGTCAAACTAAACATTTTTCCGGATGGAGGAATTTCTCGGTTCCGGGTTTTTGGGAGTAAACTGTGATTGAGGTAAAACCAGAACCATTGACGGAAGAAAGCTTTGCTCCCTTCGGTCAGGTGATCGAACCAAACACCACAAAATCCTTCATGATCAATGAGGGCACGACTGAGAGACACCATGCTCTATCCAAGGTGGAATTGGATGAAGGTTCGGCAATTTTGTCCATTTTCAGAGGACGCTCCCGGCCCCGTCCGCTGGAACTGAAGCTAGTTGAAAGACACCCATTGGGATCCCAGGCGTTTGTCCCTTTGCAGGCCGAACCTTGGCTGGTCGTGGTGGCATCTGAACCTAAGCCCGAGGCAGTAAGATGTTTTTTAGCCCAAGGTAATCAAGGGGTACAATATTCAAAAGGTGTGTGGCACCATCCGTTACTCCCTTTGGTTTCCAAGCAAGATTTTCTAATTGTTGATCGCGAGGGCCCAGGAAAAAATTTAGAGGAAGTTCACTGGCATGAAGGTGTCCGCATCCTGATTTCCAACATTTGAAGAAGCAACCTTTTATGAATCCGCCTCCCCACCAATTTGATTTGTATCTGCCTGAATGGATTTCAGCTTTTTTGAGGGATCAACCAGAATTTTTTCTGAGTTCCGAAGATCGAATGAAATTGGTGCTCAGTCTTACCAATCGACAAATTGAGGAGGGGACTGGCGGACCATTTGGGGCTGCAGTTTTTGAGCTAGAATCAGGAAGGTTGATCTCAGTTGGAGTCAATCGAGTCGTGGTTACAGGCTGTTCGACTGCACACGCTGAGATAATGGCCCTGAGCCTTGCACAGAAAGCAGTTGGTACCCATGATTTGGGGTCCGAAAAGTTACCCAAATTCCAAATTGTGGTCAACGCGCAGATGTGTGCAATGTGCTTGGGGGCTGTGATTTGGTCAGGAGTTAAAGAAGTTTGTTATGCTGCTACAAGTCGGGAGGTTGAACAAATAACCGGCTTTGATGAAGGTCCGCTGCCCAGCAATATTGAAGGGGTACTTAGGCAACGAGGTATTCGTTTGAAAGAGGGAATTATGGTCGAGGAGAGCAAACGCCTACTTGAAAAATATGTGACCACCGGTGGATTAGTTTACAACGCAACCAGAACTCAGAAGTGAAACCTGTTCTGGAACTGCAGAAAATCCATAAAGAATTTCCAGGAATTATTGCAAACGATCATATCGACCTTACATTAATTCGAGGTGAGGTTCATACGATTCTAGGTGAAAATGGGGCTGGAAAATCAACTCTGATGAACATTATCAGTGGACTATACGTTCCAGATTCTGGTTCCATATTCCTAGAGGGCAGGCCACTCTACCTTAAAAATCCAGCCCAAGCCATCGCTCACGGAGTGGGGATGGTACATCAGCATTTCATGCTGATTCCAAATCACAGTGTCTCAGAAAACATCATCTTGGGGACACCTCAAGCGTTCCGATTACAGAAATCAAAAGTTCGTCAACAGATCAAGGAATTGGGAACTCGTTATGGCCTGGTCTTGAACCCAGATCTGCGTGTTCAAGAACTTTCAGTGGGGGAGCAACAAAAAGTTGAAATCCTTAAGGTTCTGTTTAGGGGAGCCAAAATTTTGATTCTCGACGAGCCCACTGCCGTATTGACACCCCAAGAATCACAAGCGCTTTACAAAATCCTTCACCAAATGAAAAAGGATGGACACGCCATTCTTTTTATCTCACACAAGATGAAGGAGGTTATCGAACTGTCTGATCGAATCACGGTACTGCGCCATGGGAAGGTCAAGGCCACTCGAAATAGAGGTGAGACCAGTCCATCAGAATTAGCCCGTTTGATGATGGGAGAAAGCACAATTCAAACGCCTGAGATCAAAACAAAAGCTTCAAAAGTCTCATCAGATCAATTTCAAAATAGAACTATTGTCAGGTTGAAAAACGTTGGATTACGTCACGAACTTGGTCACTGGTTGCTGCAAAATATAAATATGGAAATTTGTGCAGGACAAATAGTTGGCTTGGCTGGAGTGGCTGGTAGTGGGCAGGCCTCTCTTGCAGAAGTTCTTGTTGGCCTCAGAAACTTGGATACTGGAGAATACCAGTTTGCTGGCGAGGTGCAAAAAGGGGCTTCAGTTTCAGAACTCATTCATAAAGGTGTTGGCTATATCCCAGAGGACCGTAAACGATATGGGATTGCTCCCCATCTTGAAGTAGCAGAAAATTTTCTTTTGAGGGATTTGCACAACCACCAATTTCAAAGCAGAGGATGGTTACAGCGAGACAAAGTCGCTGCTTTTGGAAGAGAGAGAATGAGAGCTTTTGACGTCAGAGCAGCATCTGAAAAAACTCCTATTGGCCAGCTATCAGGCGGAAATATACAAAAAGCCATTTTAGCCCGCGAAACTTCAAGGCCTTTGAAATTTTTACTGGCCGCCCAACCTGTGCGCGGTCTCGATATCCATGCGACTGCTTTTCTGCAGAATCAATTGCTTCAAGCGAGTGCAGATGGATTGGCTATTTTGCTGATTTCTGAGGACCTTGAAGAATTACTATTGATGAGTGATTACCTTTATGTGATTTGCCAAGGGAGTATTGTTGGCGAAATGTCAAAAGAAGAAGCGGAGATTGAGAAAATTGGTCTGCTCATGACAGGCGAAAGGGCCTAATCAATCGTGTTTGAGCTTGAACGTCGGCTGGAGACGCCACTGAGCGTTCAAGTTGTAGTCACAGTTGGTTCGATTGTTATCGCCTTACTATTGGGTAGCGTTCTACTTGCGATGGTAGGGGTAAACCCCATGGAGGCCTATCCAAGTGTGGGTGCCCTGATGTTCTTCGATCAATGGGGCTGGCAGGATCTGTTTCTCAAAATGACCCCTTTGCTCTTGACGGGATTGGGGGTCGCCATTGCAGCTCAACTCAATCTGTGGAATATCGGAGCGGAGGGACAGCTTTATCTGGGAGCTATCGCAACCACTTGGTTGGCTCTTGAGTACAGCGAGGTACTTGATGCTCATTTCATGTTGCCAATACTCCTTATTGGGACCTTCGTTGCTGGGGGTATGTGGGCCGCCATTCCAGCTGGATTGCGCTCCTGGTTTGGGGTGAATGAAATCATCACGACCTTGTTATTAAATTATGTGGCCATCAGCCTTGCTGATTACCTCTTATACGGAGCTTGGCGAGATCCCAGTACCTTTAATTTCCCAATGACTCGGTCTTTTGGGGAGTCCTCTTATTTACCAATGATTGGATCCACTACGGTTCATTGGGGTTTGCCACTGGGGATTATTCTCGCAGTTTTGACTTGGGTCCTACTGAAGTCCACCACAATTGGCTTCCAAATCAGGGTGGCTGGAGACAATCTTTCAGCAGCAGATTACGCGGGCTTTAATACAAAGAATCTTCTGTTCATTGTGCTTATTTTAAGTGGTGCTGTTGCGGCTCTAGCTGGAATGACTGAGGTCGCAGGGGTTCACCACAGATTGCAGCAGAATTTCTCTATAAACTATGGCTACACAGGCATAATTGTCTCACGGTTGGCGAGAAATCATCCAATCGGAGTCATTGGCACCGCGTTTCTGCTGGCAGTAATCTTTGTTGGAGGAGAGTTACTTCAAGTAGAGTATCAACTGCCAATTGCAGTGGTCTATCTTTTTGAGGGTTTATTACTTTTCACCGTGATTGGTTCAGAGCTCTTTTTGAGCTATCGACTTCGTAGAAGAGTGGCCGTGTGACAACTCCAGAGTTATTGACCATCATTCTGACTACAGCAGTAACGATGGGAACCCCTTTGTTATTTGCAACATTGGGTGGTGTGCTCAGTGAGAGAGCAGGAGTGATCCACCTTGGCATGGAGGGGATCATGCTCGTCAGTGCCCTGGTCACTTTTGTGGTGGACCTACAGACAGGTTCCAAAGTTTTGGCCTTGATAGGAGCAATGATGGCCGCTGGTGCATTATCTGGTCTTCATGGTTTTGTCTGCATCAGTCTGCGTGGAAATCAAATTGCTTCCGGATTGGCGCTAGCCCTTTTTGGAACTGGTCTCAGTGGAATTTATGGAGATGCTCTGATTGGAAGTACAGTCACTTCATTAAATAGAATTCCGATTCCAGGATTGGAGTTGATACCAATTTTTGGCAATGCCTTCTTCAATCAGGATTGGTTGGTCTACCTCTCTTATGCTTTGGTAGCTGGATTATGGTTTATGCTTTTTCACACAAACTGGGGACTGCAGATTCGCTCTGTTGGGGAGGCTCCTATCGTCTGTGATACACTCGGTTTGTCAGTAGCAAAGATCCGCTACCTGTGTGTGATTTTTGGTGGGATGTTAATTGGTCTTGGTGGGGCGTATTTTCCGATGGTGCTTACTTCTTTTTGGGTAGATGACCTGACAGCCGGTCGTGGTTGGATTGCCGTGGCACTAGTTGTCTTTGCTTTCTGGCATCCAGGTAAGGCCTTGTGGGGAGCTTATCTTTTTGGGGCTGCAATCGCTTTCCAACTGCAAGCACAGGTCATGGGTTTGAAGATTCCATCTTATATCTTGGAAATGTTCCCTTATTTGTTGACCATCGTTGTGTTGACGGTGGTTACTGTGCGCAATCGCAGGGCGGGGCAGACCTTTATGCCAGCAGCACTGGGATTGCCCTTCTTTCGTGGCGATAAGCACTAGCTTTCGTCATCCAACATTATGCAATGGAGAAGTGCCTCATGTTCAAGCATTTACTGACCATATTGGTTGCCCTCATGCTATGGGTGCCGAATTTCGCCTCTGCGGCTGATCCCAAAGTGGCTTTCATCTATGTTGGACCTGTAGGGGATGGTGGCTGGACTTATGCACACGACTTGGGTCGTCGGCATCTTGAGAAAATGGGAGTGGAAACCACCTATGTCGAAAGCGTTCCAGAGACGGATTCGGAACGTGTTTTGAGGAATCTAGCTCGTCGAGGATACGATATTATCTTCACAACGAGTTTTGGTTACATGGATCCTACCCTGAATGTCGCCAAGCAATTTCCCGACACAATCTTCATGCACGCCAGTGGTTTTAAGACCCATGATAATATGGGTAACTACTTTGCGCGAATGTACCAAGCTCGATATCTAGTTGGAATGGTCGCTGGCATGATGACCAAGACTGATAAAATTGGCATCATCGGATCTCATCCCATCCCAGAAATCATTCGGCATATCAATGCATTCACCTTGGGCGTTCGATCAGTCAATCCAAAAGCTACTACTCAGGTTATCTGGGTGAACTCTTGGTTTGATCCTGCCAAAGAAGGTGCTGCTGCAAATAGCTTGATGGATAACGGAGCTGATATCGTCACCATTACTACAGATTCAGCCGCTGCTACTCAAACAGCTGCCAAGAGAGGACTTTATTCGATTGGCAATGATTCCGATATGACTCTCTATGGACCAAAAGCTCACTTAACAGCCAATATCTTCAATTGGGGAATTTATTACGAGCACGTTTACAATCAAGTGAAAAATGGGATCTGGAAGCCCTCCAGCGATTGGTGGGGAATTGAGACAGGAGCCGTTGACATATCCCCATTTGGGGAAATGGTTCCAAAGAACATTCAAGATATGGTTATGGCTAAGAAAGAAGAGATTGCAAGTGGCAAATTTGTAGTCTTTAAAGGTCCGATTAAAGGCCAAGATGGATCTACAGCAATTGCATCAGGTGTGGTTCCATCAGACCAAGACCTACTCAGCATGATGTATTATGTTGAAGGTGTGTTGGGAGATATCCCTCAATAATCAGACGATCAGATTCTGTTTTTAAGAAAAAAACGGATCGCCTGTGCAACAGGCTTTGGATTGTCTAGGTGAAGATGATGTCCTCCAGGGAGGAGGACATCCTGCAAGTCAGGTACGTACTCACATCGTGCCCGCATTCTCTGCTGCCAGTCTGGGTTCTCCTGAAAGTAAAAATCTCCATGAATCAGAAGGGTGGGGCAGCGAATTTGCTTCAAGAACTCAATGATCTGCTCCTCTGAAAAATAAGTTCTAGAACCTACTCGAAGTCTAGGGTCCGAGGCCCAAGTCACCCCATTTTCTAACATCTTGACACCGCGTTGCACCAAGGTTCTCACAGAGTCTAACTTCATCCCCCCAACCTTGTAACGTGCTTGGACTGCAGCCTCCAGATTTGGATACAAGGGCATGCTCTTGCGTTCTATGCTCTTCATACCTTCTATTGAGAGTCTGAGAGCTCTTGGACCAAAGCTGTCTCTCCTTGAGAAAGGTCCCAATCCCTCTATCAAGATCATGTTTTGAATTCTTTCTGGAATCACCCCGCCCATCAAAGCTGCTACAGCCGCACCCATGCTGTGTCCAATTAAATTGAACTTCCTCCAACCGAGCTGATCTGCAACTCGGAACATCAAATCAACTGAATCCGCAAAATGATAAGCGACCCCAGGTGGTAGATGATCTGAAAAACCATGCCCGTGAAAGTCCAATGAGACTAGTTTTAGTTCAGGCAGTAGGGGGGCAATGTGATCATAGGTAGCAGCGTTATCCAGCCATCCGTGCATCCCCAGAAATGGGATTCCATTCTCTGGACCCCAGCAACGTGCTGCAAATCGTAAATTTGGAAGCCGAATATCAATTTCGCGAAATGGGGTCTTACTCGTGACCAAATGATTAAGCTCAGATTTCAGAAAGAAAGTATTTCAGTGTCTTCGTTAGCGCTTCAGGTTGGTCAACATGAAGCCAGTGACCACAATTTTTCAGCCGCACCAATCGATGTTTCGGAAACCAACTCTGCATAATCGGTTGATGGTCAGTTTGGATGTAATTTGAATTGCTTCCAGCGATAAATAAACAATTTCCCTCAAAAGGTAGCATCTTTGGCTCAATCGGGAAATCCATTAATGCACCCAAGTTCTCTTCAAGGGCCGTCAAATTTATCTTCCATCTCGATTGGTTTGATCGGATCTCAAGATTAGTTAGTAAAAATGCCCTAACGGTCCTCTCTGGAATAGACTGGCTCAGTAAATTATCAATTTGAGTCCGAGTGAGTCCCTGCTTCAGTGGAATGGAATTTAGTGCTTGAAGATAGCTTTGGTGACCATCCCCATGTTTATAGACTACCGGTGAGATATCTCCAACAAACAGATTGTTTATTTTTTTAGGATGTCTAAGTGCCAACTGCATCGCGGTTTTTCCGCCCATAGAGTGCCCAAGAACAGAAACACTACCTGAAGTTTTTTGTTCCAGAAATAGTAGGACGTCTTCCAGCATCAAAACATAATCAATCTCCGCAGAATGGGGCGATTTTCCATGATTCCTCAAATCCAGAAGAGAAATTCTGAAATCTTTTGAAAGGTTTTTAGCAAAGTTCCTCCAATTGTTACCTGATCCGAAAAGACCATGGAGTATTACCAGATCTGGTCCCTCTCCAAATTGCTCGTGATGAAGTTCGACTGCTGCCACTGCTTAACCCAATAAAATGATCAATTTTGGTAATAGTTCTCGGTTTGTTGGTAAATAAGAAAGTGTTTAACACACGAATTTGCTTAAATTGGCAGCACCATTCCAGACTTTGAGACTTTAAGAAAATTCAGCTAAGAATTTTTGGTAGGCCTTGTTTACTTTGTTGATTTACGGCAGGGCACAGACCTTCATTATAAGTGGATCTCTATGTGTTCTTGCCCATTCTGTTACCATGGAATTCGGTTGAATTTAGACAAAAAACATGCGTGTCAACGTTATCAAACTTTCACCCAGTCAACTCAGTAATTTTTTTTGAGATCCATTCCTTTGTAAAGGCTTGCTACTTCTTCTGCATAGCCATTAAAGGGTTGGGTAGGGATCTTTTGAAAAAACCAACTCCCAATTGGTCGCTCTTTGGCCTGGGACCAACGAGGATGATCAACCTCAGGATTTACATTCGCATAAAAACCATACTCTTGCGGGGCTAATTCGTTCCATAAGCTATTAGGCTGCTGATCTGTGAATTCAATTTTTTGAATTGATTTGATGCTCTTGAATCCATACTTCCATGGGACCATCAGCCGAACTGGTGCTCCATTTTGATTAGGAAGAGGTTTGCCGAAAACACCTGTTACCATCATGGTTAGTTCGTGCAAGGCCTCATCCATCCTAAGGCCCTCTGTGTAGGGCCAAGGGTAGGAGCGATTTTTCATGCCCGGAGCTTCTTCAGGATCATCAAATGAGATGAATTTGACGTACTTCGCAGAAGACAGTGGTTGGGCTTTTTCAATTAGCTTTTTTAAGGGGAATCCATCCCATGGGACGACCATGGACCACGCTTCAACACAACGAAATCGATAAACTCGCTGTTCAATTCCAAACTCATTGATCAGTTCATTGACGTCCAGTGATGATGGTTTCTGCACCATTCCTGAAATTGCAATGCTCCACGGTTCGGTCTTCCAGTGTTTGGCTTTATCCTTTACATCTTCCTTATCAAAGCTGAACTCGTAAAAATTGTTATATCCGGTCACATACTTCTCTTCAGTGATTTTGTCAGCTTCAATGAGATTGTACTTTGGATTTCTCTGCGTTGGAAAACCTGCTGTTGCAGCAGACAACTGCGATTGATTGAGAAGCAGAGAGGTCCCGAGCAATCCTGAACTTTTTAGGAAAGTTCTCCTATTCCAGAAATCAGCTTCATCTGTAGTGAGTGATTCAGGAATTTTCCAAGATTTGTTTGTGCGTATTAGTGCCATTTTTTGATCCAATTGAATTGAATTGAAATAGATTTTTACCAGTTGAATAGAACTAAATTGATTCTAATTATGGCACAAAGGAGGCATTTACTCAGTCAAAAATTTTTACTAAATAGTTAGTACTTTGTCCAACTGGTCGAATCTTTAAAAGATTCAACAACAACGGAACTGTAGGCTAATTTAGAAAAATTATGAAAATCAATCAGTTGATTGCTGAAAAAATTATTACAGGTATGTTGTTGGGCACTGAAAAAGCTTAGTTACTTGGCAAAAGACAGTCTGTCCCATCGTAATTGAGATATGATCGGGGATTTTTTTGACAAAAATAGTCCGGAAATCTGTGTTTCGGGTTGAATAAATCCTTCCCTGTTCGCAAAAAACTTCAAACTTACCTATTCAAATTAAATGAATCATCGGAAGATTCTGAGAATTTGGTGGATAGCATTATTTTTTGGAATAACTTTCAGTTGTTTTCCAAAGCCATTGATTGCTCAAGATCCTGCTGAAACTCGGAAATGGATCGGAGGTGGTAACGCGTTTGGTACGTATGGCCAAAGTGACGTTGAAGAAGCTGAAGACCTCAATGGGATCACCTTGGAAATAATGCTTTCGCACAGAATTTTTGATGATTCAATGGCCTTGGGCAAAGCATTCATGGATACACGTTTTGAGCATGGCTTTGAAGACACGTTCGGAAATTATCACCAGATCAACACTAGGGTTTTTCATGGATACTATTCATTTGGAATGGGAAAAACTTTTGAATTGATGAGAACTTTACAAGTTGGGGCTACAGCAGATTTGGTTGGAGGACTTGGATTGGCGATCTTCAACAAATATTACAAAACGGCATCTGGTCAAGAAATTAATTTCGATCCGAAATTTGGTGGCGATATCTTATTTGGTTATCAGTGGGCAGTTTACATGGATTTTAATAACTACTGGACCATTGGTATGAAATCTTCAGTTTATCGTAATCGACTGTATGTTGAATTTGGTGGAGTGGATGCCCATGTGAATCATATTCATTCAAATATGATTTTTATTGGGACGAAGAAGGGTTACGTGGACTGTGTCCCGACTGCTTACGTGCAGTGCTGAAGACGAAACAGAAATTAAGATTACTGCTTTGATTCGCCACGTCTGTAATAAACTTGCTGCTTCAAATTTATTACAAAATTCAACATATTCGTGGTGATTAATGATACGAAGTACTCTTTTGTTATTCTGGACTGTTTCTACATTGGTTTGCCTAATTCCTCTGCAGGCTTTGTTGGCGCAAGAAATGGCAGAAACTCGGCGGTGGATAGGATTTGGGAACTCCTATGGTGACTACGGGGAAAACGATCTTGATACAACTTATGCGGTGAAAGGCCTTGCAAATGAGATCATGATGGCTCACCAGATGAACGAGGATGGTACGACATTCGGCCAAGCTTTAATGGATACCAGGTTTGAGCGTAGCTTCGAAGACACAGATGGTAACTATCACCACGTTAATACTAGAGTTTTTCACAGTTATTTCTCATTAGGCTTAGGAAAAGCCTTTGAAATGAACAATAAGCTGCACCTAGGTGGAACTGTCGATCTGATCGGTGGTTTTGGCATTATAGTTTTCAAAAAGGATTATACCCTGGCATCAGGCCAAGATATAAAATTTAGTGAGAAATTTGGCTTTGACTTGCTTACAGGCTATCAATTGGCAGTTTTTATGGATCTCAATAACTACTGGGTAATTGGTTGGAAGACCGCTTACTATCAGAACAGGTTGTATCTAGAGTTTGGGGATACCGTTGGAAATTTGAATCATATGCACTCCAACATGATGTTCATTGGAACAAAGTTGGGCTTTACCGACTGTGTGCCAACCGCATACGTACAGTGTGACTAGATAGTTACAAGATAGCTGATAATAGAGCTTGGACCGGATTCGGCGGCTGAGAATCCAAACTGAATTTCTATCTTAATTATTGTTAGTGAGGTAAGCACCTAAAATACTTTATTTTAAATTTACCTTTCAAAAAAATCTTCGAAAACCTTCTCTCCCATCCTTCCTAAGCCACTTATCTAGACCTGAAGACAAAAAGTTACTGACAAACCAAACTGTGCATTTAGGTGACAACAAGTGAAATCATTTATCCACTAAATCATTAATTTCATGAAAAAAATTGTATTAACTGGGGGTTTCAGTCACGAAACGAACACATTTAATCAGCGCCCCACAGGAAAAGCGGAGTTTGAGGCTTATTATGCGATTTTTGGTGAGCAAGTATTGACTAAGTTCAGAAATGTCAATCATGAACAAGCTGGATTCATAGACTGTGCTGACAAATATAACTGGAATTTAATTCCTACTGTCGTTGCGACAGCTAATCCGGGAGGAAAGGTCACCCAAGAGGCCTTCGAACAATATGGAGGGGGCATTTTCGAGAAAGCAAGATCAAGGAAATGGGATGGTATTGCTCTCTCCCTCCATGGGGCAATGGTAGTTGAGGACATTTTTGATGCAGAGGGGGAGCTCCTTGAGAAACTACGCAAAATTGTCGGAGGAGAAATTCCAATCGCAATTACCTTGGATTTACATGCGAATGTCACTGAGAAGATGTGTCAAAATGCCAATATTATTGTTTCTTATAAGACTTATCCACACGTAGACACGCGGGCGGCCGCAAATCATGCTGGGAATTTACTCGAACAAGCTATGAGCATGGGCAAATCAATCAAAACCATAATTAGTCAGCCGCCGCAGATTGAGGGCTTGGATGGTGGGAGAACTGATGTGGAGCCAATGACGGAGCTGATTCCAAAATTGAAAGCGATGGAGGGTGAAACTGGCATTCTTGCTGTAAGTTTGAATGCTGGATTTGGTTTGGCAGATGTGCCTTTCGTCGGACCTTCTGTGACTGTGACCTATGAGGAGTCTGCATTTAAGAGAGCAGAGGAGATTGCCAGAGAACTAGAAGAAGAGATTTGGGACTCAAGAGACCAAGCCAAAAACCAATACCTGACTCCTAAAGAAGCTGCTGATTATTCCCATGCATTTAATGGTCATGGGAAACCTCTCATAATCGCAGACTACTCTGACAACCCTGGCGCAGGAAGCTATGGAGATGCAACCAACCTTCTGAAAGCATTGTTAGAAGCAGGAGTTCAAAAAGCGTGTTTTGGGGCGGTATGTGATCCTGATGCGGTTAAATCGATTGTAGATGCAGGAGTGGGCTCGAACGTCGAAGTTGAGCTGGGTGGAAAGAATAACGCAGAGCTTGGGGGAGGTCCATTGCGTCTGAAAGGCAAGGTGATGGGGATTTTTGACGGAGATTATCGCTCAGAAGGACCAATGTATGCGGGTTTAGTAAAGAGTTTTGGTCAGACTGCAGTTCTTCACGTGAATGGAATTGATATCATCGTCACCACTCATAATCTACAGATCTTGGACCGAATGCAGTTTGCTGCTTTTGGAATTAAACCCGAATTGAAGAAGGTGGTCGCACTGAAATCCATGCAGCATTTCCGGGCTGCTTTTAAGCCACTTGCCGCTGAAGTAATCGTTTGTGATTCAGGTGCGTTAGCTCGTCCCAGACGCTCAACCTTGCCTTTTCAGAACGTCAGGAGGCCAGTGTATCCGTTGGATAACATTCAACGCTAATGTAGTTGATCAGCCCCAATGGCTGACCATCTTGCAAGTGAGGTCAAAAGCGGCTCTTGTAGCCCCTAATTTTGCTTTCCCCTGGCCTGCAATATCAAATGCGGTTCCATGTGCTGGGGTGGTAACTGGAAAAGGAATACCACCCTGTACCGTTACGCCACGACAGAATCCCAACAGCTTGAGAGCGATTTGCCCTTGGTCATGATACATCGTGACCACAGCGTCGATTTCTTTGGCAATGGCTTTTAGAAATACTGTGTCAGATGGCCAAGGCCCGTCAACGGGCAAACCTGCTGCTTGAAGAGATTGGACCGCAGGGGCAATTACATCGATTTCTTCTCTTCCAAAGTTACCTCCATCCCCTGCATGCGGGTTCAGTGCTGCAACAGAGATTTTAGGTGAGCTAATTCCAGAGTTGCAGAGAACTTGATAAATCAGCCTGACAGCTTCCCCAATATTTTTTTCATTAACCCGCTCTGCAACCTCCTTCAAAGCGATATGGCTTGTAACTCGACTTGTCCACATCCCATCAAAAGTGTTTAGCTCACTGATGTAGTTTTCAACTTTCAGCCGGGTAGCCATGTAATGAAGCTCATCATCGTGACCCAAACCAGCCAAGTGCATTGATTGTTTGTTCAAAGGAGCAAAGACGACTGCATCAACGATCCCATCGCTCGCAAAATCCACTGCGATATCCAAGGTGCTCAAGACCGATGCTCCTGAACTTTGCGTGGCCTCAGCAATCTTCACATCAGAGCTTGATATTGTCTGCGTGGGATGGAAGGCGAAACTTTCCGAATTCTCCAATACCCACTCTCCTCCATGGGGGGCCACCTGCTGAAAACCATTTTTCACCCCAGCTTGGTGCTGCCCCATTTCCAATACATGGGAATCTCCAATTACCAAGACATCTGCTTCATTAGAAAGCCCAGGTTCAGCAAGTAATTTCGCTACTAGTTCTGGTCCGATCCCACTGGGATCTCCAGGAATCAAAGCAATTCTTGGTTTCATGAGTTGTTTCCTAGGTCTGATTTCAAAAGAGTATCTTCTTGATCTTCAGCAATATTTTTGATTGTGGTGTCGAGATGGGTGCGCAATTCAATCGCTATCTTTTGGGTATCTCTTTCTTTGAGTGAGGTGGCGATTTGGTCATGTTGGTTAAGGGTCATTGGTCGTCTTGTCGCTCTGCGAGAAGACACAAACCGCGCTCTCCAAAGCCGAGCATTGTACTGTCGATGAGTCTCAATCAGAGCTGGATTACGGCTTGCAGCTACCAGTTGCCTGTGAAATTCCATGTCAATCTTAAAGAACTCCAACGGCTCAATACTGTCAGACTTTTCAGACATTTCTTCTGCTAATGCTGCAATTGAATTGATCTCATCCTGATTTGCTCGTTCACAAGCCAGTTCACCGGCAAGAGACTCCAATGCACCAATGATTTTGATCAAATCAGCTAACTCGAGAAGTGAAGGATTGGCTACAAAGGGTCGTCGGGTCGAACTGTACTCTACCAAACCTTCGTGTTCCAAAATCTTTAGGGCTTCTCGGAGTGGAGTTCTACTGATGCCCAGCACCGAGGCGAGATCTCTTTCTGGCACAGGAATCCCGGGTTTGAGCTTTTCTATCAAAATAAGTTCTCTGAGTGCATCAGCTGCCTCATCAGCAAGCGTTCTTCTTGGTTTGAGCAGTGGTTGCCCAGAAGTCTTCAGTTCGTCAAGTGGTTGCATCCTAAAATTATGGTTCTGAATTAGATTATATAAAATCTAAAAATCAAAAATTATTCTTAGATAAGCAAATATTTTCAGCTATTTGAAGATTTATCAATAAATTAGAGAACCAGAACTACCTTCACAAAGTTCTCAAGATTTTATCGATTTTATTTTTCGCAACAGAAAGGGACCCGCAAGAGCTAAAACAGTTAAAACCAAAAACAACAGAGATAATGGCCGAGTTGCGATCAGCCACCATTTCTCATCCAGCATTACCATGCTCTGCCCAAGTCTTTTTTCTAGCATTCCTCCAAGGATCAGCCCAATTGCAAGAGATACTACTGAGAATCCATACCTCTTCATCAGGTAGCCGATTACACCAAAGATAAGGGCAATCCAGACATCAATCATCGATTGATCCAGTGCGTAGGCTCCAACCATTGAAAAGAGAAAGACCATGGGCCATAGAATTGTCAATGGGATCAAAGTGGCCCTTGCAAAGATGCGTGCGCCATACAAGCCCACAAAGAAAAACAAGACGTTGACCAAAAGCATCGACCAGAAAATGGCAAAAACGAAAGTAGATTGCTCGGTAAACATGGTTGGCCCTGGTCGAAGACCATGGACCATCAAGCCAGCTAGAATCACAGCGGCAGTGGGACTTCCTGGTATTCCGAGAGCCAAGGTAGGCACCATGGCACCACCTGTCGCCGAATTGTTAGCAGCTTCGCTACCAGCAATGCCCTCGATAGAGCCTTTTCCGAATTCTTCAGGAGTTTTTGACCAGCGCTTAGCTTCATTGTATCCAATCATTGATGCGATGGTCGCTCCTTCTGCTGGCAAAATTCCGATGAATGTGCCAATCCCTGAGGAACGTAAAATTGCCTTCCAGGTTTTTTGATAATCCGCCTTGCTGGGCAATTGAATCGCGCGGAGAATGATCCGTTCACGGACAATCCCAAGTTGACCAGCCTGAGTAAGAAGTTCTGCAATTCCAAATACTCCAATCATTACTGGTACAAAGCCAATTCCTTCGGTTAGTTCGTTCATACCAAAGGTAAATCGTTCAACAGTGGTGAGTAGATCAATCCCAACTGTTGCCAATAGAACTCCGAATGCCCCAGACATGATGCTCTTGATCGAGGATTCTTCACCGATTGAGGCCAACATTGACAATCCAAAGACCGTAAGAGCAAAATATTCGGGAGGAGCAAATTTATAAGCAGCTCCAGCTAAAAGCGGGGCCGCCGCCATCAGACAAAGTACGCTGATGATTCCGCCAATTGTAGAAGAGACAGCCGCCATTCCAAGGGCTCTTCCTGCCTCCCCGCGTTGAGCTAGAGGATAGCCATCTAGACAGGTGGTGGCACTCGCAGATGTACCGGGGGTATTGATCAGAATTGCGGTGATTGCTCCTGCAAATGTTGCTGCGCAATAAATGGTTGTAAGTACTGCTATCGCAGCAATGGGTTCCATCGTGATGGTAAAGGGAAGTAGAAGCGCAACCCCATTGGTAGCATTCAGACCAGGGAGAGCTCCGACAAGAATCCCCCCTAAAGTTGCCAACACAATCAACAGGAGCAGCATTGGGTCAGCTAGTGCCCAAAGACCAGAGAAGATGGCTTCCAATTTTACCCGTACCAAAGATTCGTCAACAAACCGCGTGAGAAGCGGACTTCAAAGACTAGATCGAAGAGAAAGAATACAAAGGTTGGAAAAAACAATGTAACCAGAAGCAAAGCTCCTAATCGGCGTTCCCCCCAACTGAAAGACAGCATTCCACTAAAACAGCCAAGCGCAATAAAGAAATCTAAGTGTGTCAATAGGACAAAAACCAACATCAATGCGAGGGAGATAAACACTGAAGGTGGGACGGCAGGTCGGTTGTGTTGGGTGTCTTCAAAAGGTAGGAAACAGGCTAGGCCAATCAACAACAAAAGGATTAGTTGTGGAAAATCAGAAGGCTGAATGCCCCGCTTGAGAATTTCTGGTACTCGATCGAATTGAGTCGTTAAATAAAAGGCATTTGCACAGAACAAGATGATCAATCCAGGGATTACCCAGCGACTGACATTTGCTGAGCCTAATTTTATGGAGTTTGATTGATGGGCCATCTGTTGAAACCGCGAGGGGAAGAGGTGCCCCAAAAATGAGGCACGATCAGAGGAGTTATTGAATGAAGCCCAATTCAGTGAGGGCATCTTTCATATCAGTCACCATAGTCTGGAGTTGATTACCCCAAACTGCAGAACCAGCTACAGAAGTCGAATCTAAGCCCACAGATGTTAGGAAACCCTGATAAACTCCATGTTTCATGGCTTTGGTCAGTGAATCCTCAATTTTTTTAGCCACGTCATCTGGAACATCCTTGTGAACGACAAATCCTCTGACAGTAGAGAAACTAACAGGAATTCCCAATTCTTTTGCAGTGGAAACATCGGAAATTGCTGACATTCTCTCATCAGCAAGAACAACGATTGGGCAGACATCTCCAGCTTCAATTTGCGCTCCAGCTTCAGCTAAGTTCAACACACCGACATCCACAGCACCTGCTACCAATTGGGTTGCCAGTTCACCACCACCATCGAATGGGACGATCTTTGGTGTTGCCAGGTTGCCTCGCTTTGTGAACATAAATGCTGAAACATCATCAATGTTTCCAAGGTGCGTTGTCCCGTAAGTCAAAGGTTTATCTTTCTGTGCATCAACAAAGCTTTGAGCGCCGTCATAGACCCCGCAGCGAACCATCAAAATTTGTGGGTCGTCCGTGCCTCTGGCAATTGGGCGGACGTCATCCAAGGTCATCTTGGTTTTGTTTTTCGCTAACTCAGCAGCATGACCAATTGTGAAGGTCAAAATTGAATAGCCATCAGCTGGCTGCCCAAGATAATAATCCATAGCTACGGAGCCACCCCCACCACGCTTGTTGACAACCACCATGTCTTGGCCCAACACTCGGCGTGCACGCAGCATCATCATTCGAGCGGTTACGTCGGTCCCACCCCCTGCTCCAGCATGAGTGATTACCTCTACAGTTTTGTTTGGATAGTCACTGGCACTGACCAATGTGCCACCCAGCAGCATCACAGCTGCTAACGCTGTTGTGAATAGTTTCTTCATGATTCCTCCTTAGAGATTGAGAAAGAGCGCTGAAAGGTATTTGGTATTCCAAATATTGTCGAGTAAAAAAAGTTTATCAATGAATTTTGGAAATTTTTTGTTTTGATTTGCTCTAGTCTAGTAACAAGAGGATTGACATCCTGTTTCAAGTAAGTTGATGTAGTTCGACAAATGTCAATTGGATGGACATCTTTTCTATTGGTTTCACAATGAATTTTTCTATGCTCAACAAGTGAGGAAAGATGAAGATTAAATTGAAAGATACCCTCTTCGGAGCCTTCAAGGTAAGTGCTATTAGTGGTCTTGCGCTAATGACAAGCGTGACGTTCGCATTTGCTGATTTTAATTGGAAGAGATTTTCTGGTCAGTCAATAACTGTGATGATGCCTGAGCATCCTGTAACAGATGGTGTGCGAGCAGTATTGGATGATTTTGAGTCTGATACTGGGATAGATGTGAAACTACAAACCATGGCGGAAGATCTCTATTTTGACCGGATGGAGGTAGCCTTGCGAGGATCAGGTGGCAACTCTCAGATGGATGTCTACTTCTTGCCGATGGATTCAACAGCTTACACCCAGCACACGAATGGACTTGTACACTCCCTCCAGGGATACCTGGACAGTAAGGACCACACGGCAGCTGATTACGACCTGGCAGATATACCTGAGGGGTTTTTGGATGCAACAAAGTACATGGTTGATGGTAAATGGCAGTATCACGGAATTCCCGCCTCCTTTGAGACGTATATCCTGTTTGCAAATATGGACCATGTGAACCAGTATCTTGATGGGAAGATGCCGACATCCATGCCAGAATTATTGGCTGCTGCCCGCAAAGTTAAGGAAAGCAGTGGGGGAACTATTGCTGGAGCTGTGATGCGTGGAATCCGCTCTGATACGTTGATTGATACAATTACTGGAATTGTGAACAATTCTGTAGGTTCCTCGGATCGGTCTGCGCCCTACAATGTTTGGTTCACCGGAGACTGGACAAAGCCTAGAATGGATGACCCGGATATTGTCCGAGGATTGACCAATTATGCAGAATTGATGAAAGCAGGGCCGATTAACATTCAATCTATGGATTGGCCAGATGCGTCACAATATTTCATGGCAGGTGGTGCTGCTTTCTTTATAGATGCAAGCTTATTCGCACCTGGATTTGAGAACCCAGAAGACAGTCCAATCGCAGGAAAAATTGGTTACTCGGTGATCCCAGTTGATAATGATGAGGGGCAGCCCTACACCGCTCATTGGCAATGGGGCTTTGGAATCCCCAAAAACGCCAGTAATGCAGATGCTGGGTGGTATTTCATTCAATACATGACCAATAGCCAAAATGCCTCAGCGATAGGAAAACTGCATGGTGGAGCACCACGATTGTCAACTTGGAAAGACTCTGAATATGCAGCAAGCTTCCCCAAGAGCTACGTAGATGCGGTTTTTGCGGCAATGCCAAATTCACAAACTTCAGTGGTTCAAAGAGCGGGTTGGAGCGAATTCGCCTTGCGTATAGTTGATGTGATTCAAGCTATTTACGGTGGAGAAAGCCCCTCAGCAGCAGGAGCAGCAGCACAAGCTGACTTCATGAAAATAGCTACGAAATAAATACCCAAGTGCCTGGTTGCTAAGCGCAGCCAGGCAGCCCACCCACTTTCCCCAAAGATCATTAATGGCCAAGGCTCTCAAAGCCGTTGGCAGCCTTTCTGCCTTTTGGTTTATTTTACCCTGCCTACTCACGTTGACTTTCACTTCGGTGTATCCAGTTAGTTTCGGACTAATCGTTTCTATGACCAATTGGAACTGGGGAAACCAATTCGACTTTATCGGATTTGAAAACTACCTTGGCTTATTGTCAGATTCCGAGTTTTGGACAGTCATTGGCAACACCATCACTTTTAGTGTTTCAGCCACTGTTATCGAAATTGCTCTGGGATTTTATTTGGCGGTTCAAGTAGACAAATTGAAAGTATCAACAGAGCTGATACGTGCAGTTTTGATGATGCCGCTGATGGTTTCGGGGATCGTTGTTGCGTTAATGTCAAAAGTCATGTTTGACCCTTTTTTAGGCATCATTAACTATCTAATTCGTGTATTTGGGATGGGGCCTTCAGCGTTTTATGGGGCTGCAAATACGGCAATGCCATCAATTGTTGCTGTTGATGTTTGGTGGCAAACTGCTTTTGTCTTCGTGATCATGTTAGCGGGAATGCGAGGATTGCCACATGATCCCCTTGAGGCTGCGAGGGTAGAGGGGGCTAGTGAGTTTATTATTTTTTGGAAAATTAGTTTCCCAATGCTACAGCCATTGTTGTTGACGGTTGTGATAATTCGCACTATCGATACCTTGAAAGTCTTTGACATTGTCTTTGGTACCACGGGAGGTGGTCCAGGTTTAGCGACCGAAGTTGTCCAAACCTTTGTTTATCGAACTGCATACAGCTATCAGCAAATTGGTAAGGCGATGGCGACAATGATCCTGTTTTCATTACTGATCTTATTGATTTCATTAGCACTCCAGTCCTTGCAGAGAAAAGTGGAGTCTAGCTGATGTTGCGGCAGACTGGCTTGGCTAATTTCCAGAAAATATGGGCCTACCTATTCACGTTAGGCATGATTTTGTTGAGTTTGTTTCCAGTTTATTGGGTTTTGACAGTCTCACTGAAATCCAAACGAGACAGTCTTGCTAACCCCCCTCTTTGGCTCTTCGAACCGGTTACATCGAGCTATCTCAAGCTCTGGAATCATGACACTTTCAAAGAAACATTTTTTAATTCAATCTTCATCACCCTGATTGGGATTGTACTTTCTTTGGCGATTGCGCTGCCCACAGCGTATGCCTTGGTAAGGCTCAAGATGAAGGGCAAAA